>Ga0073928_10000674_pt1 | contig 75864 bp, 51 predicted proteins | sample PaiPotPPA55metaG_FD_76969 | JGI IMG/M metagenome (GOLD analysis project Ga0073928, IMG submission 76969) | Iron sulfur acid spring bacterial and archeal communities from Banff, Canada, to study Microbial Dark Matter (Phase II) - Paint Pots PPA... ...
CATTGCCAAACTCGACGGCCAGCCATGGGTCGGTCAGTTGGGTGCGAATCTAACGACCGAGCAAGGGAAAAACGCCGCACGCGCCGCGGCCATCGATCTGATGGGCACACTTCAAGCGGCGGCGGGTGATCTAGACCGTATTTCGGGCATCGTGAAACTGATGGTGCTCGTGAACAGTGCTCCCACATTCACCGAACAGCACCTCGTAGCCAATGGCGCTTCGGAACTTTTCGGAGAGGTATTCGGAGATCGCGGGAAGCACGTTCGCAGCTCCTTTGGGGTCGCTCAGGTACCGTTTGGATCCTGCGTTGAGATCGAGCTCATAGCAGAGGTTGCCAACTAATGCCCCGGACTAGGTATCACCGTTACCTAGGATTGACATCTTCAAAACGATCTATGGATCCCATTGCCACTGTCCCGAATGTGGATCCGGCAACCCCCGAAACACTCCATCTCAACGTATTTGTCGGCGAGGCAGACTGCTGGGACGTGACGTCCACCTTGGTTTACGGAACCAGCGAGGCGATCCTGGTTGGTATTCAGTTTCGAATAAGCCAGGCCAAGAAGCTGAGCGACGAGATTGCCGCTACCGGAAGGCACCTCAAAGCCATCATCATTATCCATCCCGATTACGACCTTTATATCGGAACGGCGGTGCTTCACGAGCGTTTCCCCGAGGCTCCAATCTACATGACCGCTGACGCGCCCAAGGAATTCAAACGCCCTTCAGGCGACACACTTAGCGCAAAGAAGAAGAGTATCCGGGCGGGAATGCAATGGGATCCTCTGTGAGTTGGTCACGAGGAAATAGCTCCTGGCCCGCGCCGGTATCACGAGATGACAAGTGACCAGCGCGAAGCTGGAACGCGGTTAAATTCGCTCAGACAAAGGAGTGGGGAGCCAATGCCTGTTCTTCAGTACGTCCATCTCAATGTTTTTGCGAATCAGCCATTCACGGGCAACCAGCTAGCCGTGTTCCTCGATGCGGAGGGAATTGACGAAAAGCGGATGCAGCGGATCGCAAATGAAATGGCTTTCCCCGAAACCACGTTCGTATTTCCTCCCGAGGTTTCCGGGACCGACACGCGCGTTCGCATTTTCACACCATCCCAGGAGCTGCCGATGGCTGGAAGTCCGACGGTCGGAACGATTTTTGCGCTCGCGGGAGGGGGACGACTGCGTGCGGGCGCCGATAAGACGGTGCTCGGCCTCGGTATCGGACCAACGACCGTGGGACTCGAATGGGGTCAGAGAGGCTTGCGCTTTGCGTGGATGACTCAACCGATTCCGACATTCGGGCCGATCGTCGCCGACACCGTTGCAGTTGCCGCGGCACTCGGTGTGCAGCCGTGCGACCTTGCGGGCGGAAACTTGCCGGTGCAAGTCGTGTCGTCCGGAGTCCCGTTTCTGTACGTTGCGCTAAACTCGCGCGAGACGGTCGATGCGGCAGCCGTCGATCGCGCGAAGCTGTGTGCGTTACTCCGGGCGCTGGATCTCGAAGAACTCCCCGTTTTTGTATTCTCGCCGGAGCCGGCCGACGATGGCGCCACGGTCTACAGTCGAATGTTCGCACCCGTCTTAGGCATCCCGGAGGATCCGGGCACCGGCAGCGCGTGTGGACCGCTGGGCGCATATCTGCTCAAGTACAAGGCTGTATCGGCCAAGATTGCGTCGCGGCTCGTGAGCCTTCAAGGCGTCCGCATGGGCCGCCCAAGTCGTATTCACATTGCGCTCTCTAGCCGTGCTGGAGTTCTCGAAGAGGTTCAGGTCGGCGGCGAGGCGGTGGTCGTCGGTGAGGGAACGATCCGCGCATAGCCGGCTGCTTGCTTTATGCCGTACCGGTGATCGCCTTTGTGGTGCTCGCGCTGTGTGGTCTCAGCGATTGGCACATATTTGACGATAATTATCTCTTGGGCAACTGGCAAGCATGGCTAATCCTGTTTGACACTTGGGTGACAGGAGGCCTGCTGAAGTTCATGGTCGCCAATGGCGCTTCCGAATTGTTGATCGAAGTCTTTGAAGAGCGAGGAGCCCATGCGCGCAGCGCCTTGGGCGTGTCGCAGATTCCGTTTGGTTGCTGCGTTGAGATCGAGATGGTTGTAGAGACATGTGTATCGGAAAGTGAATGCGCACTGTGAAATGCACACGAAGAAGAAACAGAATGGTTATGAGTCTAAGAGCTTCGCTATTCCAGGTGCGACCATGATGGGAGCATAATTTGCAACGCCCGCTATCCAGCAAAGTCCCGGCGTGGTTCGGGCGGAAGTTCGACTTCACCTTTCCGGCGGACCAGTACCCCAACGTTTGTGTCCGCCTGTCGGGCACGCCCACACGCCTGGAAGAGATACTGCGCAAAGTGACGACCGATGTGTTGGTCGGCAAACCTCAGGAGAAGTGGTCAGCCCAAGAGCACGCAGGCCATTTGCTCGATCTCGAACCTTTATGGATGGCGCGTGTGGATGACTTCCTTACTGACCGAGACACACTCGCCGTCGCAGACCTGGGTAATCGCAAGACCCATGAAGCCAACCATAATGCCCAAGAATTGGCGGAGATTCTGGCTGCATTCCGCACAGCACGGCTTCGCTTAGTGGAGCACCTGGGGACATTTGAACCTGACGTTTTTGCGCGAACGAGCCTGCATCCGCGTCTCAAGCAGCCCATGCGGCTCGTGGATCATTTGTATTTTGTTGCCGAGCACGATGATCATCACCTGGCAAAGATATGGGAGTTGATCGATACGCTAGGCATACTTAATCTATAGCTTTCACGAGACCGCGAAAACTCTCTACTCGAACTCGTCTTATTTTCCATCATTTTCCAATTAAGGCCTTGCCCAAAATTGATAAGTGCCGCCGTTCCAGCGCGTTAGAGTTAACTTCTCGAACCTTGCCAATGTTCAGGTGTCGGTTCGATCCCGATAGGCCCTCCATAAAATCAAGTACTTACAGATTCTGCTACAGATTCTGCTTCCTAAGCGTGGGACTACAAAGGAACAGAACCTCTTCCACCGCAGGCCGAATCATCTCAGTCACATTCCGGTGCGCCGCACGCTTCGCGGGCGTTACCTGTGCGTACACGTTTAGCGTTAGTCTGCGGTTCGCGTGGCGCATCAGTTTCTGAGTGGTCTTAACGTTCTCACCGCCGCCCTTTAGCAACGAGGCCAAGCTTCGTCTTGGCAGATCCGCTGCACCTCTGATGTGCGCAAGGAACGCTAACAAGGCGGCCGCCAAGAGCAGCAGAGAGATGAGGCGGACGAAGTGGGGGCCAGGTGTGGGGTTCCGTTGTAGGCACCGTCAGTGAAGGAGCAGTCGTTGTAACTGTGGCTGTAAACGCTGAAGCGGCCGTTCCGTTCGGAATCACCGAAGCGGGCGAGGCAGTACAGATCGCAAGGGTGCGGCCCCACTGCAACTCAGCGCGACCGTGGCATTGAAGCCACTCACGGGGAGACTTCCAGATTGTAGGTCGCCGTTTGGTCGGCTGCGACGGTGGCGGAAGTGGAACCGCCACTCGCCGCACCAATCGTGGGACAGTTTGCGGGCTTCCTGCCAGTTTGTGTGTGATGGTGATCGAACCGTTGAGCGGGCCCGTCGTCCAGGCGAATCCTGCGTTCTAACAGGTTTCCAGCGCGGCATTCTGAGGTTTGGCGAGCAACGCCGCTATTAGGCCGCACGCGGCCGCAAAGGACAACCACAACCCGGGAACAGCGCGATTCCCCGTGAAGTGAATCAGATAGGTGCTAATCGCAGGCGTAAACCCACCGAAGACCGCGGTGGCAAGGCTATACGCAAGCGCGAATCCTGTGGTTCGTACATCGACCGGCATGATCTCTGTGAGGAAGACAACCATGGCGCCGTTGTAGCTCCCGTAGATGAAAGACAGCCAGAGTTCGACCGTCAGCAATTTCGAGATGGAGGGATCCCTAACCAGCCATAACATTGTCGGGTAGGCGGTCAGCAGCATCAGTATTGTGCACGCGAAGAGTAGCGGCCGGCGTCCGATCCTGTCGGATAACGCGCCCATTACCGGGAGCCAGAAAAGATTGGATGCTCCTACACACAAGGTGACGATCAGACTGTCAATATTCGCAAGGTGAAGAACGGCGTTGCCGAAAGTGGGCGTATAGGCGGTGATCATGTAGAAAGAGACCGTGGTCATGGTAACCATCATGGTTCCGATGACCACGATTTTCCAATTGGCGGTGAGCGAGCGGAGAATTTCCGAGGTACTCGGCCTGCGCTTTCGAGCAACAAACTCATCCGTTTCCTGAAGGGACCGTCTGAGCCTGAAGAGGAACGGAACTATCACGCAACCGAGGAGCAAGGGGACACGCCATCCCCACAGCGACATCTTCTCCGGGGGAAGCACGGAGCTCAGCACCACTCCAATCAGTGCAGCGAACATGACGGCCACCTGTTGGCTCCCCGACTGCCAACTGACGTAGAAGCCCTTGTGGCCTGGCGTGGCGATCTCCGACAAATAGACCGAGACACCCCCCAGTTCCATACCTGCCGAAAAACCCTGAAGCAAACGGCCAACTAGCACAAGCAACGGGGCCAGCAGACCGATCGTCGCGTATCCTGGCATGCACGCTATGGTAAAGATCCCGACGGACATCAGACCCAAGGTCAGCAGTAACCCCGCTCGCCGACCATGTTTATCTGTGTAGGCGCCTAAGACCAGAGCGCCCACCGGGCGCATCAGAAAGCCAGCGCCAAATGTCATCAACGACAGCATCAATGATGCAAACGCATTTCCGCTCGGGAAAAATGCTCGTCCTATGGCGGCAGCGTAATAGCCAAAGACCATGAAGTCGTACATCTCGAGAAAATTCCCGCTCGAGACCCGAACAACCGCGCATATTTTCGATTTGCGCTCAGCGGAAGCTGTCATTGGGGGCTGTCGTGCTGACCATCTCTTTCTTGTGGCTGCTGCGCAGATTTGAGAACCTGAAAACGAAATCATCCGGAAATAGGACATGAATCAAACGAGAGAAGAGAGACAGTGGTCGTCGGTCTTAAACCTAGCTTCATAATAACAATCCCACTACCAAGCCAACTTGAGCCCAAGTTGAATCTGGCGAGATGAAGTGGAAGTGGAACCAATAACGCCAGCATTGGAAGTCAGGATGGAGTTGTTGGCATCATTCAAGAAGTTCGGAGCGGCGAAGTTCGGATGATTCATGACGTTAAAGAACTCCGCCCGAAACTGCACCTTATATCGTTCCCTGAAACTGAAATTCTTGAATGTGGAGAAGTCCACTGTCGTGAGTCCGGGCCCGTAAAACCTGTTACGTCCGGAGTTGCCTACGAGCACGCCTCCGGCGACAGCGGGTGCCGGGGTGAAACAGTTGGGATCGAATGCCAGCAAGCGTCCGGAGGAATCGTTCTTAACTCCAGGAGTGGCGTTGCAGCCGGAAACCAACTGTGCGTAATCCATCGAGAAATCGCCGTTAAATCCTGTGTTGAGAGGGTCGCCTCCCCCGCCAAAGGTCACCGTAAACGGAGACCCGCTTGTCGCAGTAACAATCGTGCCGATTTGCCATCCACCGCCGACGTACGATGCAAATCCGGTCTTTGGTCCCGGAACATCCCAGATAACGGTGCCGACCAGTGTGTGCCGAATGTCAAAGTCGCATGCGCCGATTCGGTACGATTTGCTCAGGAGCAAGGGAACGGCAATCGAATTGACATAGGTATCGCCTGTGACTGGAGCCGAGCTGGTGTCCTTGCAATTTCCATACGTGTAGGACAACTGTCCCTGCAAGCCGTGGCTCATGTCCCGCTTCAGTTGAGCTTGGAAGCCGTTATAGGTCGATTCTCCATCGAACAACACCGGACGTATACCTGCTCCACCTGGGCTGCCCGGAGTGATTCCACCGTTTGCGCCGCCCCAGTTGGGATCCAGTTGGTATGTATTGGATGGAATCACGAGTCCCGCTGAAGTCATAACAGGTGGAACCAAGTTGATGTCGTCAGCTGCCACGGAGAGGTGTACCGAGCGGGAGCCGACGTAGCCGGCAGTGAGCGTCCAGTTCGTTGCAAGTTGCCGCTGGACGTTGAAGTTCCAGTTCAAGACGTCTGCACGCTTAGGATTCTGGTCAATGTAGCGGTTTCGAATCTTGTTCGGATTGAAACTGATATTGGGATCAATCCCGCTTCCAAGTGTTGCGTTGGGGTCAAAGCCTATGATTTGGAAGGGAGCCGTGGCCGCAGTATTCAACCCGAACTCATAAGGCAAGGGAAGAACATCGAAAATTCCGAAACCAGCGCGTACAGCAGTTTTTCCATCTTTGAAGGGATCCCAAGAAAGACCAATGCGTGGTTCAAGGTTTTTCGTGGTGGGATTGCTGCGGATGAAGCTATCCACATGCTGAGGGCCGCAAGGACTCGTTGGGCCCGGTGCCACGCCCGGCGTGGCGCAATTCACAAGCGTTGTAATTTCCTGGATTCTATTGTTCGCGTCTTTTGGAAGAGTGGTGAATTCGTAGCGCAACCCGATATTCACCGTCAGGTTTGGACGAAACCGCCAATCGTCTTGAATGTAGCCGGCAAATAGGCTCTCGCGAATGGCAACTTCATTCGAGCCACCGGGTGCAAGGGCATTGAGGCGGTCAGGTGCATTGTTAAGCAACGCGGCGAGGGTCGGATAGTTGTTCAGTCTGCCGTTGGGACTCAATTTTTCCGTGATGTTGTAGAGCATGCGCTCAAAGGCGAATCCAAATTTGATCGAATGAGTCCCACGAGTGAGAAACGCGTCGTCGTACGCCTGTGCGGAAGTCCAACGGTGAAGAAATCGGTTAAGGCCTCCCAAACCAATGGCGGTGGTCAGAACTCCTGGAACGCCAATTTGTGGGGGCCCAATGGCCCCTGGCGCTATCGCGAGGGTCGAGTCCCTGGCAACGGAATCGCCCGAAACTGGATCGTTGATGTCTCCACGCACTCGGCTGAGTCCGATGCGAAGGGTGTTAGCAAGGGCCGGATTAAAAATATGTGTCTCTTCTACGCTGGCCATCTGGCGGCGCGAGAATACCTGATGAATCGCGTTCAGCAGCGGGTCTGGTTGTGATTGAGGGCCAGAGTCGTAGAAGTAACTTCCAAAGAGAGAATCTTTTTCCGAGAACTTCTGGTCCACTCGGCCAGTGGCATAGTTTTCGTTGGAGATAGATGGCAGTGCAACGTTGAATGTTTGCGTCACCCCGTTGCTATCTACCGGAGTTCCCGCAGGTGCCTCCGGCCAAAGTTTCAGATAAGGCGCCACTGCAGGAACCGCAAGGGCTCGTTCCGCGTCTGTGGGCACGTGAATGGATTGCGAACCCGGCCTGTTTTGGCGGACGCCTTCGTAAGTGCCATAAACAAACGTCTTATCTTTTCTAAGCGCCGTTCCTCCGGATCCTCCAAATTGCACCCGGCGAAACGGTGGAATTGCGCCAGCGGGATCGAAATAGTTTTTCGCATCAAAAATCTTGTCTCGATCAAAGACGAAGGCCGTTCCGTGGAATTCGTTATTTCCGGTCTTCGTAACGGCGTTAATTACTGCTCCGGAAGTGCGACCGTATTCCGCCGTGTAGTTGCTGGTCAGTACGGAAAATTCCTGAATCCCGTCCACTCCAAGATTCAAGCCCGACGCGCCACCTGGGGAACCGTTCGAATAGTCGTTTATGCTGACTCCGTTGACCCGATACGTGTTTTCATTGGCGCGATGTCCGTCATTGCTCAATTGATTCCCGAACCCGCGATTTCCTTTGTTCGCGCTGAATCCGGTCCCAACCTGATTTGGGATGCTGGAAACTCCCGGTTCGAGGGTTGCCAACGACGTCCAATCGCGACCATTCAGCGGAAGTTCCCGCATTGTCGTGGAGTCCACCGTCGAACTTATCGTCGATGTCGTAGTCTGCACATCGGGAGGCGCCGCGGTTACCTCAACGGTTTGATTGACCGAACCGAGCTTCAGACTGATATTCAAGGACTGCTGCGCGCCGACGGTCAACGTAACTGCGCGCTGCACAACATTCTGAAATCCTTTGGCGGATATGGTGACGTCGTAGCTGCCCGGGTTTAGGTTTGGTGCCGAGTAGAGTCCGTCCGAGTTTGTGCGGATCTCACGCGTTACCCCTGTGCCCAGGTTCTCGATCTTGACGGCTGCGTCCGGCACCGGACCACCTTGCTCGTCAGTAACAAGTCCAGAGAGTGTAGCGCCGCTAACTTGGGCGTCCGCTGGCAATGAAAGAAACGTGATCTGAATCGAGATCAATGCGACTACGACCAACATCTGGAACGTTGACTTAATAAGACGCGAAACATTCATCACTTCCCCCTTCCCGGTCCCCCCTCGGCGGAGATGCCGGATCCCCTGTTTACTGAAGCTCTGTATGCCAGCCTTCAAACCGACACAGAGTTTGGCAAGTTAATGAGGCGCCACTTTGCGCAGGCCGGAGAATCAATGCAATACCTGATACGTCCAATCAAAAACATTTCTGCATCTCAGTCTTAGAACCTGAAAAGACAGGGGTTAGTCTCCCAGATAACAAGATTTCTTTGACCAGTTCGTGTCCCAGCGCTATACTTCGCCGCAGCTCTCAGCGAAATTATGGATAAATTCTTGCATCCGGCGAGAACAATTCGTTGCGGCGTATTCGAGTTTGACCTCAGAGCATTTGAGCTACGCAAGAACGGCTTACGCCTGAAGTTGTCCGAACAACCCTTTCAGATTCTCGCAATCCTTCTTGAAAAGCCTGGCGAGATAATTACCCGCGACGAATTGCGTGAGCGCCTTTGGCCGGGCGACACTTTCGTTGATTTCGACCATGGCCTAAACAATGCCGTCATGCGGCTGCGCGAAGTCCTTGGCGACTCTTCGGATCACCCGCGCTTTATCGAGACGCTGCCGCGGCGTGGCTATAGATTTATCGCAGCAATCGAAGAAATACGTCCCGCCACTTCGCTGCAAACACGCGGAACTCAGCAGCGAGATGGGTCGAGCCCCGCGGAAGTCGCCCAAATAGATGCATTAACCGTGCCGGTCCTGGGGGAGGATCTTCAACCCAAAACAATCGGGCAAAGCTGGATGACCTTGCAGCGGATAGCTCTTTTGGTCGCCAGTGTGCTTGTGTTTGTGGAGGCCTCCGGAATTGCCGTGCACTACGTGCGGGGAATGGAATCTGGGAAAATCAAGCCGGTACACAGTATGTCTCTGGTGGTGCTGCCACTTGAGAATTTGACCGGCGACAAAGAGCAGGATTATTTCGCGGACGGAATGACCGACGACTTGACTGCCAACTTGGCGAAGATTCGTTCGTTGAGGGTTATTTCGCGCACCACGGCGATGGCATACAAGGGCACGCACAAGCCGTTGTCGGAAATTGCCCGAGAATTAAGAGTGGACGCCGTTGTCGAAGGCACGGTATTACGTGCCGGGAATCGCGTACGCATCACCGCCGAGCTTGTACAGGTTTCCACTGACCACCACCTCTGGGCAGATACCTACGAGAGTCCATTCGGAGATATTCTAACCTTGCAGAGCCAGGTTGCGAGTGCAATCGTCAATCAGATTAGGATCAATTTGACCCCAGAGGAGCAACACTTTCTCGCTAGCACGCGCCCAGTGAGCGCGGAGAGTTATGAGGATTATTTAAAGGGTCGATACTACTGGAACAAGCGATCCGAAGAAGGGCTCACCAAGGCCATTGAATACTTTCAAAGCGCGACGCAAAAGGATCCACACTCCGCGCTCGCATTTGCTGGTCTGGCTGATTGTTACAGCATCATCGGGTCGGCCATCGTCGGAAGCGTGCCCTCCAAAGAGGTGGCTCCAAAGGCCAGAGCCGCCGCACTCAAAGCACTGGAACTGGATAAATCTCTCGCCGAGGCCCAAACGTCTCTGGCCACCGTACAATTTAACTATGACTGGGACTGGGCGAGCGCGGCTAGCGGATTCCAACGTTCCATTGAACTCAATCCTAGCTATGCCACGGCCTACCAACGCTATTCACTCTATCTCATGGCCATGGGTCGCACCCAGGAGAGTCTCACGCAGATGAATCGCGCGCGGGATCTTGATCCTCTCTCCATAAGTATGAATTTTAGCCTTGGCTGGCGCCTGTATATGGCGCGTCAGTACGATCAGGCGATCAACCAACTCCGCAATGCCCTGGAGATGGACCCCAACTTTGCCCTCCCCCGCATGGTCCTCGGACAAGCGTACGAACAGAAGGGCTTATATCAACAGGCCATCGTAGAGCTTCAGAAGGCGGCTAGCATTTCGCATGACAGCCCACCAATGCTCGGAGCGCTTGGCCATGCCCTCGGTGTTGCAGGCAAGAAGCCGGAAGCGGAGAAGATTCTCGACCAAATGCTGGCGCAATCGAAGAAGCAGTATGTCTCTCCTTTTTACATATCGATTGTGTATGCGGGTCTCCATGAAAATGAGAAGGCCGTGGATTGGCTCGAAAAGGCCTACGAGGATCGATCCAACGCCATCGTCTTCCTTAAAGTCGACCCTGACTTTGACGGCCTGCGCTCGAACCTTCGATTTCAAGTCTTATTCCGCCGGCTCGCTCTCCCAGAATAAAGGCGTGGGTCGCATTGCTTTTGTTTGTTCTCCGTTTCCTTCGTCCAGATATGCGGCAAGCTCAATTTGCTTTCGGAACCGCACGGATAGAGTTGAGATTCCTCCTGCCCCGCCAGATTTTAACCCTCGCCAATTTAGAGGGCCCGGCAAAATTCGCTTTTTATTTGCTGTGGGGAAAATCATGTGGACTCCGTGCGTGCGAAAGCACAGCGTCCCACATATTGCCACTACCATAAGTGCGATGTAACCCCAGCGTTTTCGAAAATCGTACTGAATGTGGGAACAGAGCAGACCAACCCCCAAGGGCATATCCAGAACGGATTAATTTGAATCCGCTCACGCTTCCTATGAAGGGTCCCAACCCGCTTCCCGCGTGGGAACAACTGAAGGAACGCTAAGCGTTCCTGACTGCTCCAAACACTACTGAATGCTCCTGAATGTACCTCGTAAATTGCTGACGTGCCGTCCCCTGGAGACTTGCCGAGATTCCGATGTAGAGTTTGCCGGCTCGCCATCCGTGCCGTGAATCTTGGGCCCGAAGCCGGCATTTTTTGAAAGCAGTGGATGAAGAGGTTGGGCGTAAGAATCTCAAGCACAAGGAAAAAGCGAGGGAGCTTTGAGGGAGCAATAAGAATTCCTTTGCGTGCCTCATCGTTCCTTTTCAGCGACTTAGTGTTCCTCGGCATTCCTCGTAAGTCCTTGAATTTCCTTTAGTTGTTGTTTTCGATCCCCATATCCCGTGCCTGTTTGTAGTTGAAATTGAAGAATTTGCAATGTTCTCGTGGCGCTAAGGGGAGTGCTTGTCGAACACCAAGTCGAGGTGGTCTGCGCATGGGGGCGTGGGTCCAGAGACCACGGCCCTAACAACGGTCCATCTCGTAGGACTCCTGCCTCGTGAGCAGGAGTGCCAGGGCGGGAGAATGCTGTTGCTGAAGCGACTCTTTTCAGTTCGTTAGACAGATTGAACCAGCTCTACCGCCGGCGCGGCCATTGATGTTTCGTTCCTGTTGACATGCTCCTAGCGTCCGGTCTAAATGAATATCACGAGGTCGTGCTGCGGTGTCGACAAGAATGTCATTCATCCCGGGGCCTTCGGGGTACATTTTGGTGCCCCTGCGGGAAAGCTCGGACTTTAGCCTTTACCGCGAGCACAACTGGCCTATTGCGGCGCCCGCAGCACGGAATCGAAAAGGTCGCCCAGTTGCTGGGCCGTGAACTCGTTTCCATCGAGAATAGCGACGATCTTACCTTGTCGGTCCAGGATGACCGTATGGAGGGCGTGTGTGATGAGACCTTCGTCTTGCCAGAAATTCATGCCGAACTCATGACAGACTTTTTGGACCTCGAGGACTGAGCCGGTTAAAAAATACCAGCCTGGAACGCCAGCGGCATTCCAGTTGCGCGCATACTCAACGAGAACATCGGGCTGGTCGTGTATGGGGTCAAAGGTGATGTTTAAGAGGATCAAGTCGCGTCCCAAGTGATCCGGGAAACGCTTCCGGACCATGCCGAAATTATTGGAAAGGCGAAAGCAGTAATTGGGAAGAGGGCAGTGCGTATACATGAACGTGATGCCGACTACTTTGCCCGTGAATGAAGAAAGAGAGATAGATTGGCCCCTTTGGTCGATAAGGGAGAAATCCGGGACACGCTGGCCAATTTCCAGCTTCTTTGTCGCATCGGGACCTGAGCCAACGAGGCCCTCGAGAAGATTGAGTTGACGAGCAGCCATCGGTTCCGGATCCGTGCTCTGGAATTGATGGATACGAATGGCGTCCGCGTGAGCGAAGCCTTCTTCCACGACGAGCATGAAATCGATCAAGGTGCCCGGTTGCAAGCCATCAAGCGCTTTGGCATCGCGAACTGGAAAATCCATCACCATAGCGTCCATGTAGCCGGGAATCTCGCGGCAAGAAACTCGAAGCGAATGATGAGCCCGATCGACTTGCAAAACCACTCCAAAGGCAGAATACCGCTCGGTAGCCCAACTCAGTGGAATACAACAGCACAAGAAAAGCGCTGGCAGTATTCGCATCTTGATTCCAGTCAGGCTCATATACTCTTTTGTGAGCATGCTATCGGTTCGCGCCCGGTTTGTGCGCTATGGTTCTGGCAAGTTTGCGGCGTCCGGTTTCACAGTTCCCAAGCGGAACGAACGTCGCTGGAGCTTAGTGTAGTCCTTGGCGAACTCCTTGATTTGGATAAATTGATTTGTGCCCACGTTGGAAAAATTCTGTTTCGTATTGCTCGACGGCCAGCAAATCTCCAGTGCGGTGATTTTCGCAGACTTGCTCAGCCCAATATGTTGCTGAAGCGGCGAAGCACCAAACGAACCGCCGCTCCCGACGGTTCGATAGATGGAGCGCGGAGGTTTGCCCTCATTTGCCACGGTCAGATGGATACGTGCCCCGATCGCCGAGCGATTCGTTCTTACGCCGACAAGTTTCACCGTGATCCAGTCGTTGTCGTTTCCCGGGTTTTGAAAAACACGGAAGGCGTGCGCGTCACCGGGCGTTGCACCTCCGATGGAGACGAGGAGGTTTTCCTGCCCGTTGTTGCCGAGGTCAGCGAATGCCACACCGTGACCTTTGTGGATCTCGCCGGTGCCCGACGAAGCAGTAATGTCCACGAATGATTTTCCTTCGTTGTTGCGAAGAAGCATTTTGGGAACGAGAGCCCCGTACTCTGGGCCCCCGGTGGCGAGAAAAATGTCCAGGAAGCCGTCATTATCGACGTCCCCAAAATTGGCGCCCATGGGCATGTTGACTCTATCGAGGCCAACTTCAGCCGTTACATCCGTGAATGTCCCATTTCTCATGTTCCGGTAGAGCTTCATCGTCTGGACATTTCGCGGAAAATCGAGATAGCTGCGCAGAGTTTCGTCAGCGGAAAAGAAATACGAAGTAACAAAAAGATCGGGCCATCCGTCGTTGTCGTAGTCAAAAAACCAGGTGGCGAAGCTCTGCGACTGCGGTTGATGCACTCCGGCTTTTTCAGAGACTTCGGTGAACGTGCGGTCATGATTGTTGTGATAGAGGAAATTGCCCCCGTAAAGATTGGAGACGTAGGAAGTCAACGAACCCATCGTTGTCGTAATCGGTGGCGACAACGCCCTTAGTAAAGGCAATTTTGTCGACGCCGGCGGAGCGTGAGATGTCTTCGAAAGTGCCGTCACCCTTGTTGCGGAACAGCTGGCTGGGGCCATTTTCGTTGCCCACGAACAAGTCGAGGAAGCCATCGTTATCGATATCGGCCCACACGGCGGTTTGCGTGCGCGTCGCGGGTTCGGCAAGGCCCGCTTCGCGTGTGACGTCCGTGAAGGTTCCATCGCAGTTGTTTCGCAACAACGATTTTCGCATGGGAAATTCCCAGGCTCCGCGCAACACCAGGATGTCCGTGCAGCCGTCGTTGTTGTAGTCGGCTTGAATCATGTTGAGGCCGCCCAGCTGGCCAGAAAGCCCGGCTTGCGAAGCGCGGTCGGTAAACGTTCCGTCGGCATTGTTGTGGAAGAAATGCATCGGGGCACAGACGTCGTAACTCGAGACGGCCAGATCCAACAGCCCATTATTTTCGAAATCGTCGGCGATCACCCCATTCGCCATGGACGCAAAATTCAAGCCTGCCGATGGAGCCATGTCGATGAATCTGCCGATGTCTTGCTTCGATTCGAACGCGGATGGGGGAATCAAATATTGCTCAGGAACGCCGGAAGGATATTTCCCGATGGTCATGTAGGCGAGATTGAGAAGCCATTTGACTTGGAGTTGATCGGGCCTTTCTGGTTTGATCGCCAAATATTTCAAATAATATTGAATGGCCTTCTCGGAATCCTCCGTTACGCGGAAAGGCTTGGCGAGGCGCGGTGGGAACAGACACCAATCTCCCGGATAGCGAAAAACATTGTTCTTCATTTCTGACTTGTGGAAGTAGGCGACGCCGAGTACCTCCAGCAGAGGGGGAACACCCGATGGGATTTCAGCAACGGCCATTTTGTAGGCCGCCTCCCACTGTTCGACAGCCTGGTCCATGTTTCCCTGGTAGGCCTGAAGTTGCGCCAGCGCGTAGTGTGACTGGATCACGTCAAAGGGTTTCATGGCCTCCAATCGCGGTTTGTTCGCGGGATCGAACAGCTCTTGCAGCCGCGCAATTCCCGCGGCGAGCGAACGTTTACGAATATCGCAGATGCCCTGCAGGTCTTGCTCCCAATTCGGGGGCTTGGAGAATTTCTGAAAAAGCATGTCAGCGAGAACCTGGCCAGCCACATCAGCGGGATAGCGCACCGCTCCCTGGCCTGCGAGAGAAAGATCGCGGGCCTGTCCCGGGCCCATGCCCTGCGCAACGCCAGGCTGATTCCCGGGGAGGAGTTTGAGAATGGCGAAACCGGAAGGCACGGCGATTACGCTAGTGGTTTGCCCCGGACGGATGGTATTGAGAGCCTCTCGAAGCTCTGGGCGAAGGGTTGAGGGATCAACAAGTCCGAGGAAGCCGCCTTGCGGCCCGCTTGGATCGATCGAATCGGATTTGGCGAGCCCGGCAAAGTCCTCGCCCTTCCTAAGCCGATCCAAAATCTGCTGAGCCTTTCCATGTGAATCCACAACAATGACTTGCAGATTAAGCACGCCGGGAGAATTGTCTTGAGAGGGGACCGCAGAGGAAGCCGGAAAGACAAGAGCGAGTACAAGCGAGACTGAAAAGCAAAATACAGTACTTTTTAGGTTTGATCCTCCCAAGATCATCGGTAAACCATGACGATGCTCAGAGCGCAGCGCGCGCGTGGATTCTAACACGGGGCTCAAAAGGGACAGAAGGAAGTCTGCGTTTCGTATGCGACCGGCCCATCCTTTTACGCACACGGCTAATCTTCGGATGCGCGTCCAGGCTAACTCTGTCACTCCTTGGCAGCTTGCGCAGCAAAGCGAACCCGAATGGTCTTGATCTCGTAAGGTTTTGTATGAACCGTCACGGCGCCTTCCTGCTGAGATAGGTCCCCCAGCTGTCTCTCCATCAAATCGGTCTCTGACACATTCAGCGCCCCAGCAGGAAGATGCAATTTCACGTCCGCTTCTTTGCCAGCCCACTCGTAGAACCGCAGAATGAGCGCGTCTTCCTCCTCAGCTTTTTTCGCGGCCGTCAGGACCACGTTATCAGACTGAATCTGCATAAAGGAGAATTCGTCTTTGAGTTCTCCCTCGTGTCTCTCAAGCTGTCGGACCAGGAGCGGGTAGTTGAGTTCGTACCCACGCCGAACTGTTAACGCCTCGCGCCAAGTTCCGCCATGCGGATAGAGGGAGTAGGTAAACTCATGCCAGCCTTCGTCGGCGTGAGGATCAGGCCATACTGGAGAGCGCAAAAGTGACAGCCTCAAGACATTTCCTTTTGCATCGTAACCGTACTTGCAATCGTTCAGCAAGCTGACGCCATGAGTGGCGTCCGAGAGATCCGCCCACTGCAGCGCGGGCACTTCGAATTTTCCTTTTTCCGCGGGAGTGTTACGGGTCGTCGGGCGCTCGATCGAGCCGTAAGGAATCTCGAAGGTGGCCTTGTCATTGTGAGCGCTCGAGGGGACCGCCACCTTCAGGAGAATGTGTTTCTCGTGCCAGTCGACCGTGGTGTTCACATCGACGCGCGCCGAACCAGCGGTCAGCGTAATGTCGCGCACGAAGGTTGACTTCTGGAAGTGATTCTTCACGCGGAGGATGGCACGAAGCGGGCCATTTTCAACGAGTTTGACTTCGTCGGCATGGTCGAGATCCCAGTGCTCCTTTTCAAAATCGGCGTCGATGTTCCACGCGTCCCATTGTTTGGGTTTGTCGCGAAAGGTTTGGAGGAGATTGCCGCAGATGCTTTCAGTAGGCCCGCCGGTGTCCGTTTCTGAGGCTGCCAAGGTCTCGGACTTGCTGCGCTTGTCGAAGAGACTGGTCATGCATCCCGTCTGCGGATCCACTCTTAGCCGCACCAAATCATTTTCGAGCGTGCTCTCGGAGGCCTGGATTTCAGATAGGCCCGCCGTCGATTTTGCGGCCCCGCGAACGTAGTAGGTGCGGTAACCGAGGCTCGGAACGGTGGCTTTCAACAGGAGCCGGACGCGGTGCGTGCCGCGATCCATCGTGAGCATCTGGGAAGGCACCGGCTTTCCGGCGGCATCGACAACTTCAACCGCTGCTGCAGGGCCGGGTAACTGAACGTCGGCTTCCACAACTTCATTGCGCGGCCAGGACAGCGAGTTAAACACGGCAACGGGGACGCCCGGCCCCGTGGTCTTGATGTGCGCCGCAATTTCGCCGAGTGAACCGTCGAGGATCGCGCGCCCGGTTCGGCCGACGTCTTCCAGATTGCGCTTGGCGTCGAGATAGTTCACCGCGATTCCCGAGCCGGGCATGATGTCGTGAAAATCGTCAAAGAGCAAATCCTTCCAACCGCGATCGAAATCTTCCGAAGGATAGGCGCGGCCGTAAAGCGTGGCAATAGCTGAAAATTTTTCCGCGTTCAGCAGCAGTTCCTCGGTCTTCCGAATGCGCTTCTTGGTTTCCGCCTGGGAAGTCTGCACACCGCGGTGATATTCGAAATAAAGCTCATCGCGCCACGTCGGCACATTCATTGAAGGAAGCTTCTTTTCCAGGTCGTCGAAGAAAGACCTCGCAGTGCTGAAGCGCAGGTTGGGATAAACAACGTCGGGTTTCATCCAGCGCGTAGCGTTGTCCAGCATGGTTCGCGTGGGCCCGCCGCCGTGGTCGCCGACGCCATATAGGTGCAGCATGTCGGATTGTTGCTTGGAATCTGCCCCATACAGCGAGGGGATCCAAATCGAAAGGTCTTTGGCCATCTGCGGTGGATCGATCCCCCCGGCGTAATCATGCGGGAAGTAAGTCAAAATGCGGCTGCCATCGGGCGACTCCCACCAAAACAGTTTGTACGGAAACGTGGTAAAATCGTGGGCCCACATCAGTTTTTGCGTCACGAAATAATCCATGCCGGACTTTTTGTAGATCTGCGGAAGCTGCCAGTTGTAGCCAAACGAATCCGGATTCCATCCGATCTTCACGTCGATTCCGAATTTATTATGAAAATAGTGTTTCCCCACGAGGATTTGCCGGACTAGGGATTCTCCCCCGGGCATGTTGAGGTCCGGTTCGACCCACATTCCGCCGATAACTTCCCAGCGGCCCTCGCGCACACGCTGCTCAATTTCCCTGAAGAGATCGGGATATTTTTCCTCCATCCAAACATAGGTACGCGCGGAAGACATCGTGAACTTGAAGTCGGGGTATTCCTGCATCAGGTCGAGTGCGCTTCGAAAGGTATTGCGTACCACCTCCACTGTTTCCGTCCATGGCCACAGCCACGCCATATCAATGTGCGAGTTGCCGTCCGCGCGAATTGTGAATTGCTTTAACCAGGGATCGAGCACATTCAGTTTTGTTTGCGCTTGCCGCAGAGACTCATCAAATGCTCCCTGATCTCCGTGGTCCAGCGCCGCGAAGTCTATTGCTTTTACGCACGAATCGATCTGAGCTTCGCGCTCGGCCTTACCGTCAGGGAATGCGGCCACAAGGGGCTGAGCGGAAAGAATCTCTTCGCGCAGGATGCCCGGATCTGGGCGGTTGGCCGGGGCCTCCAGGTTTAGCTGGCTGCGGTAAATTTGTGTGCCGCCTTGGCCCGCGTTTACGCGCGCGGCAATCTGGAACTTCTGGCCGGGTTGCGCGTTCTCTGTCAGCAGAATGGCCTGCTGCGTGTCCTCGTCGCCTCGTTCGACCAACGAACCATTGGCAAACACGGTGATGGTGATCGAATCATTGCTTGTCAGAAAAAGCTCCAGTTTGACGCGCGCTCCTCGAACCGCATAGCCGTTAATCTTTTCCGGGATTTCAATCGTGCCGCGGAGCACCCGGGCACCGGTTTTCCATTCTTCGTGAATTTTCATGGAGGGCCAGTCAGCATCGTTAAGTGATGGATCTTCCGGATGCGTCACGTCAGCGTGATAGCGCCACTCCGGGAGTGGCAATGTCAGTATCGACTCAAGTCGGTCGAGAATTGGTTTGTGGGGATCCGGCGGCTCCTTGGTCTGGGCAAAGGTGCTTCCGCCTGACAGGAGATAGGCGAAGAGTGTAATTGCGAAGTACTTTTTCATGGTGTCCCCACTTGTTCCTGGAGGATTTTCTTAGGCAAATGCGATTCAGATACTCAACATTTCTGCGCCATGAGCTCACTCTTGACGAATAAGCTAGGCAAAACTGGGTGATTCGCGAGAACCCGGTCCGAGATTGGATCATCCTCGATCCGCATATCTACACCGCCCAAAGTGATTGGACACACTAAACCTTTTGCGCCCGGATTGCACTCTCCCCGAGAAGCTGGAAGGGTGTCAACCCACCGCAATGTCATTTCGCCATTCCCATGTAAGTCATTCATGTGTCTAGAGATATCGACCGTCATTCCCCGCTTAATCTGTTGAAGATTGGCTCCTGCAGCGACGTTCCCACATTCATGCTGTAGTATGAAGCCGCATGCGCATCTTGCCTGGGCTCCTACTGCTGGCACTTCTCACGGCCGCTGGACCAGCCTCTCAAGGGCCCAGCCCTGGGGGGGCAGCAAAGCCTTTCCCCGGCAAATTCGTAGATGTCACTTCCGCGCTTGGTGTTCAGTTCCGGTACATTTCCTCCCACACCCCCAAGCACTACCTGCCCGAAACGATGGGAGCGGGCGTCGCTCTCTTCGACTATGACAACGATGGTCGCCTCGATATATTTCTTGTGAATGGCGCGCCTCTTGCAGATCCGACACCCAAGGGAAGCGTCCCGCAGAAGTCTGGGCCCCAATACTGGAATCGTTTATTCCATCAGAAACAGGACGGTACGTTTGAAGATGTCACCGAGAAGGCCGGTCTACAAGGCTCCGGTTATGGTATGGGAGTCGCCGGGGGTGACTACGACAACGACGGGTTCGAGGATCTGTATGTGACTGCCTACGGAGGGAACAAGCTCTATCACAACAATGGCGACGGCACGTTTACCGACGTGACCGAGAAGGCCGGCGTCGCGGGCAGCGGCTGGTCGACCAGCGCAGCCTGGGTGGATTTGGATAACGATGGCCTCCTTGACCTCGTCGTTCTCCGCTATGTCCAGTGGGACTTCGACGACATCTGGTGCGGCGAGCACAAAGACGGCTACCGCTCCTATTGCCATCCCGACTATTTCCAGCCGATCACGCCGCTCGTCTATCACAATGAAGGCAACGGTCATTTCACCGAAGTCTCGCAGAAAATCGGTCTTTCCAAACCTGGCAAAGGCTTGGGCATTGCCATCGCCGATTACGATCGCGACGGCCACATCGACGTATTCGTCGCGAACGACTCCATGGTCGAGTTTCTCTATCACAACAAAGGGGACGGGACGTTTGAGGAGGTCGGCCTCCTCTCTCAGGTCGCCGTCGACGGTGACGGCCGCACATACGCGGGAATGGGCGTCGATTTTGCCGATTACAACAACGATGGCTGGTCCGACCTGGTGATCACGGATCTTGCGAATCAACGCTACGCTCTGTACCAGAACAACGGCGATTCCACATTTAATTACGCCAGCTTCACCACGGGCCTCGCGCGCTCCACGATGCTGCACTCTGGCTGGGGTGTTCGTTTCCTGGATTACGACAACGACGGCTGGAAGGATCTGTTGGTCGCCCAGGGCCACGATCTCGACACCGTTGAACTCAACTATCCCAATCTTCACTATCATGAACCGATGCTGCTCCTACGCAACACCGGTAAAGAGTTCGTCGATGTGTCCGCGGACTCCGGCGCAATCTTTCATCAGTCCTGGCTCGGCCGCGGCATGGCCATCGGCGACATCGACAATGACGGCCGCCTCGACGCCGTCGTCACCACTAATGATGGTCCCGCCTACATCCTCCACAATGAGACGCCCACGCAAAATCACTGGCTCACATTGAAGCTCGTCGGCCACAAAAGCAATCGCGACGCCATCGGCGCGGCCGTCAAACTCGTCACTGCAAAAGGCCCGCAGTTCGCTACCGTCTCCACCGCCGGCAGTTACTTGTCCTCCAGCGACAAGCGCGTCCATTTCGGCCTGGGCACCGAATCCCTCGCCCAATCCATCGAGATTCGCTGGCCCAGCGGCATTCTTCAAACGCTCAAAAACATCCGTTGCGATCAAATCTTGCAAATGGACGAGCCACTCCCGAGTGCGCCCAGCAAATGAATCCGTGCGCGCGCCACTATCGCGACCTGCTTTTTGTTCTCTTCATTGTTCTCTCGATCGCTATCCTGGTGTCATCGAGCCGGGCTCAAAATCAGCAACAATCATCGCCACCCATCCCAAAGCCCCAATCTCCCGCTCCGCTCAGTCCCTCCGGCATGGCCACCGGCGGCGCTCACGCTCCCATCAAAGACGCCCTCTCCCGCCCCATCACCGCAGGGGGCTTCGTCGATGGTGCTCCGGTCATTTTTCTCGATATCACAAGACAATCTGGTCTTGATAAATTCCACCACCGCTCCGGCACGCCCGAAAAATCCACCATCATCGACGCCCCGGGCTCCGGCGTCGCCCTCCTCGATTACGACAACGACGGCTGGCTCGACATTTATCTTCTCAACGGTTCCACGGTCGCCGCCATTAAGGGCAAGGAATCACCGCCCCGCGCTATGCTCTTCCACAACAACCACGACGGCACGTTTACTGATGTCACAGACAAGGCCGGCGTCGCCAACGAGCGCTGGGGCTTCGGCGTCGCCGTCGCCGACTACGACAACGACGGCTGGCCCGACATCTACGTGGCCAACTACGGCAAGAACCGCCTCTATCACAATAATCGCGACGGCACATTCACCGACGTCGCCGAGAAAGCTGGCATCACGCTTGGCGGTTGGTCCACCGGCCCCACTTGGGGCGATTACAACCACGACGGCCTGCTTGATCTTTTCGTTCCCGGCTATGTCAATTACAACGTCGATCGCCCCGTCCTCGCCGGGAAAAACGGCGTTCCCGAAAGCGCTTGCCAATATCGTGGCGTCTCGGTTTTTTGCGGCCCCATGGGACTGATCGGCGAAAGCGATCATCTCTTCCGCAACAATGGCGACGGCACCTTCACCGACGTGAGTCTGAAAGCCGGCGTCGCGGACCGCGAAGGCCGCTTCGGCTTCGCTTCTGTTTTCGCCGACCTCGACGACGACGGCTGGCTCGACCTCGTCGTCGCCAACGATTCCACACCCAACTACCTCTATCGCAACCGTCGCGACGGCACGTTTGAAGATGTGAGCTATGAGAGTGGTTTCGCTGTCAACGAAGAAGGCCGCGCCCAAGCCTCCATGGGCATCGCCGTCGGCGATTACAATCGAGACGGCAAGCTCGACCTTTTCATCACCACGTTTTCCGACGATTACAAAACGCTTTATCGCAACGACGGCGGCGCCAATTTCACCGACGTTTCCTTCCGCGCCGGCCTTGGAAACTCCACAATTCCGTTTCTTGCCTGGGGCACTGGCTTTCTCGACTTTGACAACGATGGCCTTCTCGACATCTTCATCGCCAATGGCCACGTCTACCCCATCGCCGACCGCACAGAATGGGGCACCACCTGGGCCGAGCGGCCGCAGCTTTTTCGCAATCTTGACGGCACAAAATTCCAGGAAGTTCCGCCTGCCACCGGCACCGGTCTCGCCGCCGTCATTCCCGCTCGCGGCGCCGCTTTCGGCGATCTCTTCAACGACGGCCGCATCGACGTTATCCTCAACAATATGGACTCGCCTCCTACCCTGCTTCGGAACGTGGTCAAGAACGCCAACCACTGGCTGACCTTGAAACTCATCGGCGGTCCCAAGAGCCCCCGCGATGCCATCGGCGCCAGAGTGTTCCTGACCATCGGAGGAATCCGCCAGCGCGCAGACGTTTTCAGCGGCGGCAGCTACGGTTCCAGCTCTGACCAGCGCGTCCATTTCGGGCTGGGGACTCTGTCCAAGGTTGATAAGCTCGAAATCCGCTGGCCCAGCGGCGCCGTGGAAGAAATCTCCATCCCCGGCATCGACCACATCATCACCATCATCGAGGGCAAGGGCATTCAGCCCTGATCTAGCGCGGCGGCGTAGGGGCGAGCTGGCCTCCGTTTTGTTGACTATTCCATTCGTGAGGGGTTTGCGGATTGCGGCTGCAGCGCGGCGCAGCGGTCGAATTCGGCCTTGGCTTCCGAGACCATTCCTTCTTGCCGATAGATCTGACCCAGCATGCAGTGCAGCGAAGCCGTTTCAGGCTCGAGCGCAACCGCCTTTTCCAGTTCCGCCTGGGCTTCGGGGAGCCGATGTAGCAGGGAGTAGGCTTTTCCTAGCGTCTCATGCGCTTTGGATACCTTCGGGAAAATGGCGATAGACTGCGAGAGATAGGGCACTGCTTTTTCCGGTTCATTTTGGTTCAGGTAAAGGTGAGCGAGCTCAATGTACGGCTCAGGGTCCTTGGCCGGGCTTTCGACTTCCCAGGCAATGGCGTTTTTGAAGGCTTGGATGGCCTGGTCCGGCTGGCCGAGGGCCTCGTAAGATAATCCCACGTTGTTTTCCGCCTGGATATTCCTCGGTTCCAGTCGTAAGCACCGCGCAAAGTCTTCCATCGCTTCCCGAAACTGGCTCTCGCTGTATTTTGTGCGCCCTAAGTAGTACCAAGCCTGCGCGTCGCGAGGATCCCATTGGAGCGACCGCGTGAGCCAATGGTCGGCGTCTATGTGATCCTTGAGCAGGATATAGTCGAGGCCCACGATTTTCAGATCAAATGCGTTCGGGACGTGATACTTGGCTCCCGCTGTAAACTCTGCGAGCGATTCTTTAACCTTCGCATCGCGATACCCAATCAGCGAGCCGCTGAAATCCCCACTGTTGTAGCGCAAGGCTTCGCTGTCCTTTTCCCCTGCTTCCAGCCATTTTGCCTGGACCTCCCTGAACAGGATGAAACCAAGCAAGAAATGCGCATCCGCGGCGTTCGCGTGCTCCAGCAAGTAGTTTCTTATGGCTGCTTCCGCGTCGCTCAGCATGCCTCGTTGTAAGAGCAATCTAGCTTGAGCGAGCGCGGGGTCTGGCGTGGGAGATTCGAGAGGCTTGACTGCATTTTCGGCAACGGCTGGACCGGCGTTCGTCTGAGTCGCGCTAGCTGGCTTTGTAGAAGACGGGCCTTGCTGGGCACTGCCCGGAGAATTTTGCGCTCTCGCTGGTAGACCATGCAGGAGGCAAAGGAAACATAGGAGGCAGGGGAGGCAAAGAAAAGCACAAATCCCGGAGGCACTCCGCTGCCCAGCGCGAGACGCCGAGAATGAAAGAGTGCGCCTAGGAAGGTTGCTGCGATTCACTAAGTGAAGCGAAGAGGACACCTCAAACTCCCTCTTCCAGGGATTATAGGATAGTCGCTCCTCAGCCCTCAAAGAAGAGACGACTCTTATCTTGTGGCCAGCAGAGGCAGGTCACAACCTGTGTCAGAGAGCAGGGCCGGAGGAATCTACCATTTCCTGCGGCCTGAAACCCAGGCGCACCGTCTGGTCCGCAATCTTGCAGGAAAATTGCACTTCTTTCTCGTCGCTTGAGATTGTGGGAGCGCCTGAAGAATTGGTCTTGGGAAAGAAAAAGATGGCATCCTGAATCGATCCCTTGGCATTTTTCTCGTAGAGAACATGAGTGGGCGAAATCTTGTCCTTACTCTTTTTCGTCTGAAGGAACGCATTATCCTGGAAAAACTTTTCGTCATGCTGAGTGAAAGGGGTCATGTCCTGCATTCGCAAAATAAGCTGATACTCGGTCTGAGGCTCAGCGACGTATTTGTCAACGTCCACCTGCTGGCCGTGAAGAACCGCTTCGCGGGCAGTGGCGGCACGCATCACACGCGAAGATTGCCAGAAAACCTGAACATTCAGTTCTCGCAAGGACTCCTCGCCGGCGCGCACGGTACCCGAGCTCGTGTTCGGGGCGGGCGTTTGCCTGACACCGCCGGCGATTTGGGGATCCGGTGCAACTTCTTTTTCGGCAACGGGAAGCCAAGTGCGCTGGATAGGGGTTACGCGCACCCATGGCGAATCACTGAGGATAGCTTGCAGGTCCTTCTCATCCCATTGCTGATACGTTTTGGCCTTCCACGGTTTGTCTCCAGCGTAGAGGAGAGAAGCCCCGAGAAGTAAAGTGAGGAGCAAACCAAATTGCTTTGAGAAAGTCTTCGGACGGAGAAATAAGTCAGTTTTGGCGTTCATGGGACACTCCATAAAGCAAAGCCGGGACCCGAAGGCCCCGGCTTTGGGGTGTCGGCGCTGCGGTAAGCAGCGCCGAGAAAAAGGCATTCGAAGGTTATGAGTCTTCGGCCTCGGCTCGATTAGAAGTATAACCTGAATTCGGCTTGCCCAGTCCTGGGCTGATTGCCCTGGCAAGGAGTTGTTGGAGAGTTGAAGGCTTTTCCAAAATTCGGGTCGGTAAAGTTGCCATGCCAGCAATTAAGGCTGTTGCCGTTGGCAGGGCCGTTATTCAATAACATGCGATTGAGCACGTTGAAGAATTGGATGGTCAACTCGCCGCTGAACCGCTCGCCAAAGAAAAACCTCTTGCCGAGTGAGGCGTCCTCATCCAGGTACGGTGGCGCGCGCAGGGTGTTGTAGAGTGGCGCTCCGTTTCCAAGCGTCCAGGCTCCCGGAAAGGCAAACGCCGAGGTATTGATGACCGTCTGCCCCTTGTAGTAGTTGTTCCAATTGATGCCGAAGCCTTGACCGGACACACGGTTTGGCCGGTTGCCCACAAAGATGCTGCCGATTATCGGGTCGCAATTGAACTGGTCGGCGCAAGCGTTTGTTGGGAGGGGTACTCCGCTCTCGTAGTAGTTGACCAAGGAAATCTTCCAGCCGCCGGTCAGGTTCTTCCTGACCGTGCCACCCTGGTTCAAGAATCTCTTTCCGGGGCCAATGGGCAGTTCATAAACACCTGCCAGGGTGAGTACATGGGTCTGATCACTGTTGCCGACGGACCACTCTGCCCGCGGATTTTGGGGGTTCAGACCGCGGAAGTTGAACGTTGAAAAGCCGCTGTCAGTATTTGTCAGATACCTCGAAAGAGTATAAGACACCAGGTAGGTCAAACCGCCGCCGGAACGCTTCTGCAGACTCACCTGTAAGGCATTGTATTTGTCTGCCCCGGAAGTGTCGAAGTTGTTGGTGACAAAGGGCATTTGCGGGAACGGAAGCTCTGCCACGAAAAGAGGCGCAGTGGTACCTTGCTCCTGGCAGAAATTGGTATAGGGGACGAAGTAGGTGACCGGCGTAGCGCCGCACTTTCCTGCGGCGTAATTAACCGTACCAAACTTCCCTTGTGTGGCCATAAACGACTGGGCAGCCGCAGAGGTCCACGGCTGGGCAAGAACACAGTCATTGGTGGTGGTGACGGCGGGCCCCTGTGGGCAGGTCGACTGCACGAACCCATAGTTAAGTGATTGAACGCCGGACTCCAGTGTAGCCGGCAAATGGATGTCATGCGTGTGCACGCCGGAAACGGAAAGGAACATATTCCAGGGCAATTCGCGCTGAATCCCCAGCACTAATTGCTCGTCGTAGGCTTGGTTCACCTGTTGAGGCAACTCGTGAACCTGTGCGCCACCCAGAATCGACGTACCGTTGAAAGCAGTGGGGCTAAAACCAACTGCCGGCAGCGGGGGGAGCTGATTGGTATCCCATTGACCGAAGCCGGGAATCTGCGGCCCTGGAGAGCCAATCGAGACAACGCCGTTCAGGTTATTGCCGTAGTTCACGGCAACCTTGTTGACGCCGTATTCGAAGGCTCCTGTGTCCAACCAATACCAGGAAACACCGCCCAACAAAACTGTCTTAGGATTCAACTGATATGTAAACCCGACGCGAGGACTGAAATGGTGCCAGTCCATTTTCATGGTACTGAAGCCACCGCACGCAGCGCACCTCCCCAACTCTGCCATGGCACCCAGAAGCGGCTGGCCGGTTTTAGGGTTGATCTCGGGGGCGTTAACCGCATTCGGATTGAAGTAGGTAAGCTGGTTGGTGCCGGAATCGTTCGTGAACGGAAATGCCAAATCCCAGCGGATCCCCCAATTAATCTTCAGCTTGGGTTTAAGCTGCATATCATCCTGGAAATAGGGCGCCACGTAGGTGTTCCTCAGGTTGGTGTTGCCTGCGCCACCTCTGCCGCCCTGGGTGACATCGCCGAGTAGGAAGCTCGCGAAGCCATTTCCCGTGTTTGTGCCAGGCGCACTAACGCACCCAGGTGTGCCGCCGCAGATAGCAGCTTGCTCATTCGGGTTTGCCGTGATGTCAGAGGTAAAATTCAGCAGTCCTGAGCAACCGGGCTGGCCGCCGGAGCCGCCGCATTCGAAGTCATCCTGGTGCGATTTCCGAATGTCCACACCGATGTTCATATTGTGCCGGCCCATTATGTAGAGCAAATTGCCCAGAAAGGTATAGCCCGTTTTGTGATTGATCGTGGATGATAGGCCGTTTCCAGGTCCCCAGCTTCCGGGCTCCCATGAGCCGCCACCAAAGCCAATGCTCGGAAAAGTGAGGGGCTGCGCTAATCCCGAAGGTGGAACTGGGGCGAGAGGTTTAGATAGCAGGTGCGGCGGCAAAAAGTCGTTGCCCTGATAAACATACAGAAAACCACCGGTCAGAACCATTCGGGAACTGAAGGCATTGGAGTAGGTGATATCCAAGCCCCGGGCTAAGACGGTGGTAATGTTTAGGTTGCTAAGCGGGCTATTCACCCAATCGCCGTTATTTGGGGACGGGTACTTCTGACGCCAAAAAAGGCCGTGGACAGCCTGCTTCGAGGTCAAGTTATGGTCAATATTGACGCTGAAGCTTGTTTCAAGATTTAGAGAAGTGGTGGCAGGAGTATAGTTACTGACCTCCGAGTTCGGGTTGCTCGGAGTGGGAAGCGGGAACTGCTTTAGTATGCCTGCCGACACCGTACTGAAGCAACTGCTCGGAATCTTGTTGCCAGGGAAAGGTTGTCCAGCCGCGGCTCGTGGCGTAGCGAATCCGGGGATGGTACAACCGGACGGAATGAGCGACGCGTTGGAAGCCCAAGAAGTAGGGACATAAATGGGGATGGGGTTGCCGTTACTGGGGTTGACCAAGGCGCTGAAATCACCGGAAAGCTCGGCCTGCGTAGGAAGCGTGACGACGGTGGGCACGAAGGATTGCCTGAACCGGTCATAGCTAAAGAACCAGAAGGTTTTGTTGCGTCCATCGTAAACTTTGGGTATCCACACCGGTCCGCCAAGAGAGACGCCCAAGTTATTCTGTATGTTGGTATTGGGCTGATCAATCTTCCCAACATTGTTGGGATTTATATCGTTGAATGCGCCAGGGGCAGCAAGGTATTTGTCGTCCCTATAAAGGAAAAAGGCGTCGCCGTGAACAACGTTGGTTCCGGACCTCGTGTGATACTGCTCAACACCTTGGCCCAACCCATACTGCGCCGAAAACGTGCCCGTGAGGATGTCCGCGTCCTGGATCGAGTCATAAGGCGGTTGATTCCATTGTGTGAAGCCGGCCGTCTCTGAAAAGGCTTCGGGTACGCCATTGAACATGATTTCGGTCTGTTGGTCCACACCGCCGTTAATCCGATGGCTGAATCCGTTGCCCGTGACGCCAGGAGTCAGAAAGATAAAATTGTCAATCTGACGGACCTGCCCTGAAACCAACTGCGGCAAGTCTTGCGTGAGCGTCTCGTTGATTGTTGTACCGATCTCCGGTTGCTCCGTTTGCAAAGAAACCGCCGGGGCTGTAACCTCAATTGATTCCATGACCGTGCCAGGCTCCAAAGTGGCGTCCGCAGTGGATGTCGCCCCGCCCACAACACCAACGTTCTTGTTAACGACCGATTTGAACCCAGCTTTTTCGACCCTAACATTATATGTGCCGGGGATCAGGTCGATGACCAAGTAGGTACCGGCAGAGGTAGTTTCGGTCGTCTGAGAAACGTTAGTATCCACGTTCGTGACGGTCACTTTCGCGTCCGGAACTCCCGCACCGCTTTGGTCAGTTACCGTGCCGTTGATTCTGCTAACCGCTTGTGCACGCACTTCGCCCGGGCAGAGGAGAATGGCCAAGCAAATGGCCAGCCCAGCGAACAAGCCGTGGCGAACTGCCATCCGGGTGCGCACACCACTGCACAACCTCACAATCGCTTCCATGTTTTTCCTCCCTGCGAAAGGTTCCAAGGATCCACCCACGAAATCACGGAGAGCTGCGCGTACACTACCCCTTTTGGCGGCGACCCTAATGCAAAAGCACTAGGACTGTCAAGGGCCCTTCATGTGACCTGATTATTCCCGTCTTAACGGTTGAGTCTACTCGGCTTACCGGAAAATATTCTCTGGGCTACAGGATTTGTGTAGCCTGTATTGGAGTTTGACTGAGGGTGCTGATTTGCGCCGCGCCGGTGACATGATGTGGCTAGATTGCCCCAACAGCCTCAAAAGAAAGCACTTGGGTTGGACAATGCCTTTGCCCTGGACACCGTTTCGTATATCTTCACCAAAATCACAACTGGAAGAGTTTTTGGGTATTCTGTGAAGCTTCAGCTATCGCTTCGCTGCTCCGCGGGGCGCATCAAGGTGCAGCGGCTCGTCCACCTGCAAAATCTGATCGCTCCGCACGGCCTCTAAGACTTGTACAATCCCGCTCGGCCAGCGGATCTCCACTCGCTGGACCAACGCTTCCGCCCCCAGGCCGAAGTGCACCCGCTTATCACTCGAGGACAGATAGCTACCTGCCGTGGTGACAGTTTGAAGCTGCATGCCCTTTGAAGTCGTCACTTTCACTTCGGCGCCGATCCCGTCGCGGTTGCTGCGATGGCCCACCAGCTTCAAAATCAGCCAGTGGTTTCGTGTAGAAGTCTCATTTCGTAGAATGTGCGCCGCTCCGTCATTCGTGGTGATTACGGCATCCAGGCGGCCATCGTTGTCAATGTCACCGACGGCCATCCCTCGCCCGACCCAGGGCTGCTTGAAAACGCTGCCCGCGGCTGCGGAAATATCAGCGAATTTGCCCCCTGTATTGCGAATCAAAGCGGGTGGCTCGCGATAACGCAAACTGGGAGTGGTCAGTTCCACGTTATCCATATCGTGTCCTTGGGCGATGAGAAGATCCTTCCAGCCGTCGTTGTCGAAATCTATAAACCGGAAGCCCCACCCGGAATGTGGCTTGGTGATGTCCGCAAGTCCACTGGTATAGGTCGCGTAGGTGAAGGTACCATCTCCGTTATTCTTGTACAGCGCGTAGGCCTGGTTCCCGAGGTCGGTGATAAGCAAATCGGGCAGACCATCATTGTCGTAATCCGCAAAGTCCACACCCATGCCGGAGTACGTCGCGCCGTCGCCGTCCACAGCAACTCCCGCCATCAGGCCTACTTCTTCAAATGTGCCGTCGCCCTTGTTGCGATAGAGGAATTCAAACATGGCGTCGTTGGCGACGCAAATATCCAGGCGGCCATCGCGGTCGTAGTCGGCAAACGCGATTCCCAGTCCTTTCCCTGCTTTAGAGAAACCAATCTTCTTAGAGACCTCCGTAAAGTGGCCGTCGCCGTCGTTGTGATACACCAGCGGAGTTGCTGGCCGGAAAAGGTTGGGATTGCAATACGACCGGAAGCCTTCTTTGGGCAGGCCGCAAAAGACATCGTTAAAATCCCATTCCATGTAACGCAAGACAATCAAATCGAGCAGCCCGTCATTATCTAAGTCCACCCAGGCTGCGCTGGTGGACCATCCGCTGCCGCTGAGCCCAGCTTTTGACGTGACGTCCGAGAACGTGCCGTCGCCATTGTTGTGATAGAGCCTGTTGCCGCCATACGCTGTCACAAACAAGTCAGAATTTCCATCGTTGTCATAGTCGCCCACCGCCACGCCCATGCCATAGCCCCATCCTTGGAGCCCGGCCGCTTCCGTGACGTCCTCGAACGTTCCGTCGCGGTTCTGGCGATACAACCGATTCCAATATTGGGGGCCGGTTTTCTGCGGAATCATTCCTTTGGGGGTAGGGTCGCTGAGCGGTGCGCCATTCACAAGAAAGAGATCCAGACGGCCGTCATTATCGTAGTCGAAGAGCGCAGCCCCGCTGCCCATCGTTTCAATCAAATATTTCTTAGAAGTGTGAGAGGCCTGGTTGCGAAAATCCAAACCCAGCGCCGCAGTGACGTCGGTAAACTTCGCGGCCGTCGCTTCTGTCGTGCCAAAGGATTTGGCCCCGGCCTCTGCGCCGGGTATTTTCGGCGCAGTTTTCTGTCCCCAAATCGGTCCGACTGGAACGAACGCCGAGAAAAGAAAGGCAAGCGCCGAGCGCCGATCCATCAAGTGAGGCGGCCGCTCCAGGGTTCTTTGAACAAATCGCCGAGAAACGTTCTGACGCTCGGGAGCTCGCAAAGGAGTCAGACCCGCTAGAAAACGCATAGGGGCAGAACTATAGCATCCGCTGGGAAACTGTCGCCGGGAAATTCTTGAGGCAGCCAGCACTCTGGCTTCCATCAGTTTCTTCTTGGGCCAGCTTAGTTCTTTTGATAAAATCCGTCGTGTTCCTCAAAATCGCCATCGTAACTTTTGCCATGCTTCTCATGCGCCTTTGCACGCGCGCTCTTGCTGCCCGGCCATTAAAGCTCGCCAAAAACGGCTGCCCAATTTCCCTTAGAATCAGCGGTTCCGGAAATGCCCGGAGGCATGGGGGCATTGCCTTGATTCTGACCGCTCTCGCTGCGATGCAATGGACCGGACCTCAATTGGCCAGCGCAGTCTTGCCTCAGTCAGCCCCGATCAATACTCCGGACTCTGTGCGGCAGAACCGCGCCCAAGCCTCTGCCGGCGGGCGTAACTCATCAGAACCTCCGCCCCCTCTCGATCCCATCCTTGCCGAAGCCAGCTCGCTCGCTGATAAGGGCATGGCCTCAGAAGCTGAACGCAGGGTTCGACAGTATCTCGCCGACCATCCCGACTCCGCCAGTGCTCATTTCTTGCTCGGACACATTCTTTTCCGTGAAATTCAGGCAAACGCAAGGCTGGGGAGCCATCTCGCGCTTCAAGCCAAGGGTCCTATGGGCGGCGTGAAGGTCCTCGGTGAAAATTCCTCCGACGGAAAGGACCGGGACGAGAAGGCTAAGGCTTCACTGGCCGAGTTTACCGCAGGCGCAAAATATCGCGTCCCCACCGCCGCGGATTTGAAAGTCGTGGCTTTTGATTATGTGCTGCTGGATGACTACCTTGACGCCGACAAGTGGTTGACGAAAATGCTCGAGTGGGCTCCGAACGATTCTGACGGTTGGTACCATCTTGGCCGGACGAAATATAGCGAGAACCGCTTCGCCGAAGCCATCACGTCATTTCAACAATGTCTCCAACTCGATCCCAAAAACGTGAAAGCGGAAGACAATCTCGGCCTGTCCTTTGCAGGCCTAGGCCGCAACGATGAAGCCGCCGCGACCTACCGGCAGGCCATCGCCTGGCAAGCGCAGTCCATTCTAAAAAATCCTGGCCCATACATCGATGTGGGTAGCCTTCTTATTGAAGAAAACCGCCCGCAAAACGCACTCACGTTTCTTCTTCAGGCGACGGAAATCGCCCCGCGCGACTCACGTGCCCACGAACTTCTCGGCAAGGCTTACTCCCGTCTGGAAGACCTCCCCAAGGCGCAAGCAGAATTAGAAAAAGCAACCGAACTGTCTCCGCAAACTCCTAGTCTCCATTGCATGCTTGCTCCCGTCTATCGCAAGCAGGGCCTCGCCGAAAAAGCCAAAATCGAATTCGACCGCTGCGCCGCGATGACCGGAAGCCACTCGACCCCGGAAACGCCCCGACGCTGAACTCTTTGCGCCAACGAAAAATGAATCGTGCCGCGGAAAGTTCATTCGAGAACAATAAGCGCCGTTCCGCGAATCTTCACGGCTCTTTGCTTTTTTCCTGGAGCAGTTGTTTGGCTCGTTCCGCGGCCGCCGCGCGGGAACTTTCTTCCAGCTTACTGAATAGCTTCATCTCCGCTTGCGCTTCCTGCGTTCTTCCAAGCGCGCGGTATGTCTGAGCCAGCAAAAAATGCGTCGAAGCTTCGGCGGGATCATCCTTTTCCGCGGCTACCAATTCTTTCAGAGCCTCTGCATGCTGATCCAATTTCATCAGCGCTCTCGCGCGGTCCACGCGCGCCGCCATTAGCTTCGGACAAATTGCCAGAGCCTTTTCGACATCCGCCAATGCTTCCTCTGGACTGGCGTGCTGCTCCAGCACAATGTTGCCAAGCTTCCATTGTGCCTCGCAATTCATCGGGGCATTCACCAGTTCCGCCCGAAATTGTTCCGTGGCAGCGTCCCACATGCTGAGAGACCAGTACGCATTCCCTAGCATATAGTGGGTGCCGGCCTGCTCCGGCGCCATCTCCACCGCTTTCTTGTATTCGAGCAGCGCGCCGTCGTAGTTCTTCATGCTTTCCATGACCTCGCCGGAGATTTCGTGCGCCCACACAGAATTGGGGTCGATTTCATTCAGTTTCGAAAGCGCCTGCTCGGATAATTTCATGTGGATCTTCCCGAGCAGGTACCAAACTTCCTGGTTCTCCGGCTGCCTCTCCGACAGTTTTCTCAAATGCTCCGCCGCCAGATTTAGTTCACCGAGTTTGATCAAATCGTTCGCCAGCATCAATTCCGCGTTATAGTCTTTGGGATTGCCGCGCAGCGCCGCCTCCAAGGAAGCCCGCGCGCCGGCGTAGTCACCTATCTCGTATCTTGAGATTCCCAAGAGCGCCGCAGCTGAAAACATCTTCGGATCGATTTTCAAGCCTTTTTCCAAAACATCCGCCGCCTTTTTATATTCGCGCTGCCGCAAATAAAGCGAGCCCAGATTGTTGTAGGCCGGTCCCAAGCGCGGGGCAATCTGCAAAAGAGACTCATAATGCGCGGCGGCGGCGGCAAGGTCGCCGCGGGCTTCGGCGGATTTTGCCTGGGAGTAAAGTTTCTGCACGCGCTCGTCATTCGCATCGTCATTCGATTGACCCGGGGTCGCCGGCGCAATCGCAAACGAGAATAGGCCAAACAGAAAAATCAGCAAGATTTTGGTCCGGCGCGAGAAGACATTCAAAGCTCGCCGTTTCAGGAACTGCGGCATGTGCACCAGTTTACACCGCGAGAAAATGATCTCAAAGAAGTTTACGCGGATTCAAAAGCCGGAAGACCGAAAGATCGAACGACGCTTTTCCGCAATTCTTGCGTTCGAACTGGGAGCTGCAAAAGGGGGGTACTTGGGAAGCCTAGGTGAGTATTGAACCGACGAAATCCGCGTGCTACCCTGCTCACCAACATTGGGGAGTTCTGTCATGCAAGCCACGGAAAACCGCGTGCAGACTCGGGGGTTCGGCGTTTTTGAAGTAGATGAGCGGGCAGCGGAACTGCGCAAGCGCGGCATTCGAATCAAGCTGCAAGAACAGCCCTTCCAGATCCTGTGCCTCCTGCTGGATCACTCCGGCGAAGTGGTGACTCGGGAAGAGCTTCGCCACAAGCTTTGGCCGGAGCACACCTTCGTTGATTTTGACCGCAGCTTGAACAAAGCGATGACCAAGCTGCGATCTGCCCTGGGCGATTCCGCCGAGAACCCCCGCTACGTCGAAACCATTCCGCGTCACGGCTACCGCTTCCTCGCGCCGGTCTATCACCATCGCGAGGGAACCGTCTCCGCCCCCGTTTATCCGGCCGAGACGCACTCGGGAGTCCAAGCAAAAGTGGCGGAAGACCGCAGATCCATTTCATCTTTCTTTGGATCGCCGAATTTGCGCTCGCAACTCGGGCGGAGGCGCCTCATTGTTTTGGCTGCCACTTTTGCGCTGGCCATCCTCGCTGCAGTCATCTATCTGCGGATTCGTGCCTCCGCTGGTCTCATTGGAACTTCAAGCTTTGCCAACTTACGGCAGTCGGTTGCGGTGTTGGGATTCAAAAATTTGTCAGGTGATGCGCAGGAAGCCTGGCTTTCCACGGCGCTTTCGGACTGGCTGGTGACCGAGCTTACGGCTGGGGAACACATGCGCGCCATTCCCGCTGAGAGCGTGGCACGAATGAAGATGGAACTCGCTCTTCCGGACGTGGACAGTATGGGCCGCGACAGCTTGACGCGAATCCGTAAGAATTTAGGTACCGATTTCGTGGTCGTGGGTTCCTACGCGACCTTGGGCCCCAAGTCCGAGGGGCAGGTCCGGCTGGATCTCCGGTTGCAAGATACCAGAAGCGGAGAAACCATCGAGGCGTTTTCCGAGGCCGGGACGGAAGCGCATCTTCTCGACCTAGTATCGCGAGCCGGCGAAGAGCTGCGCAAAAAACTGGGGGTGCGTGCGGTGACCAGGGAAGAGGCCGCGGAGGTGGCGATTGCACTGCCTTCCAAAGGCGAGGCCGCCAAGTTTTACTCTGAGGGTCTGGCCAAGCTCCGAGTCTTCGATACCCTCGCAGCTCGCGACCGGCTGCAAAAAGCGTCGGAAGTCGAGCCGGACTTCGCGCTCTCGCATGCAGCTCTGGCAATCGCTTGGGAACAGCTTGGCTATGATGAAAGGGCGAAACTCGAAGCCAAGAAGGCGTTCGAATTGTCCTCGAATCTTTCGCGGGCGGAGCGCCTGCTCGTGGAAGGCCGGTATCGGGAGACCATGCTTGACTGGGATAAGGCCATAGAGATTCACCGCGCCCTCTTCGATTTTTTCCCCGACAACCTGGATTACGGTCTGGCACTCGCGAACTCCGAAGTTAAAGCGAACCGGTGGAAGGGTGCGCTCGCAACTATCGCCGCACTCCATTCACTGCCCACGCCCCTAGGAGAAGATCCTCGGATTGATCTGGCGGAGAATGACGCAGCGAGGTCGCTGGGAGATATGAAGCGGGCCGAAGCGGCCCTGGCCCGTGCCGCGGAAAAAGCGCAGGCGGCGGGGGCCTCCTTGCTGTTGGCCAAAGCCCGGCGTGAACAGGCCTGGCTGTTTGAAAATTCCGGAAAACAAGAAATGGTTGAGGGGGCGATACGCGAGGCAAAACAATTGTATATCGCCGCGAATGACCGCCTGGGAGTTGCTGGCACCAGCACGCTTGAAGCCATCGAACTGGAGAGGCACGGAAACTACTTGGAAGCAAAGAAACGCTACGAAGAGGCCATTGAAATCTACCGTGAGACCGGGAGCAAGCTCAGTCTCAGCAATGAATATGACAATCTTGGTGGAGTCGGTCTTTATCTGGGCGATCTGGCGGGTGCACGGACGCGCTATGCGGAAGCGTTGGCGACCTATACGGAGATAGGGGATCAGAATGGAACCGCGCTGGCGATGATCGGACTCGGAGACGTGTCTCTGGCACTTGGGAAGCACCTCGAAGCAAAGCAGTTGTATGAGCATGCCCTGGAAATTTGCCGCCAGCTCGGGAGTCGTGGAAGACAGGGAGAGGCCCTCGAGGGTGCTGGAAAAGTGCTAAGGCTGGAAGGTGATCCTCTGGGAGCGGAAAAGAATGACACCGAAGCCGTCGCAATCTTCATGGAGGTTGGCGACAAGAGCGAAGCAGCCCACGTTCGACTGCAGTTGGCTCAGTTGTGGCTCGACGAAGGGAAAAATGCCGAGGCGGAGGCCTTCTCACGGCAATCGACCGAAATGTTTGAGGCAGAGAATGCCGGGCGGTATGCCGTCGAAGCGAAGCTCTCTTTATGCAAAGCGCTGCTCGCTCAGGGGCGAATTCCGGAGGCACGCAAATACCTCGAGCAGGTGAGAGCGGCTGCGAGCGAAAGCCATAATCGTGAGCTCGAATTGAACTCCGCCATTATCGCGGCGCGCCTTGAGGCGGCTTCAGGAAATGTAGCGGAGCTTGGCGAAGCGATCAGGCATCTTGAGAGGTTGATTGGCGAAGCCAGCACGGCGGGATTCTGGGGGATTGTGTATGAAGCACGCTTGGTCAAAGGTGAAATTCAGATAGAATCCTCCGATCGCGTAGCAGGCTGGACGTACCTGGAAAGCCTGGGGAAAGACGCCGACAAGGCAGGATTTCAGCTTATTGCTCGAGAGGCGGCCGCGGCGTTGCGGGGCCAGCGGAGTCACGTGGAGCTGCGTCCGTTGAATTAAGGATGGCCCAGGAGCGCCGGGCGAACGCCCCAACGACCCTGACCGTCCGTCACCTTCCCTATTTGGAGTTCAAATCCATTCCTTTCGTAAATCAGCGGCAGACCCAAGAGTGGAAGCCCCTAGAAGGCTGAACAAGATGTTACCAGCGTCGTCCCCCCCGCGTTCTGGTCTCGGCTACCGCGATCCAGAGTTTGCTTTTCCAAATCCTATAGAGAACATCTAAACGAAAAGCCTTATTCATCAGGAAGATACATAGGGAAGTGTAGATGACATCGCGGAACCTTGACATTGTTTGGCAAGCTCCTAACACTAGCCGATGCTCCCATTTCTTGTTCTCCACTATGAGAGGAGATCACTCCTATGAGGCTCGGTCCTCTTCTTCGAGCAGCTCTAATCCTGGCGGCATTCCTCGGGACTCCTCCGGTTCAAGGGATGCCATCTGCTGTTACGGCGGCTAATCCGCCGGAAGGAAAAACGAGGCTCGCGATCGTCGGGTTGGATCATGACCACGTGTGGGAATTGCTTCGACACATCGCCGAGGAATCGACTGCCGAACTTGTGGCTATCGCGGAGTCCCAGCCCGCACTTGTAAAGGAAGCAAAGTCCAAAGTTCCCCAGTCCGTGAAGTTTTATGCCGATTATGTGGCGATGCTGGATGAGGCTAAACCCGACGCGGTTATCGTGACCACCTCAAACGACCGGCACCTGGAGATCTTGCGCGAATGTGCTAAACGTCACATCCATTATTCCGTGGAAAAACCGATGGCCACAAACGCTGCCGACGCGCGCGAGATGGAGCGCCTGGCAAAGCAGGCTGGGGTCAAGCTAATGGTGAACTATTGGAATGCTTGGGTGCCGCCGACGCATGAGCTTTTTCACCGCGTGAAAGACAGACAACTGGGGGAGATACAAAAAATTATCGTAGAGTACGGCCACCAGGGCCCCAAGGAAATCGGCGTGTCTTCCTATTTTGCCGACTGGCTGTACGATCCCGTGAAAAACGGCGGCGGGGCGATCATGGACTTTGGATGTTATGGAGCAGAGTGGGCGCTTTGGCTGAAGGGCCGCCCAACGCGGGTGTTTGCCACGGCAGAGAAGCTCAAGGTCGCGCAGCAAAACAAGGTGGATGACGATTCAACAATTATTCTCGATTATTCCGACGCGACCGTGATCATTGGAGCTTCATGGGATTGGCCCTACAGCATGGGACAGGTGCAGGTGTTCGGTCCTAAAGGGAGTCTGCTGGCAACCGGGAGCGAGTTGTTCTTCCGCTCCTCCGAACGCCGCGGAACGAAGGCCGGGTTGGAAGGCGACCCAGTACCACTGAACGCTCCGCCACCGGAAACAAGTAATCCGATTTCGTATTTCGTAGACTGCATTCGGCATGATAAGCCGATTGAGGATCCCCTTTCGACAAATCTGAATGTGCAGGTGATGGAAATTCTGGACGCGGCGCGCGAATCCGTGCGCACCGGGCGGGCACAGGAACTGCACTAGAATTTGAGCCCATGCCCCACTATGAGAAGGGGCTCGACTGTGCACCAACTGTGTAAGAATCCAACGTTTTCAATCCATTCGAGTTATCTTTGAGCGAAAAGCAGATTCCCCGATTTGTTGGAAACGTTGGTAGTTAGAAGTAATGGACGGAGTTGTTGGAGTCGAGCGTCGTGCGCCCAAGACAGGCGTGCCCACAGAAATTCAAAGGGCGTGGATTGTTCTGGAGTTTTCGGTGAGTAGTCGGCTCACGCTCGACTGTGACATAACTGTGCCATAGAACCTGTTTTCTCTGTCAAAACTGACGTCATTGACGGATCGCGCTTGTTGATTCTACGGAAGTTATTGAAAACAAGAATGTGCCCGAAGATTCCGGCTTACAGGCTCATCCGCCAATTATTTCTTGAATGTTCTTGGATTATTCCTCGAACCATCACTCTCCATAGTCGGTGGTTACATAATGACAATTCCTTTTATCCGTTCGGCCACCACGTATCCGCATTGTTTTTGTGGCAGAGTAATGTCCGATGGCCGAAACCGAAAACTCCACAGCCGCCGGCCGCGTCGCGTTCCAGTATCCAAGCTTTGTGCTTTTTCAAACGGCCCGTTTCTGCATCGTGCTCGCCAACGAGATGCAGTCGGTTGCGGTGGGTTGGCAAGTCTATGAGATCACCAAACGGCCGCTCGATCTCGGTCTAGTGGGATTGGCACAGTTCCTGCCTGGAATTCTCCTCTTTCTCATCGCGGGCCACATGGCCGATCACAGCCGCTGGACTTCAGCTGCTTGGCAAGCCAGTCGCTCGCAGCCGCTTAAGGGTTTATCTTTGTCGGCGCTGCCACGATTGCCGGGGCGGCATTCTGGACGGCGGGCACATCCGTCAACGCGGCCTTCACAGAACCAGGTATTTTGTCTGAATTTGCGAGGAGCACGCTTACTTGCCAAATCTGGGTCTCCGTCAATCGCCCTTTGAACCCTGGCATCCCTGTCAATCGAATGCCATTCTCTGCCTTCCAGTAAGTTTCGGAAGCTGGATCATCTGACACGCCAGTTCCATGGAAAAGCTGCGGCGGTGGCGGATACATGCCCTGAGCAATCGCAGTTTTCGGCTGGTCGGGCAGTCCATGGCACACCGCGCAGTTCTGTTTGTAGACGTCCGCGCCGCTCAGAAAGCTTTTCTCGTCCGCAGCCACCGGCGATTCCGCAATCTTTTCTTTCGCGATATGTGCATTCAAGGCCATCTTGGCAAATTTCTTCTCAAATGGCATGGGCGGATCCGTCACCGCCACAGGCGCACGTCCCGTTGAAAAGTAGAGGTATCCCCCACAAGCGATGAGCAGAATCCCGAGCAGAATCCCGACAACTAAACCCTTTACCATATTCCTATTCACCCGCCTTTGTCAGAATCCCCGTAACAATACGCACAGTGGCTTAGATTTCGGGGAGCGCCAGTCTAAGCTCCCGCCCACCCCGCTGGCTACTGGAATTATCTCGACGGGGGCAAGCTGCCCATCGATGCAACTGCACCTCTCTTCACCTCCTCCAAGGCCAGCCATTCCTTGCTGGAGTTCCGTAACCATTTCCCTCTAAAGGCCGTCCTATATATGCGCAGACTGTGTTTTGCGGTAGGCTCGAAGGGTTGGCGGAGAATCCCCCAATGCGCGCCCCCTACTGTCTTGCCTCGGCAGACTCACTCGCATCATCGCTTTTACCAACAGGAGAGAATGGATGGGCCACCTCAACTCTATAGACCTTCCCGAACGGGGCGCGCGTGATTCCGCCGCGGCACCGCCCGCCAAGCGCCGCTGGTGGCTCTGGATTGTCATCCTCGCTGTCGTCGCCATTGGCATCTGGTATTACCGCGGGCACTTCACAAGCGAAGCGGGTGCCACGGCCGCTCCAGGCGCAACTGGAAAAGGAAAAGGAGGCGCGGGCGGCGCTGGCATGACCGTTCCGGTCGTGGTTGCCACCGCGCAGAAGGGCGATCTTCCCGTCTACCTCATCGGTCTCGGTTCCGTCACGGCCTTCAACACCGTGACCGTTCGCAGCCGCGTCGATGGCCAAATCGTCAAAGTGAACTTTACCGAGGGCCAGTTCGTGCACGCAGGCGACGCGCTCATTGAAATTGATCCCCGGCCCTACCAGGTTATGCTCGAACAGGCCGAAGGCCAGCTCGCCAAAGACCAAGCGCAACTCCACGACGTGCAAGTCAACTTCGAGCGCTTCACACTTCTCTTCAACGAGGGTGTGATCGCCAAGCAGCAGGTGGACACCCAGCAAGCGCAGGTTGGCCAATTTCAAGGCTCGATCAAGGCGGATCAAGCCACGATCGACAATGCAAAGCTGCAGCTCGTTTACGCGCGCATCACTGCGCCCATCAGCGGCCGCGTGGGATTGCGTCTCGTCGATCAGGGAAATATCGTACACGCCTCCGATACGGCGGGGCTTCTCGTCATCACTCAACTTCAGCCTATTTCCGTAATCTTCACTCTCCCCCAAGACCAACTCCAGCAGGTCCTGGTCAAACTCCGTGGCGGCGGCCAGCTTCCTGTCGAAGCCTACGACCGCGATGACCTCACCAAAATTGCCGACGGCAAACTCGCTACCATCGACAATACAATTGATCCCACCACCGGCACCTACAAGCTCAAATCCATCTTCTCCAACGAGAACAACGTTCTCTTCCCGAATCAATTCGTGAACGTTCACATGCTCGTCGATACCAAACGGAATCTGGTCATCGTTCCCGCCGCCGCTATTCAGCGCGGGCCGCAAGGCACCTACGTTTATGTTGTTTCGGGCGGCGATACCGCAAACATCCGTACCATCACCATCGCACAAACCACCGGCAACAACATCGGTATCAGTTCAGGACTCAACCCAGGCGATGTGGTTGTGATTGATGGCCAGGACAAGCTTCAGGACGGCAGCAAAGTCATCGCCAGCGCCTCTCCAACCGGCGGCGCGGGACGCGGAACATCGGCGCAACCCACCACCCAAACTGGCGCAGCTTCCGGCACCCAGACCGGCAAGAAGCCAAGCAATCCTGCCGGTACCCAGTCGGGAGGTAAAGCTCGATGAGTCCGTCCCGGCCGTTCATTTTGCGGCCAGTTGCGACCACTCTTTTGATGGTCGGCGTGCTGCTGGTCGGTTTCGTCGCCTACCGCCAGCTTCCCGTCTCAGCGCTTCCCCAGGTTGACTATCCGACGATTCAGATCCAGACCTTTTATCCTGGCGCTAGCCCCGACGTCATGGCTTCTTCCGTCACAGCCCCGCTTGAGCGCCAGTTCGGCCAAATCCCCGGTCTGAATCAGATGACCTCTTCGAGTTCATTCGGCAGCTCCATCATCACGCTGCAATTCAATCTCGATCTCAACATTGACATTGCCGAACAAGAAGTCCAAGCCTCCATCAATGGCGCTTCCAATCTTCTTCCACAGGGCCTTCCCAATCCGCCGATCTACAGCAAAATCAATCCCGCCGACGCTCCCATCCTCACGCTGTCCCTCACTTCAGACTCGCTGCCGCTTTCCAAGGTCGAAGACCTGACCGATACCACGCTCGCCCAGAAAATTTCGCAGCTCACAGGTGTGGGCCTGGTAAGCATTAGTGGCGGCCAGCGTCCAGCCGTCCGCATCCAGGCGAATCCCACCGCTCTCGCTTCTTATGGCCTAAGTCTGGAAGATTTACGCACCGCGCTTAGCGCCGCCAACGTCGATCAAGCCAAAGGCACCTTCGATGGCGCTCATCAGGCCTACACCATTGGTGCGAACGACCAGCTCATCTCCAGCGACAGCTACAAACCCATCATCGTGGCTTATCGGAATGGCGCTCCGGTCCGGTTGACGGATGTCGCCACCGTTTTCGATGGTACGGAAAACACCAAACAAGCCGCCTGGGCCAACAAGACTCCCGCCGTCATTCTCAACATCCAGCGCCAACCCGGCGCTAACATCATCGCCGTCGTCGATCGCATCAAAACACTCCTTCCACAGCTCCAAGCCGCGCTCCCCGCTTCGGTGAAGATTGAAATTCTCACCGACCGCACTACCACCATTCGCGCCTCCGTCCAAGACGTCGAATTCACTTTGATCCTCACCATCGGCTTGGTGGTCATGGTCATTTTCCTCTTTCTCCGAAACCTGCGCGCCACTGTTATTCCGGCGCTGGCCGTGCCCCTCTCCATCGTCGGTACTTTTGGCGTGATGTACCTTCTCGGCTACAGCCTTAACAATCTCTCCCTCATGGCACTTACCATCTCCACCGGCTTTGTCGTCGACGACGCCATCGTCATGATCGAAAACATCAGCCGTTACATGGAAGAAGGCGAATCGCCTCTCGAGGCTGCGCTCAAAGGCTCCGCGCAGATCGGCTTTACGATTATTTCTCTCACCGTTTCTCTCATCGCCGTGCTCATTCCTCTCCTCTTCATGGCTGATATCGTCGGCCGCCTCTTCCGCGAATTCGCTATCACCCTCGCCATCACCATTCTTATTTCTGCCTTCGTCTCTCTCACCCTCACTCCCATGATGTGCGCCAAACTTCTTCGCCATCAGAAAGAAGAAGACCAGGGCTGGTTTTTTCGCAAGTCCGAAGATGCCTTTAATTCCGTCATCGCCTTTTACGGACGCACTCTGCAATTCGTCCTTCAATACCGAAAAATCACGCTTCTTGTCACCATTGCCACTCTCATTGGTACCATTCTGCTCTACATTTACGTTCCCAAGGGTTTCTTTCCCGTTCAAGACACCGGCATCATTCTGGGCGTTTCCGAAGGCGCGCAGAACACTTCCTTCGCAGCCATGGCCCAGCACCAGCAAGCCCTCGCTGACGTCATTCTCAAAGATCCCGCCGTCGAAAGTCTCTCCTCCTTCATCGGCATCGATGGCACGAATATCACGCTCAACAGCGGCCGCATTCAAATCAATCTCAAGCCTCTGGGGCAACGCAGCGCCAACGCTTCCGATGTCATTCGCCGCCTACAGCCTGAGCTCGCCAAAGTGGACGGCATCTCGCTCTTCATGCAGCCTGTTCAAGATCTCACCGTGGAAGACCGCGTCAGCCGCACCGAATTCCAGTACAGCCTTGAAGACGTTGACGCCAAAGAACTTGCATTATGGACGCCCCGTTTCATCGACAAACTGAGCTCCCTTCCGGATGTCCGCGACGTAGCCAGCGACCAGTTGAACCAAGGCCTTCTCGCCACCCTCACTATCGACCGCGACACCGCTTCCCGCCTTGGCGTTCTCCCCGCCGATATTGACAACACTCTGTACGACGCCTTTGGCCAGCGGCAAGTCTCCACCATTTTCACTCAGCTCAACCAATATCGCGTTGTTCTGGAAGTTGATCCGCAGTTCCAGCAGAACCCCGATGCTCTCAAAAACATTTATGTAAAGTCTTCTTCCGGCGGCCAGCAGGCTTCCTCCGGCTCCAGTGCCAATATTTCAAGCACTCAACAGCAGGCCATCACCGCTGCGCCAAGTCCCCAAGTTCCGCTCAGCGCGTTTACACGTTTCGAGCCGGGCGCCACCCCTTTGGCTATCAACCATCAGGGGCAGTTTCCCGTTGTCACCATCTCGTTCAACTTGGCTCCCGGCGCGGCTCTCGGCGATGCCGTCAATGCTATCAACCAGGCCAAGCAAGAATTGAACATGCCTCCTAGCATCCAGGCGACCTTTCAAGGTACCGCCGCCGCCTTTCTCAGCTCGCTCGCGAACGAACCTCTCCTCATTCTCGCCGCGCTTGTTACCGTCTACATCGTGCTGGGGGTTCTCTACGAAAGCTACATACACCCCATCACCATTCTCTCCACCCTTCCTTCTGCTGGTGTGGGGGCTATCCTTGCGCTGCTCCTTTTCCATATGGAGTTCAGTGTGATTGCCCTGATCGGGATCATTCTTCTCATCGGTATCGTCAAGAAAAACGCCATCATGATGATCGACTTCGCGCTCGAAGCGGAGCGCAAGGAAGGCAAAGCGCCGCTCGACGCCATCTACGAAGCGTGTCTCCTTCGTTTCCGCCCCATCATGATGACCACCATGGCCGCGCTGCTCGGAGCCTTGCCGCTTGCCATCGGCAGCGGAGTCGGTTCCGAACTGCGCCGTCCTCTCGGCATCACCATCGTTGGCGGGCTCATCCTTAGCCAGCTACTTACTCTCTACACCACCCCGGTTGTCTATCTGGCCTTCGATTGGCTGGCTCACCGTTTCGCTTTTCATGTGGGCAATCCTATCGAGGAACCGGCGCACGGAGATTAGGCCATGGTCAGTTCATCAAATTTCTCGGCACCTTTTATCCGACGGCCTGTCGCCACATCCCTCATCACGATGGCGATTCTTCTTTCAGGTATAGTCGCCTTTCGTTTCCTTCCCGTCGCCCCCCTCCCCCAAGTCGATTTCCCGACGATCTCCGTCGGCGCGAACTTGCCGGGGGCCAGCCCGGAAACGATGGCCTCCGCGGTCGCTACTCCGCTCGAGCGCCAGTTCGGTCGCATCGCCGGCGTCACACAAATGACATCCTCAAGCGGCCTCGGTTCGACTAACATTACCCTTCAGTTTGATCTGAATCGGGATATCAACGCGGCCGCTCGCGACGTCCAAGCAGCCATCAACGCTTCTCGAAGCCAACTCCCCGCGGACCTGCCAGGCCAGCCCAACTACCGCAAGGTCAATCCTGCGGACGCTCCCATCCTGATTCTCGCTTTGACGTCAGATAATATCCCTCGGCCTCAGATTTATGACGCTGCCGATTCCATCCTGGCCCAAAAGCTTGCTCAGGTCGAAGGTGTCGGTCAGGTATCTACCTGGGGCAGCTCACGCCCGGCCGTACGTGTAGAAGCCAATCCCTATCAGCTCAATAGCTACGGCATTAGTCTCGAGAAGGTTCGGGCTGCGCTGCAATCCGCCAACGCCAATCTTGCCAAGGGTTCACTTTCCGACGGGCAGAAATCCTGGAGCGTCGCCGACACGGATCAAATCTTTAAAGCCTACGAGTATCAGCCTCTCGTCGTTGCTGGCCATATCGGCGCTCCCGTCCGGCTGCGCGATATCGCTCAGGTCGTCGATTCTGTCGAGGACACCCGCAACTTGGGTCTCTTCGGCGGAAAAAACTCCGTTCTTCTCGCGATTTTCCGCCAGCCCGGCGCAAACATGATCGACACGGTCGACCGCATCACGGCGATACTGCCAGTTCTCCGCGCCTCCATCTCTCCTTCGCTCCATCTGCAAGTCGCCGTAGATCGCAGCACCACCATTCGCGCTTCCGTGCACGACGTCGAAGTTACCCTTATTATTTCCATTATTCTCGTGATTCTCGTGGTCTTCGCTTTTCTGCGGAATACCTGGGCCACTATTATTCCTAGCGTCGCCGTTCCGCTCTCCCTCATCGGCACCTTCGGCATCATGTACCTCTTCGGCTACAGCCTGGACAACCTGTCCCTCATGGCTCTGACGATCTGTACCGGTTTCGTCGTTGACGACGCCATTGTCGTCATCGAAAACATCACCCGTCACATCGAGAACGGTTTGAAGCCTTTTCAGGCGGCCATGAAGGGCGCCTCCGAAATAGGTTTCACCGTGCTCTCCATGAGTACTTCGCTCGTCGCCGTTTTCATCCCCATCTTGATGATGCCCGGCATCGTCGGGCGCCTCTTCCGCGAATTTGCCGTGGTCCTCAGCGTCGCCATCGCCGTTTCGCTCTTCGTTTCTCTCACCACCACGCCCATGATGTGCGCGCGTTTCCTGAAGCATGAATCCGGACGCCACAACTGGATCTACAAGTTCTTCGAAAGCGCCTTTGACCGCCTGCTCCACCTCTATGATGTTTCACTCCGCTGGGTTCTCCGCAATCAACTGCTAATTCTTGGCATGACCTTCCTCACTGCGGGGGTTTGCGCTTACCTGTTTTTTCACGTGAATTCTGGTTTTTTCCCTCAACAGGATACCGGCCGTATCAGCGGCATGATCCAAGGCGATCAGGACTTGTCGTTCGCGGCGATGTCGCAAAAAATGCGCACATTCACCGATATCGTTTTAAAGGATCCCGCTGTCGAAACCATCACTTCCTTCTCGGGCGGCGGCGCGGGCGGCAGTAGCGCCCACATGTTCGGCCAGCTCAAGCCTCTCAGCGAACGCAAGCTTAGCGCGGACGAGGTTATCGCGCGTATCCGCAAGGCTACTTCCAAGGTTCCCGGCGCCGTTCTCTATCTCCAAGCCGTGCAGGACCTCAGCGTCGGCGGCCGCGGCAGCGCTTCCCAATACCAATACACTCTGCAAGCGGACAATCTCGAAGACCTCAAACATTGGGCTCCTCTGCTTCAAAAAAGATTGGCAAGAATCCCCGAGCTTCGCGACGTTAACTCCGACCAGCAGATGCACGGCCTGCAAAGCTCGCTGGTCATTGATCGCGACACTGCCAGCCGCCTCGGCGTCTCCATGCAAGCCATTGACAATACTTTGGGCGATGCCTTCGGTCAGCGCCAAGTCTCCAATATGTACGAGGGTCTCAATCAATACCACGTCGTCCTGGAAGTCATGCCCAGTGCTCAGCAGAATCCCGACGCGCTCAAGTCCATCTACGTACCCGCCACTGCGGGCAAACTCGTCCCCCTCAGCGCCTTCGCCCATTTCGATCCTTCCAACACCGCCCTTTCCGTCAATCACCAGGGCATCTTTCCAGCCATCACCCTCTCTTTCAATCTAGCTCCGGGAGCTTCTCTCGGCCCTGCTGTCCAGCACATCCAAGAAGGTACCCGTGAAATCGGCGTCCCGGCTACCGTTCACGCCAGCTTCCAGGGAACAGCGCAGGCCTTTCAAGACTCACGCTCCTCGCAACTCTTTCTTATTATCACCGCTCTCATTGCCGTTTACATCGTCCTCGGCATTCTCTATGAAAGCTTCATCCACCCCATCACCATTCTTTCCACCATTCCTTCTGCCGGCATCGGCGCCATTCTTGCGATTCGCTTCGCTGGCTCCGATTTGAACATGATCGCCCTCATTGGCATCATCCTCCTGATCGGCATCGTCAAGAAAAACGCCATTCTGATGATTGATTTTGCCGTCCAGGTGGAACGCGAGGAGAAAATCGCGCCTTTGGAGGCGATCTACAAAGCTTGTCTGCTGCGCTTCCGGCCCATCCTCATGACCACCATGGCCGCGCTGTTCGGCGCCCTGCCTCTGGCTCTCGGCAATGGCGTCGGCTCGGAGCTCCGTCGTCCCCTGGGTATCACCATCATTGGCGGCCTCATCGTCAGCCAGATGCTCACTCTCTTCACCACGCCTATCGTTTACATCTATATGGACCGCCTTCAGACATGGCTCCAAGGCGCTCGCAAACACCGCCACGCACCGGCTCCCGCTGCCGCCCAGGCGGACTAATCCGGCACTTCATTCTCACTTGCTCTGGATTTTTATTCGGTTTTTTCGCGGAAGCTCGGCCCTGCGCCAAGGAAGCGCACCATTCTTAGGAGCTGCCGATCAAATATCCCGTAAAGAAAACCAGCACGCCTCCGACAATCACCTGAAACGCCGCCTGCAAGAACGGCGTATCCATGTACCGGTGCCGGATGTAACTAATGATCGCCAGCTCGATACACACGACGACCACCGCAACAATCGTCGCAACGTGAAAATTGGCAATCAGAAACGGAAGCGTATGCCCGATTCCCCCGGCTGTGGTCATCAGCCCTGTCACCGTCCCGCGCAGCCACGGCGACCCTCGCCCCGTCAACGATCCATCGTCCGAGAGCCCCTCCGAAAAGGCCATCGAGATCCCTGCACCGATCGAGGCTGCCAGTCCCACCCGAAATGCGTCCCAGCTCTGGTGGGTAGCGAACGCCGCCGCAAACAGCGGCGCCAGCGTCGATACCGACCCATCCATCAATCCCGCAAGGCCCGGCTGAACAATTTGCAGCAAAATCAGCTTGCGATGCGATTCGGCTTCTTGGGCGCGCGCAGGCTCCGTCAAATGTTTTTCTTCAAGACCGTCTGCCGTCGCGGAATGCTTTCTCTCCTCATCCGCCAGTTTATTCAGCAATTCTCGCGTAGGGGCATCTGTAATGCGGCCGACAGCTCGCGAATAGAAACGCGCTGCTTCCATCTCCATGATCTTCGCTTGTTTCCTGGCCACGTTGACGCCCAGCGGCCTCACCAGCCACGTTGGCCTACGCTGCAAAAAGCCCTTCACGTTTTCGCGCCGGATCAGCGGGATGTGGTCGCCAAACCGCTGCCGGAACATCGCCAGTAGCCGGTCCCGGTGCACCACTTCTTCCTCGCGCATCTCTTCGAACATCTTCGCCGTCGCCGGATAGGTCTCCCGCAACGCGTCCGCAAATTCGCCGTAGATGCGCCCGTCCTCTTCTTCCGACGCTATGGCCAGCGCCAGGATCTCTCTCTCGGTTAATTCTTTGAATTTTTTTAGCATCGGCACTTCCTCACGTTTTGTCGAGGAAGAGAATCGCACAAACGATGGAAAGAAGTCACCTATAGGTAGGAAATGCAGGCAGTCAGTAGCACAGCCACTCCTGGCTGTGCGCCCTCTCACAAGGGCTGCAATAAATGCACAGGCAAGAGTGCCGTTGCCACAATAACAATCAGAAATACCAAACGGATCCGCTAAACCAAAAACCCCTGCGTCCGGCAAAGATGCACAATCCCAAATCGGTCACCCGCCCCGACCTTATGCTTCATTCTGTACAGATGATTCTTCACCGTCTGTTCCGACAAGCAAAATTGATTCGCAATTTCCTTGTTCGTCAATCCCTGCGCGATTAAAGGAACGATCTGTTGCTCTCGCCGCGTCAATCCCAGCCTCGGGTGAATCGTCGCCGAGTGTACCGATGTAGCCTCGCGCTCAAAGAATCGGAACAGCAATGCGCACAGCGACCCCGGACACACCGCCTCGCCCGCCTGCACCGCCTGCATGGCTCCCAGGACGTCCTCCGCCGAGGCGTCTCGTGGCAGGTACCCTCTGATTCCCGCTCGCACGTACTGAAAAAATTCCGTCTCGTCTTCCGTCATTCCCACCAGCAGGATTCGCACTGTGGGCGCCGTCAATCGCACTTGCCGGATCACGAAAATGTCCTCCGCTAGACTCCCGCGCGATGTCAGCAACAAAATATCGGCTTTCTCCTCGCTCAATCCTTCCACGCGAAACGGCCCAGCCGAGTTCAATCCCACCACATCGATGTCCCCTTGCCTCATCAACATCCGCGACAGCGCTTCGCGCAACAGCCGGTTTTCCGCGGCAATGTACACGCGCGCCCTTGGCGCTACTCTCCCGCCTATTCCTGGTCGCGGCTCACCCTCCGCGGGCGGCAGATTCCCTCGCCGTTCTCCACGCGCCAACTCATTGCGCTGACCACTGCCGGACGTTACGGGGCTTCGGCGCACCGCCGTATTCATGGTGGAATTTCCTCCAACGATTCTGCTTTACCTCCGCGAATGCGTTCCCGTCAGGTAATCCCCTATCGCGTATCGCGGCCAGCATCACAACTTCTGCAATTCCACAGCCGCAATTCCTTTCTCGCGACACCGCCAATTCACATCTATCTCCCATCGTACCTATCTCTTAGGGCCGGACTTCGTGGGGACCGTATTCCTCCCGAGTCCCACATCGGTACTAATCCCCTCTTTAACTTCACTTCGGAACTTCCCATTAAATCCTTCTTATTCTTCTCCTTAGCAAAAAACTCCCCCTTCCTCCCTTCCTTTCGGAGTACTTCCGTACTATCATCCATCCAGAGCGTCCTACTCTTCCTGCGGTACGTCTCGGCTATAGGTTTTGTTTTTCGCAGGCCCTACACTCTCTCTTGCAGCGTCCCATTAGGGAGAGGCAAGGCATTCATGGAGACCCAGCAAGGCATCATGGCAAAGACACACACCACAGGTGGCACTGCTACTTCGAAACCCACAGCCGAGGAACGCCGCGGCACTCGCCGCTGCAAAATCACCCAGCTCATGCGCATTCGTCCTTCCGATCCGGAGAAGGAGCACTTCGATGATATACGCGGAACCCTCAGCGTTTCTCGCAGCGGTGTTTACTTCCAATCCAGCGAGCCGGGCTACGAAATCGGCATGCGCCTTTTTGTGACTTTGCCGTACTCTCAGGACCCCATGTCGCTGAACCGCGAATATCTCGCGGAAGTTGTGCGCAGAGATCCTCTGCCCACCGGCATGTTCGGTATTGGTCTGAAAATCCTCATGGAAATGGGTGTGCAGCAACCCCTGGCCCACGGCTTTTCCAACTCGCTCTGGTAGCCGCTGCGTTAGGCGCCCAGCAACTCTTTTTAGAAACAAAAAAGGCGGATGGCTTTTGGCCCATCCGCCCTTTTTGCTGTTTGGGGGTGGAGAAAAATCGAGACTAATCTTGTCCAAACATCTGCAGAGTTTTGTGTCGCAGCATTCCCAGTTGCCGGTTCAGAGGGTTCTTTCGTGTCAGGAAAGTAAGTACCGGAGGCCGCCTCTCGGCCAGCCGATTCATGGCGATCGTCAACCGCACGTCTCGCCGCGCAAACTTCAGCCCGGACTGCAACGCTTCTACAGCCTCGTCCCGCCGCCCCGCTGTCGCATACACTTCCGCCAGGTTCAAATACAGCTGCGCCTGATTCCGCTTCATCCGCACAGCCGTATCGCACAGCCGCTCCGCTTCGCCCCACTTCTGCTCCGACCGCGCCAGCACCACTCCCAGATAGGACATGTAGTAAGGATTGTTTTTATCAAGGTCTACCGCGCGCTTCATATGCGGTAACGCCTTCACCGCATAATTGTCTCGCAGCAACGTTAACCCGGTCTTGAATTCGCGGAAGGCTTCCGTGTCCATCATTGTTTCACCTCGTTGCCCCCAACCTTTTCAGGTTGAGTAAGGAATAGGACTCCCCGGGAAGCAGGAAACTCGACGCACGCTGCAAAAAGAGGACACCAACCGCCCGGGCGCCGGGTTTGGCTGTGTCGACCACTTCGCGGTCGCCACAGATATTGACCATTGCGAGGTCACCCATAAGAATATTGCATTCACCCAATTGGTGTTCGGTACGGCGGAGAGCAGTGTGGTGATTTCGGTTCCCATCCAAGTCCTTCTTGAACCTACGCGCTCTTTACATGAGAATCTACTGACCCGTGGGACAGTCTTGGGTCAGCCGCACTGAAGTAGGAGCGACACAGTCAAGTACAGTACGCGAAATCCCTCCAATACGGCCCTTTTTTCACTTTCGGAAATGTCGGTTCACCAGGCCTGCTGGCAGACGCACGAAATCTCGCGCGCCACGCTACTTCGTCAGCTTCTTCCAGCCCTGACGCCAATCTTCCCAATCCTTCAGCGTAGCTTTGCACATCGCTTTAGCCGCTTTGTGCAGCCACCGGTTTTTCCTTTGCGCCAAATCGCGCTTAATTTGAGGAATCGCCTGTGGAGAACCAAAGTGCATGTTTGCCGTTTCCCATCCCATCGAATAGAGCAAACGCGCTTCATCCCGTTCTGCCGTCAGCGAAACCAGTTCAATCCGCGAACAATCTGGCGCCAACCGCCGTACCACCCACCTGTTTTGAAAGCGAACGAATGGATCTGCTACGCGCAAACAACTCGCCACAAGTTTTGGTCCGTACACCGTTGCCGACGATGCCTTGTTGTGCCAAACCGATGCCGAAGGCCGGATCGCTTTAGCCTCGCGCGCAATAAATGCGCCTCCAGCGGAAGAAATCGCCAGTATCCGCGGATGCCCCAAGCTGCCGAGCCCCGCGATGCGCTTTTTCAGCTGGTACACGCTCTTGGGCGGCAGCGATCCTTCCAGTAATTCGCGCACTTCCGCGGGAGGCTTTGCGGTGAATGCCGGCAAGTGCGTCAGCTTCGCCCAGAAATGCACGGGGTCGCGCAGCTTGCTCAGCGCCATCAGCCGCAGCCATTGGTTATCCTCCGCCAGAATGAACGGCTTCCCGCCTGCGGCTAGCGAATCCCGGTAGCCCTCTTCGATGGCTTCAGACGCTTCGTGCCTCGGCATGCTCAAGTGTTCACCCAAGATCGCCAAATAGGCGCTCGTCGTGAGCCGCACTAAATCGATCGCATAAGACGAAAGGAACACTTCATCCAGATCATTCACTCCCCAGATGAGCCGCCCTTCCAGGTCCCGCCACGTCCCAAAATTTTCGATGTGCAAATCGCCCACGGCAAGAACTTTGGGCGCCTTCGCAAGCTCGCCGCACACTTCCGGCCAAAGCTGCAACCACCGGTAGAAAGTCGCGCGAAAGAACGGAAATGCCGCCTCCGCCATGAATTGATGTTTAAGTCGAAGATCTTGCCTGATGATTGGAAGCTGCGCGCCCAGCCACTTCTCAAATTCAAACGTTGATTCAATGATTCCTTGCTTCATTAACGGTTCACACGCGCGCGTGTTCCGCGCGAGACGTCCCGCGCACACGCGATTCGTAGATCGGGAAGCGCGCCGCGAAATCCGCAACCTGCTTCCGCACTCTCTGTTCTGTTTCCGCGTCACCAAGATGCGAAAGAATCTCCCCAATCCACCCGCCGATTTGCTCCATCTCCGGTTCCCGCATTCCACGCGTCGTCACCGACGGACTTCCCAGCCGGATCCCGCCTCCCTTCATCGGGGGCAGGGGATCGAACGGAATCGAATTCTTGTTCACGGTAATTCCTGCGCGGTCCAGCGCCTTCTCCGCATCGCTCCCGGTTATGCCGCGCGAGTGCACCTCAATCAAAAACACGTGATTGTCCGTTCCACCAGTGACAATCCGGAAACCGCGCTTCGCAATCGCCGCTGCCAGCGCCTTCGCATTGGTCACCACCTGCTTCTGATATTCCGTAAAACTCGGATCCATCGCTTCTTTCAAACACACCGCCTTTGCCGCAATCGTGTGTACCAAAGGCCCGCCTTGCGTCCCTGGAAAAGTCAACTTGTCTAATTCCTTCGCAAACGTCGCTTTACTCAGCACCAACCCGCCACGCGGCCCGCGCAAAGTCTTGTGCGTGGTAGTCGACACAATATCCGCATGCGGCACCGGGCTAGGATGCACTCCCGCCGCCACCAACCCCGCGATATGCGCCATATCCACAAAAAACAAAGCCCCCACAGCCTTCGCCGCCCGCGCAATCCGCTCAAAATCAATAATCCTCGAATACGCGCTAGCCCCCGCCACAATCATCTTCGGCTTGTGTTCGAGTGCCAGCTTCTCAATCTCCTCGTAGTCAATCCGCTCGTCCTCTTTCTTCACTCCATACGCAATGAACTTGTACATCCGCCCTGAAAAATTCAAGGGATGCCCGTGCGTCAAATGCCCGCCATGCGAAAGATTCATCCCCAAAACCACGTCATCTTTCTGCAAAGTGGCCATGTACACCGCGATGTTCGCCGAAGTCCCCGAATGCGCTTGCACGTTGGCATGCTCCGCGCCAAACAGCTCCTTCGCCCGGTCAATCGCCAACTGCTCCACTTTGTCCGCGTACTCGCACCCGCCGTAATACCGTTTCCCCGGATACCCCTCCGCATACTTGTTCGTGAAGATCGACCCCATCGCCTCCAAAACCGCCTCCGAAACAAGGTTCTCCGATGGAATCAACTCCAGCCCAGTCGCCTGCCGCTGCGCCTCCTCCCGCAACAATCCAGCAATCCGCGGGTCCACCGCCTCAAGCGGCCGCTGCATCCGTTCATTCGCTTCAGTAGTCATTGGCGTTGTCCTGTCAATTCACTTCATCTCATTTCAGTACGATCCAGTGGTGGACCATCTTACCCCGCTCACACCGTTTCAGTGAAACGACTCCTCCAAAGAGCGACTCCTCCTTGTCAAAAACCTCCGAAATGGTACAATGTCTTTAGGAAGTTCTACGACTTCGGACTGCGGCAGCCCAGCTGCCGCTTTTTCATTTTTAGGGCGCAGTGGCGCAGCCAAGCGCATTTGCATCGCATGCGCATTTTGCGTGCGATGAATCCTGGCTGTGCTCTTTTCTCGCATTTTGTAAAGTTTCAAACGCCAGCTAGCGCAAATGTAGCGCAGGGAGGAGTCTGCGCAGTCCTGCGGTCTTTCTCCGTCAGCACGAAAGCAAGGCCCGATGCGGCCATACTCGTACGGCCGAAACAACGAATTTCGACCACAATTCTGCTAACTATTAAGTCCTTTAGAATCAACACCTGCATAAAGGTCCGCAACTATTGATTCTAATCAACTTACAGAAAAGCTAAACTATTTAGAATCAACACTTACACAAAAGCGGGAGGGGGGTTGCTGTTGTGGTGGTACGGACCGGGCACATCCCTGACAGAATAGACCGGGAAGATTCCTTACCCCTAGTTGCCAGCCGACAATCTATCAGTTTAACGGGAACCGGCAACCAGACTTATCCTCCATTTAGAGTAACGCGGTAAAATCAGGTGCTGCTGGACATCTTTACGACGTGTTTAGGAACTGACATGAAAGCGTTCTCTCTGGCTATGCTTTTGCTACTTGTGAGCTACATTTTCCCGAAGGCACCTGCCAAGCTTTCGCCTGACTTTGTTGTACAGGAACTCTACCAACAGGTCGTGGCACGCAGGCCGCTCGGTATTCCAAAGGGCCAAGACAAGGCCGCTCTGTGGCCCTTCCTCAGCAAAAGACTGATTCAGAAGCTCGATGCGGCACAAACCTGCGAAGATGATTATTTTCGGCAACGTTCAGATAAGGACGGCAAACCAGCTTTTAGATGGCTTGAGACCGGCCTCTTCTCTGGGTCGAATGAATGGGCTATACCAGCTTCCGCTGTTGTGGATCGCACCAAGCCAATGAAGGATGGTACGTTCCGCGTGTACGTGCGACTTACGTACAAAGGGTCCTTTGAAACATATGGGAGACCGCCCGACCCTGCAAACACGTTCGATTGGCATGTCGCTGCCGTGGTGAAATCGGAAGGCGAGCGGTTCGTTGTCGATGATGTTTTTCTGTTTGAGGACGATTCGACGAAGATTGCGTCACGATCAACAGATTCCTTCGCGGGGTGCGACGGCTCACGTTGGGTCGGCATCAAGGTGAAAAGCAGATAGCTGTGGACTACGGATTTGCCAAGTTGTGTCAATGTCTGATTAGCGCTGCCAGCTCAACGGGTCGGCGCAACACTAGCTGCTGGTCTCCTAACTGATTGCAAAAACCTTTGCTTTGCATTCCACGTGGATATAGTCTCCTCCGTTTAATGAATCTTGAGGAGTCTATGCCATGACCCTGTTGCGCCGTGCTGCCATCGTTGTGCTTTCAGCTGCCCCGTTGGTTGCGACCGGTTCCATCCCGCCCAAAGGCGCTTATAAAGACAAGAGCGCAGGCGATCTAGAACGAAAAGTGGATCAAGTCTTTGCGGCTTACGATAAGCCCGATACACCGGGGTGTGCGCTCGGCGTCGTGCGCGACGGCGAATTCATCTACAAGAAAGGCTACGGCACAGCGAGCCTCGAACTCGGTGTGCCTATCACTCCTCAGTCCGTCTTTTACATGGGCAGCGTCTCGAAACAATTCACCGCTGCCAGCGTCGTGCTCGCAGCCGAGCAAGGCTTTCTCTCGCTCGATGATGACGTCCGCAAATACGTCTCCGAGCTTCCTTCTTACAGCAAGACCATCACGCTTCGCGAAATGCTGCATCACACCAGCGGCTTTCGCGACATCCTCGGCTTGCTCCTCCTCGCCGGACGCAATTTCGAGGACATTCATCCCACGCCCGAATTGCTCGATCTACTCTCCCGCCAAAAGGCTCTCAACTATGAGCCAGGGAATGAATATCTCTACAGCAACACAAACTTTTTCCTGATGAGCGTCGTTATAAAACGCGCCACAGGCAAGCCGCTCTCTCAATTCGCGGCAGAAAACATCTTCAAGCCCCTTGGCATGACCCACACGCGCTTTTATGACGACCACACCGTCGTCGTTCCCGGCCGCGTGCCCGCTTACGAGCCGCTCCCCGGCGGCGGCTTCCGCATCGACTGGTCTACTAATTTCGACAAAATCGGCGACGGCGGCCTAATGAGCAGCGTCGATGACCTTCTCCTGTGGGATCGCAATTTCTACGCCAACAAGCTAGGCAAAGGCACTCTGCTGAAGGAGATGCAAACGCAAGGTGTGCTAAACAATGGAAAGCAAATTGAATACGCTCTCGGCCTGTTCATCAGCACCTATCGCGGACTGCCCATCGTTGCGCACGACGGAGCCCTCTTCGGCTATCGCACCAACCTGCTGCGTTTCCCTCAGCAGAGATTTTCCGTGATCACGCTCTGCAATGTTGGCACCAGCAATCCCGGTCACCTGTCGTCTCAGGTCGCGGATCTCTATCTCGCCGGCCTGCTCTCGCCTGAACCTTCAGCCTCCGCCGCTCACAGCGTTGACGCCCAGCCTTTCGCCGGCTGGTATCGCAATCTCGACTCTCACTCCGTCCTTGAGATTTCTGCGTCAAACGAAGGCGTCGGAGCGTTTGGCACACTTTTCAAACCTCGCGACGCGACTCACTTCCTCGCAGCGTCCGGCCCCGAAATCGTCTTCGACCGCCAACCAAACTCGGGCATGCGCCTTACCGTGAATTTCAAAGACACCGCGCCGCAGATTTTTGAAAGGTATGAACCGCTCAAGGCTTCCGCGGAGAACTTCGCGCAGTACGCCGGCGAATACACCAGCGCCGAGCTACAGGCCACCTATCGTTTTGCTGTCAAGGACGGCAAGCTCACTCTCGCCACGAACTGGCATGAGCTTGCCGTCCTTGAACCAATCGTCCTCGACGAATTCCAAGGCCCGTTTGGCACTGCTATCGTCTTCCGCCGCAACGCCGCAGGCGACATCACTGGCTGCGATCTCTTCGCCGGCCGAGTCCGAAACATCGCTTTTACAAAAACCATGAAATAATTCGGCGCTCATCAAAAATTCGCTGCGCGTAGCGCAATTTTTCTCCGAGCCGAAAGCCCGCTCCAGGATGGTATAGTGGCCGCGATTTCCCCAGAACCGCGGGAGGTTTCGTCACTATGCCTGCCTTGAACAAATCGAACAAAACTGGACGCCTTCTTCGGTTACAGCGGCTCATTGTTCATCGCCGCCGATCGCTAGCCTGCTTCGCCGTTTTCCTTTTCTGCTTCGCGGCTCCGCGGCTTCATGCGCAGGAAACGAATCCCCTCGCCAAGGACCCCAAAGCCGCCAAGCTGGGCGAATTTCAATTTCGCTCGAACTGTGCCTTCTGCCACGGACTCGGCGCGCGCGGCGGCGGCCGTGGCCCCGATTTGACCCGCGCGCAAAAACGTCACGGGAATGCCGACGCAGACCTTTTTCGCACCATCAACGAAGGAGTCCCTGGCACCGCGATGCCTCCAAACGGCGCGACCCAGCAAGGGGTCGGCATGACCGATACAGAAATCTGGCAAGTCATCGCGTATATTCGCAGCGTTCAAGTCAAAGTCCCCGCGCAGCCTCTCGGCAACGCCGCCCACGGCAAAGTGCTTTTCTACGGCGCTGCCGCGTGTTCCACCTGCCACATGATCGAAGGGAAGGGAGGCCGCCTTGGCCCCGACCTCACCGCAACCGGCTCCGCCCGCGCAACCGATTACCTGGTCGATTCCGTTCGCAATCCCAGCCGGCGGCTGGCCCAGGGGATTTCCGAAGCTATGAAAGAATTTTCGCAGGAATATGAAACCGTGAAAGTCGAAACCGCCGATGGCCAGAAAATTACCGGCGTCGTCCTAAATGAAGATCACTTCACTCTGCAGATGCTGGATCTCCGTGAGCAGCTTCATCTTTTCGAAAAAGACAAGCTGCGCTCGTACGAAAAATCTCGCGAATCTCTCATGCCCGCATACGACGAAAAAATGTTGAACGACAAGGATCTCCAAGACATTCTCGCATTCCTGCTAAGTGTAGGCGCCCAATGAGAAACGCACTCACAATGAATCGCTCCTTACCCTCGCTCGTGTTTTTACTATCCTCGATCCTTTTCGTCTCGAACACGCGTGCGCAGGTCACGCCCCAACGCCTCCTCGATTCCGCCAAGGAGCCGCAGAATTGGCTCATGTATTCGGGCGATTACGCAGGCCATCGCTTCAGCACGCTCGATCAAATCACCATTTCAAACGCAAGCACGCTTGTCCCCAAGTGGGCCTACCAAACCATGGCAGGCGGCAAATTTGAAACCACGCCTCTTGCCGTTGACGGAATTCTTTACGCAACTGGCCAGGACGATCGTGCGTTCGCTCTCGACGCCAAATCCGGCCGCCCCATTTGGCAATACCAGCGCGCTCTTCCCGCTGACATTCGCCCCTGCTGCGGCCGCGTCAACCGCGGGCTGGCCGTTCTCGGCGACAAAGTTTTCCTCGGCACGCTCGACTCCCACGTCATCGCTCTCGATTCCAAAACTGGCAACGTCGTCTGGGACGTCACCGCTGTGGACTACCGTAAAGGTTACAGCTTCACCCTCGCACCGCTCGTGATCAGAAACCTCGTCATCGTCGGAATCTCCGGTGGTGAATACGGCATCAGCGGTTTCATTGACGCTTACGACGCCAACACCGGTCAGCGCAAATGGCGCTTCAACACTGTCCCTGGCCCCGGCGAGCCCGGCCACGAAACTTGGGAAGGCGACTCTTGGAAAACCGGCGGTGCGCCCGCCTGGATTACCGGCTCGTATGATCCCGCCACAAACACAACTTTCTGGACCACCGGCAATCCTTCCCCCAGCAACCGCGGCGAAGGCCGCGCGGGCGACAATCTTTACAGTAATTCCTTACTCGCTCTCGATCCCGAGACCGGCAAGCTTAAATGGTATTTTCAATTTACGAAGCACGACGAACACGATTGGGACGCCACGCAAGTTCCTGTGATGATCGATCAAGGCGGAAAACATTTAATCGCCCAAGCCAATCGCAATGGTTTCTTTTATCTGATCGATCGCTTCACTGGAAAACTTCTTTTCTCGAATCCCTACGCCAAAGTCACCTGGAGCACTTCGAAAGATGCTGATGGCCGGCCCGCCGCGCTCAAAGATGCTTCGCCCACACCGGAAGGAAATAGAGTCTGCCCCGGCGCCGCTGGCGCCACAAACTGGATGTCTCCCACGTACGATCCGCAAACGAATCTTTTTTATGTTACCGCTCGCGAACAGTGCGACATCTTTAGCACTGCCCCGCAACCCTACGAAGAAGGCCACGCGTACTACGGCAGCGCCTATTTTCCGAACGATGATATGGCCCCGTTCTGGGGCGCTCTGCGCGCCATCGATCCGAACACCGGCAAAATAAAATGGGAATGGAAACATCCCTCGCCCACGTGGTCCGGCGTTCTCTCGACAGCAGGAGGCCTCGTCTTTACCGGCGACGCCGAAGGCAACTTCATCGCGCTCGACGCCGCCAGCGGAAAATCTCTCTGGCATTTCCAGTGCGGCGCGTCCGTCTATTCGTCGCCCATGTCCTTCGCCATCGACGGCAAAGAATACGTCACCGTAGCCGCCGGCTCCGCGCTTTTTACTTTTGCACTACCATGAAATTTGATTGAAATAGGGAAACAATGCCGTCCGCCGGTGCAAATAGCAAACGCAACACGAGATCTATTTATTGTCTCGACCCAGCGATTCCTGCCCGCAAAGCATCCAGGCGCGCCCGCGCCTCGGCCATCGCAGGAGCCAACTGCAACGCCGCCACATACGCTCTCGCCGCTTGTTGAGTATCGCCTTTGCTTTCCAGGGCCCGTCCCAGCCAGTACAACGCGAGCGGCGATGGAGCGATCTGCGACGCCTTTGCAAAATCAGCAATCGCCGCATCCACATTCATCGTTTGCATCTCAGCCGTTCCGCGGCCGATGTAGCTGTTCTGCTCGGTCGGATCCATTGCGATAGCCGCGTTCAACTCGGTCATCGCCGCTGCATACTTTTGTTCTCCAAGGTAAAGGATTCCCAAATTGTTGTGCGACTGCACGATTTCCACCTGGTCGCTCGATAACGCCAGAGCGCCCTGATATTCGTGCTCCGCATCGTCCAAACGGTTTTGTTTTTGCAGCAAAATGGCAAGGTTGTAGTGCGGCGATGCCAGATCAGGGCTTAGGCGCACCGCGGCCACGAAGTGTGGCACCGCAAGCTCTGGCTCTCCTCGCTCCATTAGCGCAACGGCGAAATCATTTTCCGCGAACCCGTTGTTCTTGGTTACTTCAAGCGTGTGCGCAAAAAGTGTGTAGCTGTCGTGCCAGTAGCCGATTTGCTTGATGGTTACAGCTGCAAACGGTGCCAGGGCGACCAGAAAAATCGCCACGGCAATTTCTTTCTGCCAGTGCTCCTCTGCCGCCAAATCGCCAATCAGCCAGACCAAAGCAAACAGCAAGCCCATCATTGGAATATGCATGAACCGGTCCGCCATCCCTTGGCGGCCCGTCTGTATAAAACCAATCATCGGCAGCATCGTCCCCAGATACCATAGCCAGCCCATCAGCGGGTATTTGCGCTCGCGGAATCGCCAGACAAGGAATGTGATTCCCGCCAACGCCAACCCCGCGAGAGTTACAATCCTCCACGTTAGCGTGTTTTCCGGATGCGGATAGTACGGCGCCAGCCCAACGGGCCAGATGGCTTTTCCGAGGTACGCCATGTAAGAAAAAATCGCATTCTTGAACCGCCAGCTAAACGGCATCGCCGCCGTGAGAGCATGTTCCCGCGAATGCACATAAACGGTGATGGCGCCGCCCGCTGCCGCCATGACGAAGAGCGGAATTTTTTCGATTACCAGCGCTCGTAACGCAACAAAAAAAGTCCGCGCCCTACCTTCCGCGTCCGTTCCCGGCAGTCGCGCTAGCGGCCAGTAATCAAGCAACAGCAAGGCAAACGGGAAGGGAATCACCATGACCTTGGCGGTAATTCCCAGTCCAAAAAACAAAACTACCCACAGATAGCGCCCCGCGCTCGGCTTTTTCACGTACCAGCCGTACGCGCCTATCGCCAGCAGAAAGAAGAAGACACACAGCACCGATTTTCGCTCGGAGATCCACGCCACCGCTTCGACATTCAACGGCTGCACCGCAAACAGCGCAGCGACGGCTGCGCTTCGCAGCGCACGCCCCGTGGCTCGTTCAATCAGCAGAAACAGCAGAACAACACCCAGGATGTGTAACAGCACGTTAGTGAAGTGATGCCCCGCGGGATTTCTTCCGTAGATTTGCACGTCCGCCATATGCGAAATCCACGTCAAGGGATGCCAGTTCGAAGAAGGATAGCTCGAGCCGAGCGCCCATCGGACATCTGCCCACGTCAATCCCGCCAGAACATGCGAATTCCGCGTCACATATTCCGGATCGTCCACATTCACAAAGCCATTGCGCATTGCGGGCGCGTATACCGCGGCCGTTCCCAGTGCGAGCAGCACCGCGAGAAACGCGACGAGCCGCCAATTCGTCTCCCCAGCCGGAGTGGTCGAAGCTGCCGCGGTGGGCGCATCGGCCGAACGGACGTCAGCTTCCTGAGTTTCATCTGAATGTGAAATGGAATTCATTGCCAGACCAGCGTAACAAAATTCGTGCGCGTTCAACGGCGTCAGCACGGGAGATCGACATCATTAGTTACCTGTCGAAACCATTTCGCGAGCTTTGCGTGCTCCGTTGTCGCGGAACTCAGTACAATCGAAAAACACACAGTGGCCATCGATACGCAAGCCCAGGAGCAGCTTCTCCGGCACCGCCGCGTTTGGGAACAAAAACCCATTTTGCGGCGGATCTACAACGATGAATTCTTTGCGCGCCTCCTCTCATTTCGAAAACCAAACGGGCTTTCCATTGAGGTTGGCGCAGGTCCTGGTTTCTTCAAGCAGTTTGCGCTAGACATTCTTTCGACGGATCTCATCTGGTGTCCGTGGCTCGATGCCATCGCCGACGCGCAGGAGCTCCCGTTTCGAACCGCAAGCGTCACAAACGTTTTCGGACTGGACATGCTGCATCACCTCGCCACGCCCATGACTTTTCTAGGCGAAGTCTCGCGCGTTCTGGCCCCCGGCGGACGCTTGATACTCGTCGAACCGTGGATCACGCCTTTCTCTTATTTCATTTTCCGTTTTCTCCACCAGGAGCGCTGCGATTTGTCGGAGACTCCTTGGCTTTCGAACCAACGCGGCGCAATCCCCGAAAAAATGGCCTTCGATGGCAATCAAGCCATTCCGTATCTGCTCTTCGGACCGAGCCATCGCTCGAACACTCTAAGTTCCTTGCCAGAACTCAATCTCCTCGCACTCGAACCTTTTTGCCTTTTCGCCTATCTGCTCAGCGGCGGATTCAAGCCTATGAATCTTTTGCCGGAATTTTTGTATCCAGCCGTTTCGAAATTCGAACGCGCGACCTCCCCGTTGTGGCGCCGCATTGCCGCTCTGCGAGTATTGCTGGCGCTGGAGAAAAAGAACCAGACGGCCACACCCAATTTCCAAATCCCAAATCATAAAAGCGTCTCCGGCTGATGGCGACACGACCCATGCGAAATAAGTCGTCCACAAATGCTTTCACCCGCGTGTACAACCTGGCACGCGCCGGCGGATTTCTTGATCTGCCGTTGTTCAAACGAGTTTTTCTCTTCTCCTATTTTCTCTATAAGCGCTGGTACGAAGATCCGTTCTGGGCGCTAGCCAGACGCAGCCCTGAACTTTTTGCCGGCGGAGACGTTCTCGACATTGGCGCCAACATTGGTTATACCGCCTGCGTCTTTGCCGCTGCTGTCAAGGCGAATGCGAAAGCGCCGGCAAAGATTTATGCTTTTGAACCTGATGTCGCCAGCTTTGCAACTCTCGGCGAAATTATTCGTCGCAAGAATCTTGGCGATTCAGTAGAAATTGTCAACATGGCTGTAGGTAGCGCCGATGGCTCACTTGAGTTCTGGCATAACGAAGAGCACTCGGCCGATCACCGCGTGGTCACGGAGCAGTTCAAGACCTCGCGGCCTGCTGGCGAGAAAGTCACGACGGTCACCGTCACCAGCGTGGATAACTTTGTTGCCGCTCGAAAGTTGCAGAACATTTCTTTCATCAAAATTGATGTGCAGGGTTATGAACTTGCAGTTTGCGAAGGCATGCGGCAAACCCTGGACAAATTCCCGGGGATCTCCATCGCCTTTGAGTATGCCCCGTATGGAATGCGAGAACTTGGCTTTGAGCCTTCAGAGCTGCTCGGTTTTTTCCGCGCCGCTGGCTATCAATTTCACATTTTGACTCGCCACGCCTCCACGCTGGCAGCGGATAATCGCGCGATTGAGCTTGCCGTTGAGCGCTCCGGTTACGTTGACATTCTCTGCTGCAAGACTAATACCTCTCGAAGCTAACTCGCAGCGCTTTCCGAATTGCTCGGCCGCTTTTTGCGGATTCCCATCTTGATGCGTACCAGGCCGACCCATGTCATTTTCAGGAGTTGGAGACCATGGCGGAAGCGTTGAATATTCGTTTCTCCGTAAGTGCGGGCAAGGTAGCGTACCGGCACGTCAACAATTTCCAGACCCAGTTCCGCGGCGGGAAAAAGCAGCTCGAAATCGCCGAACGGATCAAATTCGCCAAAATCTTTTCGCCATGCAACCATTCGCTCATAATCGTGCCGCGTGACGAGCTTTGTGCCGCACAACGAATCGCCCAGTCGCACATCCAGGACCGCGCTCAGCATTTTCGCGAAAAAAATATTTCCCATACGGTTCAAGAAGCGCATGGCGGCGCCTTCCATCGGATAGACGAGCCGGGAGCCGTTGATGAAATCGCCGTGCCCCCGATCGTAGGCATAGGCAAATCGCGTAAGCATTTCCGGCGGCATGGTCAGATCGGCGTCCAAGATCACCAGCAAGTCTTCGCGCGCGTGTGAAAAGCCGAGCCGGACAGCGTCCGCTTTGCCTTTGCCGGGTTGTTGCACGGCTAAAATCCGGAAGTGGTCGCGGTACGCCGTGGAGACGCGTAGTATTTCCTCCCACGTTCCGTCCGTCGAGTGGCCTTCGACAAAAATAATTTCGGCCTCGCGGCCGAGATCGGGAAAGCGCTTCAGCGCGTTCTCGATGTTTCCACGTTCGTTGCGCGCGGGAATGACGCAAGACACGCCCTGCTGCGACGAAGGCACCAGCGGCCGCATCACCACCACCGAGGTCAAGCTCAGCCAGCGTGCTAGTGGGACCAAAGGCATCACGCGATTGATGGCCGTCCCGAGTCCGAGCATTTTCCACGGGCAATAGACCACTTGCCTCTGACGCACGATTTCAAAACCGGCTACTTTGGCGATATTTTCGAGGTCGACGCGCGTCACAAAGGTGCTTGGAAGGTCGCCCTTACGGATTCCCATGCGGTTTGTGAGGTAGTACGCCCAGCGCAGGTACGGGTTGTAAAGAACTACGACCAGTCGCGATGTGCGGGCGAGCTTCGCTTTTAACTGCATCAAGAGCGCCTGAATGTCGAAGTCGTGGTTGAATGTGCCGTTGATCAGAATGGCTGTGCGCTTGTCGCGCTCGTGGGTCAGATCGGGGAACGGCTCGTCTTTGCGAACCGTTTCTTTGCGCGGCGCGTCGACTGCGGCGAGCAGTCCTCCTTTGTCGTCTTCGCGCGGCAACCATTGGATTACGCGGTCGTAATAACGCGTCAGCGCGGAAATTTCCGCCGCGAGAAACGCGTTCACATATACGCGCCAGCCGGAAATCACAGTCTGTGCCGCGGCTTGCGGTTTGTTCTCAACGCTCTCAGTCTCCATTTCCGTTTGTGTCTGCGTCGTTTGAGCCATCTCAAACTTTGTACCATGTTTCTGGTCCGTCTAAGGTTTCATCGCGTGACATGGCGTCGAGCAGGTAATCCTAATCCGCGACCAGTGATTCGCGACTGAACAAGAAAAGAGACAACGCCGAGACGCTGCGTTCGTTGACACGCTGCAGCGCGTCCGTTACGCTTTTGTGTTTACTTGGACGAATCTATTGCTCTGAGGAGAACGGACTATACCGCCGCATGGCTGAAGAAAAGCTGCCGACACGCGCACAAGATTTTTCCGAATGGTACAACCAGTTGGTTTTGAAGGCGCAGCTTGCCGACTACGCACCTGTGCGCGGCTGTATGGTCGTGCGGCCGTACGGGTGGGCGCTGTGGGAGAACATGCAGCAGGCTCTGGACCGGCGCTTCAAGGCGACCGGACACCAAAACGTGGCGTTTCCGCTGCTCATTCCGCGCAGCTTCATTGATAAAGAAAAGCACCACGTGGAGGGATTTTCGCCGGAGCTGGCGGTGGTTACGATTGGGGGGGGCGAGAAATTGGCGGAGCCGCTGGTCATCCGGCCTACTTCAGAAACGATTATTGGGCACATGTGGTCGAAGTGGATTCAGTCGTACCGTGACTTGCCGGTTTTGATGAACCAGTGGAACAGCGTGGTGCGTTGGGAATTGCGGACAAAGCTTTTTCTGCGGACGCTGGAGTTTTACTGGCAGGAAGGGCATACGGCGCACGCTACGCGCGAAGAAGCGGAATTCGAAACGCGCCAGATGCTCGATATTTACACGGATTTTGCCGTGAACGATGCGGCGATTCCGGTGATTGCAGGGAAAAAATCGGACGCGGAGAAATTTGCGGGCGCGGACGTTACGTATTCCATCGAAGGGATGATGGGCGATGGGAAGGCGCTGCAGTCTGGGACGTCACACTTTCTGGGGCAGAATTTTGCGCAGGCTTTCGAGGTGCGGTATCTCGACCAGGGGGGGCAATTGCAACATTGTTGGACGACTTCGTGGGGACTTTCCACGCGCGTGATCGGCGCAATTATTATGGTGCACGGCGACGACCAGGGGCTGGTGTTGCCGCCGAGACTGGTGCCTTATCAGGTGGTGATCGTGCCGATTTACAAGACCGATGAAGAAAAGAGTTCGGTGATGGACGCGGCGCGGAAGTTGAAGGCAGGGTTAGTTGCGGCGAACGTGCGCGTCACTTTGGACGAGCGCGAGGGGCCGAGTCCTGGGTGGAAATTTAACGATTGGGAGATGCGCGGAGTACCCTTGCGGGTGGAGCTGGGGCCGAAGGATGTGGCGAAGGCTGCGGCAGTGCTTGCGCGGCGCGACCGCCCTGGTCGAGAAGGGAAGATTAGCGCGCCGCTGGCAGGAATGCCGCAGACGATCGAGAAGTTGCTGGTTGAGATTCAGCAAGCGCTGCACGATAAGGCTTTGGCTTTTCGCAAATCTAATACTCATGATGCGAAGACCTACGATGATTTGAAGAAGGCTGTGGAGATGGGCTTCGCATATTCGTATTGGTGCGGGAGCGCGGATTGCGAAGCGAAGATTAAGGAAGAGACGCGGGCAACGATGCGGTGCATTCCGATTGATCAGAGTCTCGGCGAAGGGGATGCGCGGACTGGTGGGTCCGGGGCTTGCGTTTATTGCGGCAAGGGGACTGCTGAGCGGGCTATTTTTGCGCGGGCTTATTGAGGCAATCCCATCGCTGCACTGTGAGGCGCTAGGCAAAGGCCACAGGCTGAAGCCTGTGCTACCTGCCTGCCCCGTGGCTTTCCGGGAACATGCGGTTCGGCAACGTCTCGACACTCCGTGGTCAGGATGCTAGCGTTAATTGAGAGACAGCGGCTGAATCCTGCTGTGCAATGCTGCGATTTTGCTGCGGCTTTGGCAGCCCCCGGGAGAAGATTTTCGTGTACTTTGATGGCACCCCTGAAGGTAATTCGATAAAGCGACGCCGCTCGCAGCGCGGCGCCGGTAGACTGAAGGCCATCGCTTACACTGCGATCATTATTTTTGGGATCTATCTAGCCTTTAAGCTCGTGCCGCCATACATTTCTGAATATCAGTTGCAGGACAAAATGCAGGAATTGGCGCGGTTCGGCATCGTGAACCGGTATACGGACGAGCAGGTTCGCGACAATGTATTCAAGGTGGTGCAGGATTTGGAGATACCGGCGAAGAAGGAAGACATCAGGGTCACCGTGACACCGGCAGTGGTCAAGATTTCGATGGAGTATTCGGTTCCGATCGATATGTTTTTCTACAGCACCGAGCTACACTTTTCGCCTTCCAGTGAAAACAAATCAATCATGTAGGAAGTTTGTTTTCTCCGTCCGAACGCCGGGATTCGAACTGATGGCCTCGTCTATTCCCTCATTTGTGCAAAAAATGTCTCCGTCTGCGCTTATACAGGCAACGTCTCAACTGCGAACTCCGTCTTTCTTAGTGATGGGTGTTGCGAGACAATAGAGGTTCAGCCTCGGGAGCTATCGTTTGCGCATCCGAATTCGAAAAGGATTTTTCACTTCTGCACTGGGCTTGACGATTTTGGGAATCGTCTTCGCCATATTCCTCACTTCGGGCGGGATCTTCACTTATTACTACATCAAATATTCGCGGATGATCGATGCGCGGTTGTCCGGTAAGGTGCTGCAAAACACGACGCAGATTTTTTCCGCGCCGGAGTATATTTCGACTGGGCAGGTCTGGAGCGCGGAAGAGCTGACGACGTATTTGACGCGCATCGGGTACCGGCCCGAGGCGGACGACAACTCGATGGGGCAATACACCGTGCAGGGGAATACGGTGGACATCCGGCCTTCGAAGCTTTCCTATTTCGGCGGTTCGAACGCGCTGGCGGTGCAGTTCAGCGGGAAATCGATCCGAGCGATTCGCCCGCTCTCCGGCGGCGGAAATCTGGATACAGCGCAGATCGAACCGGAGTTGATTACCAATCTTTTTGACAGCGCGCGCGAGAAACGGCGGCCGGTGCGGTATGAGGATTTGCCGCCGGAATTGGTGCACGCGATTCTTTCCGCGGAGGACAAGCGGTTTTTCGATCACGGCGGGTTCGACTTCATTCGAATTGTGGGCGCGGCGTGGGCGGATATTCGGCACAGCTCCTCGCACTACCAGGGAGCGAGCACCATCACGATGCAGGTGGCGCGCACGTTTTTCTTTTCGAACGAGCGAACGATGCGGCGCAAAGTGGCCGAGACGATGGTTTCGATCGAGCTGGAGCAGCGCTTCAATAAGCAGCAGATCTTCGAGCTTTATGCGAACGAGGTTTATCTCGGGAACCGCGGTAGTTTTGGAATTCGCGGGTTTTCGGAAGCCAGCGTGGCTTATTTTGGGAAGGATCTGCGGCAGCTTTCGGTCGCGGAGTGCGCTTATCTCGCGGGAATCATTCGTGCGCCTAACTACTATTCATCCGCCGACCGGCATCCGGAACGGGGCGCGCAGGCGCGCGACCGCGTGCTGACGCAGATGCTGGAAAACAAGTACATCACGGAGGAACAACTGGAGGCGGCGAAGCATGCGCCCCTGAAAATCGTACACGCGGCAGGGTCAGGGAGCGATGCGCCGTACTTCGTGGATATGGTCAAGGACCATCTGCTCGACAAATATTCCGAAAACGAACTGCTCAGCCAGAATTTCCGCGTGTATACGACGCTCGATCCGGCGTTGCAGCGAGCCGCGGCGGCGGCGGTGGAAGCGGGAGCGAAGAACGTCGACTTGCTTCTGGCCAAAAAATACGAGAAGTGGCGGAAGCAAGCGGCGAAGAAGGGCAGCAATGAGCCGATTCCGCAGGTGCAGATCGCCCTGGTAGCGATTGATCCGAAGACCGGCGAAATCAAAGCGGTGATCGGCGGACGGGATTATGGGCAAAGCCAGCTGAATCATGCGCTGGCGCACCGGCAACCTGGGTCGGTGTTCAAACCGTTTGTGTACGCCGCGGCGTTTGATAATGCGGTGGATGGCGTGCAACCGGTGATCACGCCTGCGACGGCGATCGATGACGAGCCCACGACTTTTGAATTCGACAACAAAGAGTACACGCCGAACAATTACGGCGAGAGATTCATGGGCCACGTGACGGTGCGCGACGCCTTGACGAATTCGCTGAACGTAGCGACGGTGAAAGTCGCGGAGCTGATCGGCTACGGACGCGTCGTACAGATCGCTCGGCAGATGGGGCTTGGCAACAACATTCAGCCAACGCCGGCAGTGGCGCTAGGCGCGTACGAGATGACGGCGGTGGACGTGGCCGCGGGCTACACGGCGTTTGCGAACGGAGGCACGCGCGCGGAGCCGCAATTTCTGCACAGCGTGGTGAGCGCTGATGGAAGCGTGTTGGAGAAGTTCACGCCGCAGACGCATGTAGTGCTTGATCCGCGCGTGGCTTTTCTGGTGACCAGCCTTCTTAAAGATGTTCTGAATAAGGGTACCGGCGCGGTAGTTCGTGCGCGGGGTTTTACACTTCCTGCCGCCGGAAAGACTGGGACTTCGCGCGACGGGTGGTTCGCCGGGTATACCTCGAATCTTTTAACGGTGGTTTGGATCGGGTTTGACGACAATCGAGATTTGGGGCTGACGGGCGGCGCTGCGGCTGGGCCGGTATGGGCGGACTTTATGATTCATGCCACTGCACTGCCCGCTTACCGCGACGTCAAAGACTTCGCCGTGCCCGATGGTGTTCAGTCGGTTTTGATCGATCCGGAATCGCTGGAACTGGCTACGCCGAACTGTCCGACGACCCGCGAGGAAGTTTATGTTGCAGGCTCTGCCCCGACGGCGTTCTGCGAGCTGCACGGCGGGAGCGCCGCGGGTTCTTCCTCGGGTTCCTGGCTATCCCGCGTTTTTGGCGGCGGCGGCGACCGCAAGCAGCCGCAAACAGATGCACAGGGCAACCCGATACCGACTAACGATCCGAACAGGCCGCCCAATGCGACTGGCCAGGGTACCGTTGATCCCAACGCCCTCCCCACCGAAAAGAAAAAGAACCCATTACAGAAGATTTTTGGTATCTTTGGGGGCAAGAAGAAGGACCCCGACAAGGCCAAGCCTCAAGCCGATAAGCCTCCGCCGGAGAAGGGAGACTCGCCATGACTCAGGTACGAGCGGCGTTTCCAGTCAGTATTCTCCTTCTAAGTTTGTCAATTCCCGCAACAGGTCAAACACTCGAAGAAGCGCGGTACATGACGATGGCGCCCGGCGTGGCGCAATTGCCTTCGCCGCAGGACCCCGTAATCGTGGTGCGTCCGGAAATCACGGACGAACAGATGGGCGACCTCTACATGGTACGGAAGCAGTATCGCGAGGCCGCGGGGCTCTTCAAAAAACTCTCCGATCAGGAGCCGCGAAATCCCGTGTACTTGAATAAGCTGGGCATCGCTCTCCACCAGCAGGCGGCGTTGGGATTGGCGCTGAAATATTATGAGCGAGCGGTGAAAGTCGATCCGCGGTATGCGGACGCGGAAAACAATGTCGGCACGATTTGGTATCAACGCAAGAAATTTGAAAAGGCCATAAAAGCGTACCGGAAGGCGATCACGATTCGGAGCGACATGGCCGTGCTCTACAGCAATCTGGGTTACGCGTATTTTGGGGACAAAAAATACGAGGAAGCGATCTCGTCTTTCCGGCAGGCGCTGACGCTTGATCCGCAGCTTTTTGAGCATAACGGATCGCGCAGCGGGTCGATTTTGCAAGACCGCTCCGTGGAGGATCGCGGACGGTTTTATTACATGCTGGCGAAGTCCTATGCGCAGGCCGGGGACCTCGAACGCTGCATTCATTACCTTCGTAAGGCCAAGGACGAAGGTTACAAAAATTTCGTCGATATAAAGAAAGATCCCGCGTTTGGAGCTGCGCTCAAGGATCCCGCGGTTCAAGAGCTGCTTGTGCCGAAACCCGTGGACGCCGCGCAGCTGTAGCAGGAACAGTCACCCGATTACTCACGCCGGCAGGCGTAGACGCCGCGCGAACCTGCCATAAACCTTACTGATGTTTCTTCAAGCCGCCGCTGCAAACGCGGCCCGTCTGTCCTGCCTCTCCCCGTGCACTATTTAATTTAGGTTTCCATTTTGAGGATGATGATTCGCCGTAGAGCGCATGCAAAAGTTAACTTAGTCGTGCAGGATAATACTCAAAAGGGAAGTATTGATCTGAACACCACCATTGTATTTTATGAAACCAAGCTTCCTGAATTTGTTCATAAAAAAATTAACCCTCGACCGCGTCGTGCCAATCATCTCCGCCAGCACCTCTTGCGATATTTTGGGAAGCATCTTTTGCGTTTGGCCCGATTCGCCATAATGCGCGAGGAGCAACAGAGTGCGCGCCAGCCGTTTCTCGCTGGAGTTGAAGAGCTGATCGATCAGGTCCTCTTCGATTCGGATGTTTCGTGCCAGCATGTAGGCGATGAAGCGGTTGGAAAACTCCTTTTCCTTGTGAAGCAGGCGGATCATCTCGCCTTTTTCAATGACGAGCACGGTGGTGGGCGCAATCGCGGTGGCCGTCGCCATGCAAATGGACTGGCCCGCAAGGCATCCTTCCCCCACAAAATCGCCTGGTTTCAGAATCGCCACAACGGCTTCCTTGCCGTTCTCATTGACGACAGTTAGCTTCAGACTGCCTTCCTGAATGTATATGACATTCTTCGACGGATCGCCCTGCGCGAAGACAGTTTCTTTTGCCCGAAACTTGGCTACCTTTCTCCCTATACCAGCCGAATCAAAAAACAATTTCACATCGAACGGAGGATTTCCTGAACGCGCTTTTTTTGCGGAGTGAGGGGCCTTGACGGAGACGCGCCGAACTGGGAAAGACACGGTGCTGCAAAATAGCATGGTCCTGTTGACTGTGCAATAGTGAACAGTCGATGCTGAGCAAATATTCTGCTCGTAACTGTGCCAGATTAGAGCGCTTAATAAGATTAAGTACCAATTTAGTTCCTATGTTCTTTAATGAACAACAAGACATCGCCCGCAGAGACATTCTTTCGACATTCAGTGGGACGATGGGCGGCCGAAGTTGGATGCGAGAGAATTCAGTGCCGTGAATTCAGCCGCACTTTCGATGTCTTCGGAACAGGAGCCAGGCTCTGGGACAAGATGCAGAACCATTTGAGTGCGATGCAAGCAGGCGCAGATGGAATTTGGCGCCAAACGCGGCAAGCGGCCACACAAGACAAGGGGCAGGTATGACTTCGTCCGAACGTCGCTATTCACACCGCTATGGATTGAAAGTTCCATTGGTTTTTTGTCCGGTTCACTCTCTCCTGGCAACTGGTCACCCAGCAAAATCCATAAATATATCGTCACGAGGTGTTTACTTTGTGACGAGCCATCCAGTGTTCGTAGGGCTGCCTGTCCACGTACTTCTGCGCATGCCAAAACGGATCGCTGGAACAAAAGCGAACGAGAGAGTCTTCACCGGTCGGGTCTCCCACGTTGAATCGAACCATGATCCGAGCGGAAGTTCCGGAGTTGGCGTCGAGTTTTTCTACTGGGAAACTCCTTAGACAGGCCGGGGTCGAGTTTAGGTCATCGCCGAACGTGACGCTTATGAGGCGATGCGGCGCTGCTGCTCTGCTACAATGAAACAAGCATGAAGTGGCCTGCTTTCAGTGCGCATTGGTTTGTTCTATCTTGCACAATCGCCCTTTGCTGCGTGGTCTCTTCCCCCGTTATTGCGCAACAACCTTCTGCCGGCGCTGGGGCTCCCATGGGCGCGCGGGTGGCCGCGTCTGATGCTTCCCAACAAGGGATTTATCTGGTTTTCCCCTTTGAAAATGAAGGTGCCTCGCCGCGATTGGACTGGCTCGGCGAGGGGCTTGAAGAACTAACGATTCAGCGACTTTCCGCGGCGGGGCAGCAAGTTTATTCGCATGCCGGGCGCACGGGCGAACTGGACCGTTCGGGGCTTCCGCCCACGGCAAAACTTAGCCGCGCCTCGATGCTGCGCATCGCGCAGAACGTGGACGCGGATTTTGTGATTTTTGGCAGATTTACGTCGAACGGGCAATCTCTCATGGTCGAGTCTCAAATTCTGCGCGTGAGTCCAACGCGGTTGCTTGCGGCGATTCGAGAGACGGGTCCGCTCGATTCGCTTATGGACCTGCACGTGCGGCTGCTTTGGCGATTGCTTTCGGCCAACGATCACACCTACACGAAGAGTCTCGAAGAATTCTCGAGAGCGCAGCGGCCGCTGCGACTCGACGCGTTCGAACACTACGTCCGCGGATTGATGGCGAGCGAGGACGATCCGCGGCTGCGCGAACTTCGGGAAGCGGCGCGTCTCGAACCCGAGTGGCCTGATCCGGATTTCGCAATTGGCGATGCCTACTACGCGCGCAGGGATTGCGACTCAGCGCTGATTTGGTTTGCGAAGGTCCCGAAAACACACGACCGCTACGTCGAGGCCGTTTTCGCCACGGGTGTTTGCCGACTGCTGATGAATCAGCCGGACAAAGCCGAAGAAGTTTTCGTATCACTCCAGGAAGCTTTGCGGCACAATCTCGTTTCCGGCGCAGACTTGCCGGAGATCCTGAATAATCTCGCGCTGGCGCGTGCGCGGCAGAACAAAACGCCGGCGGCGGTGGCCGATTTGCGCCGCGCGGCGGAGCTTGATCCTGACGGGGACGATTACCCGTTTAACCTTGGATTGCTGGCGCTTGGGGCCGGTGACTTTGCCAGTGCCGCGGACTATTTTCGCGAGGCTTCCGCGCGCGAGCCCGACAAACCCGAAAACCGGGCGCTGATGATTCTTTCGCTTGAGAAGGCGGGCAGGAAAGCGGAAGCCGATCAAGAGCGTGACACCGTGGCGGAGACGTTTGGCCCCGATGCGCTTCCCGAAGTGAGATTGGATGCGAAGAAAGATACGCTTACGCGATTGGAGCGCATGCGCACGGAGATGGATACCACTGCGCTGCGGCTGGAAATTGTGTCGGCTGGAGATTCCGCGAATGCGGCGGCCGCGACGGAAACCGCTGGCACTCCCGCGGCGCACCTACGCCGGGGCCGGCAAGAGCTCTCTGCAGGGCGCGTGGATGCTGCCGAGAACGAATTTCGCGCGGCGCTAGCGGCCGATGCGGGGAGCGCCTCCGCGCATAACGGGCTTGCGGAAGTGTACCGGCGACGAGGAAAGCTGGATGATTCCGCCAAGGAACTGCAAGCTTCGCTAGATATTCGGGATTCCGCGGTGGTGCGCACGACGCTGGCACGCGTTTATCTGGAGCAGAAGAAGCTGGATCTTGCGCGCACCGAAGTAGTGCGAGCGCTGAAACTTGCGCCCAACTATTCCGATGCCAAAGAGTTGCTGGAACATCTGAAAAAAGTGAAGCCTTCGGGAGGCGCACAATGAGCGCTTATCGTTTGGTTCAAAGATTTAGTAGCTCTGGAGTTTTCAGTGCGTCGGCGTTGACGTTGCTCTGCGCCGTCTGTATCGCTGCGGCGTTTCTGGTCTTGCCGTACGCCACGGCCGATGAGCATTCGAACAATCCAGTCGTGCTGCGCCTCAATCTCGACCGTGAAGTTGAGCCCGTGCTTGCTACATACATCGACGAGGGGATTGCCGACGCCGCGAATCGGCATGCCGCGCTGGTTCTGATCACCATGGATACGCCCGGCGGTCTGGGCGAGTCGATGAAGGACATGATCCAGCATATTTTGACGTCGACCGTGCCTGTAGCGGTTTACGTCTCGCCCACAGGCGCGCGCGGCGCTTCGGCCGGTTTCTTCATTCTTCTTTCCGCGGACATAGCAGCCATGGCCCCGGCGACACATACGGGTGCGGCGTCTCCGGTGATTGCCATCGGCGGATTCCAATTGCAAATTGACGAGACGATGCGCAGGAAAATTCTGAATGATGCCATGGCCTTTTTGCGGAGCTATTCGGAGAAGCGCGGCCGCAATCCAACGCTGGCGGAAACCGCCGTGACGGATGCGAAAGCGTTTACGGAAAAAGAGGCGCTGGACGGGAAGTTGATCGATTTGATCGCCGCCTCGCCCGAAGACCTTTTGCGTCAGTTGGATGGCCGCACGATCACGCGTTTCGACGGAACAAAGGCTGTGCTCTCGCTGAAGAATGCCGCGATCACCCCGTTCGAACTTTCCGCGCGGCAGAGTTTTCTCGCCCGCATAGTTGAACCAGATGTTTTCTTCGTGCTTCTGATGGTTGGCGTGCTTGGGTTGTACACCGAATTCACCCATCCGGGGATGGTCGCGCCGGGCGTGATCGGAGGCATCTGCGCGGTCCTGGCGCTCTATGCGATGCATCTTTTGCCGGTGAACTTTGCGGGTGTGCTGCTGATACTGCTGGCGCTCGCGTTATTCATTCTAGAGGCCAAGTTTACAAGCCACGGTGTTCTTGCCATTGGCGGCATCGTGTCGATGATGTTGGGCGCGATGTTTCTGATTCGCTCGCCGCTCACATCTGGGGGAGTGAGCTTGGGAGTCGCGCTGGCGGCGACGCTGCCGTTTGCGCTGATCACAGTATTTCTGATGCGCCTGGTGCTGCGTTCGCGCTCGTGGAAATCGACGACGGGCAGGGAAGAGTTGATTGGCGAGGAGGGAATTGCCATCTCCGGGTTGCCTGCCGGGACCGAGGGAATGATTCGCGTTCACGGCGAGCTTTGGCAAGCAGTCTCGCCTCGAGCGGTGTCGGAAGGGAAGACGGTGCGCGTTCGAAGCGTCGATGGGCTCAAGCTGCACGTCGAGCCGGAAGAAGCGGCGGTCACCGAAAACAAGTAGAATGCACTCACGTTCTGGAGGATAAAAATGGAAATCCCTCTTCTGGGGTTGGCTGTGATCGCCGGGATCTTTTTGATTTGGATTTGGAATTCCCTTTACATCATCAAGGAATGGGAACGCGGCGTGGTGCTGCGGCTGGGTCGATTGTTGCCCGATGCCAAGGGAGCGGGCATAAACCTCGTTTTTTGGCCGATTGAGACGCTCTATCGCATCAATATGCGGCTTGAAACGCTGGACGTTCCGCCGCAAGACATCATCACGCGCGATAACGTTTCCGTGAA
>Ga0073928_10000675_pt1 | contig 75631 bp, 77 predicted proteins | sample PaiPotPPA55metaG_FD_76969 | JGI IMG/M metagenome (GOLD analysis project Ga0073928, IMG submission 76969) | Iron sulfur acid spring bacterial and archeal communities from Banff, Canada, to study Microbial Dark Matter (Phase II) - Paint Pots PPA... ...
CTCAGGGGACGAGGAGACAGAGCTAGTGGGGTGGGCTCGCAGGTCGAGGCCGCGAACGAGACCGGAGCACGCCGCGACGCGACTGCCGGCCGCCGACACCGTGTGGAGCCGGCTGGCCCCCTCGGCAGCGCCCGACGACGCGATGTTCCTGCTCGAGGTCTCCCGACGCCGGCGAGGCCCCCGGTTCCGCTACGTCGGCATCAACCATGCCTACGCGGCCCAGGTCGGCCTGTTCAACGACCCCACCGAGGTGGTCGGGCGCAGCCCCGAGGACCTGCTGCCGGTCGAGTTCGGCGACCACGCGATCGAGCGCTACGAGCACGTCGCCGACACCGGCGAGACCCTGCGCTACGACGTCGGCTTCGACATGCACGGCCAGTCGCTCGAGTACTCGGTGACCCTCGAGCCGATGGTCGACACCGCGGGGCGGGTCACCCACGTCCTCGGTTTGGCGCGGGTGGTCTCGGAGCTCGGTGACGCCGCGGTGCGGCAGCTCGAGCGGCGCTTCGCCGCCCTCGTCGAGCACTCCTCCGACATGATCACGGTGATGGACGCCGAAGGGCGCATCCTCTACGGCAGCCCGTCGGTGACCAAGGTGCTCGGCTGGCCGAGCGGCGTGTTCTCCAACGGCGACGAGCGCGAGGTCTCCGGCTTCGACCTTGTGCATCCCGACGACCACGAGCGCGTCGAGACGCTGTTCCGACAGGCGATCGCGGAGGGCAAGCGCGAGGACCGGCGCGAGTTCCGCCTGCGACGGGCCGACGGGAGCTGGTGCTGGGTGGACTCGGTGGGCACCAACCGCCTCGACGACCCGTCGGTCCAGGGAATCGTCGTGAACGCCCGCGACATCACCGAGCGGGTCGCCGCCGACGCGAAGCTGCGCGCCAGCCAGGCCCGGTTCCAGTCGCTCGTCCAGCACGCCTCCGACTTCGTCGTCGTCTACGGCGCCGACGGCCTCATCAACTACGCCAGCCCCTCGGTCGGCCCGTTCCTCGGCATCGACGCGGCCGAGGTCGTCGGGACCGAGCAGTCCGAGATCGTCCACCCCGACGACCGGGAGCTGTTCATCGGCGCGCTCGCCGCGGTCGGCGAGCGACCCGGCGAGAGCACGCGGCTCCAAGCCCGGCTCGGACGCACCGACGGCGAGTACCGGTGGCTCGAGGTCGTGGCGACGAACCTGCTCGACGACCCCAACGTCGAGGGGATCGTCGTGAACGCCCGTGACGTCACCGACCGGCTCCAGGCCGAGGCGGCGCTGCGCGAGAGCGAGGACCGGTTCCGCAGCGCGTTCGAGCACGCGCCGATCGGCATGGCCCTCGCCAACCCCACCGGGCGCATCTTTCGGAGCAACCAGTCCTTCGCCCGGATGCTCGGTCGCTGCACCGAGGACATCAACGGCCACACCATCCGCGAGTTCACGCACCCCGACGACTGGGACGACAACGACGACAAGATCAGGCAGCTCTTCGCGGGCGAGATCAGCGGCTACCACCTCGAGAAGCGGTACCTGCAGGCCGACGGGCGCTCGATCTGGGTCTCGGTGAGCGTGTCCTCGGTGCGGGACGACGAGGGCACGCCGCTGTACATGATCGGCCAGATCGAGGACATCACCGAGCGCAAGGCGATCCGGGAGCGGCTGCTCCACCAGGCCATCCACGACCCGCTGACCGGGCTGCCGAACCGCACCCTGTTCATCGACCGCCTCGGCGCCATCATGGGCCGCTCCAACCGGCGGCGGCGCCGGGTCGCCGTCCTGTTCGTCGACCTCGACCGGTTCAAGGTCATCAACGACAGCCTCGGCCACGACGCCGGCGACCAGCTCCTGCTCGCGGTCGCCCACCGGCTGCGGGCCATGCTGCGCCCCACCGACACCGTGGCCCGCTTCGGCGGCGACGAGTTCACGATCCTCTGCGAGGACGTCTCCGAGCCGGCGGCGGTCATGTTGCTCGCCCAGCGGGTACTCGACGAGATCGCCCGCCCGGTCTGGCTCGCCGAGGGCGAGGTGTTCGTCACCGCCAGCATCGGGATCGCGTGCTCCGAGCGCGGGGCCGGGACGCCCGAGACCCTGGTCCGCGACGCCGACGCCGCCATGTACCGGGCCAAGGAGAAGGGACGCCGGCGGGCCGAGTTCTTCGACGAGGCGTCACGGGCCCAGACCGTCGAGCACCTCAACATCGGCAACGCCCTCCACCGCGCCCTCGAGCGGCGCGAGTTCGAGCTCCACTACCAGCCCATCCTGGAGCTCGAGACGGGTCGGGTCTCGGGGTTCGAGGCGCTCGTCCGGTGGCGCCACCCGACGCGGGGGCTCATCCCGCCGAGCGAGTTCATCGAGCTGGCCGAAGAGACCGGGCTCATCGTGCCGCTCGGCTTGTGGGTGGTCGAGACCGCGTGCGCGCAGGTGGCCGACTGGCAGGCCGAGCGCGAGTCGAGCCGACCGCTGACGATCAGCGTCAACGTGTCGCCGCGGCAGCTGGCCGAGCCGGGGCTCCCCGAGCGACTGAGCCGGATCCTCCGCCAGAGCCGCATCAAGCCCGGGTCGCTGTGGCTCGAGATTACCGAGACCGCGCTCATGCAGGACACCGAGTCGGCGATCAGCGTGCTGCGGGCGCTGCGGGCGCTCGACGTGCACCTGGCGGTCGACGACTTCGGCACCGGGTACTCGTCGCTGAGCCACCTGAAGCGCTTCCCCATCGAGGCCCTGAAGATCGACCAGAGCTTCGTGAGCGGGCTGGCCCGCGACCCCGAGGACACCGCCATCGTGACCGCGGTGGTGAGCCTCGCCAACGCGCTCGGCTTGAGCTCGACGGCCGAGGGCGTCGAGACGCCGCAGCAGCTCGCCGCGCTCCGGACGCTGGGCTGCGAGCTGGCCCAGGGGAACCTGTTCGCCGAGCCGCGGGCGGCGGCCGAGGTCGCCGACCTCGACGACCGGGGCGCCTGGAGCCAGCTGGCCGATCGCTGAGCCCGTTACTCGGCCGCGTCGCGGTCGAGCGGGTCCATCCGGAGCCGGGTGAGCTTGACGCGCCGGATGCGCCAGCCGTCGGGCTCGCGGACGTACTCCTCGTGGTAGTGGCCGTAGCCCCGGAAGCCGGGCGGCGGGTCGCCGGGGAACGTCAGGTAGTCGAACATCGCCCAGACGCCGGTCGCGGTGCCCGGAGCCGTGATCGTGATCTCGGGCATGTGCCCGTGGTGGGTCGTCACGACCCCGTCGAGGATCTGGCGCAGAGAGGCCGCGATCTCGTCGCGGCCCTCCCCCACGTAGCCATCGGCGTCCATGACCGCGTCGGCGGTGAACAGCCCGGCCCACCCGTCCCAGTCCTTGGTGTCCATGAGCCGGAAGTACCGAGCCTTGAGCTGCTTGATCTCCTCGATGTCGAGCAGCCGCTGCAGCGCGTCCGCGGAGTCGCCGGCCACGGGCCGAGTCTCGCGCCCGGCTACGGGAGCTGGGTGAAGTCGACCGCCAGCACGGTGGCCAGCGGGTCGAGCCGGTCCTCGGGCACCGCGATGACGAGCTCGCCGAGCGGGTCGGCGTTGAGCTGGTCGAGGACGGTCGTGCGGGCCCGGTGCTCGAGTCGGCCCTGGCGCCCGAGCACCGTCACCTGCTCGACCCGCTTCACCGGCACGCCCCGAACCACGACCTGCTCGTACGGCCGGAGGAGCAGGAACAGGTAGACGCGGGTGCCTCGGCGCGTGCTCGGGCCGTAGAACTGCCAGGCGTCGAGGCCGGGCTCGGTGTCGAGGATGCTCTCGGCGTTGGTCGCCATCCAGCCTGCGACGGCCTCGAGCCGCTCCTCCTGCTCAGGCGGCAGGGCGCCGGTGCCGGTCGGGCTCACGTTCAGGAGCAGGTTCCCGCCCTTCGCCGCCACCTCGCAGAGCGTGTGCACGAGCTCGCGCGCCGACTTGTAATCGGTGTCGGCGGGGACGTAGCCCCAGCTGTCGTTCATCGTGAGGCAGGTCTCCCACGGGCCGCCCAGCGGCTGGGCCGGCACGAACTGCTCCGGCGTCTCGAAGTCGCCGACGCCGGGCAGCCGGTCGTTGATGACGATCTCGGGCTGCAGCCCCCGGATCAGCGACTCGAGCGCTTCCGGATCCCACCAGTCGGCGGGGCGCTCCCAGCCGCCGTCGAACCACAGCACGTCGACCGTCCCGTAGTCGGTGAGCAGCTCGCGCAGCTGTCCCTGCAGGAACGCCCGGTAGCGGTCGCGCTGCTCGGGCGACGGGAGCGGCGGCGAGAAGCCGGGCAGGTACGGGCGGTCGCCGTCGGTGAACGCCGGGTAGTCCGGGTGATGCCAGTCCGAGAGGGAGAAGTACAACCCGACGCGCAGCCCCTCGGCGCGCACGGCGTCGACCCACTCCCGCACCAGGTCACGGCCCCCCGCCGCCGCGACCGAGTGGTCGGAGAGCCGGGTCGGCCACATGGCGTAGCCGGCGTGGTGCTTGGCGGTGAACACCGCGTAGCGCATGCCGGCCCGCCGAGCGAGCGCCGCCAGCGCCGGCGCGTCGAAGCCGGTCGGGTTGAATGTCGACGCCGACTGCTGGTACTCGGCGACCGACACGTCCTGGCACTTCGGCAGCGCGAACAGGCCGCCGACCATCGGCCAGGACAGCTCGAGGCCTTGTGAGCTGGCGTGGTCCCAGTGCACGAACATCCCGAACCGCGCGTCGTCGAACCAGCCGGCCACGGCCGGGCACGCTACCGGGCCGGGACTTTCCTCACGCCGGGTGAAGCGGGATGCTGGTGCCGGTCGCGAGCGAGCGGCGCGACGAGGCGAGCGCGGCGGCGGAGAGGGGGCGCGATGGGAGCGGCGGGGACCTGCGAGCCGCGGTTCGCGGCCGTGCGGGAGGCGTTCGAGCGCAACCTGGCTGAGCGGGGCGAGGTGGGGGCGTCGGTCTGCGTCACGGTGGACGGCGAGTGCGTGGTCGACCTGTGGGGCGGCGTCGCCGACCCGTCGACCGGACGGGCCTGGGACCGCGACACGATCGGTGTGGTCTGGTCGTGCACGAAGGGCGCGGTCGCGCTCATGGCGCACCGGCTGGTGGCCGACGGGCGGCTCGACCTCGACGCGCCGGTCGTCGACTACTGGCCCGAGTTCGCCAAGCACGACAAGGACACGATCACGGTCCGGGTGCTGCTCAGCCACCAGGCCGGGCTGGCCGCGCTGCGGGAGCCGATCCCCGAGGACGGCCTCGCCGACTGGGACCTCGTCGTCGACCAGCTGGCGGCGCAGGAGCCGCTCTGGCCGCCGGGGACCCGGGTCGGGTACCACGCGCTCACGTTCGGGCACCTGGTCGGCGAGCTGATCCGCCGGGTCGACGGCCGCTCGCCGGGGACCTACTTCCGGGATGAGGTGGCAAGCCCGCTCGGGCTCGACTTCTGGATCGGCCTGCCGGCCAAGCACGAGCCGAGGGTGGCGCCGACCATCCCCGCCGACCCGCCGGGCCCGGCCGACGCGGTGCCGGAGTTCTTCGTGCGGGCGATGACCGACCCCACCTCCATCCCGTTCCTGGTCGCCGCGAACTCGGGCGGCCTGCTCCTGCCCGGTGCCATCGACCGGCCGGTCATCCACGCCGCCGAGATCCCGGCCGCCAACGGGGTCGCGAACGGGCGGGCCCTCGCGTTGCTTTACCGGCCGCTGGCGCTCGGCGGCGCCGTCGACGGCGTCGTCATGGTCGATCCCACGACCCTGGCCGAGGCGACCCGCGTCGAGGCGGCGACCGCGGTCGACGCCACCATCGGGCTGCCGACCCGGTGGGGGCTGGGGTTCATGCGCGCGGTCGACAACACGCGGCTCGGCGGCGTCGAGGCCAGCGTGCTGCTGAGCGACGACGCCTTCGGCCACAGCGGCCTCGGCGGCTCGCTCGGCTTCGCCGACCCCGGCGCCCGGCTCTCGTTCGGGTACACGATGAACAAGCACGGTCGCGGCGTCGGCGCCAACGTCCGCGGCCAGGCGCTCGTCGACACCGTGTACCGGACCCTCGGCTACCGCCGGCCCGAGGGCGCCGGCATCTGGCTGCCCGCCGGGTGAGCGACCGCGGCCGGGGTCACGCCGGGCGGTCGTTGGCGGCCCGGTAGCTGCGGTAGACGCCGAGGAGCGCCTCTCGCTGCTCGGCCGACAGGTACGGGTCGCGTCGGATGGCGGCCTCGGTCTCGCCGTCGTCGGTGACACCCGGCTCGGCGTCGACGAGGCCCGCCTCGTGCAGGAGCGTCTCGGCGGGGATGTGCAGCGCTCGGGCGACCGCGCTCAGGACCCGGACTGACGGCTCGTGCAGGCCCCGCTCGAGCTGGCTCAGGTACGGGTTCGAGATGCCGGCGCGGGCGGCGGTGGCTCGCACCGAGAGGTTGGCGAGCTCGCGCTGCATGCGGATGAAGGACCCGAGCGCGCGGGCTCGGGCGTGGTCGTCACCCGTCGGCATGGTCGCGGCCGGCCCTCCCCTCGGCGTGAGTGTCGCGCGAAGCGAGCGGCCGCCAACGCGGCCGCTCGCCTCTCTTTCGATTTTGCGGATGGCTACGAGCCGACGCGGTCGGTGGCCGAGACCAGGCTGGTCGCGAGCTGATGGCTGCGGCTAACGGCGGTCTCGACGACGCCGAACGAGCGGTCCACGAGGTCCTGGAGGTCGGGCTTGACCTGCTGGGCAGCGGTCTTGAGGGCGCCCGTCGCCAGCTGGTAGCTGCGGACGGCGCTGCCGATCAGCTCGGCCCGCACCTTGTCGGCCTGGTCGAGGGTGGCGCTCACGTAGTCGGGGGTGCTCATGCTTTCGTGTGCTCCTTGTGGGGGGATCTCGCCCGGCCCTCCCGGGTGGAGTGCCGGCGTCTGCGAACTATACTGATCGCTGCTAATTATGTCAAGCAGTAGCGAAGCGCAGGGTCGGCCCCCGGGTGGGGTTCCACCGCTCCGGGGCGCGGCTCGGATAGAACGACCGCCGATGCGGCGCATCGGCCTGGTGCTGGGGGCGGGCGGCGTGGTCGGCCTCGCCTTCCACGCCGGGGTCCTCGCCGCCCTCGCGGACGAGACGGGCTGGGACCCGCGGCGGGCCGAGGTGATCGTCGGCACGTCGGCCGGCTCGGTGGCCGGCGCGCTGCTCCGGGCCGGGTTCTCGGCCTCGGACCTCTACGAGGAGGCGCGGGCCGGGCGACCGTCGTGGCGGGCTCGCCGCCGGCTCCAGCGGGCCGAGTACGTCCAGGACGAGGTGCCCGCGTACCCGCCTGCGGTCGACCTGCTCGGCGCGCTGGCGTCGCCCCGCCTCGCCGCCCGGGCCTTCGCCACCCCGTGGGCGGTGCGCCCCGGCGTCGCCGCGGCCGCCCTCCTGCCCGAGGGCTCGCTGTCCACGGCGCCGTTCGCCGAGCGCCTGCGGCCGCTGGTCGGCTCGGCGTGGCCGAGCGCCGCGCTCTGGGTCTGCGCGGTCGACCTCGACCGGGGCCACCGGGTGGTGTTCGGCCGCGACCCCGCGGCCGACGACGTCGTCACCGCGCTCCGGGCGTCGTGCGCGATCCCCGGCTTCTTCGCCCCCGTCGTCGCCGACGGGCGCCGGTACGTGGACGGCGGGGTGCACTCCCCGACCAACGCCGACGTGCTCGCCGACGGCAGCCTCGACCTCGTCGTCGTCAGTTCCCCGATGTCGCACACCGGGACGTGGCCCGGCGTGGCGCTCGACGCGCCAGCACGCGCCTTCGCGCGAGCCCAGCTCCGCCGCGAGGAGCACGGGCTGCGCAGGGCCGGCACGCCGGTCCTGGTGGTGCAGCCCGGCCGCGGCGTCAGGGCGGCCATGGGGCTGAACCCGATGCAGGCCTCGCACCGGGCCGAGACCGCCCACGAGGCCTACGCGGCGGCTCGGCGATGGATCGCCACCCGGGCGCCCCGCGACCTGCTCGCGCACCTCGGCGGGGTGCGGTCCGCCGCCTCCTGACCCGCTCACCGGGGCCCCGGTTTCGCCGCCGGCGACCCGGTCCTAGGTTTCCGGGCAATGACGCTGGAGCACCTGAGCCCGCTGGACGCCATGTTCCTCGACCTCGAGGACGGCGTGAGCCACATGCACATCGCCTCGGTGCTGATCCTCGACGGTCCGCCGCCGCCCTACGAGGAGTTCGCGGCCATGGTCGAGGGGAAGCTGGCCCAGGTCCCCCGCTACCGGCAGGTGGTGCGGACCGTGCCGCTCCAGCTCGGCCGGCCGGTGTGGATCGACGACCCGCACTTCAACCTCGCCTACCACGTCCGCCACACCGCGCTGCCGGCCCCCGGCGGCGAGGAGGCGCTGGCGCGCCTGGTCGGGCGGGTGATGAGCCAGCAGCTGGACCGCTCGAAGCCGCTGTGGGAGCTCTGGATGGTGGAGGGGCTGAGCGGGGACCGCTGGGCGCTGCTCGGCAAGACCCACCACAGCATCGTCGACGGGGTATCGGGCACCGAGCTGCTCACCGTGCTCCTCGACGCCGCGGTCGACGCGCCCCACCCGCCCCCCGAGCCGTGGTCGCCGGCACCGGCGCCGACCGCGCTGGCGCTCGCCGTCGACGCGGTGACGACGATGGCCCGCAGCTCGGCCGAGCAGCTGCGTGCCGTCCGGGCCGCGACCCGGGTGCCGCGCCAGGCCGCCGCGGAGCTGCGCGAGGTTGTCAGCGGCTTGGCCGCCCTGGCCGGCATCGTCCCGTTGCCCCCGCAATCGAGCCTCAACGGGCCGATCGGCCCCCACCGTCGCTACGCGTGGGCGACGACGACGGTCGACGACATCAAGCGGATCCGCAAGAGCCTCGGGGGCACGTTCAACGACGTGATCCTGACCGCCATCACGGCCGGGTTCCGGACCCTGCTCGAGCGCCGGGGCGAGACCACCGACCGGGTGGTCCGGACCCTGGTCCCGGTGTCGGTGCGCGGGCGCGACGCCAGCGGCCGCGCGGTCGGGGACGGCACCTACGACAACAAGGTGTCGGCGATGTTCGCCGAGCTCCCGGTCGGCGTCGCCGACCCCGTCGAGCGCCTAAAGGTCGTGCAGGACCAGCTGACTGGGCTCAAGGAGTCGAAGCAGGCCGTGGCGGGCGAGGCGCTCACCTCCCTCTCCGGGTTCGCGCCGCCGATCCTGCTGGCGTTGGGCACGCGCATCGCGACCAAGGCCGCCCAGCGCAACGTCAACACGATCACGACCAACGTGCCCGGGCCCCAGCTCCCGCTCTACGTGCTGGGGCGGCGGGTGCGCACCGCGCTCCCCTACGTCCCGCTGGGCGTCCAGTGCCGGATCGCGGTCGCGATCTTCTCCTACGACGGCCAGGTCAACTTCGGCGTCACCGGCGACTACGACACCGCGCCGGACATCGACGTGCTCTGCGTGGGCATCGAGCACGGGATGACCGAGCTGCTGCACCGCGCCGTCTGATTCCCCCGCCGCCGGTCGTCGCCGGCGCGCCGGCGTGCGGCGCGGCTCGCCGCCGCGCCCTTGACGGGCTCGCGGGCCCGGCCAAGGGTGCCACGATGGCGACGAGCCAGATCCGCAACCCCATGTTCGCCCGCGCCTACGAGCGCTGCGCCAAGCTCGCCGACGCCCGCGGCGCCCGCGCGCACCGCGACGAGCTCCTCGCCGGCCTCGCCGGCCGAGTCATCGAGGTGGGCGCCGGGACCGGCTCGAACTTCGACCACTACCCCCCGGCCGTCACCGAGGTGCTCGCCGTCGAGCCAGAGCCGTATCTGCGGGCCATCGCCGAGCGGGCCGCCGCGACGACCGCCGGCCGGGTCCGCGTCGTCGACGGGGTCGCGGACGCGCTGCCGGCAGGCGACGGCGAGTTCGACGGCGCCGTCGCGTCGCTCGTCCTGTGCTCGGTCCCCGACCAGGCCCGGGGCCTCGCCGAGATCCACCGGGTCCTGCGCCCGGGTGGCGAGCTGCGCTTCTACGAGCACGTGCGGGCGAACGGCGTCGGCCTGGCGGCGGTGCAACGGGCGCTCGACGTCGTCTGGCCCCTCTTCGCCGGCGGCTGTCACACCGGACGCGACACCGCGACCGCGATCGAGCGGGCCGGCTTCACCGTCGAGCGGGTCCGCCGGTTCTCGTTCCGGCCCTGCCTGCTCACGGCGCCCGTCTCGCCGCACGTGATCGGCGCCGCCCGGCGGGCGTGATCAGCCGAGGGCGGCCAGCGTCGGCGGGATCGGGAGGTCGCGCCCGTCGACGCAGATGCGGTCGCGACCGGCGTGCTTGGCCGCGAACAGCGCCGCGTCGGCGCGGCGGACGAGGTCGTCGTAGTCCGAGGCCTCCTCGGACGAGGCGATCCCGAAGCTGGCGGTGAACGACGGGGCGTCGCCGCGGCCGGTCGCGTGCGCGAGGGCTTCCCGGATCCGCTCGATCACCTCGATCGCCTCCTCGGCGTCGGCGCCGGGCAGGAGGATCCCGAACTCCTCGCCGCCGTAGCGGCAGGCCAGGTCGTCAGCGCGCAGGCCGCGCCGCAGCGTCTCGGCGAAGATGCGCAGCGCCCGGTCGCCGGTCTCGTGCCCGTAGGCGTCGTTCAGGTCCTTGAAGTGGTCGAGGTCCGCCATCACGAAGGCGAGCGAGCGGCCGTCGGCGCGCAGCTGGCGCTCGCGGTTCTCGAAGCTGCGCCGGTTGACGAGGCCGGTGAGGCCGTCGGTCGACGCCTGGAGCTGGGTCTCGGCCATCACCCGGAGCATCCCGAGCCGGTTCCCGGCCTCGTTGGCGAGCGTCTGCAGCGCCTCGACCGACGCGCTCGGCAGGGGCGCCTCGACCGGACCGGCGGTGTGGACGACGCCGACCGTGCGGCCCATGATCGAGACCGGCACGCACACGGCGGCGCAGCGACCGATCGTGCGGCCCCGCAGCAGCCGGCAGGCGTCGAGGTCCTCGCTGTCGGGGTACACCTGCGCCTGGGCGCGGCGCGCCGCGACGCAGCGATCGGGCGAGTCGACCGGGCAGCCCGGCTCGCTCTGCCCGTCGGGCGACGAGACCACGACCCGGTCGAGGTGGGCGTGGCTGTTGTCGGCGAGCAGCAGCTCGACCGGCGTCTCCGGCACGACGACGGCCATGGCGCGGGCGATGACGTCGTACGCGTCGGTCTCGTCGTCGACGACCTCGAGCGCTCGGCCGAGCCGGGTCTCGAAGTCGCGTCGGTTGGCCTCGGTGCGCAGCCGTCGCTCCTGGCGGTGGTTCTCGGCTCCCCGCCGAAGGGCCCGCCGCTTGATGAGCGCGACGACGATCGAGATGAGCGGGACGGCGATGCCCGTCCCGACGAGGCCGAAGATGAGGACGGCCGTGACGCTGTGCAGCTGGTGCAGGACCGCGGGGACCACCGCGCCGGCGCCGGCCGCCGCGATGCCCGCCACCGCGGTGACGCCCGCGACGGCGCCTTGGATCCCGCGGCGGAAGTCGACGCGGGCCGCCGCGACGTCCTCGTCGGTGGTGACGTACTGGTTCTCGCCCATGACTTGCAGAGCCTCCCGGCCGCGGTTTCCGCGCCCGCTGGGTTGTCGGCAGCCGAACGCCGGTTCTTGACGGCGAGGTCGACATATCCCCCCAAAAGCCCCACGGTGGGGACGGGCTGCCGACGGCTCAGCGAGGCGAGCGGGGCCGCATCGCCGGGCGCCGGCGGGGGCCGGCCACGACGGCGGCGGCGTAGCAGCCGGCCGCGGTCGCCATGATGGCGAAGCTGGGCGGGATGTCGGGGGCGAGGTAGCTGACGGCGACGCCGACCCAGACCGCCAGGACGGCCAGGGCGCCCGAGCACCAGAACGCCACCCACGGCCGGTCGGTGAGTCGCAGGGCAGCACCGGCGGGGGCCGCGATCAGGCCGAGCAGGAGGAGGGCGCCGACGGCCTGGGTGGCCTCGCCGGCGCAGACGCCGACCAGCCCGAGGAAGCCGACGCCCAGCAGCCGGACCGGCACGCCCCGGGCCTGGGCCACCGACGCGTCGAGGCTGGCGAAGAGCAGCGGGCGCGCGATCGCCACCACCGCCAGGCTCACCGCGACGCCGATGCTCGCCGCGACGACGGCCTGGCCCGCGGTGAGGCCGAAGATCGATCCGAACAGGACGTGGACGCTGGCGGTGCTGTCGCTGGCTGCCGTCGACGTGGTGTAGATGCTGACGAACAGGACGCCGAGCCCGAGCACCCACGTGAAGACGCTGCCGATGACGACGTCGCCGGCGTGCCCGCGCTCGCCGAGGATCCCGAGGCCGACGCCGACGCCGACGGTGGCGACGAAGAGCCCGACGCGGGCGTCGACGCCGTAGGCGAGCGCGGCGAGCGCGCCCGTGAACGCGACGTGGCTGAGCAGGTCGCCGCTGAACACCTGGCCCCGGAGCACGACGAAGAACCCGACCAGCCCGCTCGCGGCCGCGATCCCGGTCCCGGCCAGCAAGGCGCGCTGGACGAACGGGTGGGCGAAGAAGTCGGCGAGCCCGCCGCTGGCGGTCGCGAGGGCGCTCATCGGGCGAGCCGCAGCCGGTGCCGGCCGGTCGCCATCCACCGGGCGCCATGGACGAGGAGGTACGCGGCGAAGGCGAGGGTCGTGATCGTGAAGCCGCTCGGGTAGTCGGTGAAGTAGGAGATGGCGAGCCCCACCCAGGTCGCCAGCAGCGCCAGCGCGACGGCCAGCGCCGCGCTCAGCACGGGACGAGCGGTGATCGCCTGCGCCGTCGCCGGTGGCACGACGAGCAGCGAGAACACGAGCAGCGCCCCCGTGATCTGGCTCGTCTCGGCGACCGCCAGCGCGACGACGACGAGGAACACGGTGGACACCGCTCGGACCGGGACGCCGCGGGCCGCCGCGACGTCGGGATCGATCGACGCGAAGCGGAGCGGGCGGGCGATCACCGCCAGTGCCACGAGCGCGCCCAGCCCGACCGCGAGCAGGGTGCGGACCTGCGCGTCGGTGATGCCGAGGAAGCTGCCGAACAGCAGCGTGTTCACGTCCTCGAGCAGCCCGTGGTAGAGGGTCACGAACAGGAACCCGCACGCGAGCGCGAACGCCTGCACGGTGCCGACGACGGCCGACTCCTCGCTGAACTCGCCCGGCCGGCCCCGGCGCACCGCGCCGATCACGAGCGCCCCGGCGACGCAGAAGCCGAAGTAGCCCCAGGCGGCGCTGATCCCGATCAGCACCGCGCCGGACGCGCCGGGGAAGGCGATGATCGCCAGGGTGTGGCCGACGAAGCTCTGCCGGCGCAGCACGAGGAACCAGCCGATGAGCCCGGCCACGACCGCGACGACGGTCCCCGCCCGGTAGGCGTTGACCATGAAGTGGAACTGGAACAGCTGGTGCAGGTCCGAGCCCAGGTCCCAGGTGAAGCCGTCGGCGAGCATGGGCGGTCAGCCGGCCGGCGCCTCGTGGGGGTGCAGCTGCGGGTGGTAGCTCGCCGCCTCGGGATGACCGACGACGACGAGCCGGCCGTCCGAGGTGCGCAGCACCTCGATCGGGGTCCCGTACAGCGCGGACAGGGTGGGGCCGCTGATCACGACCTCGGGCGCCCCGACCAGGGCCCGACCACCGGCGAGGTACAGGACCCGATCCACATAGGGCAGAACCGGGTTCACGTCGTGGGCGACGATCAGGACCGCGATCTGCTCGGTGTCGCTGATGTCGGCGATCAGCGCCGCGACCGCGGCCTGGTTCGCTAGGTCGAGGCTGTCGAGCGGCTCGTCGAGGAGCAGCAGCCGGGGCTCGCGCGCCAGCGCCTGCGCGATGAGAAGCCGCTGCTGCTCGCCACCCGACAGCTGCCCGATCCGTCGCCCGGCGAGGTCGGTGGCGCCGACGAGCTCGAGGAGCTGCTCGAGCCGGTCACGCACTGGTCTGGTGCTGCGCAGCGGGACGCCCCACCGGTCACCGTCGAGCCCGAGGCGAACCACGTCGATCCCGCGCACCGGCAGGCTGGGATCGAAGCTGCGGCGCTGCGGCAGGTAGCCGATGTCGCGGTTCCCGACGCCGGGCCGGCGCCCCGCGACCCGGACGCGGCCCGATGCGGTGGGGATGAGCCCGAGCAGCGTCTTCAGCAACGTGGACTTGCCCGCCCCGTTCGGGCCGAGCACGGCGAGGAACTCGCCAGGGGCGACCGTCAGCGTCAGGTCCGACCAGACCGGACGGCCGCCGAGCTCGACGCCCGCCGCCTCCAGCTCGACGACCGGGTCGGCGCCGAGCGGCGAAGGCGCGCTCGATGGGCCGCCGGTCTCGTCCGCCGGCGTCGCCGCCCGCAGCCCGCGACGCTCGGACTCGCTCACCGACCGGTCGCCCGCATCAGGGCGGCCCGCAGGCGCTGGAGCTCACTGACCTGCCAGGCCTGGAAGGTCGCGGCGGCGGGGGCCAGCGTCTCGGTGACCGTCGTAACGGGAATCCCCTGACCCCTCGCGGCCTTGACGATCGTCTGCACGTCCGGCGTCGAGTTCTGGGAGTTGTAGACGAACACCTTGATCTGGCGGGCCTGGACCTGGTGGTCGACCGTCTCCTTGTCGGCGGCGGTGGGATCGGTGCCCTCCGCGACGGCCTTGAGGAACGACGGCGGCGTCAGCAGGCGCAGCCCGAGCCCGTCGGCGAGCGGCGAGACGATGCTCTCCGAGGCGCCGATCGGCGTTCCCGCGTACTTCGTCCGGATGTCGTTGATCAGCGCGTGGTACGGCTGCAGGCCGCTCGTCTCGAACGCCGTGCGCTGGGCACCGAAGTAGCCCGCGTCCGGCGGCGAGAGCCGCTGGAGATCGGCCGTCACCTGGCTGACAAACCGCTCGACGCTCGTCGGCGAGTACCACTGGTGCGGGTTGTCACCGTCGCTGAGCCCGAGCAGCTCTCCGACGACCAGCACCTTGCGGGTGCGACTCGGGTTCGCGTCGAGGGCCTTCTGGGCCCAGGTGTCATACCCGATCCCGTTCACGACCACGTACCGGGCGCTGGCGATACTGCGGGTGTCGCTCGGCTTCGCCTCGTAGGAGTGCGGATCGGTGTTTGGGTTCGTGATGATGCTCGTCACCCGCGCCCGGGACCCGGCGAGCTGCTTCACGATGCTGCCCCAGAAGTTCTCCGCCGCCACGACGCCGATCGGCGGGCGGGCGGCCGCGCGACCCGATGCGCCCGCGCTCGCCGGCCCGGCGACGACGAGGGCGACGACCAGCGCGAGGAACGCGGCCGTCCACCGCCCGGCCCTGGCCCGTGACCGTCCCCGCACCGTGGCTTACTCCCTCGCTGACGTATCGGTGCCGAGGATATTTGAGAATGATTACTATTACAAGCCGGGGAGACGCCGGAGGGCGTCGAGCGGGCCTCGGGCGCCGATCGGGTCGCAGAGGTCGCGTCGCCGGCGTCCGGGCGGGCCGGCCCGCCGGAGCTCAGTCGACGGCGGGCGGCCGGGGTGGGTTGGCCCGAGGCCGAGTGATCTCGAAGAAGCCCGAGGACCGGGAGAGCACCTGGATCGCGTCCCAGAGCCGCACCGCGTCCTCGCCGGTCGGCGCGGGAGCCATGACCGGCCCTTTGAAGCCATGGGGCGGGTCGTCGCCGACGACGATCGTCGGCGTCTGGGTCTTGGGGCCGCCGTACCGGTACGCGACCTCCATGGATTCGACGATCGGCCCGTCCCACTTCTCATCGTCGGCGGCCGAGAGCAGCTCGGTGTCGAGCCCGCAGGCGGCGAGGCACTCCGTCAGCAAGGAATCGTCCCGCGGCGAGCCGCGCTGGAAGAACCGCTGTCCCCACGCCGTGTAGAGCGCGTCGACATCACCCTCGCCGGACCCGGCTCGTACCGCCTCGAAGACCCGGAGCATCCGGTGGGAGATCGCATGGGCTTCGATCGCGGTCTGGCGGTACTCCGCGGGCACCCACGGCGCGACGCCGTAGTCGTCTCGGATCTCGAGGCAGTAGGACTGCCACGCCACGGAGAGGTCACGCTGCGGTGCGACCTCCACGATCCAACGGGAGGTGATCCAGGCCCACGGGCAGCTGGGGTCGACGTGGAAGTCGACGGTGGTCACGAGATCCACGGTAGCGAGCGCTGGCGATCAGCGGCGGCGGCGGCGGCGGCGACGAGACACCGCGGCCCGGATGGTGACCAGCGCCGCCAGCGCGACCGCCTGCGCGCCGAGGATGATCGGCAGCACGTCGACGGCCGGCCGCCAGGTCACCTCCCCGTCCCGGACCACGAAGACGCCGACCGGGCGGGCTTGCACCCCGAACCCCACCCCCGCTCCCCCGCCCGTCCCGGTCTGGTCGGGGCCGACGCCCTCGCCACCGCCGGCGCCGCCGCCGCCCGCGAGGGCCGCCACGGGGATGACGGTCACCTCGTCCACCTTGTACGCCTCGCCGAACACGCGCTTCACGGTCAGCGAGTCCTTTACGACGTCCAGCCTCGACAGCACCTTCGACAGGCTCGAGCCTTCCATCGGGACCTCCCACGAGCGGATGATGGGGTCGTCGTCGACCGGGCACCGGTGTCGGCCCGCCACCTGACGGCAGGCGGGCTCGACGCCGACCGCCCAACCTAGACAGTCGACGTGCCGATCGGGGCGGCCAGATGACGACGCACCCCACCGGATGGTGCTCGTACGACTCGGTCGCCGAGACCTACGAGCGCGTCGCGGTTCCGTGGTTCGAGCCCATGGCGGCCGACCTCGTCACGGCGCTCGGCACCGCGCCCGGGGATCGGATCCTGGACGTGGGCACCGGGACCGGCCTCGTGGCGTCCCTCGCCGCGTCCGTGCTGAGCTCCCGGGGCTCCGTCGTCGGTCTCGACCCCTCGGTCGGCATGCTGCGCATCGCCCGCCAGCACCGGGGAGCCGCAGCGGTCGCCGGTATGGCCCCCGGCCTGCCGTTCCCCGAGCGCTGCTTCGACGTCGTCGCCGCCAACCTCGTGCTGTCGCACGTCCCCGATCTGGCCGCGGGTCTGGACGATCTGGCCCGGGTGCTGCGCCGCGGCGGCCGGCTCGGCGCGACCGCCTGGGGTCCCGGCGGGGCGGACGCCGAGGACCAGGGAACCGAGGCCGACGCGATCGTGGGCTCGGTGCGCGAGGCGTGCGGCCTCCCGGGGGAGACCCCCGTCGACGGCGCGCCGTGGGAGGAGGTGCTCCGCGACGCCGACGAGCTGCGCCGGGCGCTCGGCCGGGCCGGCCTCCACGACGTCGAGCTGGCCCTGCGCACCTACCGCCACCGGTTCAGGATCGACGAGTACGTCTCGGGGTGGGGAGGGCTCGGCCGGTACCTGCGCTCGGAGGTGGGCGAGCAGCGCTGGCGCGCGTTCTCGGACCAGGCCGCGGCGGCGCTGCACGAACGGCTCGGCGACGAGGTCCGCTCCGTCAAGCAGGCCTGGGCGGCGACGGGCACCGCCGGCTGAGGGCGAGCGCGCCGCCCGGGGTGCCGCCCGGACCCCTACGCGTGAAGGAGAGCGGCCCCACGGCGCACCATTTGTGACCTATTGGAGGGGTTCACGAAGGGTGTTAGGTTGTGGACGGCGAGTGGTCTCCCAGTGGCAAGGGGGGCGCCGATGGCTGCGGTCGCCGAGAGTTGGGCCCGCTTCGAGGGGGAGCGGTGGAAGGGGCGTCCCGTCGCGAGCATGCTCGTGCGGGCAGCCGTCCTCGCGGTCCCGATCGGAGCAGCCCTGGGCGCCGGCCTCGCCATCGGCGACGCGCTCGGCTCGCCACGAGGCGTCGCCGCCACCGTCGGCTGGTGCGCCGCCACCCTGGCGGGCTCCCTCCTGGCGCTGCTCCTGGTCGACCGGGGGGCCCGGCGGTTCCTGCCCCTCGCGCTCCTGCTCCGCCTGACCCTGGCCTTCCCGGACCGGGCGCCGTCTCGCCTCACGACCGCGCTCGGCGCGTCGAGCCGGGCCCGGCTCAGCGCCGCGATGGCGCGGGTCGAGGATCCTCAGGCCGCCACCGACCTCCAGTCGCTCATCACCCTGGCCGCCGCCCTCAACAGCCACGACCGGCGAACGCGGGGCCACTCGGAGCGGGTCCGCGCCCTGGCCGACCTCGTGGGCACCGAGCTCGGCCTCTCGCCCGCTGACACCGACCGCCTGCGGTGGGCCGCGTTTCTCCACGACATCGGCAAGCTGCACGTGCCGGGACCGGTGCTCAACAAGCGCGGTCCCCTGTCGGACGCCGAGTGGCGCCTGATCGAGCGCCACCCGGCCGAAGGCGCGGCGCTCGCGGCACCGCTGCAACCCTGGCTCGGTCCGTGGCTCGACGCCATCGAGCAGCACCACGAGCACTACGACGGCCACGGCTATCCGCACGGCCTCCAGCGTCGCCAGATCTCACTCAGCGCGCGGATCGTCGCCGTCGTCGACTCGTTCGAGACGATGACCGCCGTCCGCTCCTACAACCGGCCCAAGACCCCGGTCGAGGCCCGGCGCGAGCTCGTCCGCTGCGCGGGCACCCACTTCGACCCCCGGGTGGTCCGGAGCTTCCTCGGCGTCTCGCTCGGCCACCTGCGCTGGAGGGTCGGCCTGGCCGCCTGGATCGCGGAGCTGCCGCTGATCGGTCTGCCGACGCGCGCCGGCGCGGAGCTCGTCACGGCGGCGGCCGGACTCGAGACCACCGCGAACGTGCTGCTCGGAGCAGCCGTCTTGACCATCGCCGGCGTGGTCACCCCCGGCCTCCCTGCAGTCACGGCGACGTCGGGCGTCGCGGGGACTCACGGCGCCGCCGCGACGAGCGGCCTCCAGCCCGGAACCGGCGCGGTCGGCTCGACCGGTGGCGCATCGGCCGGCGTGACCGGCGGCGGTTCGAGCCCCGACGCGCCGGCCGGGGACCCGGCCCCGACCCCGCCGGGCGGCGGGAACGGCTCGCCAGCGGGGGGCGGTACGGGCTCGAACCCCGGCGCCAACTCGCCCAATCAGGGCGGCAACCAGCCGTCGCAACAGCTGCCAGGGCTCCCGAGCTTCCTGCCGCCCGGGCACGGCGGCACGCCGCCCGGCCAGACGCGCATCACTCCCGGCCGCAACGGGGTCTTGCCGCCGGGACTCGGCGGCACGCCGCCCGGGCACACCGGCATCCAGCCCTAGCCCGAGCTCTGCCTCAAGCAGGAGCTCGCTCGCGAGGGACGCCATAGCGCCCCACGTAGCCCGCGAACCGCTCCGCCAGCTCCTCCGCATCGAGCCCGAGCTGGCCGAGGTCGTAGCGGTGGCTGCCGAAGCGGTTCTTCGGGTGCGCCGCGGCGTAGGCCGCCATGGCGTGGCGTGCAGCATCGTCCAGCTCGTCGCCGCAGGCGCGGTACAGCGCCTCGACGGTCGCGACCGGGTCGCGCACCAGACGCTCGTACTGGACGTCGACGATCGGGAACTCGGGGTGCGCGGCGCGGAAGGCGTCGATGCGACGGACCGACTCCTCGAGCATGGCGGTCCAATGGTCGGCGATGTAGCGACCGTGATCGGTGCTCGTGAAGGTCCCGGACAGGGTGCTGATCAGGCTGCACACCGATGCGCAGAGCACGACCGGGTCTCGGTGGATGAGCACGAGCTTGGCGTCGGGGTAGACCGACGTCAGCGCGTCCAGCGCGATGGCGTGGTGGGGGCTCTTCAGCGTCCATCGGCCCCGGACGCCGCCGCTCTGGAGCACCTGCAGGGTCGAGCGGTGGTACTCGTAGGCCGAGCGCTGGTCGACCGCCATCAGCCACCGGCTGTAGGCCGGGACGTTCGCGATCGCCTCCCAGGACAAGCTCTTGAAGTCCTGGCTCATCACCGTGATGCACTCGGTCGCGCCGTCGGCGTCCTCGTGGTGGATGGCCTTCATCTGCGGATTGAGCTGCTCGAGCGCCTCCCCGCTGAGGCGGGCGGCGTCGACCCTGGGGCCGGATCGACGATCGGCCGGCAAGGGTGGCGGGACGCTGTCGGTGGCCTCCCAGCGGAGCAGCGCCCGGTTCCGGGGATCTTGGTCGAACAGCTGGCTGAGCAGCGTCGTCCCGGCCCGGAACATGCCGATCACAACGAGGGGAGACTCGATGTGCTCGTGCGCGACGTCCGGATGAGAGCCGATCCAGTCCACGACGCGGAGCCGGTTCGCGAGGCTGTTCACGATGGTGGTCCGCAGCACCACCGTGCCGACCTCGTGGAGCCCGGCCTCGGAGGCGAGCGACCCGCAGAGCACCTCGAGCCCCTCGCGAAAGCTCGCGGGACCGAAGTCCTCGAGACCGGTCTGCTCCCGCGCCTCGTCGAGGATCTCGTCGACGACCACCGTGTCCATCGTCGGCCCGCCGAGCTACGCGAGCGCCAGGTCGACGACGGTTCGGCCCATCGTGCGGCGCGCCTCGTGGTCAGCCAGCGCGGCGGCCGCCTCCCCCATGGCGATGCCACGCCCGATGTACGGGCGGATCGCCCCCTCGGCGACGAGCGCGAGCAGCGCGGCGTGCACCTCCCGACCGACCTCGGGTGGGAACGTGTTGATCCCGAATCGCCGGAGCTCGATCGGCATCTCGTTGTAGCCCAGGATCACGCCGACCACCGAGAAGTTGCCCATCGACACCTTGCGCAGCGGGCGACCGGTCAGGCCTGACTCAGGGTCGTCGTTGAACCCGACCGGAAGGTAGCGGCCCTCCCGGGCGACACAGGTCCAGATCGTCTCGGTCTGGGACCCACCGACGAGGTCGACGACCACGTCCGCGCCTCGACCCTCGGTCAGCTCCATCACTCGGTCGAAGACGTCGTCGACGGTGTGATCGATCGGGGTCGCACCGAGCGAGCGGCAGACCTTGGCCTTCTCCGACCCGCCGCTGACGCTGATGACATCGGCTCCGGCGGCCGCGCCGAGCTGGATCATCGCCGTCCCGACCGCGCTCGCGCCGCCGACGACGAGCACGGTCTCACCGGCGTGCAACCGGGCGCGTTTCTGCAGGGCCAAGTACCCGGTGTGGAAGGGCAGCGTGAACGCCGCCGCTTCGAGGTCGTCGAGCTCGGGGGGCGCCTCGAACACGCTGGCCTGGCCGGCCAGCGCGGCCTCGGCGATGCCGCCGAAGGACTGATTGGTCATCGCCACGACCCGACGGCCGAGCCAGCTCTCTGCCCCGTCCCCGGCCGCCTCCACCACGCCGCAGACGTCCATGCCCAGCGTGAAGGGGACCTGGCCCATCACCGCGGCGACCGTCCCGCGGCACCGGGCGATGTCGCCGAAGTTCAACGACGCCGCCGACACCGCGATGAGCACCTCGCCCGCCCCGACTTCGGGAGTCGGGATGTCCTGGATCTCGAGGGCATCGGTCGGCGACCCGTGCTGCACCACCCGAAGCGCCTTCACCGAGCCTCCTGGACCTCGCCGACGACCGCTGCAGCGCAACGTAACCACGTGCGGCGTCGGCCGGTCAGGCGTGGCAAGCCACCGGGCGCGGCGAGCTTCGGCTTGACATGCAGCCGATTGGCTGCATAATGGACGGGCAGCCAACAGGCTGCATGTAGCGGAGCAGAACGATGGACGACATCTTCCGGGCCCTCGCCGACCCCAGCCGGCGTCGTTTGCTCGACCGGCTAAACGCCCGCAACGGCCAGACGCTGCGGGAGCTGTGCGAGGGGCTGGACATGGCCCGGCAGTCCGTGAGCAAGCACCTCGCGGTGCTCGAGGCCGCGGGCGCCGTGACCACGGTGCGCCGGGGGCGGGAGAAGTTGCACTACCTCAACCCCGCACCCATCAACGACATCGCCGAGCGCTGGATCAACCGCTACGACCGATCACGGGTCGAGGCCTTGGCCGACCTCAAACGAGCACTGGAGGACACCCCGATGGAGAAGCCCGAGTTCGTCTACACGACCTACATCCACACGACGCCCGAGCGGCTGTGGCAGGCGCTCACCGACCCCGCGTTCACGGAGCGCTACTGGGGCATGACCTTCGAGTCGGATTGGAAGACCGGCTCGACGATGGTCCTGCACCACGAGGGCGTCACGGTCGCCGATCCCGAGCAGCTGGTCCTCGAGGCCGAGCCGTTCCGGCGGCTGTCCTACACGTGGCACACCTTCACGCCGGAGTGGGCCCAGGCCATGGGCATCGACGAGTCCGTGCGCGTGCAGATCGCGGCCGAGCCCCGCTCGAAGGTGACCTTCGACATCGAAGACGACGGCGACGTCGTGCGGCTGACCGTCGTGCACGACGGCTTCGGCCCCGGCAGCAAGGTCGCCGAGATGATCAGCGGCGGGTGGCCGAAGGTCCTGTCGAGCCTGAAGACGCTCCTGGAGACGGGAGACGTCCTGCCGGCCGACTGGTCGGCGCAGCGCAGCGCCAGCAAGGCGAGCTGAGCGCTCGACAGCCAGCAGCGAGCCGGAACGACCAATGGAGGAGACGTGATGACGGACCACCGGATCGGAACCCCAGACGAGTGGCAGGCGGCGCGCGACGAGCTGCTCGCGATGGAGAAGGAGCTCACCCGGCGCAACGACGAGCTGGCCGAGAAACGCCGGGCGCTCCCGTGGGTGGCAGTCACGAAGGAGTACTTCTTCGCCACCGAGGACGGGACGAGGGCGCTGGCGGAGCTCTTCGACGGCCGCTCCCAGCTCCTCGTGTACCACTTCATGTTCGGCCCGAAGTACGAAGCCGGCTGTCCGGTGTGCTCGTCGATCGCCGACACCATCAACGGCGTCATCCCGCATCTCAACGCGCGGGACGTGACGATGGTGTTCATGTCTGACGCGCCCCTGGAGCGGCTCCAGGCCTACAAGGCTCGGATGGGCTGGAAGTTCACCTGGGTGTCCGCGGGCCGCGGCGAGTTCACCCGGGACCTCCGCTTCGCCGTGCCCGAGGACGAGGTTCGCGGATGGCTGGCGGAGGGCCCGCCGGGGCCGGTCCCCAAGCTCGCGGCTGACTGCGGCACCGACCCGGTCGCGTACCTCTCGGAGCAGCCCGGCCTGACGGCGTGGGCCCTCTCCGACGGCGTCGTGTACCACACGTACACGACCACGGCCCGAGGGCTCGAGCCCGTCATGGGCTACTACGGCCTGCTCGACCGCGCCCCGCTCGGACGCAACGAGGGCGAGCCGCCCGAGATGTGGCTCCAGCGCCACGACGAGTACCAGTGCACGACGTCGGGGGCGGGCTGATTACGACGAGTGCAGGCCATCTCTGGCACACCGTGAACCTAAGACCACCGGTGGTGCTGTCAGCACAGTGCGGCGGCACGTCTCGGGGCGTCTCGCAGGGAGGTCTCTGGAGCCGGCGCCCGTCTTTGAAACCGACCAAGTCCCGCTGAGCTGGAGGGAGCCGTACGGTGCCGGGCCGGCTGGGACGGTGGCGTCTCCGTTGCGGGCCGGTCTCGCGACCCAGATGGGCGATAGCCCCTACTGGGTTGCGCTCCGACCTACCGGTGAGCCGGGAACCCGAGGTCGACGGTGCTCGAGGCCGGGTCCGGCCACCGCGACGTGACCACTTTGGGACGCGTGTAGAAGCGGATGCCCTCGGGCCCGTACATCGTGGTGTCCCCGAACAGCGACGCCTTCCAGCCGCCGAAGGAGTGCGAGGCGACCGGCACGGGGATCGGCACGTTGATGCCCACCATCCCGACCTCGACCTCGCGCTCGAACTGGCGCGCCGCGCCCCCATCCCGCGTGAACAGAGCGACGCCGTTGCCGTACGGGCTCGCGTTGACGAGCGCCAGTGCTTCGTCGAAGGTGCCGACCCGAACGACGCTCAGGACGGGTCCGAAGATCTCGTCGTCGTACACCCGCATCCCCGGCTTGACGTCGTCGATGAGTGAACAGCCGAGGAAGAAGCCATCGTCGATCGGGGGCACGGAGCCATTCACGACAACCCGGGCGCCCTCCTCGGTGGCGCCTTCCACGTACGATCGCACTCGCTGGCGGTGCTCGGGCGTGATCAGCGGGCCCATCATCGACTGCGCGTCGTCGCCCGGACCCACGACGACGTCTGGGATCCGCGCCGCGATGGCGTCGACCAGCGGATCCGCGATCGGGCCGACCGCGACGACGACGGAGATCGCCATGCAGCGCTCGCCGGCGGATCCGTACGCCGCCGACACCGCGGCGTCGGCCGCCGCGTCGAGATCGGCGTCCGCGAGCACGACCATGTGGTTCTTGGCGCCTCCGAGGGCCTGCACTCGTTTGCCCTGCCTCGTGCCCGTCTCGTACACGTGGCGAGCGACCGGCGTGCTCCCCACGAACGAGACCGCGGCGACGTCGGGATGGCTCAACAGCGCGTCGACGGCCTCGGCGTCACCCTGCACCACGTTGAAGACGCCGTCGGGGAACCCGGCGTCGCGGGCCAGCTCGGCCAGCCGGAGCGACGCGGACGGGTCCTTCTCGGACGGCTTCAGCACGAACGAATTGCCGCACGCCAGTGCGTTGCTGAGCATCCACAGCGGAACCATGACCGGGAAGTTGAACGGCGTGATGCCCGCGGCGACGCCCAGCGGTTGCCGGACCGTGTGCACGTCGATCGACCCTGACACCTCAGCCGTGTGCGTCCCCGTGAGAAGGCTCGGGATGCCACAGGCGAATTCGACGTTCTCGATGCCCCGGGCGATCTCGCCCCGGGCGTCCGCGAGCACCTTGCCGTGCTCGCGGGTGACGATCGCCGCCAGGTCGTCGCGGTGCTCGTCGAGCAGCTGGCGGAATCGAAGGAGCACCGCCGCGCGGCTGCTCAACGGCGACCTGCTCCACCCCGCGGACGCTTCGACCGCGACCCGGACCGCGTGATCGACGTCGGCCGCGGACGCGAACGCCACGTGTGCCGCCGGCACGCCCCGGGCGGGGTCGTACACGACGCCGTGGCGATCCGATGACCCAGTGACGACGCGGCCGCCGATCCAGTGACCGATGGTCTTCACGGCCCTGTGCTCGGATCTAGAGGTGGTAGAGCTTGCGAGCGTTCTCGCCCAGGATCTTGCGGCACGCGCCGTCGGACAGCGTCTCCATCTTCGACTCGACGGTCTCAAGCGGCTTCGGGTACATGCACGTCGGGTGCGGGAAGTCGGTCTCGAAGAGGTTGCTGTCCTCACCGACCGCTTCGATGAGCTGGGGCAGCTTGTTCCGGTTGTTCTCGAACCAGAACGTCGCGTACAGATTGCTCTTGAAGTACTCGGACGGCATCTTCTCGAGCGCCGCGAGCTCGGCCGGCGCATTCTCCGACATCTCATAGTCGAGCGTCTCGAGAATGAAGGGGATCCAACCCACGCCGCTCTCCACCGACACCATCTTCAGGTCCGGGTGCCGGTCGAACATCCCCGAGAGGATGGCATTCGCCACCACGCGCGCGTTCCCGATGAACAGCATCGTGCCCTGGATGGCGAGCGCCGTGTTCAACGCCTGTGACGGCCACGGGTAGTGCTCGAAGATCGACATGGCGGTGATGCTCGCCCCGATGTGGAAGTGCACCGGAAGCTGGAGGTCGCTGCACACCTCCCAGAACGGGTCCCAGGCTCGGCTGGCGAGATCCGGTGCCCCGAGGTCTTGGGGGTCGGACGTCATGTTCACGCCGCGGGCGCCGTCCGCGGCGACGCGCTGCGCTTCGGCGACGCAACGGTCGATGCTCCACGCCGGCATCACGGGCAGCGGCAGCAGGCGGTTGCCCGAGTCCGCCTGCACGCCCAGGTTCCGATCGTTGTAGATCTGGAGGACCTGGATGCAGAGCGATTCGTCCTTGCTGACGCCGAGGCCCTGACCCCCGAGGCCGAGCGAGCCGGGGAAGATGACCTGCGCGTCGATGCCGGACTCGTCCAGGACCTCGAGGCGGGCAGCGGGGTCGTGGCCGCCGCGATGCACCTGGTCGAAGTCCCACTCGCGCAGCGCGCGATGCGCGCTCTCCTTCGAACCGTCGCGGGCCACGACGCCCCCGGCGCTGTACTCGCCCGCGGGCTCGCCGTCGAAGACCCACATCCGCTGGCCGTCGATCACCTCCACCCGAGGGACGCGGTCGCGGATCGAGGCGGGCGCGAGCTTCGTGAACACGTCGGGCGGCTCGCACCAGTGGGAGTCCGCGTCGACGACGTACATCGTCTCTAACGTCGACGTCATGTGACGCACGGTAGCCTCGCCGCCATGCCGACGACAACGGTCGCGGGCCTGTCGATCGCGTACGAGGTGATCGGCGACGGGCGTCCATGGGTGATCACGCCTGGCGGCCGATTCAGCAAGGACGACTCCGGTGTGCGGGAGCTGGCCCAGGCCCTCGCCGGGCACGGCAACCGCGTGCTCATCTGGGACCGACCCAACTGCGGCGCCTCCGACGTGTGCTTCACGGGCTCGTCCGAGTCGGCGATGCAGGCCGACGCGCTAGCCGACCTGTTGGCGCACCTCGACATGACGCCGGCCGTGATCGCCGGTGGCTCGGGCGGCGCCAGGGTCTCCTTGCTGGCCGCGGCCCGGCACCGCGAGGCCGCAGCCGCGCTCGCGATGTGGTGGATCAGCGGCGGCGTGTACGGCCTCATGATGCTCGGCGTCCACTATTGCGGCGACTCGCTGCTCGCGGCGTGGACCAGCGGGATGGACGCGGTCGTGGCCCTGCCCGGGTGGAGCGAGGTGCTCGAGCGCAACCCGTCGAACCGGCAGCGGTTCCTCGACCAAGATCCGAAGGAGTTCATCGCCACCATGGAGCGCTGGATGGCGGTGTACTGCCCCAGCCGCGACGAGGTCGTCCCGGGCCTGTCGCTCACCGACGCTCGCGCCCTCGACCTGCCCACCCTCGTGTTTCGCAGCGGTGCGAGCGATCCGCATCACACGCGCGTGACATCCGAACAGCTGGCCGAAGTGCTCCCCGGGGCCCGCCTCGTCGAGCCGCCCTGGGGCGACCGGGAGTGGCTCGAACGACAAGAGGCGCGCCTGCAGGGCGAAGGACTCTTCGCCCGCTGGCCCCTGCTCGCGCCCACGCTCCAGGACTGGGTCAGCGACGCCGTCGGAGACGCGCGATAGCCGAGCCGTGATCGGCGACGAAGCTCGGCGTCGGGTGTCAGCCCGTCACCGCGAACACTCGCCACTCTTCGGGCACGCCCTGCGGGCAGCCGGACAAGCGCGGATTAGGGTCCTCCAGCGAAGAGCGTTCAAGAGGAGGCCCCGATGCCTGAGTTCCCGGCTATCACCCACGTCGCCCTCACGGTCAGCGATCTCGGTCGGAGTGTCCCGTGGTACGAAGCGCTCTTCGGCACGAAGCCGGTCCTCGACGAGAACACCGGACCCTTTCGACACGTGGTCTGGCTGTTGGGTGGCGAAACCCTGGTCGGACTTCACGAGTTCCCGGATCCCGCCGATTCGCTGCCGTTCAACGAGCGGCGATTGGGTCTCGACCACTTGGCCTTCGCGTGCGGCAGTCGAAGCGAGCTCGAGCAATGGAAGACGCGCCTCGACGAACTCGGCGTCGCCAATGGAGGTGTTGTCGATGCCTCGTACGGGTCGGGCCTGTCATTTCGCGACCCCGACAACATCGCTCTCGAGTTCTTCGCACCACCCTCGTGAGCCGGAGCCTGCCTGCGGGGCTCGGACCGAAGTTCCTGCACTACCGCTCGCCCGAACCACCCCGGCTCGGCCGCTGACCTCAAGCCGGTTCGACGGTCAGCCAGGCGACGCCCTCTGCGTCGAGCGTCCCAGGCAACACGCCGCCCGCGGCCGACGGCGAGAGCACAACCCGGGCTGACAGCAACCGCGCCGCAGCCGTTGCCTCGACGTTCAGCAGGTTCAAGCGCGGATGCCGATGCGAGACCTCGGCCATCTCGGGAACGAGGCGCCGACTGTCCGGCAGACCGATGCGCTCGGGAAGCTCCAGGAGTCGGATCTGTGTCGTCGGCGCTTAGGCGGGTGCTCGTGGGCGGACCCGGGCGGACGCGAACACCCGCTCGGTCGCACTGACGATCCAGGCATCGAAGTCGGCGGTGGTCAGTGTCTCAATGATGTCGATCCGCTCTTGATCGAGATCCGCCGGGTCGGCGTCATCGCGAGGCTCATCGGGCTAGCAGCCGCAGGGGTAGCTGTTCGTGACGTCGGACCATCAGGCTGTTGACCCAGTGCGGCGCCTGCTGGGGGTCGAGCGTGATCCGGCGGGTGCGCTCGAGGAGCACGGCAACCACGTTGCGTGCCTCGATGCGGGCAAGGGGTGCCCCGACGCAGTGGTGGATCCCGCGCCCGAATGACAGGTGGTGGCGTGGCACCGGCCGGTCAAGATCGACCTCGTCAGGTCGTTCGAACTCGGCCGCGTCACGGTTAGCGGCTCCCCAGAGCAGTAGGACCGTGGCGCCGGCCGGAATCTCAACGGCGCCGAGCGTCGTGTCCCTGGGCACCGAGCGCATGTGGTAGCGAAATGGCGGCTCCAGGCGCAGTGCTTCTTCCACGAACGTCGGGATCTGTCCCGGGTTCTGGCGAAGGTGCTCTTGAAGGTCCGGGTCTTCGCCCAGCATCCGCACGGCGTTGCCGAGGAGGCTGGTTGTGGACTCACCTCCGGCGCTCAGCAAGGTGTGCAGAATCGTGTTGGCCTCGGCAGTGCTCAAAGTCCCAGCTTCGACGCCGCGAGCGACGGCACCGAGGAGGTCGTCGTTGGCCTGTCTGATCGCGCTCGAGAGCTGATCGGTAATCCAGCCCTGAATCTCCCCGCTGCGCCCGACGAGCTCGATCAGTTCGTCGCGGGTCAGTGTCGACCCCAACATCGCCGTCGAGTCAAACGCCGCGCCCAAGAGTTCAGCCGCGTCAACGTCCTGGAAGCCGATGAGGCGACTGATCACCGTGATCGGCACGACGTTGGCGACCGCTGTCATGAACTCGACTGTCCCGCTGTCCAGCGACCGTGCCAGGCACTCAGTGGCGATCTCGACGACGTCGGGCTCGAGCGCCGCCATCCGCTTGGCGACCAGCTCTGGAAACACGGTGCGGCGGTGCACCGCATGTACAGGCGGGTCGGCGGTCGCGAGTGCCTGGACGCCAGTATCACCGAAGGGAAGACGGCGAGGCATCCCTGCCTCGTCCCGGTAAAGCAAACACAGGATGTTCGACGAGAAGTCTTCGGTCCGCCCGGTTGCCTCCGCCACTAGCTCAAACGTGCTGACCGTGAACACTCCGGTGCCTGGCACCTCCCACACCGGCGCCTCAGCTCGGAGCTGCTCGTAGAAGGCATAAGGCCCGTCGATCACCGTCGGGGCCAGCAGCGACGACGCCGAGATCCCACTTGACATGTGAAGCCTTCCTCCTCGCCCGTAACACCAACCGGTTGATCACAGGTCAACAACTTGTTGCGGTTAAACGGAAGCTGCCTGCTCTAGGAACGCCGTTAAGACGTCGACCAACGCCGTGCGTTCGGATTCGAAGTCGTCGCCGGACGTGAACATTCTGGTCATGGCAAACCCGCGCAGCCCGGCCCATAACAACGCGTCAGCCGAGCGGCCTCTTCCTGGACCGTGACGGTTGTCGACCAGCAGCCGGGCGCCGATGCGATGGACCCCCCGCGCCATCTCGATGAGCTCGGCTGCGTGCGCCGGGTCGTCGTCTCTGGCGGCGCGGGTGTTGATGAGGATCTCGAAGCTGGCTCGGCCGAGGGGGCTGCCATAGGCCCGCCACCCGGCGTCGACCACCGCCGCGACTCGCGCTCGAGTGGGTCCTTCGGGGATCGTCGCCTGCTCGAGGCACGCGCGGGCCTGCTTGTATCCGGCGAGCACCACCGCCGAGAACAGGCCGCCCCGATCACCGAAGTGATATTGGATGACGCCCCAGGTGAGCCCGGCGCGCTGGGCGATCCGGTTCGCGCTTGCCTTCGCGTAGCCCTCTTCGACGATGCAGGCCGCGGCCTCCTGGATGACCCGGGCCCGGGTGTCGTCGCCACGTGCATGGGCGGGGCGTTCCCGGCGGTCACGCACGGGTTCCACTTGCTGGGCCAGCGTCTCGGGCGGTCTCGCCCCGCGGGCCACCGGTCCGCCGGAGGCGCGCCGGCGCGCCCTGGCGACGCTCACCAGCTCAACGCCGACTGGTTCATCACGGCTCTCCCTTGCGAAGATAGAGCACTCTATGATCATATGGGACGGTCCGGGGACGCGGGCTGCTGCCGGGGCACTGATCCACAGGGGGAACGATGTTGGCGATCCGGGGAGCGGCCATCGCGCTGACGGTGGTGATCTCGGTTGGGGCATCGCCCATCGGAGCGGCGGCCCACGCTGGACGGTCGGGCGCCGGTCAGGCGACCGAGATCGGGATCACGAGCTCAACGATCCGCGTCGGGGTCATCGCCGACGTTGCCAATCCGGCAGAGCCGGGACTGTTCGCGGGCTCGCCGGCGGCGGTGCGTGCCTTCGCGACCTACATCAACCGTCACGGCGGGCTGGCCGGACGCAAGCTGGTCGTCGACTTCATCGATTCACATCTAAGTAACAGCGAGGCACGCAACGCGACGATCACGGCATGTAGCCGAGACTTCGCGTTGATCGGCACCGCCGCGCTGTTCCTCGACAACGTCGACGACCTGGTTGGCTGCAAGGACCGATCTGGCGCCCCGACCGGGCTCCCGAACATTCCAATCGTCACCACGTCGCTCGCGGATCAGTGCGCACCGGTCTCGTTCGGCGTCAATCCGCCCCAGCTCGACTGCTCGACCCAGGCTGAGCATCCCCAGACCTTCCGAGCTAACCAGGGCCCGGTCAAGTACTACCAGCGGGCCCACAAGAGCCTGCACGGCGTCATGATCTATTCGAACGACATCCGGTCCGCTGCGATCGGCGGCCTCACCCTCGCCCGAGGTTCGGAGGCCGGCGGGGTCAAGTCAGACGGCGAGATCGGCATCTCCGCGCTCACGACCCAGACCGGTTACACCACGGCCGCCCAGCAGCTGAAGACCAAGAACTCCAACTATGCCCTCAGCGGCGCAGCGTTCAACCAGATGGTCCTGCTGCGAAAAGAAGCGGTCGTCCAAGGTGTCAACACCAGCAACGTGGTTTGGGATTGCTGGTCCAACTGCTACGACAAGCGCTTCATCCAACAAGGCGGCCCCGATGTCGAAGGCCAGTACGTGGCCCTTTCCGCCCTGCCGTTCAACGAGACGAAGAGCAACGCGGCTCTTGCGAACTACGTGAAGTACACCGGCACCGACAACATCGACGGCTTCGGCGAGTACGCCTGGATCGCGTCCTTGCTATTCCGCGACTCCGTCAACGCCATCGTCAAGAAGAATGGCAGCAACGCGCTCACCCGCAAGGCACTGCTCGCCCAGCTCGCGGCCACTACGAGCTTCAACGCCGACGGCATGTGGGGAACCACCAACATCGGCCAACACGTCCCAACACCCTGCTTCCTGCTGATGCAGGTCAAGAACGGGCAGTTCAACCGCGTCTACCCGGCCAAGCGCGGCACTTTCGACTGCAACCGATCGAACCGGATCACGGTCAAGACCGACCTGTTCAGCAACAACGGGTAACGCGCGAGACGCCGCGCGGTTTCCGCAAGCCCACCGCTCCGATTAGCGGCCTGACGGTCGCCCAGCTGTCAGCCAGCTCGCGCCCCACTGCAGAGGATCCCCTAGTGATGAACGAGGGTAAGCGCCCTGTAGCCAGCATCCCGACGTGTCGACTGTTCGGCGGCAAGTGACTGGATGCTCATCGAGAAATGCCAGATGATCGGGTCTGCGGAGATGGAGAACCCGGTTTCGTCCGCTGCCACGCCAGCACGCCGGCTGAGGACCGTCTGAGGACCACCGGTCCGCCAGCGGCCCACAGCCGCAGCCCAAGAGAGTGGTGGCGAGTCGGCCTGTACGCCGGATTCTGTCCAGGGCGCCAATGACGCCCTGGGGCGGCCATCCCTCTCGGTCGACGGTCACCCGTCGGCTCTAGCGGCCTACCCGGGGGTGTCTGCGGACGGGCCGTCCTCCCCCTGTCTGGCCTTGCTCCCGGTGGGGTTTGCCGAGCCGCCCGGGTCACCCCGGGCGCTGGTGCGCTCTTACCGCACCGTTTCACCCTTGCCTGTGCGGCTCACGCCGCCATCGGCGGTCTGTTCTCTGTGGCACTGTCCTGCGGGTCACCCCGACTGGGTGTTACCCAGCACCGCGCCCTTCGGAGTCCGGACGTTCCTCGGGCCGACAACGTCGGCACGCGGCCACCCGGCCGACTCGCCACCGCCACCAGTCTCTCACGGCGCGGCGCCGCCGGCGCGCGGAATGCGACGGCCACCGGCGCCGCGGGTCGGCCCTCTACGCTCTGCGGCCGATGGCCCGGCCGGACGCCCTGACCCACGCCGAGACGCGGCTCGTCGACCACGGCGAGGCGCTCACGCGCGACGAGGTCGCCGCCGTCGCCGCGCTGCCGCTTGATGCGCTGCCCGATCTCGTCGCCCTCGCCCACCGGGTCCGGCTCGCCTGCTGCGGCCCCACCGTCGAGCTGGAGAGCCTCATCAACGCCAAGTCGGGGGCGTGCCCCGAGGACTGCGCCTTCTGCTCCCAGTCGGCGCGCTTCCACACCGACGTCGACGTGTACCCGTTCCTCGACCTCGGCGACGTGGTCGAGGCGGCCCGGGCCACGCGGGCCGCCGGCGCGACGCAGTTCTGCATCGTCGTCGCGGTCCGGAACCCGGAGGAGCGGCTGCTACAGCGGGTACTGGACGCGGTGGCGGCGATCCACGCCGAGACCGGGCTCGAGGTCGCGTGCTCGCTCGGCCTGCTCGAGCCGAGCCAAGCGGCCCGGCTCGCCGAGGCGGGGGTGCGGCGCTACAACCACAACCTCGAGACGTGCCGGGCGGTGTTCCCGAGCATCTGCACCACCCACACCTACGACGACCGGGTCGAGACGGCGCGCCTTGCTACCGCGGCCGGGATGGAGCTGTGCTGCGGCGGGATCCTCGGGCTCGGCGAGACCCTCGAACAGCGGATCGACTTCGCGTTTGAGCTCGCCGACCTCGCGCCCTCCGAGGTCCCGGTCAACTTCCTCGATCCCCGGCCGGGCACGCCGCTCGAGGAGCGGCAGCTGCTCTCGGCCCGTGAAGCGCTGCAGGCGATCGCGCTGTTCCGGCTCGTGCTGCCGTCGGCGTGGCTCCGGCTGGCCGGGGGACGGGAGCGCGTCCTCGGCGAGCTGCAGGGCATGGGCATGCTGGCCGGCGCGAACGCGCTGATCGTCGGGAACTACCTCACGACGCAGGGACGCGCACCGGACGAGGACGTGGCGCTCCTGGACGCGCTGGGGATGCCGGTCGCCGACGGGCCCGGTGAGGGCCGGTTCGTCGTCGACGAGACCGGCGCCCACTCCCGTCCGGCTCGGGTCCCGATCCCCGTGCGCGGCGACGGCGGACACGCGCCGACGCTCAGCGGAGATGCCCCGTCTCGTTGAAGGTGACGAGCACCGGGCCGGCCGGCCCGGGCGCGACCCGACAGATCGAGGCCACGTCGAGGCGCAGCCGCCACGCGAACCCGTCATTGAGCTCGAGCGCGATCAGGATCATCGCCTTGATGGGCGAGACGTGGCTGACGACGATCGCGGTGCCGTCGCGGGCCCGCTCGCGCAGCGACACCTCGCACGGCGCCACCCGGGCTCGAAGCTCGGCCAGACTCTCACCACCTGGCGGCGCGAAGGTCGGGTCGGCCCGCCAGCGCGACGCGACGTCAGGCGGGACGTCATTCAGCCGCCGCTCGTCCCACTCGCCGTAGTCGAGCTCGATGAGCCGGGGGTCGGTCTCGAGGCTTGCACCCGTCGCGGCCGCAATGCGGGCGGCCGTCTCCTGGGCCCGGGCGAGCGGGCTGGCGATGATGAGCGGGTCCGGCTCCCGGCGCAGCGCGGTTGCCAGCGCGTCCGCCTGCTGGCGACCCCGCTCGTTGAGCGGCGGGTCGGCGCGCCCGAGCAACAGGCCGGCGCGGTTGGCCTCCGTCTCGCCGTGCCGGACCAGGACCATCACGGCCGCTTCCCTTCCTGGAGCCGCCCCGACCGCAGGAACGCCAGTCGGGGTCCCTCGAGGTAGAGGTCGAACTGGCCGACGATCCACCACCAGCCGACGAGGCCGACCAGCTCCTCGCCGAGGACCACCCACCACGAGGGCAGGAGGGCGTGGTCCCCGAAGCCGCCCAGGAACGGCCAGAGGAACACGTGGTCCTGCGTGAACGACCCCGAGAGCACCAGCCCGACGAACATGCCGATCGGGACGCACAGCAGCCGACGGCGCCGGAGCCTGGACCGGCCAGCCGTGGCCACCATCACCAGGGTGAACAGGCCCACCGCGAGCACGAGCGAGTGGCCGAGGGCCCGGTGCCCGACCGGGGCGTCGATGACGAGCGGCCCCAGCGCGCCGAGCGCGACCAGGCGGTAGTCGAGGCCGCTGCTGCGGAAGATGTTGGCCACCAGCAGGATCGCGACCGCGGTGAACCAGAGCAGCACGGGGTCAGGGCTGGTCGAGCGCGGCGTTGACGAGCAGGTCGGCGTCGCTGTTCTGCTCGCGCGGCACGTGCGCGAGGTCGACGACCTCGAACTCGTCCAGCAGCGCCCGGGCGCGCCGGTACAGGGGCTTCAGGTGGTCCTGCTTGACGCGCCACGCGCCCTCGAGCTGGCGGACGACGAGCATCGAGTCGGCCCGCAGCCGCACGAGGCGGGGCTGGTAGGGCCGGGCCGCCTCGAGGCCGGCGATGACGGCCCGGTACTCGGCGACGTTGTTCGTGGCCACGCCGATCCGCTCGCTGACCGTCGCCAGCCGAGTGGGCGGGCTCGTGGTGGGGTCGACGACGACGGCGCCGATGGCCGCCGGTCCGGGGTTCCCGCGGGCGCCGCCGTCGCAGTAGATGAGGACCTCCTCGGGTGCCGTCACGGCACGAGGATCGCGCCGCAGTTGTCGCAGTAGGCGAGGGCGCCGTCCCCCTCCTTGCGGATCCGGTCGACCTCCGTCGCCGGAATCGACAGATGGCAGCCCTGACACGTGAAGCCCACCAGCCGGGCCACGCCGACGCCGTTGGCCCGGGCCCGGCGCTGCTCGTAGTCGGCGAGCAGCCCGGCGTCGATGCCGGCCGCCAGCTGGTCCCGGGCCGCCTGCTCGGCGGCCCGCGCCGCGTCGAGCTCGCGCTCCCGTCCCTCGAGCGCGGCCCGCGTCTCGGCCGCTTCGGCCTCCGCTGCGTCCCACTCGGCGGCGGTGGTGGCGAGAGCCCCGTCGAGCGGCTCGCGCTGCTCCATCGCGCCGAGCTCTCGGTCCTCGATCGTGCGCTGCCGGCGCCGCAGCTGCTCGACGTCGGCCTGCAGGGCCTGCAACTCGCGCGGCGAGGCGACCTCGCCCGAGTAGAGGCGCTGCTCGGCCGCGCCGGCCTGCTCGCCGAGCTGCTGCACCTCCTCCGCGTAGCGCTGCTCCTGCCGCGCGACCTCGTCCCGCTCGGACTGGCGCGCGTCGCGTGTCGCGGCCAGCGCGCGCAGTCGCTCGGTGAGAATGGCCAGTCGAGCCCGCTCCGGCAGCGCCGCCCGCTCGTGGCGGAGCCGGTCCAACGCCAGGTCGCGGTCCTGGAGCGCGAGGAGCGAGTCGAGCGTGGTCACGCGCCGCACCCTACGAGCCGGGCCGCGCCCCCCACCATCCATCCCGCCAGGGCGTTTAGGGCCCGCCTTGCTTTGCCGTCGTCGGAGGCGTCGTGACCGGAATCGTTACCGGCGGCTGGGTGGTCGGCGGCTCGATGACGACCGTCGGCGGCGGCCCGACCGTCTGCGGCGTCGTGCCGCCACCCGGCACCAGCCCCTGGGTGTTGGCGAGCCGGCCGATGGGCGTGATGACGCCGCCCGGCCGTGCACAGGCCGGCCCGGGATCGGGCAGGGGCAGGGCCGGTTGGCCTTGCAAGGCGCCGTTCATGAAGTCGCGTGACGCCGGGGCGGCCGTCGCGCCGCCGAACCCTGCGCCTGGGACCTTCGCCAGCGGGTTGCCGTGCCAGATGAAGTCGGCCAGCTGGGCCCCCCCGGTGAACTCGAGGAAGTTGGCGTCGGTCAGGTTGTCGGTGGTGCCCGTCTTGCCGGCCGCGTCGCGCCCGTTGAGCGCCGCCCCGGTGCCGGTCCCGCCGGTGATGACACCGTGCAGCAGGTCGGTCTCGCAGTCGGCGGTGTCCTTGCTGATGACCTGCTGGCCCTGCACGTTCTTGGCGTCGAAGATGATCTGGCCGTCGGGGCCGACGATCCGGCTCACGAACAACGGCGGGTGGTGGACGCCCTCGTCGGCGATGGTGCTCGCCACCGTCGCCATCTCGAGGGCCGTCGACTCGATCGTGCCGAGGGTGAGCGTCAGGATCGGCTTCAGGGTCTGCTGGGTGATGCCCATCTTGTGGGCGGTGTCGATCACCTTCGGGAACCCGACCGCCAGCTCGGTGCGCGCGAACGCGCAGTTCACCGACCCCGCGGTCGCGGCGCGCAGCGGCATGACGCCGCCACCCCCCTCCGCGTTCTGGGTCTGGCCCCAGACCGGGAACGCGCACGGCGACGTGCCGTCGACGAGATCGTTGGGCGAGAAGCCCGATTCGAGCGCGGCCGCCAGCGTGATCACCTTCCACGTCGAGCCGGCTTGGCGGCCGGGGTAGAGGGTCGCGATGTTGAACTGGCTCTGCAGGAACCCAGGCCCGCCGACCATGGCCTTGACCTCGCCCGTCTTGGGGTCGATCGCCACCAGCGAGCCGGTGAACCCGGCCGGGGAGCTCAGGTCGTTGTTCACGACGTTCTGGGCCAGGTTCTGCATCCCGGGGTCTTCGGTGGCGAAGATCTTCAGGCCGCCCTTCAGCACCGCGTTCCGGCGCTCGGCCTGGGTCTTGCCCAGCGCCGCGTACACGGGGTCGGTGAAGAGCCGGAGCTGCACCTCCGCCACCCACGCGTTCGTCGGCCGCAGGTCGGTCGCCGGCTTGATGGTGGGCAGGGGCTCCTGGTCCGCGGCCGCCGCCTGGGCGGGGGTGATGTAGTGCTCGGTGACCATCCGCTGCAGCGCGACGTGGCGGCGGATCCGGGCGCCGCTCGGGTTCGTGAACGGGTTGTTGCCCTCGGGGTTGTTGATCAGCCCGGCGAGCATCGCATCTTCACCCAGGGTCTCCTTGCCGAGCTGGGTGGTGCGAACGCCGAACGGGGCCGACGGGTCGTGCTGGATGAAGAGCCGCTCGACGGCCGCCTTCACGCCGTAGGAGCCCTGCCCGAAGTAGACGGTGTTCAGGTACTCCTCGAGGATCTGGCGTTTCGAGTACTTCTGGGCCAGCCGCAGGGCAAGGATGATCTCCTTCACCTTCCGGTTGACGTCGCGCTTCGAGTTGAGAATCCGCTCCTTCACCAGCTGCTGGGTGATCGTGGAGCCGCCCTGGACCACCTGGCCCGACGAGACGTTGCGGACCGCGGCCCGGAACACGCCGTTCAGGTCGATGCCGTCGTTGGTCCAGAACGTCTTGTCCTCGACCGCGATCACCGCGTTCTGCAGCTGGACCGGCACCTCGGCCAGGTGCACGTCCTCGCGGTTCTGGGTCCCGAGCTGGCCGATCTGGTTCCCGCTGGCGTCGTAGACGGTGGACCGCTGGGCCAGGGCCCGGAGCTGGCCGACCCCGTTGCTCTGGTAGGCGTAGCTCTTGGCGAACACCGCCGTGCCCGGCAGCAGCGCCGCCAGGCAGGCGCCGATGGCGATGCCCCCGATGACGATGGTGGTGACGAGGCGCGTCGCGGCCGGCCCGGGGCGGAGCATGGAGGATCCAGATTGGCACAGGCGGCGGCCGGTTTTGCGTTCGCCCTCCGGGGCCCCGCACTGTCACAGGCCGTCGGTAGCCTCCGCCGGTGAGCGGCTCCGAGCCGGGGGGCGGGCCCGCCGCCCTCCCCACCGGCGTCCCCACCGTCGTGGCCTCGGCCGGGGTTGGGGCCCGCGACGCCCTCGAGCGGCTGGTCGCCGAGGCCCAGGCCGGGGACCCGCTGGCGCCGGTCACGGTCGCCGTCCCGTCGACCTACGCCGGGCTCGCGCTGCGCCGGGATCTCGGTCGCCGACGCGGCCTCGTCAACGTCCGCTTCCTGGCCCTCGCCCGCGTCGCCGAGCTGCTCGGGGCGCCCCGCCTGGCCGCGGCCGGCCGGGCGCCGCTCACCGCGGCCCGGCGCGTCGAGGCCGTGCACACCGCGCTCGCGGTCGACCCGGGCCCGTTCGCGGCCGTCGCCGAGCATGCCGGCACCGACGAGCGGCTGGCCGCCACGTTCGCCGAGCTGCGCCGGGTCGACCCGGCCGCGCTCGTCGCCCTCGCCGCGCGGGGCGGCCGCGCCGCCGCCGTGCTCACGCTCTACGAGCGCTTCCTCGACCTGACCCGCGACGGCTACGACGAGCACGACCTGAGCGTGGCGGCGGCCGAGGCGGTCACCGACGGCGCCCCGCTGGACGAGGTCGGGACGGTGGTGCTCTATCTCCCCCGGCGCCTCGCGGTGGGCGAGAGCCGCCTGGTGGAGGCCCTGGCCTCGGTCGGGCGGGTGACGGTCGTCATCGCCGACGACGCCGCGCCGGCACCGCCGGACCTGCTGTCGGCGCCCGATCCCGAGGACGAGGCGCGGGCGCTCGTGCGACGCCTGGTGCAGCGGGCCGAAGCCGGCACGCCGCTCGGTCGGATGGCGATCCTCTACCCCGTCCGCGACCCGTACGCGCGGCTCATCCCCGAGCTGCTCGCGAGCGCACGGATTCCCTGGAACGGACCGTCGACGGCGCGCCTCGGCGACGCGGTCGCGGGCCGGGTGCTCCAGGGCGTCGTCGAGCTCGTCGACGCCGACTTCGCGCGCGACGCGGTCGCGGCGTGGCTCGCTAGCGGGCCCGTCCTCGACACCGACGGACGCCGAGTTCCCGCGGCGCGGTGGGACCTCGTCTCTCGAGCGGCCGGGGTCGTCGCCGGCGCCCAGCAGTGGCAGCGCCGACTCGAGCGTCGCGCCCGCGACCTGGCCGTCCAGCTCGAGGCGGCGCGCGGCGACGACGACACCGAGTGGCAGGTGACACGGCTCGAGCGCGACGAGGAGCACACGGCCCGGCTGCTCGCGTTCGTGCACGAGCTCGTCGAGCGCACCCGGTCCCCCGATCCCCCCTCGTGGGCGGCGCTGGCCCGGTGGGCGGCCGCGCTCCTCGACCGCTACCTCGGCGGCGAAGGCAAGCGCGGCGACTGGCCGGAGCCGGAGCTCGAGGCGGCGCGACGCATCGACGACACGCTGCGGGATCTCGGCACCCTCGACGATCTCGGCAGCCCGGTCGACGTGCGGCGCTTCCGCGCCGCCCTCACCGCCGCGCTCGACACGCCGGCGTCCCACGCGGGCAAGTTCGGGACCGGCGTCTTCGTCGGCCCACTGCACGACGCGTACGCGTCGGACTTCGACCTGGTCGCGATCGTCGGCGGCGCCGAGGGGACGCTGCCGCCGCACGGGCAGGAGGACGCGTTCCTGACCGACGCCGACCGGGCCGACGTCGGCCTGCTCACCACCGCCGACCGTCGGGCCGACCAGCGACGCGACTACCGGGCCGCGCTCGCCAGCGCCGACGCCGTGATCGTCACCTACCCACGGGCCGACCCCCGCGCCCAGCAGACCCGGCTCCCCGCCCGGTGGGTGCTCGAGGCGGCGAGCGAGCACGCGGGCTCGCCGCTCACCGCCGAGTCGCTGCTCGCCCGCGACGCCGAGCCGTGGCTCGACGTGGTCGCCTCCTTCGAAGCCGGGGTGGTGCACGACGTCGAAGCCGGGTCGCTCGTCGAGCGGGACCTCCGCGCCCTCGCCGAGTGGCGCGCGACGGGCCGGCCGATCGCGGACCACCCGCTCGCGCTCGGCGCGCTCGGACGCGGCTACACGCTCGGCGCGGCACGTGCGTCGGCGGGGTTCACCGCCTACGACGGAAACCTCGGCGACGCCCCTCGTCGCGTCGACCCGGCCGAGCCCATCGCCGCCACGACGCTCCAGGACTGGGCGACCTGCCCGTTCCGGTTCCTGCTCGGTCGCGTGCTGCGCCTCCGGGAGGTGCCCCGCCCCGAGGCGACCGACACCATCCAGCCCCTCGACGAGGGCACGCTCGTGCACGCCATCCTGGAGCAGTTCGTGCAGGAGCGACCCCCCGCCGCTCCCGACACGCCGTGGACGGCGGCCGACCGGGCCCGGATGCTCGAGATCGTCGAGGAGCGCTGCGCCGACGCCGAAGCGCGCGGTGTCACCGGCCGGCCGCTCCTCTGGAAGTTCGCGAAGCGTCGCATCCAGCAGACCGCGCTCCGGTTCCTCGCCATCGACGCCGAGCTCCGCCACGACCGGCAGGCCGCGCCGAGCCCCGACGGCCTCGAGATGGCCTTCGGTGTCGACGGTCGCCCGGGCGTCTCCGTCGCGCTCCCGGATCAGCGGACGGTCACGTTCCGGGGCCGGATCGACCGCGTCGACCGCTCGCCCGACGGGCGTCGCGTCGTCGTCTACGACTACAAGACCGGCCGGCCCGATCGCTACGACGACGTCGGCGAGGACCCGGTCGACGCCGGCCAGGCGCTCCAGCTCCCGGTCTACGCGCTGGCGGCCGCCGAGCGCACCGGCGCCGCCGAGGCCGAGGCGTACTACTGGTTCACGCGGGCGCCGAGCGTCGACGAGGCCCTGACCGGATACCCGGTCGACGAGTCGGTGCGGGCGCGCTTCGGCGAGGTCGTGACCGCCATCGTCGACGGGATCGGCCAGGGCTGCTTCCCGGCCGTCCCCGGCGACCGTGACTACAACCCGTTCGCGCACCGAGAGACGTTCCAGCACTGCTTCACGTGCCCGTACGACCGGCTGTGCCCGCTCGATCGCGCCACCGCCTGGGACCGCAAGTCCGACGACGAGGCGCTCGAGCCGTACTGGAGCCTCGCCGCGGAGGACGACAACTCGTGACCGTCGTGCGCGACCAGGCCGCGCGCGACCAGGTCCGCGACGCGCACGACGTCAGCCTCTTCGTCGAGGCGGGCGCGGGCACCGGCAAGACCAGCGCCCTCGTCGCCCGGGTGGTCGCGCTCGTCACCACTGGGCGCGTCGAGCTGCGGCACCTCGCCGCGATCACCTTCACCGAGGCCGCGGCGGCGGAGCTGCGGGACCGGGTCCGGGCCGAGCTCGAGACCGTCGCCGGCGACCCCCGTGACCCGGCCGAGCGAGCGCGCAGCGAGACCGCGCTCGAGCAGCTCGACGAGGCGGCCCTCACGACCCTGCACGGATTCGCCCACCGGCTGCTGAGCGAGCACCCGTTCGAGGTCGGGCTGCCCCCCGGGTTCCGGGTGCTCGAGGAGATCGAGGCCAGCGTCGAGTTCGAGCAACGCTGGGCCGCGCTCGTCGACGAGCTGTTCGACGACACCGACCTCGAGGCGACCCTCACGACCTGGGTCGCGGCCGGGCTTCGGATCGTCGAGCTGCGCCCCATCGCGTTCGAGCTGTGCACGTACCACGACCGGCTCCCGCCCCCCACGCCCCCGCCCGCGGTCCCGGCCCCGCGCGCCGGCGACCTGCTCGCGGCGCTGGAGCGACTGGCGCAGCTGCGGCGCGAGCGGTGCCGCAACGACGCCGACCTGCTCGCCGGGCACCTCGACCGCCTGCTGCCCTACCGGGACGCCCTCGCGGCCGCGCGCGACCCGCTCGACGTGCTCGAGGCCGTGTACACGGTGCCCGAGCTCAAGTGCTCGCGCGGCAAGGCGGCCTGCTGGGATGGTGTCGACATCGTGCGGGCCGCCTGCGCCGACGCCGAGCAGGTGCGGCGGGCCGTGCTCGACGAGCCGCGCCAGGCCGCGCTGGCGCTGCTCACCGGGCGGCTGGTCGACTTCGCCCGTCGCTTCGCCGACGACCGGCGGCGCGAGGGACGGCTGTGGTTCCACGACCTGCTCGTCTTCGCCCGCGACCTGCTGCACGACCACCCCGATGCCCGGGCCGCCGCCGCCGGCCGGTACCAGCGCCTGCTCATCGACGAGTTCCAGGACACCGACCCGCTGCAGATCGAGCTGGCGGTGCTGCTCGCGGCGACCGACCCCGACCTCCCCGCCGGACCGTGGTGGACGGCGACCATCCGGCCCGGCGCCCTGACGCTGGTCGGCGACCCGAAGCAGGCCATCTACCGGTTCCGCGACGCCGACCTGCGCGTGTACCACGAGGCCCGCGACGCGCTCGGGCTCGAGCCGGTGGCGCTGGTCGAGAACTTCCGGTCGGCGGCGCCCATCCTCGACACCGTGAACACCGTCTTCGAGGCGCTGCTCGACGAGGTCCCGGGTGTCCAGGCCGCGCACGTCCCCCTGCTCGCCCACCGCGAGGCGGCCGGCCCGACCCGCGTCGCCGTCCTCGGCGGCGGGCAGGACGCGCCGGTCGTCGCGGTGCGGGAAGCGGAGGCCGAGGACGTGGCGGCGACGGTCCGCCAGATCGTCGACGAGGGCTGGCCGGTCGAGGACCGGCACGGCCGCCGGCCCGCAGTCGAGCGCGACATCGCGCTGCTCATCCCCTCCCGGACCGTGCTGCCAGCGCTCGAGGCCGCGCTCGAGCGCGCGGGCGTGCCGGTGCGGGTCGAGAGCCAGAGCCTCGTCTACTCGACGGCCGAGGTCCGCGACCTGCTCAACGTGCTCGCAGCAGTCGACGACCCCACCGACGAGATCGCGGTCGTCGCCGCGCTGCGCTCGGCCGGCTTCGGCTGCAGCGACGCCGACCTCGTCCGCCACGTCGACGCCGGCGGCGGCTGGGACTACCGCCGGGACGCGCCCGGCGACGCGGATGAGGATCCGGTCGCGGCCGCGCTCGCCGCGCTGCGTCGGTTCTGGGAGCAGCGCTGGTGGCGGCCGGTGAGCGGCACCGTGGAGGCGGTCGTGCGCGACCGTCGCCTCCTCGAGCTGGCCAGCCGTCACCGCCGCCCGCGCGACCGCTGGCGACGCCTGCGGTTCCTGCTCGACGAGGCCCGAGCATGGGACGACGCCGGCGAGACGAGCCTGCGCGGCTTCGTGGACTGGGCCCGCCGGCAGGCCGACCAGGGCGCGCGCGTGAACGAGTCCGTGGCCCCCGAGCCCGACGACCCCGCGCTGCGGATCCTCACCGTCCATGGCGCGAAGGGACTCGAGTTCCCGATCGTGATCCTCGCCGGGCTCAACACGGCCCGACCCAACCAGCCGGCGCCGGTGCTGTGGGGTCCCGACGGGCCGGCCCTCCGCGCCGGGACGGTGCGCCGCGGCCTCGTCGAGACGCCCGCGTACCGGGAGCGGCGCCAGCTCGAGCAGGACCTCGACGAGGCCGAGCGGCTGCGGCTGCTGTACGTGGCGATGACGCGGGCGCGCGACCACCTCGTGGTGAGCCTCCACCACAAGCAGCAGACGAGCACCTGCCACGCGGCCCGGCTCGCGCCCCGGCTGGCGTCGGTGCCGATGCTCGAACCGCCGCCGGTGACCGCGGCGGCCGCGCCCGCGCCCGCGCCGGTTCCGGCGAGCGCCATCCCCGCCGTGCGCGAGGCGTGGATCGAGCAGCGCGCCGCGGCGCTGTCGAAGGCCAGCGTCCCGGCGTCGGTCGCCGCCACGACGCTCGCCGAGCAGGAGTTCACCGACCTCGAGGCCACGGTCGACACCCGGCCGCCGTGGCAGCGCGGCCGGGCCGGGACCTCGCTCGGCCGAGCCGTCCACGCCGTCCTGCAGACGATCGAGCTCGAGACGGCGGCCGGCCTCGACGACACGGCGCGCGCCCAGGCGCTCGCCGAGGGCGTCGCCGGCCGCGAGGGCGAGGTCCGGACGCTGGTCGCCAGCGTGCTCGAGTCGTCGACGGTTCGTGCGATCGTCGACGGCGGCTGGCCCCGGTGGCGGGAGGTCCCGGTCGCGGCCGAGATCGACGGCGTCCTCCTCGAGGGGTTCATCGACCTGCTGGCCCGCACGCCGGACGGGCTGCTGGTCGTCGACTACAAGACCGACTCCGTGCCGACCGCCGCCGAGCTCGACGCCGCAGTGTTGCGCTACTCGGTCCAGGGCGCCGCGTACGCGCTGGCCCTCGAGACCGCGCTCGGCGAGCCGGTCACGGGCTGCGTCTTCGTGTTCGCGCGGGCCGGTGGTGCGGTCGAACGCCCGGTGGAGGACCTGCCGGCCGCGGTCAGCGCGGTGCGAGAACGGCTGGCGGCGTCGTCCGCGTGAGCGCGGGCGATCGGAGCGTCAGACGACGCGGACGTTGCGGGCTTCGTCGCCCTTGCGGCCCGGGCCGACCTCGAACTCGACCTTCTGGCCCTCCTGCAGGGTCTTGTAGCCCTCGCCCTCGATCTGGGAGAAGTGGACGAACACGTCGTCACCGCCGTCGCGGGCGATGAACCCGTATCCCTTGTCGGCGTTGAAGAACTTCACCGTGCCGTTCACCATCGGATCAACCACTCCTTGCTGGCTGGATGCTGACCGCCTGATCAACACGACGGTGATCGAGGCTCCGGGGCCGGCACGCTAGCAAGGGCCGGGTCGGGCGCCCTCGGCCGGGCCTCCGCCTTCACCGCGCCGCCTCGGCGGCGAGCGCGGCTACGCGGGGAGGACGGCGTCGACGGCGTCCTGGTCGATGTCGAGCCAGACGCCGCCGTACACCTCGCCGTGCCCACCCGAGTACTGGTGGATGCGAGCGTGGAAGTTCCAGTAGCTGTCGGGGATGTACGAGTCGCCCCAGACGGTCGCGCCGGCGCCGGGCCAGTGCGCGAACCAGATCGCGTTCGGGCCGTGGAAGTACGGGTTGCCGACCTGGTGGACGAGGTCGACCATGCCCGACGCCGCGCTCGAGTAGACGCCGGCCGGGTAGCCCTGGACCTGCAGCTGGGCATCCCAGCCGTTCAGGAAGTGGATGACCGCCGACGAGCAGACCGAGTCCCCGTTGTTGTAGGCCTCCATGTCGAAGTAGATCGGCGTGCCGGGACCGAGCCCGAGCTGGTTGACGCGTCCGATGGCCGCGTTGGCGTCGACGGCGCCCTGATACACCGCAGTGTTCGGGTCGGTGGAGATGACCTGGCTCCCGAACCCGCTGTTGCACGGCGCCTGCAGCCCGACGTAGATCGGCATGAGCTTCCAGCCCATGCCGGCGACGGCGTTCACCCACGAGGCGGTGAGGTTCGGCTGCGAGCAGGCCCGGGTCTCGCCGCCGACGTACACGCCGATGGCCCGGTACGGCGAGTTGAGCCAGGCGCCCATGACGCTGGTGTTGGGTGCCGAGCAGGTGTCGAACCCGAGGCCGGTGAACGTCCCGGGTGGCGCCGGCCCGTTGTTGAACGCGAAGCAGCCGGCGAGGGTCGCGGACGCCACGACGGCGGCGGCGACGGTCGCGAGCCGGCGACGGCGGGGGTCAGTGCGCACGCTGGAAGCTCGCCACGATCTGCTGGTCCACGGTCGGCGTGCTGCCGATGGTGACCACCGCCACCAGCTGCAGGTCGGTGAACACGACCGTGTAGGCGCCCGAGGTCTGGGGGGTGGGATCGACCTTGATGTTGAGCCCGTTCAGCACGCCGGGCTTGGTGGCCACGACGGCGTCGCCCTGGGTCTGCGCGTTCAGCGGCTCGAGCTGCGCGGTGTCGGTGTGGCCGACGACGGTGGCCGGGCACTGCGGCGCCGATCCTTGCTGGCCGAGGTAGAGGGCGTGCACGTCGAGGCGCACGCAGCGGTGGGGGTCGGCGGCGAGGTCGTAGACCGGCCAGTCCTTCGGCACCTCGACCGTCAGCCCGCGGTAGGTGACGAGCTGGAGGTTGGCCGGCACCGCGGTCGTCGTGGTCGTGGACGGCCCAGTCGTCGTGGTCGTGGCGCCGGTCGTCGTCGTCGACGCAGCCGTCGACGTCGACGTGGTGCTCGCGCTCTGCTGCGCAGAGACGTTCGGGCCGCCGCTCCCGCACGCGGCCAGCACGAGCCCGCCGGTGGCCAGCGCCGCGAGCGCGACGAAGGTCCGACGCCGCGAGGCAGTCATGGCCTTTCGATTCATGAGCAGCCCATCAGGGGGAGAAGGGAGCACTGGCGAGCGTAGACGGTCGCGCCGCGTCGGAACCCAGCCTCACGTCAACGAGCATCGGCGTCATCGACGCCGACCTTGAGGCGGTGCCGTTTGGCACCGTCTCGGGCGGTTCACGGCGTCCGATGCGGGCGTTCTTTCCGTTTCGCGAAGGCTGACGGGTCCGATCAGCGACGGCGCCGCTTGACGAGGTGAAAGCGGGCCACGTCGCCATCGGTGGACACGTCGTGCTCGTCCACCACCGCCGCCACCAGCCCGCGCGCGAGCTCGAGATCGTCGGCGACCAACGCGACCTCGGGGTGAGGCCGGGACCCGTCGACGCGCACCGCGTCGGCGCTGAGCGTGAACGCCAGCGTCAGTGCCGCGGGACCGTCGCCGCTGATCATGGCGCACAGCTCCGAGACCGCGATGCGCAGGTCCTCGATCTCCTCGTAGTCGAACCCGGCGCGGCTGCCGAGGTCGGCCGCGGCGAGGCGGGCCAGCCGCAGGAACTCGGGCTGAGCCGGGAACTCGAGCCGCACCTGCACGTCGGTGTCCACAACGCTGGAGGTTATTGGCCGGTGCCGGGGTTAGCGCTCTTGTACGCCCGGGTATCACGAGGTCAGTTCCCCCGGCCGCGGCGAAGCGACGAGGAACACCCAGGGTGGAGGACGACGACGAGGTCTGCCTGCTCGTGCCGCCCCGCACGAGCCATCTGCGGGCGATCCGTCTCGTCGCGGCCGAGGCCGGCGGGCGGGTCGGGTTCAGCAGCACCCAGCTCGACGACCTGCGGGTGGCTGTGGACGAGCTCTGCTACACCCTCATGGATGCGACCGACCGGCGGCTCCTGCTGCGGGTGCTGGCCCGGGACGGACGGGTGATCGTGCGGGGCTCAGCCCGGCAGCGGCGGGGCGCCGCCCCGCCCCGCCTGGCGTCCATCGCGGAGGTGATCGTCGATGCCACGACCGACCACCACTCGCTCAGCGTCGACGGCGACCAGCTCTCGTTCGTGGTGATGAAGCGGGCCCACGACGGGGTGCCGGGATGACGACTCGCGCCACGCCGTTGGACCGGGTGACCGACGCCGACGACCGCGCGGCCCGGTTCCGCGAGTACCGGCGCTCGCGATCCCGCTCGCTGCGCAACGCTCTCATCGAGGACCACCGAGGCTTCGCCGAGTACCTCGCCCGTCGCTTCGCCGACCGCGGCGAGCCGCTCGACGACCTGCGCCAGGTGGCGCTGGTCGGGCTCCTCAAGGCGGTCGAGCGCTTCGAGCCCGAGCGGGGCCTGAGCTTCACGACCTTCGCCGGGCCGACCATCGTCGGGGAGCTGAAGCGCCACTTCCGCGACCGGACCTGGTCGGTGCGGGTGCCCCGCCGGCTGCAGGAGCTGTCGCTGCGCGTCGAGCGGGGTCGGGTCGAGCTCGGCCAGCAGTGGGGGCGGGCGCCGACCCCGGCCGAGATCGGCCACCACGTCGGCGTCAGCGAGGAGCACGTCCTGGAGGGGATGGAGGCGGCCGGCCTCTACCGGGCCGGCTCGCTCGACGCCCCCGCGCCCACCGCCGATCGCGACGAGGGCCCGAGCGGGGAGCGGGTCGGCGCCGACGACGAGGAGCTGGCCCACGTCGAGGACCGGGCGGTGGTCCGCACGATCATCGCGTCGCTGCCCGCGCGCGAGCGCCGCATCGTCTACCTCCGGTTCTTCGAGGGCCTCACCCAGGTCGAGATCGCCGAGCGCGTCGGCGTGAGCCAGATGCACGTGTCGCGCCTGCTGACCCGCAGCCTCGAGACGCTCGGCGAGCGCATCGCCGACCGTGAAGCCCTGGAGGAGCCATGAGCGCGAGCCCCGCCGACCGCGACGCCGCCATCAGCCCGGCCTCGTTCAGCACCGAGCCCGGGCCCGAGCCCGGGAGCTGGGTGCTGCGGGCGAGCGGCGAGATCGACGTCGCGACCTCCCCCGAGCTGCGCCGGGAGCTCCACCAGCTCCTCGAGCGGGGGGGCCCGATCGTGGTGGACCTCCGCGACGTCAGCTTCATCGACTCGTCCGGCCTCGGGGTGCTGGTCGGCACGCTGAAGCGGCTGCGCGAGCGCGACCCGAACGGGACCCTCGCCCTCGAGGGGCTGCAGGACCCGGTGCGCAAGGTCTTCGACATCACCGGGCTCACCGACCTCTTCGCCATCCGCTGAGCCGAGGTTTCCCGACCCGAGACGTCGGGCATATCAGGGGCGCACCGTCCGACGAGGAGGCGAGCAGCGAACCATGAGCTCGGATTCGCCCACGCGACCGTCACCGGAGACCCGGGCCACCGAGGCCGAGGACGCCCAGCAGCCCGCGGGCGCCGACCGGCCGCCCACCGAGGACGAGGCCCGGAAGGCCGAGGAGCAGGATCTCGATCCCGACGTCGCCGAGCACGAGCGGGAGATGCAGGAGCGCGGCGTCGACCAGGAAGGCGAGGGCCGGATCCCGTAGCCCGAAGCGCGCGATGACCGCCGGTCGCTCCCCACCCCGACCGGCGGATACCCCCGAGCCCGGCCGCACGGCCGGGCTCGGGCGCGTCCGGGGGTCGGCTCCTCGGCCTACTGCTCGTACTGCTCGTCGCCGCGGCGAGGGTCGGCCTCGGCGGCCAGGAGGTCGAGGCTGCGGGCCAGCAGGCGCGACACGTGCATCTGGCTCAGGCCGATCCGGTCGGCGATCTCGGCCTGGGTGAGCCCCTCGAAGAACCGGAGATAGAGGATGCGCTGCTCGCGCTCGGGCAACTGCTCGAGCAGCTCGAGCACCTCGACCCGGGACTCGACCGCGCCCATCTCCGGGTCCGCCTGACCGAGGCGTGACGCGATCGCGACCTCGACGCCGTCGTCGGCGTCGCGCGTCACGTCGAGCGACGACAACCGGTACAGGGTCGCCGCCTCCATGCTCTCGAGGATCTCCTCCTCGGGCACCCCGGCCCGCTCGGCCAGCTCGGCGGTGGTCGGCGGGCGAGCGAGCTCCTGACTCATGGCCCCGGCCAGCCGCCCCACCTGCAGGTGCAGCTCCTGGAGTCGCCGCGGCACCCGGACCGCCCAGCCCTTGTCCCGGAAGTGGCGCTTGAGCTCCCCCACGATCGTCGGCGTGGCGAACGACGTGAAGCGCACGCCCCGCTCGGGCTCGAAGCGCTCGACGGCCTTCAGCAGGCCCAGCAGCGCGACCTGGCGCAGGTCGTCGAACGGCTCGCCCCGATACGAGAAGCGACGGGCGCAGAACTCGGCGAGCCGCACGTGGGCCTCGACGAGCTCGTTGCGCAGCTTGGTGTCACCGGTGCGCCGATAGGTCGCGAAGAGCGCGTCGAGCCGCTCGTCGTCGGTCGGCGTCGCGTCGGCCGCCCCGGGCGTCACGGCCGTCGGCTCCGGGCCCGGCACTTGACGACCACGCCCTCGATCGTGTCCTCGGTGGGATCGAGCGCGAAGTAGTCCACGGCGCGGGACAGCACGGCCTCGCTGAGACCGGACAGCTCGCGGACGCCGGCCTCGTCGCGGCGACGGCCCACCACCCGGGTCAGGACGGCGCCCGGCTGGGCCGTGAACACCACCAGGATGGCGAAGTCGGTGGCGCCGATGACGAGCTGGCAGAGCTCGTCGACCGCCAGGCACACGTCGTCGCGGTCGTCGGGACTGAGCCCGGCGCAGTCGGCCGCGTGCGCGGCGGCCGCCCGCACCAGCTCCAGGTGCGCGGCATAGGGCGGCACCACCAGATGCAGCACGTCGAGGGGCGCCGACGCCGCCCCGGCCAGCTCATCCATCGCCACTCCCGGAGGGCTCGGCGTCGGGACGGCGTCCGTCCCTCCCGCCACCGGGGCGGGCCGCCGGAGGCATCGGAACGACGGGCCTGACTGGCACGGGCCTTGGTCTTCCCGCCCGCCGGTCGGCTCAACCCCGGCCTCGGAGGCGGCGCCCGGGAAGGTTTCGCGGTGGCCCGGCCCGGGTACGCGCCGCACATCCAGGACTGGCGCGGCGGGCGGCAGCCACCGGCGGCGTCGGCGCGTCCGGCCGAGCCGGCACGACCACGAGGATGGGACCAGGCGAATGACCACGGCGCTGATCGACGACCTGCGGGTGGTGCCGGAGCCGACCGGCGACGGCCTCGACGAGATGTTCACCTGGTCCCGCCAGGCCCGCTGCCGCGGCGCCACGCACCTTTTCTTCGCGCCCGACCGGGAGCGTCCCGGCCGGCGCGGCCGGCGGGAGGCCGCGGCTCGGGCGCTCTGCGCGACCTGCCCCGTCCTGGCCCCGTGCCGGGCCTGGGCGCGCGAGAACCATGAGTTCGGGTTCTGGGGCGGCGAGACCGAGGAAGAGCGCGCCGTCGCCGGGTACCGGCCCGCGCTGGCGAGCGGGTTCACGGCGAGGCTGCGAGCCTCCTGAGCCCAAGCCCGGCCCGACGGCGCGGGGCCAGAATGCCGCGTGCGCGTCGTCGTGTTCGGAGCCGGGGCGATCGGGGGCCTGCTCGGGGCCCGGCTGCATGAGCACGGCCACGACGTCACGCTGGTGGCCCGGGGCGACCATCTCCACGCCATCCGCGACCGCGGCCTGACCGTCGAGGCGCCCGACGCCACGACGGTGGTCCGGGTCCCGGCGACCGACGACGTCGAGACCCTCGAGCTGGGCGCCGGCGACGTCGTCCTCCTCACCACGAAGAGCCAGCACACCGCGGGCGCGGTCGACTCGCTCGCCGCCTCGTCCGCCGCGCCATCGATCGTCTGCGTGCAGAACGGGGTGCAGAACGAGCGGACCGCGCTGCGACGGTTCGCGAACGTGTACGGGGTCTGCGTGATGTGCCCGGCGACCCATCTCGAGCCGGGCGTCGTGCGCGCCCACCGGGGACCGATCGCCGGCATCCTCGACGTCGGGCGGTATCCGGCCGGCGTCGACGGCTCCGCCGAGGCGGTGGCGGCCGCGTTCACGGAGGCCCAGTTCCTGTCCGAGGCCCGGCCCGACATCATGCGCTGGAAGCACACGAAGCTGCTGCTGAACCTCGCCAACGCGCTCGAGGCCGCGTGCGGACCGGAGATCCGTCGCAGCGCCCTGGCCGCCCAGGCCCGCGCCGAGGGCGTCGCCTGCCTCGACGCGGCGGGGATCGCCTACGCCTCGGAGGAAGAGGACACCGCGCGTCGGGGCGCGGTCGTGCCCCGCCCGACCGGCGGCCCGACCCGCACCGGCGGCTCCTCGTGGCAGAGCCTGCACCGCCAGACCGGCAACGTCGAAGCCGACTATCTGAACGGCGAGATCGTGCTGCTCGGCCGCCTCCACGGCGTCCCGACGCCGGTCAACGCCATGCTGCAGCGACTGGCCAACGACCTGGCCCGGCGGCGCGTGGCCCCCGGGTCGATGACCGAAGCCGACGTGGCGGCGCTGCTCCCCTGACCCGGGCCCGCGCCGCCGCGGCTCGGCAATCCCTTCGGCGCCCCCGCCCGTAACGCCCCTCGAGGTCAGCGGACGGCGCCCCCGCGCACCGTCCGCCCCGTGGAGATGTGGCTCGGCTCGCCGCTGAGGCTCCCCCGGCGCGGCGGGCCGGGCCCAGCTCCTGACCGGCCGGCGCGTCGACCCGCCCCGATCGCGCCGGCCGGTCGGCCCCCCCTTTTGTCGCCGAGCCGGCGCGTATCCTCGATCGCACGGCCGGCGAGCTTCACCGGCATCCCGCCCCCCAGGAGTCCCGATGGCCGCGCCCGACGCCGATCGCAACCAGCGACGCCGCGACGACCTGACGCCGGAGTCGCCGGACGAGGCCGGGGTCGAGGTTCCCCCGGTGCCGATCGAGAAGGTGGAGCCGGAGCGGATGCTCGAGAACGAGGTCCGGGCCCGGCTCGAGCGCGACGGCCTGACCGACGAGCAGATCCTGCGATGGCTGGAGGCCTACTTCGCCGAGCACGACGAGGGTGAGCCCGACGACGTCGTCGCCTGGATCCGAGCCCAGGAGGGCCGGGCCGGGGACGAGCGCGCCTGACCGTCGTGCCCGACGCCGCCATCGCCGCCGATGGCCTCGTGAAGTCCTTCGGTGAGGTGCAGGCGCTGTGCGGCATCTCGTTCGAGGTCGAGACCGGCACCGTGCTCGGGCTGCTGGGACCGAACGGGGCCGGCAAGACCACCGCGGTGCGGATCCTCACCACCCTGCTGCGCCCCGACGCCGGCTCGGCGCACGTGCTCGGCGTCGATGTGCTCGCCGAGCCCGAGGTCACCCGGGCCACCATCGGGCTCGCCGGTCAGTACGCGGCGGTGGACGAGAACCTGACCGCCCGCGAGAACCTGCGGCTCGTCGGTCGGCTCACGCACCTCGAGTCCGGCGTGATCACGAAGCGCTCCGGGGAGCTGCTCGAGCGCTTCGACCTCGCCGACGCCGCCGACCGGCTGGTCCGGACCTTCTCAGGCGGGATGCGCCGCCGCCTCGACCTGGCGGCCGCGCTCGTGCACCAACCGCCGGTGCTGTTCCTCGACGAGCCGACCACCGGCCTCGACCCGTTCGGCCGCACCGAGCTGTGGGGCGTGCTCGGCGAGCTGGTCGACGGCGGGACCACGCTGCTGCTCACCACCCAGTACCTCGAGGAGGCGGATCGGCTCGCGCACCGGATCGTCGTCATCGACCACGGGCAGATCATCGCCGAGGGCACGTCGGCCGAGCTCAAGGCTCAGCTCGGCGCGACCGTGATCGAGGTGACGTTCGCGGAGCCGAGCGCGGCGAACGTGGCGGCCGAGCACCTTCGCAAGATGGGGTCGGTCGACGTGATCGGCCGTGAGGTTCGACTCCACGTGGCGGAGGGCGCGGCCGCGATGCTCGAGACGGTGCGGCTCCTCGACGCCGAGCAGCTGGAGCCGGCGACGATGGCCTTGCGCGAGCCGACCCTCGACGACGTCTTCTTGTCACTCACCGGGCACGCGGCCGAGGAGCCGACGGCCGAGCACGCGGGCGACGGCCAGTCGCCGGGCCGCCCACGCCGGTCCCGGTGAGCGCGCCGGCGACCATCGCGCCGGCACGGACGACGCCGGCCCGAGCCCACCCCGCCTCCGACGCGGTCACGATCGCGTGGCGCAACACGCTGGCGCTGCGGCGGAACCCGCAGCTGCTCGTCTTCGCGACCGTCCAGCCGGTGATCTTCGTGGTGATGTTCCGCTACGTCTTCGGCGGCGCGATCCGGGTCCCGGGCGTCCCGTACGTCGACTACCTGATGCCCGGCATCTTCGTGCAGACCGTCACCTTCGGCGCCCTGCAGACCGGCGTCGGCCTCGCCGACGACCTGAACAAGGGGCTCATCGAGCGGTTCCGGTCGCTGCCGATGGCCCGCTCGGCGGTGCTCGTCGGGCGGACCCTCGCCGACCTGCTGCGCAACGTGTTCGTCGTGCTGCTGATGTGCGTGATCGGGTTCCTCGTCGGGTGGAGCGTGCACACCAACGTCGTGGCCGTCGTGGCCGGCCTCGGGCTCGTCCTGGCGTTCGCCTACTCGCTGTCGTGGATCTTCGCCACCGTCGGGCTGTCGGCCCGGGACGCCGAGACCGCGCAGGCGGCCTCGTTCCCGGTCCTCGCCCCCCTCGTCTTCGCGTCGTCGGCCTTCGTCCCGGTCCGGTCGATGCCGGGGTGGCTCCAGGCGTTCGCCCGCAACCAGCCGGTGTCGGTGGTCGTCGACGCGGTGCGGGCGCTCACCTTCGGCGGCCCGACCAGCTCGGTGGTCCTGAAGGCGGTGGCGTGGATCGTGGGCATCACCGCCGTCTGCGCCCCGATCGCGGTGGCGCGCTACCGCCGCGTCGTCTGACCCGGACCGGTCGAGCCCCGCCGGGCCTGTCGCCTCAGTGGTCGACGGCGAGCAGGTCGGTGAGGCCCGTGGCCTCGATCACGCGGGCCACCACCGGCGACGTGGCGCCGAGCACCAGGCGGCCGCCCTCGGCGTTGGCGCGCTGCCACGCCTGCAGGATCACGCTGATCCCGGTCGAGTCGATGAAGCTCACCGCCGACAGGTCGAGCTCGATCGTGGCGCCGTCGTGATGGCTGGCCTCGAGCAGGGCGGTCCGCAGGTGCGGCGCCGCCAGCAGGTCGAGCTCGCCCTCCACGACGAGGCGGACGCGGTCGCCATCGGCACTGGTGGTGATGGCGAAGGGGGCCGGGTCGGGCATCGGGCGCAGCGTATCGACGGCCGCCCACTCAGGCCGGATCACCCCAGGGCGTGGGCGGCGCGCCTTCGATCTGGGCGACGAACTGGCCGAGGTACCAGTGGCGCAGCTCGACGCAGTCGGGCGGGGTGGCCACGTTCAGCAGGTCGCCCCGACGGCAGAACTCGTCGGCCTCGTCGAGCAGCGCGCCGAGCCGCCGGCAGGCGCCGGCCGCGGCGGGCGGGACCGGCACCGCGAGGTCGATCGTCGTGTCGCCCCGCGCGTAGGCAGCGTCGACGGCGTCGGCCTGCGCGGCGCCGATGGCGGCGGCCGGCTCGCTCACCTCGCGGACGAGGTCGAGCAGGCGGCTCGTCACGTGCGCGCGGTCCTCGGGGCGGCTGAGCGTCACGAGCTGGAACTCGCGCTCGAGCGAATCGTGGTGCCGGCGGGCTCGCTCGAGCAGCTCCAGCGGGACACCGAGGAGCCGGACCGTGACCAGCTCGGGCTCGCGGCTCGGCGCCCGGACCGGGCCGGCGGTCACCGCCGTCGAGCCTCGGGCCGTCGTCCTCCGCCGCCGCGGCGACGGCGCGGCCGGGCCGGCTCGGCGGTGGAGGCTCGGGGTGGCACCGCCGCCTGCGCGGCGCGTTGGCGCTCGGTGGCGCTGGGCACCTCGCGTGCGAGCTCGAACCAGACCCGCTTCTGCTCGGCGTCGACGTCGACGCCCCAGCGGTCGGCCAGCGTCTCGAGGAGGTGCAGCCCCCGGCCGGTCGCCGCGTAGCGGTCGTAGCGCTGCACCGCGGGGCGGGCGTCCGACCCGTCACGGACGCTCACCTGCACCAGGCGGGGGCGGATCTCGACCGCCACCTCGAGCTGGGTGCCGGCGTGCAGCACCGCGTTCGTCACCAGCTCGGAGACGAGCAGGGCCGCCCGGTCCACGTCGGTGGCGACGTCGCCGAGCGTGTCGGTCACGAAGCGACGGGCCCGACCCGGGCTGGAGGGCTCGGCCGGGAGATCGATCTTGGAGATCACAGCACGAGAACCCCTCGCGTCCGTCGCGGAGGGTACTGGACGAATGCGACAAACCGGTGGTTGCCCGGGACGCGGACGAGCCCGCGGCGCGCGGTCGCGCCGCGGTCCGGTCCACCGACCAGCATGGGCTTCCTTTCGGGCTTCCTGCTCACTGGCCACAGTGCCCGAACGGCGCGGCCGCGAAACGTCGGGCCGCTACCGTGCGCCGGCTCACCCGCCCTTTGACGCCGATCGCTCGTCGCGGAGCCGGCCGACCAGCTCGGCGAGCCCGTCCGAGCGCCGAACCGGGTACGACGGCCCCGACGCCTGCAGCGCCCGGAGGTGATCGGGCAGCGCCTCGACCGCGGCCGCGCAGCGAGCGCGCGCGGCGGCGAGCGGCTCCGGCGGACCGACCCGGCGCCCCTGGACCAGCACCGGCGCCAGCAGTGGTCGTCCGCCGGGGGCGGGCTCGTCGGCGAGCGCCAGCACGTCGTACGCGGCGCGACCGTGCTCGGTGAACCGGTACACCTGCTTGCGGCCCGGGAGGGTCGGCTTGTCCGGCGCGAGCTTGATCTTGGGCCCGGTGGTGTCCTCGACGAGCTTGTAGACCACGCCGAGCGACGGCGCGTCGCCGCTCGTGCCCAGCTGGGTGCCGACGCCGAACCCGTCGATCGGGACGGCGCGCCGCACGAGGTCGGCGATCCGGTACTCGTCGAGGTCGCCGGACGCGAAGATCCCCACCTCGGTGAGGCCAGCGTCGTCGAGGATCTCCCGGACCGCCCGGGCCAGCTCGAAGAGGTCGCCCGAGTCGAGCCGCACCGCCCGCGGCACGATGCCGTCGGCCCGCAGCTGGGGCGCCAGCCCCGCCACCGTGCGGGCGCCGGCCAGCGTGTCGTAGGTGTCGATGAGCAGCACCGCCCGCCCCGGGTAGGCGCGCGCGAAGGCGAGGAACGCCTCGTCCTCGCGCCCGAAGCGCATCACGTACGAGTGGGCCATCGTGCCGCTCAGCTCGATGCCCAGCTCCCGTCCGGCCAGCACCAGCGAGGTCCCAGCCGCCCCGCCGATCCACGCCGCGCGCGCCGCCTGCAGGGCGGCGTCGCGCCCGTGGTCGCGGCGGGCCGAGAAGTCGACGAAGGACCGGCCCGCGCACGCGGTGGCGACCCGGGCCGCCTTCGTCGCGATCAGGGTCTGGAACCCGAGGCCGTTGAGCAGCGACGTCTCGACCAGCTGGGCCTCCACGAGCGGCGCGGTGACCCGCAGCAGCGGCTCGTACGGGAACGCGACCTCGCCCTCGGGAATCGCCCACACGTCACCGGTGAAGCGGAGGTCGGCCAGCCGGCGGAGGAACGCCTCGTCGAAGAGTCGCAGCGAGCGCAGGTACGCGACCGCGTCGTCGTCGAAGCGCAGGCCTTCCAGGTAGTCGAGGGCGGGCTCGGCGCCGCACGCCACGACGTAGCCGCGGCGCGGCGGCAGCGAGTGCACGTAGAGGTCGAAGGTGACCGGGTCGACGAGGCCGAGCTCGTGGTAGCTGGCCGCCATCGTCAGCTCGTAGAGATCGACGAACAGCGCCGCCGCGCCCGGGTCGAGCGCCGCGCCCATGGAGCGGCTCACGCCAGCCGGACCCCGGCCTGCTCGAGCCGCTCCAGCGCCCGGGCCCCGTCGCCGGGCTCCAGGTCGACCGCCCGCACCGCCTCCCGGAGGACGGCGACCTCGAACCCGTCCCGCCGCGCGTCGAGCCCGCTCTCGGCGACGCAGTAGTCGGTCGCCAGCCCGGCCAGCACCACCCGCTCGATCCCCCGCTCCCGCAGCAGCCGCTCGAGGCCGGTCGACCCGGTCTCGCCCGACGCCAGGTGGAACACCGAGAACGCCGAGTAGCCGTCCTCGAGGCCGGTCGCCTTGAAGATCTGGGGACTGTCCTCGAGCACGACCAGGTCGGGGTGGAACGCCGCGCCCCACGTCTCTCGGACGCAGTGCACCGGCCACTTGCCGCCGAAGGGCGCGAAGTGCGGCGTCTCGGCCGGGTGCCAGTCCCGGGTGTAGACGACGAGTGCTCCCGCGGCCCGGGCCCGCTCGATCGCGCGGTTGATCGGGTCGATCACCGCCCCGGCGTCTCGCACCGAGAGGCTCCCGTCCGGGCTCGCGAAGTCGTTCTGGACGTCGACCACCACGAGCGCAGTCCGCTCGTCGCAGTCGATCCCGGCCAAGACGACACCTCCGGCGCTGACCGACCCCCGGGCCGCCAGCCTCCGGATGGTCGCGCCAAGGCCGGCCGGCCGCCCAGGCCGGTCGTCCCCCGCGGCAATGCTCCGATTCGGGCGCTTCACCGGGTTCAGGCGGATCCAGGTACTTGACACTTCAACCAACCTGCTTTATTGTCGCGTCAACAGTTCAAGGATCAACTAGTTACTTGGAGGTACCGACATGGCGAGCACCCTGACTACCGAGATCCCCGGCTACGTCGCCGGCACCTGGACGATCGACCGCTCCCACAGCGAGGTGGGCTTCTCGGTCCGTCACCTGATGGTGAGCAAGGTCCGGGGCCGCTTCGCCACCTTCGAGGGCGAGATCGTCACCGGCGAGGACCCGCTCGACTCCTCGGTCACCGCGACGGTCGAGCTGTCGTCGGTGGACACGAACGACGCCGGCCGCGACGAGCACCTGCGCTCGGCCGACTTCTTCGAGATCGAGAGCCACCCGCACCTGATCTACCGGTCGACCGGCGTCCGGCGGGACGGCGACGACTTCGTGGTGGACGGCGAGCTGACGCTCCACGGGGTGACCCGCAGCGTGCCCCTGCAGCTGGAGCTCAACGGGTTCCAGGCCTCGACGCCGTTCGGCGACACCCGGGTCGGGTTCTCGGCTCGGGCCGAGATCGACCGCCGCGACTTCGGGATGGGCTTCAACATGCCGCTCGACGGCGGCGGCGTCGTGGTCGGCGACAAGGTGAACATCACGCTCGAGGTCGAGGCGATCCTCCAGGCGCCCGCGGCCTGAGCGGCGACTCGAGCCCGGCCGGCGGTCCCCCCGACGCCGGCCGGGCTCCTGCGCGTCTCGGTGCGCCCGGTCCGCGCGAGCCTGCGCCCATGACCGACGACGAACCGACGGTGCGACTCGAGCGGTGGTCGGGCCCGTGGGCGGCCGAGGACCCCGACGCCAACTTCAAGGCCGACGTCGCGCTCTACTCCCTGCTCGAGCCGCTCGCCACCATCCGCAACCTGGCCGACGGGCTCGACGTGCCGGTCGGCGCCATCTGCCGCTACGTCCTCGCCAAGTGGGCCACCGGCAGCAGTGGCGGCCTCCTCGAGGTCGGGCCGACGATGACGCGCCGCCTGGCCGCGGTGTGCGACGACGCCGAGGCGACCGGCACCGACGAGGCCCGGCTCGCCGCGTACGAGCAGCTGCGCCAGATGCTCGACTGGCTGCGCATGCCGCTCGACCATCCCGAGGCGTACGGCTGAGCGACGCGGCGCGACGGAGCGCCGGGTTGACGCGTGAGGCGGGCGGCTCTAGAAATGCGCCCGTCGCGGTGTTCGGGAAGCCGGTGCGAATCCGGCGTGGTCCTCGCCACTGTGACCGGGGAGCGAACCCCACCATGCCACCGGCCCGAGCGGGCCGGGAAGGCGGGGGAAGCGACGATCCGGGAGCCAGGAGACCGGCCGCGACGCCTTGACAGCTCGCTCCCACGAAGGATGGGTCGCCATGTCGTCGTCTGCATCACCTCGGCGCGTCCCGCGCCGAAAACTCCCGCCGCGCGTATGGGCGGTCGTGCTCGCGGTGGCCGCGCTCGGCCTCCCGGCCGTCTCGACCGTGTCCGCGGGCGCCGCCCCGGCCGCCAACCCGACCGGCTGCGTGCACGGCTACCGCGCCGGCGTCGACTACTTCCCGGCCAAGGCGACCGTCACCGACGCCCAGAACTTCACGATCAGCTACCACCGCAGCTACAAGGTGCTGACGGTCAAGGTCCCGTTCCCGGGCGGCGCCCCGCAGACCTACGTCCTCGTCCAGTGCGGCACCCCGGCCCCGCGGCTCACCGGGGATCTGGCCGGCGCCGAGGTCGTCACGGTGCCCGTCCGCTCGGTCTTCGCCGAATCGACGACCGAGCTGGTCCCGATCGTGGAGCTGGGCGAGACCAACGCCCTGCGCGGCGTCGGCAGTGAGCAGTACGTCAACGCCAAGCCGGTGCGGGCGCTGTTCAACAAGCCCGGCTTCGTCGAGTTCGCCAAGTCCGGCGACGTCGACGTCGAGCGCGTCCTGGGCGCCAAGCCCGACGTCCTGCTCACCGCCGGCACCGATTCGCCCGCCTACGCGAAGCTGCGCGAGGCGGGCGTCCCCGTCGTCGCGGTCGCCGAGTACCTCGAGGCGACGCCGCTCGGCCAGGCCGAGTGGCTGAAGCTCATGGCCGCGCTCCTCAACCAGGAGCAGCGCAGCGAGACGATCCACGCCGGCGTCGCCGCCCGCTACCGCCAGCTGGCGGCCCTGACCCCGAGCACGCCGACGGGACAGCGTCCGAAGGTCATGACGGGGTTCGAGGACTCGGGCACCTTCTACGAGAAGGGCGGCCAGAGCATCACCGCCCGGCTCATCAGCGACGCCGGCGCGACGTCGGTGTGGGCCGACAACCCCGACTCCGGGCCGATCATGATCGACCTCGAGGCCGAGCTCGGCCGCGCCGCGCGCGCCGACGTGTGGATCGACGGCAGCCAGTTCTGGAACTCGCTCGCCGACGCGGTGAAGGACGACCCGCGCTACCAGTCCTTCCGCCCGTTCCAGCTCCGCCAGCTCTGGGTCCCCAACCGGGTGAAGAACGCCAACGGCGGGCTCGACTTCTTCGAGCGGGGCGTCGCCCGACCCGACCTGGTGCTCGCTGATCTCATCAAGGTGTTCCACCCCGACCGCCTGCGCGATCATCAGCTCGTCTTCTACGTCCGACTGCCACGGGGCTGATGCTCACCGAGGAGCGCGTCGCCGCCCATCCGGAGCCGGCTCCTCGCGCGTCCGTCGACGGCCAGGCACCGGCTCGCGGCCGCGCCGCGCTCGTCTTCCCGCTCCTCAGCCTGCTGCTGGTCGTCGTGTTCGTGCTCGGCATCGCGGTCGGGTCGGTGCCGATCCCGGTCGTCGACGTCGTGAAGGTGCTCACCGGACACGAGCCCCACGGCGTGTACCACGCCATCGTGTTCGACATCCGGCTCCCCCGCTCCATCACCGGGGTGCTCGTCGGCGCCGCGCTCGGGGTCGCGGGACTGCAGCTCCAGACGCTGTTCCGCAACCCGCTGGCGGATCCGTTCGTCCTCGGGGTCAGCGCCGGGGCCAGCCTCGGCGTGGCCCTCGTCGTCCTGGCCGGCGCCTCCAGCGAGGCGACCTTCCTCGCCGGCCTGGGCGGGCTCGGCGATGTCGGCATCGCCGGCGCCGGGACCCTCGGTGCCGCGGCGGTGATGGTGGCGGTGCTGTTCGCGGCCCGACGGGTCCGCTCGACGATCACGATCCTCGTGGTCGGGCTCATGGTCAGCTACCTCGTGGCGTCGCTGGTGACCGTGCTCATCGCGTCGGCCGACGGGCCGCGCATCCAGCAGTTCCTCGCCTGGGAGGCGGGCAGCTTCCGGGCCATCACGTGGTCCCAGCTCCACGTGCTCGTCCCGGTGCTGTTCGTCGGCCTGCTGGCGGCGGCGGCGGGCGTCAAGCAGCTGAACGCGCTCCTGCTCGGCGAGCGCTACGCGGCGACGATGGGCGTCGACGTCCGCCGCACCCGGTTCGTGACCATCGGCACCGCGGCGCTGCTCGCCGGCGTAGCCACCGCGTTCTGCGGGCCGATCGGGTTCCTCGGCATCGCGATCCCCCACCTCGCCCGGGCCGCCCTCGGCTCGAGCGACCACCGCCTCCTCGTGCCGGCGTCGATGCTGCTCGGGGGGACCGTCGCCCTGGCGGCCGACATCATCGCCCAGCTCCCGGGCGCCGACTTCGTGCTCCCGCTCAACGCGGTGACGGCGCTGCTGGGGGCGCCGATCGTGATCTGGGTCGTGCTGAGCAGCCGCAACGCGGGGACGCTCGGCGCATGACGGCGGCGCTGGCGGCACGAGACCTGGTGGTCGGCTACCGCCGGGGCCGGCGCGCCCGCACGGTCGTGCTCGACGGGGTTTCGCTGACGTTGGCGCCGGGCCAGTTCGCGTGTCTCATCGGCCCGAACGGCAGCGGCAAGTCGACCCTGCTCCGCACGTGCTCCGGCCTGCAGCCGCCGTTGCACGGGGAGCTGCTCCTCGCCGGGAAGGACTTGCGGCGCCTGACCCGCCTCGACGTGGCGCGCCGCGTGGCGGCGGTGCTCACCGACCGCCACGACACCGGCCGGCTCACCGGTCGGGACCTGGTCGGGCTCGGCCGCTACCCCTACACCGGGTGGTTCGGGCGTCTGGAGGGCGACGACGACCGGGTCGTGGCGGGCGCGCTCGAGGCGGTCGCGGCCACGCAGCTCGCGCACCGGGTCGTCGCCGAGCTGAGCGACGGCGAGCGCCAGCGGGTGATGATCGCCCGGGCGCTCGCGCAGCAGCCGTCCCTGCTGATCCTGGACGAGCCGGCCGCCTTCCTCGACGTCACGGCCCGCGTCGAGCTGGTCGCGCTGCTGCGCGAGCTCACTCGCGAGCACGGGTTGGCGGTCGTGCTCGCCACCCACGACCTCGAGCTCGCGCTGCGGAGCGCCGACACGGTGTGGGTGCTCGACGCCGAGCACCGGCTCGCGACCGGCCTCCCCGAGGACATCGCCGCCGGCGGGGCACTCGGCCGCGCCTTCCCGACCGGCAGCTGGGCCTTCGACCCGGTCGAGTGGCGCTTCGTGTTCTGCGGCACCGTGCGCGGCGTGGCCACCGTCGCCGGCGACTCGCTGCACGCGACCCTGGCCCGCCGCATCCTCGAGCGGGAGGGCTTCGTCGTCAACCCGCCCGATGTCGGCCCCGGCGTCCAGCTGGCGATCGAGGTGCTCGAGCCGCCCCACGCCGCGCCGACGGTGATCGCCCGCCACGCCGGCGGCGTCGAGACCCACCGGGCGCTGCAGCCGCTGGCCGACCTCGCTCGCCGCGTCGCCGCCGACGCCCGACCCGGCGAGACGCCGCGATGAGCCCGCCCGCCCCGCCGACCGCGCTCGCCCTGTCGTGGAGCGGCGGGAAGGACGCCGCCATGAGCCTGCGGGCCCTCGAGGCCGACGGCCGGCGGGTCGCCGCCCTGCTCAGCACGTTCGGGGCCGACGGCCGCTCGAGCGGGCACGGCGTGCGCCCCGAGCTGCTCCAGGCCCAGGCCGACGCGCTCGGCATCCCGCTCGCCACCGTCACCTTCCCCGACCCGTGCCCGAACGACGTGTACGAGGCGTCGATCGCGGCCGCGCTGGGCCGGGCGCCCCTCGCCGGGCTCGGCGAGATGGCCTTCGGTGACCTCTTCCTCGAGGACCACCGCGACTTCCGCACCGAGCAGATGGCCCGGTCGGGCTGGACGGCATCGTTCCCGGTGTGGCGGCGCGATACCGACGCCCTGGCCGGCGAGGTCCTGGCGGCGGGGATCCGGGCCGTCGTCGTGGCGGTCGACCTCAACGTGCTCGACGACTCGTTCCTCGGCCGCCCCTACGACGAGCAGCTCCTCGCCGACCTGCCCCCCGGCGCTGACCCCTGCGCCGAGACCGGCGAGTTCCACACCTTCGTCACCCACCATCCGCGCTTCGCGGCGCCGGTGCCGGTCGACGTCGGCACCCAGAGCCGGCGGGGCTCGCTCGGGTTCGTGGACCTCGTGCCCGCGTAGCATGCGCGTGACCCCGGGGAGTCCCATGCGGATCGTCTCGCTCCTCCCGTCGGCGACCGAGATCGTCTGCGCGCTCGGGCTCGACGAGGAGCTGGTCGGCGTGACCTTCGAGTGCGACCACCCGGCGTCGGTGCGCACGAAGCGGATCGTCTCCGACACCTCCCTGCCGTCCGACCTCACCCCGGCCGAGATCGACCGGGTCGTGAACGAGCGCGCCGAGGCGCACGCGTCCATCTACACGCTCGACGAGGGCGCGCTGCGGGCGCTGGACCCCCAGCTCGTGATCACCCAGGACCTCTGCGCGGTGTGCGCCATCGACGTCGCCGACGTCGACACCGCGCTCCAGCACCTCGGCTGCCGCGCCGACGTCCTCACCCTGGACCCCAAGCGCCTCGACGACGTCCTGGCCTCGATCGAGCTCGTCGGCGGGAGCACCGGCCGGGCCGCCGAGGCCGGGCGCGTCGTGGCGGCGCTGCGCGACCGGCTGGCGCGAGTCGCGGCGGCGGTGGCGTCCCGCCCGCGACCCCGCACGTTCGTGCTCGAGTGGACCGACCCGCCGTACAACGCCGGGCACTGGATCCCGGACATGGTGGCGGCGGCGGGCGGCGACCCGATCCTCGCCCGGCCCGGCGAGTACTCGGTGCCGCTCGACTGGGCAGCGATCCGGGCCGCCGAGCCCGAGGTCGTCGTGCTGGCGCCGTGCGGGTACTCGCTCGACGGGACGCGCGACCTCGCCGCCGCCGACGAGCGGCTCCGCGCCGAGCTGGCGGCCACGCCGGCCGGCTCGGGCCGGGTCTGGGCCGTCGACGCCTCCTCCTACTTCGTGCGGCCGGGGCCCCGCCTCGTCGACGGCGTCGAGGTGCTGGCCGGGATCCTCCACCCCGAGGTCGCGGACCCGCCGCCGGCCGACCGGGCCGAGGTCGTCGCCCTCGACCGCTGACGCCGGCCCGGTCTCAGTGGATGGGCAGGGTGGCGAGGCGGGCCACGCCGTAGCCGAGGAACACCACGCCGAGCACGAGCACCGTCACGCGCAGCCGCTCCCACCCGAAGCGCAGCGAGATCCCGGCAAAGAAGAGGACGGCGGCGAAGAACACGGTGGTGAGCACGTAGGCGTCGGTGTGCTCGGTGGCGAGCCGGCCATCGTCGAAGCGCTGGTCCCCCACCCGCTCGAGATGGTCCGACGTCCCGAGCAGCGCCAGGTGGTACTGCGGCATCGACAGCGGGCTGGCCACCGCGGCCGCGTTGTGGAGCGGGTCCTGGGCCAGCCAGGCTTGGAACGCGGGCACGAACTCGGGCCGGAACCGCCGCTGGTACAGGTCGGCGAGGGCGGTGTTGCCCTGGGTCGTCACCTCGAGCCACCGGTTGAAGTTCAGGAGGTCCTGGAGCCGGTCCTGTCCGGCCGCGGTCGAGGCCCGGTTGGCCTCCGAGCGGGCGGTGTTCGCCCGCGCGAAGTCCTGGGACTGCAGCCCGTTCCACCGGGCCGCCTCGTAGCCGCTCCACGCGATCCCGACCGTGGCCACCGCCAGCAGCACCGTCGCCACCAGCTCCCACCGGTGCTCCCGCCGTTCGGCGGCCCGGGACGCGGATTCGCCGAGCTCGGGCGGCGCGTGCACGTGCACCTCGCTCATCGGCGGGCGAGCCTACGGGCGGCGCCGGGCCGTTCCGCGGCTGTCCCGTCTTGTCCCATCTGCCGGGCGGTCGCAGAATGCCGGGATGGGAGCCGGGGGCTTCGGGCGCGACTGGGCCGACCGGGGCGACCAGCCGGCCCGTCGGGGTCCGCCGAGGCCTCGTCCGGGTCCGCCCGTCGGCCGGACCCGCGCCGGCGAGTGGGGTGCGCGCGGCCGGCGACCCCGCTCCGACCCGCGCCTGGCCGACCCCTGGAGCCCCTACCCGGGGGTGGGCGCCTCGGTGCGGGACCCGTCCGGCGGCCGACGCATCCCCGACGGGGTGCGCTTCGCCGAGCCGGTCCGGACCTGGCAGCTGCCGAAGCGGTTGCCGACGACGCAGACGCTCCTCGCCGGTGGCGCGGCGGTGCTGCTCGCCTTCCTGATCGGCCACCTCACCGGCGGGAGCAGCACCTCGGTGGCGACGAGCAACACCACCGCCTCGGTCGCCACGACGACCACGCTCCCGCCGCCGCCGACCAGCCACACGGTGGCGCCCGGCGAGACGCTCTCCTCGATCGCCGGCGCCCTGGGCGTCACGACGGCCCAGCTCGCCAGCTACAACGGAATCGGCAACCTGAACCACGTCTTCGTCGGCGAGGTGCTGAAGGTCCCGCCCCCCACCTCGCCGACCTCCACGCCGCCCGCCACCACCTCACCAAAGTAGCGACGCGCTCCGGGCCGCGCCCTCAGGGCGACGGCACGCCGGCCTGCAGCGGCTGGGTGTCGATGCGACCCTGCTCGCAGACGGAGCCGAACGTCCACGGCGCGACGGTGAACTGGAACTCGTTCGGCGGCGTCACCTCGACCTGCTGCGGCACCGGCTCGCACGGCCCGCTCTGGGACTCGTTGCCGGACGGGATCGCGCCCCAGTGCAGCAGCGCCGACGTCTGGCCGCCGGTCGAGACGGTCACCGCCGGGGCCGGGACCGACTGGTCGCGGACCACGTCCGTCGGCACCGGCTGGCCGCCCGTCCCGAGGAGCTGCATGCCCACGTAGCCCTGCGCTCGGCAGGCCGGCCCGCCGTTGGTGAGGATCAGCCGGACGTACCGGTTGCCGGCACCGGCGCCGAGCTGGCCGAACGACGCGTGCAGCTGCGCGGTCCGACAGCGGGCGAGGCCGGCGGGAGCCGTGCTGGCGGTGGAGCTCGACGGCACCGACGCCGCCGACGTCGTGGTGCTCGCGTTCGAGTGCACCGACGATCCCCCGCCGCAGGCGGCGAGCGTGGTCCCGGCCGCCAGGGCGAGCACGACCAGGGACCGGCGGCTCCACCGGCGGGGTCGGGCGACCGGTGGGCGGGTCGTCGGGTGAGGTGCCGGGCGCGTACCCGCAGCATCGCGCGGCGATGGGGGCCAACGGCAGCAAACCGCGGCCGGGCGTCCCGCCCCGCCGACGAGACTGGGCGGGTGGGCGACCTCGCTACCGACACCGAGCTCGAGCGCGTCGACGAGCACCGCTTCCGGGTGTCGCTCAGCCGCGACTGGGAGATCTGGGGACCGATGGGCGGCTACGTGGCCGCGGTCGCCCTGCGGGCGGCCGGCGCCGACAGCCCGTTCGCGCGCCCGGCCAGCTTCTTCTGTCAGTACCTCGGCGTCGCCGCGTTCGAGCCGGTCGAGGTCACGGTCTCGGTGCAACGTCAGGCGCGCAGCGCGCTCGCGCAGCGCGCCGAGATGACCCAGGGCGGTCGCCCGATCCTGTCGGCCCTGGTCTGGAGCGTGGCCGACGTCGACGGCCTCGAGCACCACGTCACCACGGCCCCCGCGGTCCCGGCCCCGGACGAGCTGCAGCCGTTCGAGACCCTCCTCCCCGACGAGGAACCGCCGTTCCCGTTCTGGAACAACGTCGAGTCGCGGCCCGTCGAGTTCAGTCCCGTCTGGCCGCCCGAGGGCCCGCTGCCGCCGGTGTGGCAGACGTGGACCCGCCTGCGGCCGACCTCGACGTTCGACGATCGGTGGCTCGACGCGGCGCGTAGCGTGATCCTGGTCGACGTGCAGGGCTGGCCGGCCGCGCACCACCACCATGCGTGGCGCGACCCGCCCTTCATCGCGCCGAGCATCGACCTCTACGTCGCCTTCCACGAGCCGGCGCCGCACGAGCCGTGGCTGCTCGCCGACGGCCATGCCCCGGTCGCCGACGACGGCCTCATCGGCTGGACGGGGCGGCTGTGGTCGTCGGCGGGCCGGCTGGTCGCCTCGGGTGGTGGGCAGCTGCTGTGCCGACGGGTGGACGGGGCGCGCTGAGCCGACCGCGCTGGACGCGGGTCGCGGCGCGGGCGGTCAGTCGAGCGCCGAGCGCGCCTCGGCCAGGTTGTCGGCCGCGAACACGAGCCGGGTGCTGGTGGCGAGGTAGGCGAGGGTGACGTTCACGCCCGCGTCGCCGAGTCGCCGGCTGACGTCGCCGAGCACGCCGGGCTGGTCGTCGACCTCGACCACCGCGACCTCCTGCTCGGTCGCGATCTGGATTCCCGCCGCGGCCAGGGCCGTGAACGCGTCGGCGGCGTCCTCGACGAGCAGGTGCACCTCGCCCTGTCCCCCGCCGCTCGTCACCGCGCAGAACCCCTCGATGTTGACGCCGGCGTCGCCGAGCACCCGGCCCAGGCGGGCCAGCTCACCGGGTTGGTCCTCCAGGTAGACGGTGAGGTCGGTCGCCATCACGTCCCTCCATCGGTTCTCGCCCGCCGAGCCGGCGGCGACCGGCGGTCGATGGGACCGAGCCGCGCCGTCGTGCTGATCGCCCCGCGATCCACCTCGCTGGTATAGATCGGCGGCGGACGCCGGGCAATCGGCGGCCGCGATCCGACGGCCCGGCGGCGTCAGCCCTGGCTGTCGGGCGCGGTGAGCCGGCCGCCTTTCTCGCCGGTCGGCGCGGGCGACACCGTCACCGTCGCCGACTTCGACGCGGTGGTGCCGTCAGCGGCGGTGGCGGTCAGCGCCAGATCGTGGCTCTCGCTGCTCCCCGAGGGGCAGTCGAATTCGACGGCCCGACGGCCGGTCGGCGGCCCGTCGGTGACGATCGCGGTCCCGTCGGCCTCGATCGAGACCGTGTCGGCGTCCTGGCTCGACCAGATCAGCACCGCCCGGACGCGACGCTCTCCTCGGAGACAGATCGGCTCGGAGGGGCTGGCGAAGAACTCGATCACCGACGGCGGCGCGACGGTCAGGGTCGTGGTGTTGGGCGCCGCGGTGGTGGTCGTCGTCGTGGTGGTGCTCGTCGTGGTCGCGGTCGTCTGCGGCGACGCGGTCCCGGCGGTGAGCAGGCCGGCCGCGGCGCCGGCGAGCAGCCCAACGCCGAGCGAGCCGGCACTGATTCGGATGATTCCGCTGCGAGCCAGCATGCTTCGACCGTCCCAGCCGCTCGACGCGACGTGGCGTGCGGGGCAGCACGCGCGCCCTCACCCTAACCACGACCTTCGACGGCGCCGCCGACGACGCGGCCGCCCGGCGGCCGGTGCAGTGTCGGCCTAGGTGACGGGGGGCGCGAGCCGCTCCATGACCTGGCGCCGGAGCTCGTCGGCGGGTGGGAGCCCCGGCACGTCGTCGATCGGCTCGGGGTTCAGGCCCTCGGCGATGCCGTGCCAACGCCGGATCGCGAGCTCGACGAACTCGGGGTGCGGGAACACCCAGAACGAGCCCGACTCGACCGCAGCCGCGACCAGGTCGGCGACGTAGGACGGCTGGGCGCCCTCGTCGACCGCCCGCCGCACGTGCTCGGCCATGACGTCGAAGCCGGGCGCGGCGGGCGGCGGCTCACCGAGCTCGTCGGGCCAGTTCCGGTCCGCGTCCACGATCCCGGTGCGGACCCACCCGGGGCACAGCACGCTGACGCCGATGGGCAGGCCGATCATCTGCAGCTGCCGGTAGAGGTCCTCGGAGATCGCGACCACCGCGTGCTTCGAGGCGTCGTAGGAGGGGCCGAAGCCGGGCACCAGCCCGGCGATGCTGGCCGTGTTGACGATGTGGCTCTCCTCCTGGCCGGCCAGCGCGGGGAGGAACGCCCGCACGCCGTGGATCACGCCCCAGAGGTTCACGCCGAGCACCCACTGCCAGCCCGAGATCGGCCCGAACCAGGGGTCGCCGGTGCTGGCGACCCCGGCGTTGTTGCACACGACGTGCACGGCGCCGAAGCGCTCGAGCGTCGCGGCGGCCAAGCCGCCGACCGCCGCCGCGTCGCTCACGTCGGTCGGGACCCCGAGCGTCTCGACGCCGAGCGCCGCCACCTCGGCCGCGGCGGCGGCGAGCGCGGCCTCGTCGACGTCGGCGAGCACCACCCGGAGCCCGCTCCGTGCGAACCGGTCGGCGAGCGCCCGGCCGATCCCGCCCGCGGCGCCGGTCACCACCGCGACTTGACCTTCGCGTAGCTGCATCCCCGCCCCCCGGGCTCGCCTGCCGGGATGGTAGCGAGCGCCCTCCTCGCGCTGAGTAAGGTCCGGCCAGTGAACGAGCGCGGAGGAGGTGGTCACGTGCGACGTCGCTGAAGCGACGTGGATGTCGCCCGGTCGGGCGACCGTGGCCGCAGCTCGGTTCACGGCCTGCGGCCGTAGCAGCTGATTCCCGGTTCGCAGGAGGTTTCATGGAGTACCAGGACGCGCTCGCGCGCGTGATCCGAGACGTCGTCGCGCCGAACGCGGCCGAGGTCGACCGCGCCGGCGTGTTCCCCCGCGCCGCGGTGGACGCGCTCGGTGAGGCCGGGATCCTCGGCCTCGCGTCGGCCACCGACGTGGGGGGCGGGGGCCAGGGCTTCGACGCCGCCGCCGACGTCGTCGCCAGCCTGAGCGAGCAGTGCGGCTCGACGGCGATGGTGGTCCTGATGCACTACGCCGCGACGGCGGCGATCGAGCGGCACGGCCCGACCGAGGTGCGGGAGGCGATCGCGGCGGGGCGGCACCTGTCGACGCTCGCGTTCTCGGAGGCCGGGAGCCGCAGTCACTTCTGGGCGCCGCTGAGCACGGCCCAGCCCGACGGGGACACGGTGCGGCTCGACGCCCGCAAGAGCTGGGTCACGTCGGCCGGCGAGGCCGACAGCTACGTGTGGTCGAGCCTGCCGGCTCGCGCGCCGGGCGCGATGACGTTGTGGCTGGTGCCGCGGGACACGCCGGGCCTGACGGTCTGGGGGCCCTTCGACGGGCTGGGGCTGCGCGGCAACGCCTCGAACCCGGTGACGGCGGTCGGCGCCGAGGTCCCCGCGTCGGCCCGCCTCGGGGACGACGGGGCCGGGCTCGACGTCGCGCTCACGGTCGTGCTGCCGTGGTTCCTCGTGCTCAGCGCGGCCGCCAGCCTGGGGCTGATGCATCGGGTCGTCGCGGAGACGCGACGGCACCTGGTCAACACCCGTCTCGAGCACCTCGACGAGAGCCTCGCCCAGCAGCCCGTCCTGCGCGCCGCGTACGCCCGCCTGCAGATCGACAGCGATCGCACCGGTGCGCTCCTCGACGACACCTTGACCGCGCTCCGCTTCGAGCGGGAGGACGCGCAGCTGCGGGTCCTCGAGATCAAGGCCGCCGCCGGCGAGGCCGCAGTGCGAGTGACCGACGAGGCGATGCGGGTGTGCGGCGGCGCCGCCTTCCGCAAGGAGCTCGGCATCGAGCGGTGCTTCCGGGACGCGCGGGCGGCACGCGTGATGGCGCCGACCACCGACGCGCTCCTCGACTTCGTCGGCCGGGCGCTCTGCGGGCTCCCGCTGTTCGACGAGGAGGCGTCATGAGCGACCTCGTGATGGGCGCGGTCGCCTACGACCCGAAGGTCGTCACGATCTGGGAGGGGTTCAAGGCGTGGCTGCGCGACGAGAGCCTGGACTTCGACTTCGTGCTCTACTCGAACTACGAGCGCCAGGTCGAGGACCTCGTCGACGGTCGGATCGACGCAGCATGGAACTCGCCCCTGGCCTGGGTGCGGACCCGGCGGTCCGCCGCCGACCGCGGCCTCCAGGCTCGGGCGCTCGTGATGCGGGACACGGACCGGGACCTGACGTCGCTCGTCGTCACCCGAGCCGAGGGCGACATCCACGACGTCGCCGACCTGCAGGGCCGACGGATCGGTACCGGGGCCCTGGACTCACCGCAGGCCACGCTCCTGCCCCTGTCGCATCTCCGCCGGCTGGGCCTCGACCCCGGACGGGACTGTGAGGTCCAGCGCTTCGACATCGGGGTCGGGCTGCACGGCGACCACGTCGGCGGCGAGCGCGACGCGGCGCGAGCGCTCATGGCGCGGACGGTGGATGCGGCGTGCCTCATCGACGGCAACTCGCTGCTCTTCGCGCACGAGGGGACGATGCCGGCCGGCGCGACACGGGTGCTGACCCAGACCCCGGCCTTCGACCACTGCAACATGACGGTGACCGACGCCGGCCCCGTCGCCGAGCTCGAGCGGTTCGGTGAGCTGCTCCAGTCGATGTCGTACTCGGATCCCCGGGTGCGACCGCTGTTGGACCTCGAGGGGCTCAAGACGTGGAAGGAGGGGCGCGTCAGCGGGTACGACGCGCTCGAGCGAGCCGTCGACGAGACCGGCTTCTACGACGACGCAGGCCATGTCACCGCCTCCGACTATCGACCTTGAGGATCTCGGGCTCGATCGAGGCGCCCACCTCCTGATCGAGCGCGCCCTTCGGGACCTGGCCCCGGGCGACCGGCTGCACGTGCTCGGGCGCGACGCGCAGCTGCCGATCCACCTCCGGGCGTGGTGCCGCGCGCACGGCCACGGCTTCGAGGCCGACGGGCCGACCATCGTGCGCGGCGATGCCGACCACGCCCGGTGGGAGGACGCGGCGCGCGTCGGCGCCGCTACCCCCGACGGGCTGGCGGCCCGCGCCGGGCCGGGCTGGGGCCTGGCGGCGCGGGGCGCGCTGGTGGAGGCCGGCGGTCCCGAGCCGCGCTTCGAGCTCGACCAGCGGGACCAGCTCTGGGCTGACGTCGTGCCGCGGCTGTACGCGCAGGCGCTCGCCGGCCAGTGGGACCCGGCCACGGCGATCGACTGGGACGCCGGCGCCCTGCTGCCGGCCGATGTCGAGGCCGCGGTGGTCCAGGTGATGACGTACCTGGTGGAGAACGAGATGGCGGCCCTCGTCGTGCCGGCCCGGTTCCTCGGCCGGATCCACCCCTACTTCCGCGAGGTCGTGCAGCTGCTGGCGGTGCAGGTCGCCGACGAGGCCCGCCACGTCGAGGTGTTCACGCGGCGCGCCGAGCTGCGGGGCGGCGACCTCGGCGTCTCGGGGGCCGGCGGCCGGGCGTCCCTGCAGACGCTCCTCGACGAGCCCGACTTCGTGCTCGCCTCCTTCCTCCTCTCGGTGCTCGGCGAGGGCAGCTTCTTGAACCTGCTCGGCTTCCTCGACGAGCACGCGCCCGACCCGGTGACGGCGCAGGTCGCGCACCTCGCCCGCCAGGACGAGGCCCGCCACGTCGCGTACGGGGTCGCGCATCTCGAGTGCCTCTGCGCGAGCGACCCCGGGGTGCGGGAGCAGCTGCGGGTCGCGGTGCACCGTCGCCACGACGCGCTGGCCCAGACGGCGGGCCTGAACCGGCAGGTGTTCGACGCCCTCGTGGTGCTGGCGGCCGGGAGCTGGTCGCCGGCCGACATCGGGCGCGGCTTCGACGCGGTCGAGCGACTCCAGGCCGAGATGGACGAGGGCCGTCGGCGCCGCCTGACCCGGCTCGGCTTCCCGGATCAAGACGCGGCGGAGCTCTCGGCGCTGCACACCCGCAACTTCATGTGACCTCGCCCCGCACTTGACGGCGACCAGCGCCGGACCGGTTCGGACTCGCCCGTCCCATGTCAGACTGGCGAGCGATGGACGGACGCCCCGCCGTCTGGATCGGCCACGCGGTGCTCGCGGTCAGCGACGTCGACCGGTCGGCTGACTACTGGCGGGGTCTCGGCATGCGCGAGGTGGAGCGGAACCCCCACGTCGCGGTGCTCGAGCTGCGGGGCGGGACCCACCTGGTCCTCGTGCCCGGCCGCCCGCCCGAGCCGGCGGACGCGCCGTTCGACCTCATGGTCGACGACATCGACGCCACGCACGCCCAGTGGACGGCCGACGGCCTCGAGCCGTCCGTGATCGAACGGGGACGGATCCACGCGTCGTTCACCGTTCGCGATCCCGACGGGTACCGCGTGACCGTGAACAGCTCCCACGTGATGGGCGAGGTCTGAGCCGTGATCCGGCGACGGTCCGTCCCGGTCCCGGCCACCCGACGGCGCACCGGGTGAGCCTCGAGCTGGTGCCGCTCTGCACCATGGTGGTCGAGCTCGCCGATCCCCTCATCCTTCCGAACACGCCGGCGGGGACCCGGGTGATCGTCGAGGTCAACCGCGCTCGCGTCGAGGGAGACCGGCTGCGGGGCCAGATGAAGGGCAGCGCGGCGGCCGACTGGCTCACCATCGGCCCCGACAACACGGGCACCCTCGACGTGCGAGCGACCCTCGAGACCCACGACGGCGCGCTGGTCTTCCTCCACTATCAAGGCCGGCGGGACTTCTCGCAGGGCATGGACGCCCCCATCTACACGGCGCCGAGGTTCGACACCGGTGACGAGCGGTACGCGTGGCTCAACAAGATCCAGGCGGCCGCGAAAGGCAGCTTGGACGGGACGACCCTGACCTACGAGGTCTACGAGCTGCGCTGACGGACCGCGCGGCCGGGTCGAGCCCCGAGGTGCTCACCGTCGCGCACGACCCGGGTGCCGTTGACCCAGACCCCCTCGACGCCGGCCGGGTGCCGCCGCGGGTCCTGGTAGGTGGCGAGGTCGTCGATGCGCGCGGGGTCGAACAGCACCAGGTCGGCGAAGGCGCCGGGCTCGATGCGGCCGCGGCCGGCGAGCCCGAACTTGGCGGCCGGCAGGCCGGTCATCCGGTGGACCGCCTCCGGCAGCGAGAGCACGCCGAGGTCCCGCGCGTAGTGGCCGAGCACCCGGACGAACGTCCCGTAGAGGCGCGGGTGCGGCTTGCCGGTCAGGGTCGGGATCCCGCCGGAGCCGATCATCGTGGTCGGGTGGGCCATGACGGTCTGGACGTCGTCCTCGCTCACCGACTCGATGATCACGACGGCGCCGTCGCCCTCGACGTCGACGATGTGCCGCACCGCGTCCAGCGACTCGTCGATGCCGAGGTCGCGGGCGATCTCGGGGACCGTTCGGCCCTCCCACTCGGGATGACGCGGCGTCGAGGCGAGGAGGTGGTCGCCCCAGTCCACCCAGCCGAAGCCGGCGGTGTTCTCCTCGACGTTCTGCAGCACCGCGAGGAGGCTCGTGCTCCCGGCGGTGTACGGGTACTGGTCGGCGGTGACGTCGACGCCGCGGGCGCGAGCCTCCTCGATGAGGCGCAGCGACTGGTGCACCAGCCCCCACGACGGCTTGGTGCTGGCCTTGTGGTGCGAGATCTGCACCGGCACGCCGCCGTCCTCACCGATGCGGATCGTCTCCCGCACCGCGTCCAGGAGGCCCTCGCCCTCGTTGCGGATGTGGCTGGCGTAGATGCCGCCGACGCGCGCCATGTCGCGCGCCAGCGCGACGAGCTCGTCGGTCTTGGCGTGCCGGCCCGGCTCGTAGATGAGCCCGGTCGAGTAGCCGACGCAGCCGGCGTCGAGCGCGGTCGCCATCGTGTCGAGCATCCGGGCCAGCTCCCGCTCGTCCGGAGCCCGGCGCTCGTGGCCCATCGCGTCCTGCCGGATCGTGCCGTGACCCACGAGCACGGCCACGTTGAGGCTCGGCGGGTCGCGGTCGATCGCGTCCAGGTAGTCGCCGTAGGTGTCCCAGGCCGGGAGCAGCTCGCGGCGGTGGTCGGCCGCGAAGAGGCTGAGATACGCCTGCGCGGAATCGAAGGGCGCCGCGCCGAGCCCGCAGTTCCCGACGACGGCGGTGGTGACCCCTTGCGCGACCTTGAAGTCCATCTCCGGGAGCAGGAACACCGCGAAGTCGTCGTGGGTGTGCACGTCGATGAACCCCGGTGCGAGTGCCAACCCGGCGCCGGCGACCTCGACGCCGGCGGGCTCGGCGGCGAGGTCCCCGACCGCGTCGATCCGCTCGCCCGTGACGCCGAGGTCCGCGACCCGGGGCTCACCACCCGTGCCGTCGTACACGGTGGCGCCGCGGACCACGAGATCCATCACGCGGGAGCGTAAACCCTGGCCCCCGCGCCGTCACGGTGCGGGGACCGCGGCGGTGGGTCAGGCGTACGATCGTGGCGCGCGCCTCGCCCTGTGCTCCGACATCCACGGCAACTCGGTCGCCCTCGACGCGGTGCTCGACGACGTCGAACGACGGGGCGGCGCCGACGCGTACTGGATCCTCGGCGACCTGGTCGCGCTCGGGCACGACCCGATCGGGATCCTCGACCGCATCGCGGCGCTCCCGGCCGCCGTCATCCGCGGCAACACCGACCGGTACGTCGTCACCGGCGAGCGACCTCCACCGCACGCCGTCGACGCGGCCCGGGACCCTGCGCTGGCGCCGGTCGTCACCGAGATCGCCGGCTCGTTCGGGTGGACCGCCGATCAGGTCGCGGCGGCGGGCTGGACCGGCTGGCTCGCCCGGCTCCCGTTCGAGGTCCGCCGGACGCTGCCGGACGGGAACCGGCTCCTCGGCATCCACGCGTCCCCGCAGTCCGACGAGGGTGCCGGCGTCACGCCGGACACGAGCGACGCCGAGCTCGCGTCGCTGCTGGCGGCGTGCGACGCCGACGTGGTGTTCGCCGGGCACACGCACCGGGCGGTCGACCGGGTCGTGGGCGCCCGTCGGGTGATCAATCTCGGCAGCGTGAGCAATCCCCTGCCGCCCGACCTGCGGGCGTCCTACGTCGTCGTGGACGCGGACGAGACATCCCATCGGATCGCGCACGTGCGCGTGGACTACGACCACGACGCTGTCATCGCCGCGCTCGAGGCGCTGCCGCACGCGGGACGGTCGTGGCTGATCGCCAAGCAGCGGGGTGAGGCCGCGTAGCGCACCTACGATGACGCGGCTGCCGAGTCCGTTCGGAGCTGCTCACCATGGGACGCCCGCCGCCGAAGCCCGCCCCGTCACGAACCCGGCGCGAGCCGCCGCGGTTTCGGACCGTGGTCGTTCGCGGCCTCGAGGCGCGCGGTCCTCGGCTGACCCGGGTCACGCTCGGCGGCTCGGAGCTGGCTGGCCTCACGATCGACCAGCCGGCGGCCAGCGTCCGGCTGCTGCTGCCGGCGCAGGCCCGTCAGCTCGTGATGCCGACTTGGAACGGCAACGAGTTCCTCCTGCTCGACGGCAGCCGCCCCCCGATCCGGACGTTCACGCCTCGGCGCTTCGACCCGGACGCGCTTGAGCTCGACGTCGAGATCGTCCGCCACGGCGCGGGCGCGGCCTCGGAGTGGGTGGCGGCGGCGCAGCCGGAGGACGCGGCGGCCATCTCAGGACCGGGGCGCGGCTACGCCGTCGAC
>Ga0073928_10000677_pt1 | contig 75387 bp, 64 predicted proteins | sample PaiPotPPA55metaG_FD_76969 | JGI IMG/M metagenome (GOLD analysis project Ga0073928, IMG submission 76969) | Iron sulfur acid spring bacterial and archeal communities from Banff, Canada, to study Microbial Dark Matter (Phase II) - Paint Pots PPA... ...
CGCCACCTTGTCCGGCGTGACGAGGAGAACGAACCAGGCGTTATCGGCAGCGCGGCACACGTTCATCGCCGCATTGGCGGGATTCTTGCGATCGTGCAGCCCGAAGAACTTCGCCTCGCACAATGCGGCCTGGATCGAAACGCTCGCGGCCCAGACACCCTCCGCAAGCAGCGATGTCGTGACGTACGCACCTTCACCCGTGCGCTCCCGACGATAGAGCGCTGTGACGATTGCGGAATACAGGCCCACCGCGGTCGCATTGTCACCGCTACCGGCCACGGGCCACGTTGGTGGGGCGCCAGCATCGCGCGTCATGGACAGCAGTCCGCTGCGTGCCCAGTAGGAAGTGATGTCGAAGCCCGGCAATTCGGCGTCCGGCCCTTTTTCGCCGAAACCCGTCAGATCCGCATAGACCAGGCGGCGGTTGTGTTGCACCACGTCGTCATATTCGAGCTTCAATCGCTTGCGTGCGGGATGCGGCGTGTTGACAATGAGCACATCAGCCCATTTGACAAGCCGCTGCAGAATGGGCTGAGCGCTCGGGGACTTCAGATCGAGCGTGATGCCGCGCTTGTTACGGTTGGCCAGGTGCCAGGGATAGGGATCCTTCGCTTGCGGCTGCGGCGGGATCTGGTGCCCATGTCGCCAGGGATCTCCCGCCGGAGGCTCCACCTTGATGACATCCGCACCAAAATCGGAAAGGATGACCGCGGCGCTGGGACCTGCGATGAAGCTCGCCAGGTCCACCACCTTGAGGCCGGAAAAAATATTGTCGGTTGCCATAGTTGTGTTGCCTTGACTGTTGGTGGGACGCGTATTGCTCACCGCCCCTGGAAGTGGGCGGGACGCTTTTCGAGGAAGGCGGCAGTACCCTCGCGTTTGTCTTCGGTGCCCGCACAGATCGCGAACACAGAAGCCTCCAACAGCAACCCCGCCGACAGACTCGTCTCCATTCCCTTGTTCACCGCTTCCAGCGCAAAGCGGACGGCGAGCGGCGCGTTCGCTAGGATTTGCTTCAGGATCGCTTCACAGCGTGCAATCAGCTCTCCGGCCGGTACCACTTCGTTGACCAGCCCGATACGGTAAGCCTCCTGAGCACCGATCATCTCTCCGGAAAGAATGATCTGTAGCGCTCGTCCCTTGCCGACGAGCCTCGGCAGTCGCTGGGTTCCACCGGCGCCGGGCGGAATACCTAGCTTGACCTCCGGTTGGCCGAACCTGGCGTGTTCCGCAGCGATCCGGATTGTGCAAGCCATCGCTGTCTCACAGCCGCCGCCGAGCGCAAAACCGTTGACGGCCGCTATGACTGGTTTGCCGAGGTTCTCAACCAGGTCGAGCACCGCCTGCCCACTACGGCTGGACTTTTCAGCATCGACTGGCGTCGCATGTGCCAGCTCACTGATGTCCTCCCCTGCGATGAAAGCCTTGTCGCCGGCCCCTGTGAGGATCACTCCGAGCACCGCAGCGTCGTCGCGCGCCTGTTCGAAAGCCGCTCTCAAATCCTCCCAGGCGCCCTGGCTCAGCGCGTTGAGAACCTTGGGGCGATCCAAAGTCACGTAGGCGATGGGACCTTTCTTCTCGTACAAGACATTGGTGAGCGTCACGCATTTCCCCTCGAGTCAAACAAAGGCGCTGAGGCCGGTGATCGCCTTGCCGACGATCAGGTTCTGCATCTGATAAGTGCCCTCGTACGAATAGAAGGCCTCTGCGTCCGCGAAGAAGCGCGCAACCTGATAGTCGAGGGAGATGCCGTTGCCGCCGAGCAGCTCACGCCCCCATGAGACGGTTTCGCGCATCCTGGCGGTGGTAAATGCCTTGGATAGCGCCGCATGTGCGTCGGTCAGCTTGCCTTCGGCATGCAGCTGCGCCGTGCGGGCGACCATGCACTGACAGGCCGTGACATTGGCGAGCATCTTGGCAAGCAGGTCCTGTACGAGTTGGAAAGACGCGATCGGCTTTCCGAACTGCAGACGCTGCTGGGCGTATCTGAGCGTGTTTTCGTAGGCGCCCATCTGGCAGCCGGTTGCTTCCCACCCCACGAGAAACCGCGTCATGCGCAACACTTTCGCCGTGTCGCGGAAAGAGCTGTCCTGCTCGAGCCGATTCTCTTCCGGGATGCGGCAGTTGTTGAGGGTGACCAAGCCGTTCTGTACGACCTTCAGCGCGATCTTGTTCTGAATCTTCTCCACGCTGAAGCCGGGAGTGGTCTTGTTCTCGACAATGAAACCTTTGACCTGGTTATCGGCGACATCACGCGCCCAGATGATCGAGACGTCGCACCATGGGGCATTACCGATCCACTTCTTCTGGCCGTTGATGATCCACGTATCGCCCTCACGCTTTGCGGTCGTCGTGAGTCCACCACCTGTGCCGGAGCCGACCAGCGGCTCGGTCAAGCCGAAGCAGCCGATCTTCTCCATGCGCGCCATCGGCGGCAGCCATTTCTTCTTCTGCTCTTCCGATCCACCCATGTGGATGGACCCCATCGCGAGCCCGCTGTGCACGCCGACGAAAGTCGCGATCGAGGCGTCAAAGCGCGCCATCTCCATTGCGATCAAACCGACGAGCAAGCCACTGCCACCGCGGCAGCCGTAACCCTCGAGCCCCGCTCCCATGATGTTGAGTTTCTTGAACTCGGGCAGCAATTCGAACGGAAACGCATCCTCCGCCCAGTACTTGTTGATGACCGGCGCGATCTTGCTCTGCATGAACTCGCGCACCTGTTTCAGTGTCGTGAGCTCATCCGCCGGCAACGTTTCAGCGAGCTCGTAGAAGTCGACATTCGGCTCCGGGAGCGGCTTCGGCTGCTTGATACCTTCATTCATGCTCGACACTCCAGTTTCGCCCTTCGCTTCAACACTCGAAATCAGAGTGATGCTGGATGTTCGAACGATCTCAACACATCCCCCGAATGGGGTAAGTCCACCCCCGTATCGTAGCGACAGAGGATCTTAAGTTCCGGCATTGCAGGCGAGTTGATCTCGTTCAATTGAGGGCGGAGGCTGCGGCCGCTCGGTCAGTCCGCGTGTGCGCAGTGAGCCGGTGTCAGCTGATCAATGCGACAGTGAATTACCGACTGACGTGGGACAAGATGAAACTGGATAGCGGAGTCGGATCCGCGAGACTGTGCGGATGGTGCCCGACACCCGGCTTCGCAATGACCGTAATGTGACCGCCGAGTGCTGTGAACCGTTCCTGCAGCAACAGGATATTTTCCTCCGGCGGCAGACCTATATCGGCATCACCGTACACCGCAATGATCGGGATGCCGGCCGCAGCGATCGGTGCCATCGAATCAACCGGATTCGATGGGTGCGCGAGCGCCTGTTCTTCGGTAAAGCCATATACTTGCTTCAATCTCTGCCAGTCGTCGGCCGAGCCTTGGGCTCTGCCTCTGCCGGCCGGCCAGCTCTTGAAATCGCATACCGGTGCATCGAGATATAGACATGCCACGGATTGCGGGTCAAGCGCCGCCCAATTCAGCGCATACAGCGCGCCCCTGCTGAATCCCTCCAACACACACTTGGGCGACAGTCCAAACGTTTCGACCATCCGGGCATAGAACCTATCCATGTACCGCATCGCAATCGGAGCTCCGTACATGTTTTGGACATCGATGTACGCCACGCGAAAACCCGCCTTGAGCAGCGCCAGATCGAGCGCAGGGAAAGCGCCAAAAAACTCCGTGCGCCAAATCCACGGACTGGAACGCATCGGAATATCCGGTTGCACGAGTATGCAGTCGCGGCCCTCCAGTACGAACCTCTCGCTGCGATAGCCTTCCCAAGTGGCGCTCATTGCTCCGCACACGTGGTGGGCAATGACTTGTACCAACAACGATAGAGAATGATGCCGCACAGCAGAACGACGCCGATCGCGGTGCCGAAGTAGGAGAAATAGTGGCCGATCAGGAAAAATACCGAGAGGAAAGAGGCGATCAGCGCAAAGACCCCCGCAACGACATTGATGCCTGCCATGGGCAGCGAAGCGATCTGCGGAGGAGCAGCGCATCGGGCCCGAACGGGTTGCCAGAAGCCGAAGGGCCGGACGCGCGTATAGAACGTCTCCAATACCGCCATTGGGGTCGCGGGCGTCAGCAGCGACCCCGACAAACACCCTGCCAGGCTCGCCAGCCAAATGATGGGCGCGTACACGTATTCGGCCAGGCCGAGGGCGCTGAACCAATGGAACGTCTGGCCGATGCCAAATAGGGTCGCCGCGCCAAGACCGCCGAAGATTCCGGCTGCATAGCCCCAACCATTGAAGCGCCACCAATGCCATCGCAGGACATTGGGGATCAGCGTGGCGCCAATGACGCCGGCAAGCATCCACACCCAGATGCTCTTGATGGATTCGGCTTGGGTTCCGATGGCAATGCCCACTACAACGGTCGACACCGTCGCAATGTAGCTGACGCGGATCAATGCCTTGACGGACAGATCCGGCTTGGCGGGCTGTACCATGTCGCGCACCACCATGGACGCCGCCGCATTGACGGTCGAACCGAACGACGACATGAATGCCGCCAACAGCGCTGCGATCAACGCCCCGCGCAACCCCGCGGGGATCATCTGCACGATCACAACCGGCAGGATCTTCTCCGGGTCGGCACTTGCCACCAGACCGGAGGCAGCCAGAAACACGAAACCCGAGATCATTGCCCATCGAGGAATGCTGAAGAATCCCCACGCGCACCCGGCCTTCGCGGCGTCCGCGATCGAGCGGGTTGCCAGAAAGCGCTGTTCGCCGTAGTGCCCGCCGGCGCCGCTCATGTTCAGCAACAATCCCGACGCCGCGAGGTAAATGCACAAGTAGCTAAAATTATTCCAGCTCTCGTAGCCCGCCGGAAAGTGCACCACGGATCGCGGCGCTGCGTCGAGCGAGAAATTGGCGTGCAGCGTCTTGAGAGCACCGGGGTCCAGCTTGAAGAACACGAGCACACCGATGGCGATCCCCGCAGTACTCGACAAGGCGAGCTGTATCACGTCGGCCAGCACCACACCGGCAAAGCCGCCCATGGTCACATACAGCGTCGTCAGCGCCATCACCAGCACAGCAAACATCTTGGCGGTACCGGGCTCGACGCCGGGAATCAAGACCGGCATGAATTTGCTCAAGCCCGCATAGGCATAGCCGATGCTGAATACGAGAAACGTGACCATCAGAATGGCGCCGGCGGTGCGCGCCATGCGGCCCCCCCGATCTTCGCCGAAGCGAATTTTCATCAATTCCACCGCTGTGACCACGCCTGTGCGCCGTATCCACGTCGCCATGTAGGTCATCAAGAACGCCGCGTTGAAAAATGACCAGCTCCACAGCATCCAAAAGCCGCGAAGTCCTGCGACGTAGAAAAGCGACACCAGAAACATGGTGCCGGCGACATCGAAATTGGAGGCGGCGCCCGAGGCCGCCAGCATCCACCACTTTTCGCGATTTGCGCCGAGAAAATACGAGCGGACGCTGCTCGACGCACGGCGCGTGTGGTAGACGCCGATGGCGATCATGCCCAGGAAGTACACCGCAATTATCGCAAAATCTATGACGTTCAATTGACTTAGAACTTCACATCCAACATGAGCTTGCCCGTTCGCGGCAGGTTCGCACGAGCAAAACCGTAGGGGTTGCTGCCCGCGACCACGGAGTTGCCGCGCGGATTGCCTTCGGTAATCGAAAACCGATCGGTCAAGTTGGTTCCCTGCACAGAGACGGTCATCTTCGGCGTGATTTTATAGCTTACGCCGGCTGCGATATCGGTGTAGGCATCCAGCTGCAAGGTATTGGCGAGATCGCCCCAGCGCCTTCCAATATACGACACGGTCACGTAGGCCGACGCGCGACCGTCGGGCGTTGACACTGTTGGAGTCAGGTGAACTTGGACATTCGGCAAGCGATCGATCTGATGCCCGTCAAAACTGGTGGTACCGCCTACAGCACTCAGTTTCGAATGCTGCCATACGCCGGAAAGGTCCAGGGTGAACACGCTGACGGGCCGCCACTTTCCGTCGAACTCGACGCCCGTCGCGACGTTATCCAGGAAAATTTGCTGACCCGTATTGCCGATCACTTCCGAAATATTTTTGTTTACCGAGCGGAATCCCGTCAGCTCCGCATAAATCCCCGGAGTGGCGAAGCGGACACCCAGTTCTCCGAAGCGAAGCCTCGTGAGCGGAGAGTAGCAGCCGGAGCCCGGGCAAAAGACGGCAAAATTGGCGATACCCGTGTCGAAGGCGCTCGAGTAGCGTCCGTAGACGGCGAAGTTGTCGTTTAAAAGATAATTCGCGCCCCCAGTCCACGCGGTGGCGCTTAGATCGTGTCTACCATTGGTGTAAGTTCCGGTTCCGTAGCCCGCGGCAGCTTGATCCGCGATTACATTGGGGTCGAGCACCCCGCCGAGCGGTACGTTACTGGCGGCATTTTCAGACACCGATTTGTAGCCGACCTTCTCGAAACGCACTCCGGCATCCAGCCGCAAAGGATCTATCGGCTGGTACTGATCGTTCAAATACACGGAATTGGACTTTATGTTGACGGTTCCGCTGGCGTAACCCGTGTCGTATTGCACGACACCGTTGTTCGTCAAGTGACCGACGATCTGGCCCGCCGCATTGACCGCCGCTACGTCGACGAGATGTGCTTGATTGGTGACATCCATGAGAAAATCGACGCCGTTTTGACTCACGTCCATATTCACGTTCCACGTCAGTAATCCCAGAGTGGCGCTGTTTTTATCGGTGCGATAGGTGAGTTGAGCGTCGTTGATGATTTCATCCGTATTCTGTATGAATTGATTGGCGCCCATCTGGGTCAGCAGGCCGTTGCCGTTCATCATTGCCGGATTGGTGATGACGGCGCCGGAGTCGACGCGCACTAACTCGGCTCCGACGGCCCCTTTCGATGCGAACGTCGAAATTAAATTGGTGACGAGGGGATTCGCCGCCAGGAATGAGGTGGCGCTCTGGATCTGGCCATTGCCCCCCAAATTGCGCAAGTCGTTATCGATGGTCTTGATCTTGGCGATTCGCAGCGAATCATTGAATCGCAGACCGTTCTGCCAATCGTGAGAGACGATAAAAGTCGCTGTGTCCGATCTCTCCCATATCCCGTCCTGGAGATTGATGGATTGGCCGTCGCCATTCGGGGACTTGATGTTGATCAGCTGCATTTCTCGCCCCTGCAAATAGTCGGTTTCAGCGTTGAACCCTGGGATCGGCGAGATTCGTTGGATGCTTCCGCTTTGCGTGATTTTCACCGGCTGCGGCAGAAAGAATTGCGTGTGATCGTCGATGTGTTTGTAGGTGACCGTCATCGATGTACTGTCGTCGAATTTATGCGTCAGTGTCAGCCGGAACTGTCCGCCGTTATTGGTATCGTAGCCCACATTTTTAACCCCGTCGCCGCGACGAAAGTAGCCTCCGATCGTGGCGGTAGTATCTCCGGAATTGCCGATCGGACCGCCGTAAAAGACGTCCGTCCGAACTTCGCCGTAGTTATAGTACGAGACGGCCACCTCGCCTTCGGGGGTATCGGTAGCCTTGCGGGAGATGAGGTTGACGATGGCGGCGGCGCCATTGGAAGTCAGTACGCCGGAGGGACCGCCGCGCGTGACTTGCAAATCACCGTACGTCAGATCTCGGCGCAGCTCCAGCTCTTCGAGAAATCCGTTATACAGAAACGGCAGCCCGTCTTCTTGGAGGCTGATGTATTCGAGGAAACCACCCCGCACACCGCGGGCAGAAATGTTGAGGTTGTCCTCTCCGGCGCTGGCCTCGCCGTAGAAGCCCGGTATGGAGGTCAGCAGCGCCGCCAAGCCGAGCGCAGGCGAATTCGCGAGGGCTTCCTGGTTAACCACCGTAACCGCAAAAGACGTCTGCATGATCGTCTCTTTGATGGTGGTACCGGTGACCACGATCTCATCCAGTTCCGACGGGGCACCGATGGCAGTCGCGGGCGCCCGCGCCGTTTGCGCCAGCGCGTGTTGCCCATTCAGTACGCCTGACGTGAGCAGCGCTGCGGTGAGAAAGCTTGCCCGAAGCCTTTGATAGTTGCCTGATTTCTTCATTGTAGACCCCCCACTCGTCGTTCTTGTATTCGCTGCCGATCTCTGCCCGCCGGGCCGGAGCGGGATTGATTCTAAGCACGGTTATAATATTTAGCAATAAAAATGTTTCTATAGGCGAATTTTGCGTGAACTGACTCAAAGGAGCAAGGCAAGCAAGATCATGTGAGGGCATAGATGGGTCTTGGCGGGCCGCGGCAACCGGCGCCAATTTCGGGTGTGCCAGCACGGTCGGCCGTTGACATCGATGTCAGCGCGGCCGCCTCGGCCGATCGGCACCCAAGTCGGGGGCTTGCCAGGGCGCGGCAATCGGCGCAGCGCCGGCGGTCTAAAGGGGAGGTCAGCTCACGAGGAGATCGTGCGCCGACTCGATCGGACGATTCGCGCCACCCAGCTCGCGCGAGATCTCCTGCGCTGCCAGCACGACCTGGCCCACGGTTTCTTCAACGGATAAGGAACGAACCGTCTTCACGTAGGGAATGGTCAGCGCGGCGGCGACGCTCCCCGACTGAGCCACGGGGGCTGATAAGTCGATCACACCCTGCACGGCGTGACTTTCCGCGCGTACGAAGCCGGCTTTGCGCGCAGCGTGACCGCGTCGTTCGAAACTCACCCACTCACGCCTGCCTACGCTCCCCGAAAGGCGGGCCTTCCACTCGGCACGCACCAGATCGGATTGGAAGGCGTACAGGACAAGTCCGGAGGTCGATTCGATGAGCGGCCGGCGGTGGCCAATGCGCACCGAAAATCCAAGGTCCCCCGGAGCTTCGACCCGGGCAACGATGACCATCTGGTCGGCAGACGCCACTCCCAAGTGGCACGACTGCCAGATTCGTTCGGCGAGCCGGTGCATCACAGGCAACGCGGCCTCATGCAAATCTCTCGTGGGCGCCCGCGTCATGCCGAGTGCGAATAATTTATTGCTCAGTACGTAGCCTTCGCCTGAGCTCGAGATCTCGAGATATCCATGAAACTCCAACACTTGAATCATTCGAAAGAGCTCGCTGACCGATCTCTTCAAGTGCCGGGAAATGACGTTGAGCGACATGGGCTCACGCGCGCCCGCCAGCAACTCGAGAACGGCCAGGCCTTTCTCCAGCGCCGGAGCACGATATTTTGGGTGTGCGGAGTCAGCCATGCAGCAATGATCCTTCAATCCGGAGCTATTTTGCCAGTGAAATCGCGAGTTCGCGGGCTTTGTTCCCTTGCCGGCGACCAGCCCACGCGTGTCGGCATCAGGCTTGGATTGCTGCCCAGGCGGCACCGCTCGGAAAGCGGTAGTGTTCGACGGATTCTGGCCGTATTTGCGCAGAAAATCCGGCCCCGGCGGGTGCCGCGTAGCGGCCGCCGCGGATGCGCACGGGGTCGACGAAGTGCTCGTGCAAGTGATCGGCAAACTCGATCGCACGGTCCTCCATTGAACCGCTGATCGCGACGAAGTCGGCCATCGCCAGATGCTGTACCAGTTCGCACAGTCCGACGCCGCCGGCGTGCGGAAACACGGGCACCCTGAATTTCGCGGCCATCAATAAAATTGCGAGATTTTCATTGACACCGCCGACGCGTGCCGCATCGATCTGGATAAGATCGACCGCCTGCGCCTGGAACAGCTGCTTGAAGATCACCCGGTTCTGCGTGTGTTCGCCGGTGGAAATGCGCATCGGCGCGATCCCGCGGCGAATGACGGCGTGACCCAGAACGTCGTCCGGGCTCGTCGGCTCTTCAGCCCAGGCGACGTTGTAGGGCGCCAACTGCTTCAGCCAGTCGATGGACGCTTCGACGTTCCAGCGCTGGTTCGCGTCGACGGCCAGCGCAACCGTTGGACCGATCGCCTCGCGCGCGATCCTGCAGCGGCGCAAGTCGTCTTCGATATTGAGTCCGACTTTGAGCTTGATGGTGCGAAAGCCGTCTTTGACCGCCCGCCTCGCCAGCCGTGCGAGCTTCTCGTCGGAGTATCCGAGCCAACCCGGCGACGTCGTGTACGCCGGATAGCCGAGCGAATTCAGCGCCGCAATGCGCTCCGCCTTGCCGGGTGCGGCCGCCCGCAGAATCGCCAACGCCTCCGCGGGCGTGAGGGCGTCGGTAATATAGCGAAAGTCGATCAGATCGACGATTTGCTCGGGACTCATGTCGGCAATCAGCCGCCAGACGGGTTTCCCGCTGTGACGCGCGGCCATGTCCCACGCTGCGTTCACGACGGCGCCGATGGCCATGTGAATGACGCCCTTCTCGGGGCCCAGCCAGCGCAGCTGCGAGTCATTCGTCAGGCTTCGCGCAAAGGCCCCGAGGTCTGCTACTACCTCCGCGACCTGTCGGCCGACGACAAGATGACGCAAGGCCGCGCAAGCCAAGGCCTGTACGTCGTTGCCCCGCCCGATGGTGAAGACGAAGCCATAGCCGCACAGGCCGCTCGCATCGTCGGTGCGCAGCACGACGTACGCGGCCGAGTAATCGGGGTCAGGGTTCATGGCATCCGAACCGTCCAATTCCCGAGACGTCGGGAAACGGATGTCGTAGGTCTCGAGCGCAGTAATCACGGCCACACCGGGGTTCGTCAACTGGGGTTACCTCCGAGGTCGAGCTGGTAGAAGGCAATGGCATTCCCGGCGAACACGGCTTCCTCGTGTCCCGGAGCGTGTCGATTCACGAGTGCCAGCGCCATGTCCAGCCATTCTCGATATGGTGCGCGCAGCGTCACCACAGGCCAGTCGCTGCCCCATATGACGCGCTCGGCGCCGAAGCAGTGAAATATGCATGCGACGAAGGCATCCAACTCGGCGGCACCGGCGCTCGCGGACGCTTGGGTCAGCAATCCGGACAACTTGCAATGGATGGAGGTGCTGCCCGCGAGGTTCTCGATCTGGCGTGCCCAGTGTTCGAAGGCCCCGCCGGCAATATCCGGTTTACCGGCGTGGTCCAGGACTGCCCTCAGCGTCGGATGGCGTCTTAGACGGCGCTCGAGCACCGGCAAATGCCGCGGCGTCACCAGCGCATCGAACGCCAGATCGTGTTCGAGGAGCGCCTGGAACGCCGTGTCGAGCGATGCATCTTCCAGCCACAGAGGATCATCGATGTCCTGGATCATGGGGCGCAAGCCTTTGAGCTTCCCGCCGCCCTCGCGAACGAGGCTGCGAACGCGATCCTCCACATCATTCGCTGCAAAATCGACCCAGCCGACGACGCCGGCAATCGATGCGTGAGCGCGGGCGAGACCGAAGAGGAAACGCGTTTCCGCCTCGGTGGCAGCAGCCTGCACCAACACCGTGGCGCGCACGGCGCAGTCGGCCAACTGACCGGATAGATCCTCCGGCGTGAAGTCGCGGTACAGCGTTGCGTCGTCCGCCGTAAGCCATCCGTAGTCACCCCGCTGCAGATTCCAGTAGTGTTGGTGTGCGTCGACCCGGGTCATGTCTTTTCTGGCCATCACGACTTTTTTAGCGACTTCAATTGTTGAGTACGAGTATTATATTACCAGTGCAGTTTGATTCCACCAGTAAAAATGTCAAGCAAATTTTAATGACTGCTGGACCGATCAAGGTAGCGGCGACCATGCCGAACCGTGATCGATGGCGCGATATTCGCCATTTTTTCCAGCCCTGAGCCACGCGTCTCCAGGAGACCTAGGTCGAAGCACGCGTTCTTGGGTGCGATAGTTGGTTCTTGTTATTTTTCCTTATGAAATGTATTTTATATGAATTAACGATACTCGAGGCATCGTGCGCCCGTGAGCCGTCAGATGTGTTTCGTGCTGGACCTTGTCAACGACCCTGCGCTGATTCAAGAGTATTGCCGGATGCATGAGCCGGGTTCAGTGTGGCCCGGCGTAATTGAGGATATTCGTGCCCAAGGCGTCGAAACCATGGAGATCTGGCAGCACACCGATCGTCTGTTCATGATCATCAAGGCAGCCGATGACTATCCGCGACGCGGCGCGTCCGACGCCGCTCGGCAGAACAGTGCTCGATGGGAAGCCTACATGGCGACATTTCAGCGCGCACTGCCCGATGCCGCTGCCGGGGAGAAGTGGCTGCCCATGCGCCGCATCTTTGCGCTCACCGATCACATAGGCCTGTCGAGATCATGACCACCGTGCTTCCGACTCGCTCCATCGGGAGAACCGCACTCACCGTGACGGAATTGGGCTTTGGCGCCGCGCCACTCGGCAACCTCTATCGGCCCGTCAGCGATCGCGATGCCAGGGATACGGCGATGGCCGCCATCGACGCGGGTATCGCCTATTTCGACACCGCGCCGTACTACGGATTTGGACTCAGCGAGCGGCGCGTAGGCGATGCCTTGCGGGGACGCGACGGGATCGTTCTATCGAGCAAAGTAGGCCGATTGTTGAAGGCGGATGCGACCCTTCGTGGATCCGCCGAACGTCACGGCTTCCGCTCTCCCCTGCCGTTCGAAGCCGAATTTGATTATAGCTTCGAGGGGGTGATGGCCTCTTGGGAGGCCAGCAAGCAGCGGCTTGGCTTGGCCAGCATTGATATTCTCTACGTTCACGACATTGGCAGCTTGACCCATGGCACCCGTCACGAAGCGACCTTTCGTCAGCTGACCGACGGCGGCGGCTTTCGTGCGCTGGAACAACTGCGGTCGAGTGGCGCAATCCAAGCCTTTGGGCTGGGCGTCAACGAGACTGCGATCTGTCTCGAGGCCATGAAGCACACTCAGCTCGACGTCATCCTGCTCGCGGGCCGCTACACCCTGCTCGAGCAGAACGCGCTGGACGCTTTACTGCCGGCGTGTGCGCGTTCGGGAATATCAATCGTCGTCGGCGGTCCTTATAACTCCGGTATTCTGGCGACAGGAACAAGGCACGGTGGGGCGCTGCACTATGACTATGGAATCGCGCCGCCGGCCGTCGTCGACCGCGTCCGTCGCCTCGAGGCGCAATGTGAGCGCCACGGCGTGCCCTTGGCGGCAGCCGCCCTGCAATTTCCCTTGGCCCATCCGCAGGTCGCGAGTGTCATTCCGGGCCTCGACAGCCCGCGCCATATTGAACGGACGCTGAAATTACTGAGAACGGCCATTCCCGACGGGCTCTGGCGTGACCTGAAGAACGAGGATCTGCTGCGCGCAGATGCCCCTGTTCCGGTCACTGCGGCAACCGGCCGCGCCGGCCTCCAGGACACAGACAAGACGGGACATTGGGCATGACGCACAAACGTCTGGCGGGCAAGACCGCGCTGGTAACCGCCGCGGGACAGGGGATCGGACGCGCGGCGGCGGAACTGTTCGCGTCGGAAGGCGCGACGGTGGTGGCGACTGACATCAATGCCGATTCGCTCAGGCACATTGCGGGCTGCCGAACCCACCGCCTCGATGTGAGAGATCCGGCGCAGGTTGCCGAGGCGATCTCGCAAGCCGGGCCCATCGACGTGCTGTTCAACTGCGCGGGCTATGTTCACTCCGGCACGATTCTCGATTGCGACGAATCAGCCTGGAGCGCTTCCTGGGATATCAACGTGACCTCGATGTATCGGTTGATTGGCGCCGCCCTGCCGGGAATGCTCGTGCGAGGCCATGGATCGATCATCAACATGTCATCCGTTGCCGGATCGATCAAGGGAGTTCCCAACCGTTTCGTCTACGGTGTAACGAAAGCCGCAGTTGTCGGGCTAACGAAGTCCATTGCGGCGGATTTTGTCGCAAAAGGAATCAGATGCAATGCGATATGTCCCGGTACCGTCGACACGCCGTCCCTGCACGAGCGCCTCACAGCAACCGGGGACTATGCCGGTGCCTTTACTGCGTTTACCTCGAGGCAACCGATGGGTCGTTTGGGACAGCCCGCTGAGATTGCTTCGCTGGCGTTATATCTGGCTTCGGACGAATCAGCCTTCGTGACCGGCCAATGTCACATTATCGATGGCGGTTGGTCCAATTGAGGCCACCGCGCCTTCAGTGTCGTGTCCCATGATCGATGAAATTCTCCTCTTCCATCACAGCCATCTGGATGCCGGCTACACGCATTCGCAACCCATCCTTTGGGAGTTGCAGCAGGAGTACCTGACGCAGGTCGTCACCTGGCTCGAGGACACGGCGAGCGACTTCGAGGCGGGCGCTGCCCCAAAATGGACTTGCGAGGCGACTGAACCCGTGCTGCGTTGGATCGACCGGTCGCCGCAAGATCTGATCGACAGGTTCTTTGCGCTGTGCCGGGCCGGTCGTATCGGGCTGACCGCTTTGCGCTGGCATACGACCGCGCTTGCCGACGCGGCGAGTCTCGGGCGCCTCCTCGACGGCAAGCGCAGGCTGGAGGCCGTCAGCGGTCTACCGATACAGGTGGCGTGCCAGTTCGATGTCACGGGCGTTCCGTGGCGGCTCGCCGACGAACTGATCGACCACGGTGTCGATTTCTTCGTCATGGCAACGAATATTCACTTAGGAAGGGCCGCCAAACCGCGGCCTGGTCTCTTCCTCTGGGAAGCGCCGTCAGGGCGGCATCTGCGCGTGCTGAACGGCAATCATTACACGATGTTCGATCAGCTTTTATACGCCTGGGACGACTCCGTCGACCGCATGAAGGAAGGTTGGACCGAATACGAAGCGTTTCTGCAAAGTCAGGCCTATCCGCACGATTTCATCGTCCTGAGCTCGACCTGTTCACCGATCATGTGGGACAACGCGCCGCCCAATCCGTTCATGCCGAGCCTGATCGAACGTTGGAACCGCGAGCAGGGCCGTCCGTCGATCCGTTACGCCACGCTGGACGACGTCCGCCGGAGGGCAGCACGGATCGACGATCGCGACTTGCCGGTATTGCGCGGTGACTGGACCGATTTCTGGAACTTCGGCTGCGCCAGCGCGCCGATTGCCACCGGACTGAGCCGCCGCGCAAAACCACTGATACAGGCTGCGGCGCTCGTGGCGAAGACCGACAACGAACAACGCGCTCTGGTGCGGGCCGCCGATGCCATCGATCTCTATGACGAGCACACCTTTGGCTACTACGATTCGCGCCCCTCGCATCCGCAGGCTCAGACGACAGAGTTGTTGAAGCAAGCGCTGGCGCACGAGGGATATGAGCTGGCCAGCTTCGCCTTGATGAGCGCCCTGGACAATCTCGCCGCCAATCCGACCGAGGATCGGGGCGGTGACCGCGTACTGATAATCAATGCGTCGGACGCGGCGGTCGATGTCGCGCTGCCCGCGCGCGACGGAGCCTTCGCCATTCAGTTCCCTGCCGCTGAAAGAACCTATCGGGCCAGCCGCCTCTCTTACGACAACCGACCCTGGGTTGCCTACGATCCGGTCATGACGTCGCAAAAGGCCATCGCCAGCCTGGCGCCTTGGTCGTGGGTCGTGCGGTCGGCCAAGGGACTCGAGACTAGAAACGCCAATTCCGACCGGATTGTGCATAGCTCGTCAGACAGCGTGTCGCACATTCGCACGCAGAATTTCGTCACGTTGTCCGAAGTGGTGTCAGATGAGGCCACGGTGGACAATCGCTACTACAAGTTGACATACCAGCCGACAACCGGGAGGGTGATTTCGCTCTTTGATAAGACGACGAAACGCGAGTTGTTGGCTTCCGAAGGCCTTGGCTTTTTCACCTTTGTCCGCGAACGGCCCGACGCCTTGGTCGATGGTGAGCGCTCGGCCTTCTACAAGCGCGACTTGGCACGTGAAAAATACGACCGGCCATGCTGGGTGCCCTGGCAGCCGGTTCGCGAGCGTGCGACGAAGGTGCTGAGCTGCGGCGTCGAAGTCGATGACCTCAGTTTCCGTCTTGTCCGAGAATTGCAGGCGCCGGGTGCACTGTACCTAAGGGAGACCTTGCGTCTCGATGCAGACGACCCTCTGATCCGTCTGCGCGCCGAGATCGAACTACTGCCCGATCCCGCGCCGCAAAGCGTTTATTTCGGTTTTTCAATCGCGCTCGATGCGGGATGGGAAGCCGCCTTCGATTCTGCGGGCATCTCGATAAGGCTGGACGAAGACCAGCTCCCGGGTTCCTGCCGCAACTGGGTGACTGCCGAAAACTATGCAGCCATGTGGGATAGTCTCGGCGGCGTTGCCCTGTTTGTGGACGAAGCGCCGATGGTTCAGATCGGCGGCTTCAATTTCCGGGCACCGATGGATCACGTGGAGCGTGGGAAGAACCCGACGCTGCTGGCGTGGCCCGTATCAAATTACTGGGACACGAACTTTCCACGCATCCAGCCCGGCCGCATGGTCTTCAATTACGGATTGACCGGCATCATCGCGCCCGGTCTGGCGGAGATCGGACGCCGGGCTCGTGCCTTCCGCATGCCGGGACTGTTCTGGCCGGTGACCGCCCACGGGCGCGAAGCCGGGCATGGTGTCATCGAACCATCGAATCGCCGGTCGTGACACCCATCACGAGCGCGTTTGACGGCACGGAACGGTCTTGCATCACGTCTCGGGCTATAGCCATTGATGTTGGCGGCTCGCATATGCGGTGCGGACTGGTTGGCGATCAAGGCATCTTGAGCGTGTTTGACCATCCCATTTCTCCGAAGTCACGGCTGGCGCCGCTGTTGCAGGTACTCGAACATCATGTCGCGGGTTTTGCACGGAATGGAGACTGTCGCGCCATCACCATCTCGTTTCCCGGCATAGTGACGGGCGACGGCAAGGTGCTATCCACGCCACGCGGCAAGTTCGAGGACGCGCCGGACATCGATCTCGCCGGATGGGCTAAGGAGCGGTTCGGTCTGCGCCTGGTCATGGAGAACGACGCCCGCATGGCACTGCTGGGCGAGCACGCGGCCGGGGCGGCACAGAATTGCATGGACGTGGTGATCGTGATGCTGGGTACTGGGGTGGGGAGTGCCGTCATGATCCACGGCGCCCTGTTACGCGGTGCACATTTTCAGGCGGGGTGTCTCGGGGGCCATATTCCCGCGCGCTTCGACGGGCGTCTATGTATCTGCGGTGCAATCGGCTGCGTCGAGGCGGAGGCTTCGACTTGGGCGTTGGATGCCATCGCACGAGAACTCCATACCGATGGCGAAGGCAACCTCCCGCTGCCGTCGCAACTTGATTTCGCGACAGTGTTCCGGTGCAGCGCAGCCGGCGACTCCTTCATGACCGAGGTACGCGATCATTGCCTCAACGTGTGGAGCGCGGGCATCGTGGGCCTGATTCACGCTTATGATCCCAGTGTCGTCATTCTCGGCGGCGGGGTAATGGCTTCCGCCGACCAAATCATTCCCGCTGTCAGCTCCTATATCGGACGTCATGCCTTCACCTGGTGGGGCAAACCCGAACTCCGCACGGCAAAACTGGGCTCCGACGCGGCGCTCATCGGCGCATGGCCCTTGCTGCAGGAATGTCTGTGAGCCTTTCAAACTACGACTTCAATCCGATCACGCCCGTCGCGGGTGATGCCTTGCGAGGCTGGGAGGCGATCTGCGCCGCCTTGCCACGGCGCGCCAGTGGCCGAATTGTCGTGGAACTCTATCCCGGCGCTGACAAAGCGGAGGTCATCGAAGCACTGACCGCGGGTCTAAGGCCCGACCGGATCATCGATGTCGAGACATTCTTCCGCCCGCCCGAGGCAATCGACGCCATGCTCAGCCCGTATCTGGGGGACGATCCGGTTTTCGGCAAACTGAACCGGGTGGAAATTGCCGACTTTCTCGACCCGCATCGGTTGGTCATCGCGCAAGCGCAGGCCGCGTTGCCAGGCCTCTCTCTAGTCGTTGGGGCGGGTGCGTCCATTGTCTGCCCGGACGCTGACCAAGTCATTTATGTCAACATGGCTCGCTGGCCACTGCAATTGCGCTTCCGTCAAGGAAAGGCCTTCAATTTGGGCACGCAGGCGCGACGCGACAATCCGGCCGCCCTTTACAAACGCGCCTTCTTCGTCGATTGGCGATCTGCCGACCGACTGAAGACGCAGCTGATGCCCCGCATTGACTGGATGATCGATGGCAACGAAGCCATGCAGCCCCGCATGGTGTCAGGCGTTGACTATCGCGCGGCACTCAACTCTATTGCCCGGCGACCATTTCGCGTGAGGCCGTTCTTCGATCCTGGCCCATGGGGCGGGCAATGGATGCGCCAAACGTTCGGCTTACCGGAAAGTCCGACCAATTACGCATGGTGTTTCGACTGCGTACCAGAGGAAAACAGCTTGCTCTTAGGTATAGGCGACCAAGTGTTCGAAGCCCCGGCTATTGACGCTGTCCTCATCGAGCCCGAACACTTGCTGGGAGAGGATATCGTCTCACGCTTCGGGGCAGAATTCCCGATCCGGTTCGATCTGCTCGACACGATGGGCGGCGGCAATCTCTCTTTACAAGTGCACCCGCGCACCGCCTATATGCGCGATAAATTCGGCGTCACTTATACTCAGGACGAAAGCTACTATGTACTGGCCGCCGCCTCCGATGCCACTGTTTACCTTGGCTTGAAATCCGGTATCGACAGAGAAGCCATGGCCGCCGATCTTCGGACCGCTCAACTCCCCGGAGGCGCGCCGTTCCCGGCTGAAATCTATATCAACCAATGGCCGGTCCGGACTCACGATCACCTCCTGATTCCGGGCGGCACGATACACTGTTCCGGCGCGGGCATCGTCGTGCTTGAGATCAGCGCCACGCCCTACATCTACACCTTCAAACTCTGGGACTGGGGTCGTTTGGGGCTCGACGGCAAGCCGCGGCCCATCCATATCGATCACGGCCTCGCCAACATCGCCTGGGAGCGCGACACCGAATGGACGAGGCGCGAACTTGTCAACGCTGTGGCTCCGGTTGCCGATGGCAAAGGCTGGCGCGAAGAGCGTACAGGCCTGCATGCGCTGCAGTTCATCGAAACCCGCCGCCACTGGTTCGACGCGGCCGTCGCTCATGACACGGGCGGTACCGTCAATGTACTCAACCTGGTCAGCGGAGAGGCCTGCCTAATCGAAAGCCCTGATGAAGAATACCCGCCTTTCATCGTGCACTATGCCGAGACGTTCATCGTGCCGGCTGCTGTCGGAGCCTACATAGTCTCGCCCTTGGGTCGGGGGCCGCACGTGACTCTCAAGGCTTTTGTCCGTGAGGCGCTCGATATCCCCGCCGAAAAATAGCTAGTCGGGCGAATGCGCCACACGACGCCATTGCGCCGGCGTCACACTCATCCGTTGCTTGAAGGCGCGCTGGAAGGCGGCTTCGGACTGATACCCGACCATTTCCGCCACGGCCGCCGTGGAAGCGGAGGATTTCCTCAGTTCATTGGCAGCCAGAGTCATGCGGATGTCGGTTAGCAGGTCGCTGGCCGAACGCCCCAATCGCTCCTGGAAATTGCGTGCCAAAGTCGCACGCGACATATGGCACAGACGTGCCAACTCAGGCAGTGTCCACGCGCGGGCCGGCTCCTGGAACATGGCTGCCAGAGCGGGGGCAAGGCGCGGGTGGCCGGCCAGGGCAAGCAGCCCGGGCGGTGCCTCGTCCGATTCACTCCCCATTCGGAGCGCCAACGCGAACATGGCCGTCGACAGCGCATTCAACATGGCACGTCCGCCGAGGCTCTCAAGGGCCGACTCCGTTCGCATCAGCGTCACTAGGCCCTCCAGTTGCGCACCGGTTGCGGGCCGTTCAGTGCTTGCGCTGCGGTCGGGCGCGCGCACCACCAGCCGTGGCGGCAGATAGTCGCGCAATAAGCGCTCGTGCTGTGGCGTGAGGACAAAGCGGCCGCAGAGCATATCCAGGCGATCACCCGTTCCGGCGTTCTCGCTGATGGTCATGTTCAGTGTTGCGCGTTCGCGTGCCGGGGCCGGTGATGCACCGGAGCCGTCATGCAGCGTATGGGCCGCGCCGTGAGGGAACAGGAGGATATCGCCCGCCGTGAGGTGTCGTCGCGGGCCGCCACTGGAGTCTTCCAGCACGGCCGAACCGCTCACCACGATGTGATAAGGGATCTCTCCTGGGCTAGCGCGATCCTGAGCTATGAGCCAGGGTGCGCCATAAAAACAGCGGAGATCGAGATGGCCGTGAACGGGCACCATCTCGAGAAGGCGGCTGAGCCAGTCTAGGGGCGGGGACACATCGAACCTGCATTGGTGAGATGAATTAGCATATAAGTGATCTTATCTAATATTAATAAACTCATCACACGCCCGTAAAGTGGCACCGTACTCGTTCTCCAACCCTCGAAAAGGAGTGTCACTATGTCCCGTATCACCACCCCCACCCCGGAATCCGTCTCCGGCGCCACGGCCGAGATCTACGCGCAAATCAGAAAGGCCGCTGGCCGGGTCCCGAATACCTACGCCGCGATCGGCGCGTACGGACCAGCCGCATTGAAGGCCATTCTTCAGGCCGACGGCGTCCTGGCCGGCAGCACGCTGAGCAAGCAGGACCAGGAAACCATCAAGTTGCTCGTCAGCGAGATCGCCGGCTGCGATTACTGCGTGGCCGCGCACAGCTTGCTGGGGAAGACGGCGGGCCTTGCGCCTGAAGTCCTGAAGCAGATTCGCGCCGGTCAGCCGACAGGCGATGCCAGGCGCGATGCGCTGGTGCGCTTCGTGAGAAATCTGGTGCAAACCCGCGGCACGATCAGCGAGCAGGAGTTCTCGGCCATCAAGGCTGCGGGTTACACGGACCAGCACCTGGTGGACATCAGCCTGGCGATCGCCGTGACGACCTTCACCAACATTTTCAATCGTATCAACGACACCGATCTCGACTATCCCGCCGTGGCGTAACGGCGGCATCGAGATCGGCTTTCGGCCTGCACACAACAGAGTGGAGGAATTCGACAATGAACGCCCTTATCAATCTTCTGAGCCGCTTCGGCCTGCTCAAGGAGGATGTGGATTACCACTTGCTCCGAGCATCGATGGTCGTGATCTTCCTGTTCTTCGGATATCAGAAATGGTTCGACTACGAGGCACAGGTACTGATCCCTTACATCAGCCACGGCCCGCTCATTTTCTGGATGTACCCGGTGTTCGGCATCCGCGGAGCCAGCTGGTTTCTGGGAGTTTCGGAATGGCTGTTTGGCGCGCTCCTGTTCCTGGGATTCTGGGACAAGCGCCTGGGAATTCTGGGAGCGCTCGGCTCGACTGTTACCTTCATATTGACTGTGACCATCATTCCGTTCATGCCCAATGGCTGGGCCGCCTCGGCCGGCGGCTTTCCTGCCATGACCGGAGACGTCCCCTTCCTGATGAAGGATGTTGTTCTGCTGGCTGTATCGATCTATCTGCTGAAACAGGACATCCTGAGACTATCAGTGCCTGTCAGGCAGACGGTCCGTGCTAGCCATGCATAAGGGACTGTGGTTCGGAGGATGTCGTGGCGGCCGGTGGGACTACAATCGTCCCCCGGCCGCAAGATATTCCGTACTTCGGAACGAGAGACGCCCATGACGCTTTCCCCATCAAACACTTCGGTCATCCGTGCTTCGTTCAAGGGAACCGCCGGTTACGAGCTCAGCGCGCGCCTTGACCTCCCGGTCGGCCCCGTGCGCGCCTTTGCGCTTTTTGCTCACTGCTTCACCTGCACCAAGGACGTGCTCGCTGCGAGGCGCATCGCATCGGGCTTGGCGGCTGGCGGCGTGGGAGTGTTGCGCTTCGATTTTACGGGACTGGGGTCATCGGAGGGAGAGTTCGCCAATACGAACTTCTCGTCCAATGTTGAAGATCTCGTCAGCGCTGCCGCCTACCTGCGGGACAATTATTCCGCCCCAACCATCCTGATCGGCCACTCCCTTGGTGGTGCTGCGGTGCTCGCCGCCGCGCACGATATTCCCGAGGCGCGCGCGGTAGTGACAATCGGCGCGCCAGCCGACGTCGCCCATGTGCTCAACAACTTCGGCAGCTCATTGGAGGAAATCCGCGACAAGGGTGAGGCGCAGGTGATGCTCGCGGGGCGCCAGTTCCGCATTCGGCGCAGTTTCATCGCGGATGCCGAGGAGCACCGCTTGGCAGATCGAATAAGCTCTCTCGGCAAGGCGCTCCTGGTCATGCACGCACCGAATGATACCGTGGTCGGCATCGAGAATGCCTCGAAGATCTTTCTCGCTGCCAAGCATCCGAAGAGCTTTGTGTCGCTCGACGACGCCGACCACCTGCTGTCCGATGCCGCCGCTGCTGCGTATGCTGCGCGAGTGATCGAGGCCTGGGCATCGAAATACATTCCCGAGGCCCCGATGGCTCCGGAACTCGAGACCACCGACGTGCTCATTCGCGAGACGGGACAAGGTAGGTACCAGAACTCGATCGCCCTCGGTCGTCACCGACTGACCGCCGACGAGCCAGTTGCGGTGGGCGGGCTCGATTCCGGCCCCAGCCCCTATGATTACCTCTCGATCGCGCTCGGTGCCTGCACGTCGATGACGTTGCGCGCGTACGCGGAGCAGAAGAAGCTCGCGCTCGGCCGCATATCCGTCGCAATCCGTCACGGCAAGACCCCTGCTCAGCACTGCGCGGACTGCGGCGCTGTGGCTGAAGGCCGTGAGGGCAAAATCGACCGCTTCGAGCGCGTCGTCTCCGTCGAGGGCGAACTCGATGCGGCGCTGCGCGTGAAGCTGATTGAGATTGCCGCCAAGTGTCCTGTGCACCGCACGTTGGAGATGGGCTCCGCTGTCGTTACCAGAGTAGAGGCGGCATCGCGGTCGGTTCCAAACAGCAACCACGCGCCGCGCGATGCTTAGACAGTCTGGGTGCGGGCGATCGCGTCCCATTTGGCGGAGTTTACGCCCGCGATCAGCAGCCACAGGGCGAGTGTTCCTTCGCCGACCAGAATCGGCAGGAAGATCCACGGAAACAGATACTCCGCGAAGCCCTTCGGCATGAGGGCGACGAACGTGTTCAGCAGGTAGCAGATGCCGGCGAGGGCCAGCAGCACGCCGATGGCCCTGGGCAGGAAAGTCGAGCGGAAAATGAGATAGCCGGTGAGCACGCATGAACCGCTGAATAGTCCCAGGCTGATCGCGTACGCGGATTCGTACAGTTTGATCGACAGCAGCGCCAGCGAACTCAGCTGTGGTGCGGTCAGCACCGACAAATAGCCGTCCCCCTGCAGAATGACCAGCGGCGCGAACAGCAGAATCGAGCCGCTGATCGAGACGGCATTGCTGATGACATCCAGCACCAAGACGGTCAGCGCGAGTCCCCGGCTAACCGCCTTGAGCAGCGTGTAGAGCAGAACCGAACTCAGCACGCCGAGCGTCATGGCGGACACGTCAGCGAAGAATCCGGCGCGGTACAGTCCCGGCGCGGCGGCGATGTTGTGTGCCGTCGCCGCGGCGTCGCTATATACGACCAGCTTGGCCCGCACGACCATTTCCGCGAAGAAGCCGCAGCCGATGCAAAGCACGTACAGCGCGCCGGAGATTCTTGCTCTCAGGCGCGCCGACGTCTCCGGGATCAGAGTGTGGGCCATCTATGCGGCTATCGTAGCGCCCATTCGCCCATCAGACCATCCGTGTATTGCGCATGTACGCCGCGTGGCTCGAGGGAGCCACTGAGGCCGATATTCACGCGATCAAAGAAGCGATGGAAAGAAGACCCGCCGCGCGCGCGGCAATGCCCGATGTTCGTGCTCTGATTTCCGCTGTAAATGCAGGGACAAATCGCGCGAGGTTGATCGTGGTTCGTCCCCCGGAATTTGGCAGTAGTTTGGCAGTAGGGAAATACCCGAGTGACTCAAGTCTCAGAAACGATTCAATAATAAAGTGGCGGAGAGGGTGGGATTCGAACACCCACGATCAAGCGTTGAGAATCAATAATTTACAATCTTTTCAACGTTCTCCAATCCCCTCAAAACCCCTTCGCCCCCCAGTTTTGCCAGTAGATTCTGCCAGTAGCGGGAAGACGACTTTTCTTGAGCCAGCTCCCGGGCTGGTTGTAACCACAATTTTATTGAAGTCACGCCGAGCAATGCCCGACGGGCAGATATCGAAAGGCGAATTCGCTATTTCTTCGCTATGGCAAAAACGTCCGGAAGGCTGGCGAGTCATTTATTCACACGAGTCTACGACTCGCTAAGGCGATTCAATCCCGCCAATTGGCGCCGGAGAAATGCCCGCCATCTACCGCCATTGATCTCGCGTACACCCCCTCATGCCAATCCGGGGCGGATAGTTTAGCTATTCCAGGTAGGGCCCGAGCACATTTTCGATCCATTTCATGAATGCGCGGACTCGGCGCGACAGGTTGTGCCGATGCGCTACCACGAGGGACGCGGCAAAGGACCGGCGACGAAAGTCGGACAAAACTTCCACAAGCACTCCACTCTCCAAGTATCGGCCAATCCCAAGAAGTGGGGCCTGAATCAAGCCAAGGCCGGCGAGGGCCGCGGCTTCGTAGGTTTGTGCGCTGTTGACGTGCAGCGCACCTGGCAACTGAAGTGTCGCGTAACCTTCGCCGTCCGGATATTCCCATTGGAAGGGTCTTGCGCCCAGCGTCGGCGCGAAGTGAATGGTCCGGTGTTCCTGGCGCTTAAGATCCTCCAGCGATCGAGGGACGCCATAGCGCGCGAGGTACGCGGGACTGGCAGCGTTGGCCATGCGTAACTTGCCCAATGGGCGCGCAATCAGCGTCTCGTCCCCAATGGGTCCGAGCCGCAATGCACAGTCGAACCCCTCTTGAACCAGATCAACTTGCCGATCCGTGCTCGACACCTCCAGCTCCAATTCGGGATGAGTCGACATGAAATCCGGCAAGGCCGGCACGATCGTCATCCGTGCCACCTCGGTCGGAAGATCGACGCGTAGACGCCCGCGCAGTGCCACGCGATCGTCTGCGAACATTGAGTGCAGATCATCAACGTCAGCAAGCAGATCGCGAGCACGTGCGTGTAATGCCCGTCCGTCTTCCGTCAACTGCACGCTGCGCGTGGTCCGGTGCAAAAGCCTGACACCGAGATCTTCTTCCAGCTTCCGGACCGCGGTTGAGGCCCTGCCCTTCTGAATCCCTAGGCTATCGGCTGCGCGGGTGAAGCTCTCCATGTCAGCCACCGTGACAAAAATCAGGAGGGGTTCGAGATTTTGCATTTTCGCGCCCTGCTATTGTTCACTTTAGAGATAACAGTAAGTTCTATTTATCGATGTTTATCATACCAGAGAGACACAATAAGCTTTCGAAATCGGGGGATCCCCCCTTCATCGGAGGATGCGCGGTGTCAGAAATAATGAATCTGCATCAGGTGCCTGAGGCTTTGACCTTGCGTCGCGCCCAGTGGGCCGGCCGGTTGATGAGCGCTTTTGTCGTTATCGCTCTGGTGGCAGACGGCACTATTCAGCTTTTCGCGCCGGCACAGATCGCGAGCATGTTGCGAGAAACCGGGTTCGCTGTGGACCTGACTCGAGTCGTAGGTCCGATCATTCTCGCCTGCGCCATCCTTTACGCCATCCCGGCCACCGCCGTCCTGGGCGCGATCCTAGTCACAGGCTTTTTGGGAGGCGCCATCTGCGCCCATGTCCGTATAGGCGAGCTGGGGGCGCCGCCGGAAATCATCTCCCTGCTTCTGGGCGCGATGACCTGGGGCGGCCTCTACCTGCGCAATCCCCGCATCCGGGCCATTTTGCCGCTCATCCGTTAAACCCAACGGGGCAGCGCTCTGCCCCTGAACATCAGGAGAATGCACATGTTTTTAGTCATGGGAATCACAGGAAAAGTAGGCGGCGCGACGGCAGAACATCTGTTGGCGCGCGGCAAGAAGGTACGCGCATTGGTCCGCAATCGCGAAAAGGCGTCAAGCTGGGCGAACCGGGGCGTGGAACTGGTTTACGGCGATTGGAATGATTCGGCAGCCATTGAGCGGGCGCTCAAAGGTGTCGAAGGTGCGTTCGTCATGTTGCCGGCTGTCTGGTCGCCCTCGCCCGATTTCAAAGAAGCCAAGGGCGTGATTGCGAACTATGTCGAGGCGCTCACCAAGGGAGCGCCCCCGCGAGTGGTTGCGCTTTCGTCGATGGGTGCGAACAGAACCAGCGGGCTCGGGATGACCACGGCCTTATCGCTCCTCGAGCAAGGCTTTCGCGATCTCGTATCGCCAATCGCATTTGTGCGCGCAGGTGGATTCTTCGAAAACTTCCTCTACGGATTGCAGGTCGCCCAGGGCGGAACGCTACCGGTCTACTACAATCCGACAAGCCGGAAATCGACCATGGTCGCGACGAACGACATCGGCGCGCAGGTCGCAGCCCTTTTGACCGGGCCGGCATGGTCAGGGCAGCGAGTCATTGAGCTGGGTTCGATGGTCAGCGCGGATGAAGTCGCTGCGCAACTGGGCGATGTCATGCAGCGCGACGTCAAGGCCTTCGCTGTTCCGCGGGCCGAGTGGCCGGCAGCGTTCGAACGGTTCGGCATCCCCAAAGGCCAAACCGGACCGGCTGAAGCGATGTTCGAGGCCGTCAACGCGGGATGGATGGACCTCGGCGTCGCGGGCACGGAGCACGTCGCCGGCACAATGCCTCCTCGTGTTGTGTTCGCGGCGGCGCGGCAGGCCGTCACCACGTGAACCGCACAGTACCAATCAGAATAGATCGAGGTCAAACATGAAGATACTGGTTTTGGGCGCAACCGGTGGAACCGGCCAGCTCATCGTCCGCGCCGCCGCGCAGAGTGGTCACTCCGTAGCGGCGTTGGTTCGTGCGAAAGCGGGCGCCGACCTGCCGGGAGCCAAGCTGATCGAGGGCGAAACGCGCGATGAGGCGACCCTCGTGCGCGCTTTGGACGGCTGCGATGCCGTCGTCAGTGCGCTGGGCACCGGTATGGGCTTCCGCCAGGTGAACTTGCTGACCGTCGCGACCCGCGCCCTCGTCGCGGCGATGACCCGCACCGGCGTCCGCCGGTTAATATGCATCTCCGCGCTCGGAGTCGGCGACAGTCGCGGTCACGGCGGCTTCGTCTTCGACCGGCTGTTCCAGCCGTTGCTGCTCGGCCCCGCCTACAAGGACAAGGAGCGCCAGGAAGCCACGATCCGCGCCAGTTCGCTCGACTGGGTCGTTGTCCGCCCCGCTATGCTTACCAACGACCCTCCGCGTGGCCGCGTCAGGGCCACCGCCGACCTCGCAGGCGTTAACGGCGGCAAGATAGCGCGCGCCAATGTCGCTCAGTTCGTGGTCGAGCAATTGACGACCGACACCTGGTTGCGGCGGACACCCGTCATCCTCTGGTGAAGAGTTAAGAAGGCGCTGTTTTTCTTCGCAGTTCATGATGCGCCTTTGGCGACTGACAAGCCGGACATCCGTTCACGCAATCTCGTCAGGGTCTTCGTTCCGAACAAATCCATGACGTTTGAGGCTCGCGTACTGGAGCTGTCGGTTGATGTCGATGATCTTGGACGCGCGGGGTAACCCAGAACGCTCACGGGCGGATCAGTTGTGAGGATTCGCGCTCACGCGCGCCGAGTCCGCCACATCTCCTTCGAGCTTTCGCAGCGCGGCGACAAGGTGAGCCACTTCGTACGGCTTGGTTAGGTGAGACTGAAAGCCGGCATCGAAGGCCCGCTGCCGGTCTTCGTTGCGCCCGAAGGCGGTCACGGCAACCGCGGCAAGCCGCGTCGCCGGCATCTTAAGGTCCTTTCGAATGTGCTGCATCAACTCATACCCGTCCATTCCAGGCAATCCGATGTCGCTGACGAGTACGTTGAATGAGAGCCCTTCGCGTGGCGACATCATCGCTCCGTCTACTTGCCGCCGCGAGGCAGCGCCCAAAGTTATGGAACTAGGTGGTTCTATCCAACGCCTTAAGTACGATGTTGCGTGCGTGGCGCAGGACAGCCTTGAGCTCGCGTGCGGAAACTTCTGCAAACCCGAGTCCTCGGAGTAGAAAAATACCTTCAACAGCCAGCAGTGCGTGACGGACTTCCGCAACCTCACCGTGTGCCGATCGAAGCGGATCGAGCAATGCGCTGTAAAGGTTTCGCACCGGTCCCAGCATGTCAGGGGCGTGCACTAGTGCGGTTATGAGAAAAGCCGCCATTTGCGTCGTGGCGTCGTCCTCGGCCAGTGCTTCCTCGATATGCGCGAGGACCAATTCGACCGGCCCAGTTGTCCCGCTGCCAAGTCGACGACGCACTGCCTCCTGAAAACGAGCAACTTCTCGTTCTAGCGCTGCATGTATCAATTCATCCTTCGTTGCAAAGCTATAGACGAGACCGCCCTTGCTGATACCCGCGCGCTCGGCGACGGCATCGAGCGTGAAATTCCGGCCACCAGACGCGAGGATTACGGCCTCGGCAGCATCTAAAACCCTGTCTTTGTCGATTTCCTTTTTTCGCGTCAAAACAACCCCTTGTTTTTCCGACTGATCAGTCGCATATTATTTCCGACTGGGCAGTCAGATTAGTACTACTAGCGAATTTATGAAAGGACATAACAATGGAAGACTCTTTACCCGTCGCAGCCCTCGCGCACTTTGTCATGAAAGTGCGCAATATCGAGGCAACTTATCGGTTTTACAGTGACTTAGGTCTGCGCGCACTCGACACGTTTCCTGGATTGGCGATCGTTGAACTGCGCGGTGGCACGCATTTGTTGATATTTCAAAAGGACGATGATCAGAGCAGCGCGCTGCATGACGGTCATGTCGGCCAAAGACCAGAGTTTGGCAGCGAAAAATTGGATCTGATGATCGCTGGACATACAAGAGCGCAACTGGAACTCTTCAGGGCCGGCCTGATTGATAAAGGATATTCACCGGCGGCCATCGCAGACAGCGTGCTTTATGGCCATCACTATTTCTCGATGCAAGATCCGGATGGAAATGGCGTCACTTTCTACACTAGCCATTGTGGCGATAAGCCCGTTTGATATTTCCGCCGAATAACCGGCGTGAAGGGTCCCAAGGACCTTCTTGGCTAGGGCGATTGCGGTAGCGTTATCGATGACAAGCCAATAATGGCCGCAGGCATGAGCGGCACCTTCAAATGGAGAATTAGATGGGCAGGCATACGACAACCGGCGGTGTCATCAGCAAAGGTAGCCACCGAATTCAGTATGAGTTTCGCTTAAACGGCGTTCGCTATCGACCGAGCGTCAAGTCAATCCCGAACGAAGCAAATCTTCGCCGCGCCCGCGAGCACTTGAAGGCAATTCAGCGGCGGATACGCTCGGGCACGTTTTCCTTCATCGAGGAATTTCCCGACTTTCGCGATCTGCATAAAGTCTTCCATTCATCGCCATACCGCACGTGCAGCCAAGTGTTCGACGAGTTTTTGACGAATTGCGAATCGCGTCTCGCCAAAAATGACCTCTCGTTCGCCACCTTAGCCAACTATCGAAAGGCTTTGGATTCGGTGTGGCGCCAAGAGCTTGGTACGTTGCCGTTTTTGAGTATTCGATATTCCATGCTGTCGAAGATTGCCTCGGCGCATACAAACTGGAGCAAGAAGACCTACAACAACAAGCTGAGCGTGCTGCGCCGGGCTTTTGAGTTTGGCTACCGGGACCACCCCTCCCACCCCAATCCCGCCTGGTCGTTGAAAAGTGCTCGCATGAAACGCCGCGACGTGCCGCGCATTGACCCTTTTCGCATTCAGGATGCGGAAGCGCTTATTGCTGTAATTCATCAAGATTGGGGTGAGCGACAAGGCAACTTTCACGAGTGCCGTTTCTTCACGGGACTTCGACCCTCCGAAGAGATTGCGCTGCGAGTGCGGGACTTCGATGAAGTCGAGGGAACGCTTTCCATCACCAAGGCGCGGGTCTATGGGGTGGATAGGAACATGACCAAGACGTGCGAAGATCGCGTCGTTCAACTGTGCCCTCGAGCGATCGTGACCTTGAAGCGTCAGCTCAATCTCTATCAGCGCCTCAAGGCCCGTGGATCCGTCAATCACGACCACCTGTTTTTCGGTGACGACGGGTTGCCCATCCGGAGACTAGGCTATGTCACCAAATGCTGGCGCAAATCATCCGAGCGCCTGGGCTTGAGAGGCCGCCGGCCCTATGTCGCGCGCCATACCTCAGTCAGCTGGAATCTAATGATCGGAAAGAGTCCGCTCTTTGTTGCCCGCCAACATGGGCACCGCGTCGCGACCATGTTCCGAACCTATGCAGCCTGGATGCAGGATGCCCCCGAATCCGATATTCGGCTGATCCGATCCGCCATGAAGGCGAAAAAATCAGCGAGCGGAGCGAAGCCTGGGCGGGAGTCTCATTTGCGAATCGCGCCAGTGGCCAGATTAGCCACTGGATTGGCCACTGGAAACGTGGTCTCCAAGCGCAAAACGCTGGAATTTACGGCAAAAAGAAGTGGCGGAGAGGGTGGGATTCGAACCCACGTGCCGGAATTACCCGACCATCCGATTTCGAGTCGGCGCCGTTATGACCACTTCGGTACCTCTCCGGTTAACTTAAAACTTTACAGAATTTACTTAAGTTTCTACGGCGTTAACTTAAGCAATGTTGCAGTGTGACGCGATAGTCAGCGGTGATAGAAACGCATTTGTCAAGGGTCCGCGGATAGAAATAAAGGGTTATTCTAGCGCATCGGCAACGGGCCTGTCTCATCAACCGAACTCGCCCAGCCTCACGGAATCAAAGCTCACGACCGTGCGTAACTCGACACTCCACAACAATTGGCAACGCTGGACGAAAGTCATCATTTCGGTGGCGGCCGTCACCTTGCTGTGCACGTGCACGCCGATGCCGAGTTTGATCGACCAGATCAAGACTCTGGGGGAGCTGCGTGTGGTCACGCGCAATGGTCCCCTCGCCTACTATCGAGGCCCGGACGACATGCCGGAGGGGCCGGAATACGAATTGGCGCGTCGTTTCGCCGATGAGCTTGGGGTCAAGCTCAAGATTACGGCGGTGCGCAGTTATGCGGAAATCTATGCGGCGCTCACCTCCGGGCACGCGCATTTGGCCGCAGCGGGATTGAAGATCCCCTCTCAGAACATCCCCGGCGTCGAATTCGGCCCTGCCTATCAGCGGGTTCGCGAACATTTGATCTACCGGCGCGCGGCAGTGCGTCCGAGTTCGCTTGCTGAAATCGGCAGCGGAGATCTGGAAATAGCCGCCGGCAGTTCCCACGCGAAGACCTTGTACGCGGCGCGAGATTTGCTGCCTGATCTCGTGTGGGTGGAAAACGCGAGCACGGATACCCAGGCGCTGCTCGATGGGGTGGCGGCGGGGTCCATCGATTACACCATCGCCGATTCCACGGAATTTGCGTTGGCGCACGACGTCCATCCGGATCTGCGCATCGCCTTCGATTTCGCGGGCAGCCAATCGATCGCTTGGGCCGCAAGCACGCGGGACCCGGGATTTCTGCACGACATGAGCAACTATTTCGCGCGGCTCAACGTCAACGGCGAGCTCGCCGCGATCGTCAAGCGCTACTACGGCCGCTCCGAGGATCTGGAGTTCGTCGGGGCGCGCGGCTTTATGCGGCATTTGCAAAGCCGCTTGCCGCTTTACAAGAAGTGGTTCGAAGAAGCGGCTGAGCAAAGCAGTCAAGACTGGCGCTTGTTGGCTGCCATCGGGTACCAAGAGTCGAAGTGGAATCCCAGCGCAGCCTCGCCGTCGGGTGCAAAGGGGCTGATGCAGCTGACCGACGATTCGGCGAGCGAAGCCAAGGTGACCAACCCCACCGATCCCAAGCAGAGCATCTTTGGCGGCGCCCGGTATTTCCGGCACGTGTACGAAAAAATCCCAACCCACGTGCCGGAGCCGGATCGAACTTGGTTTGCGCTGGCCGCCTACAATATCGGGTACGGGCATTTGGAGGACGCGCGGGTGCTGACGCAAAAGGCGGGGCGCGATCCAGATTCGTGGCAGGATGTGCGCGAATTTCTGCCGCTGCTGGAGCAGGAGCATTGGTACACCCAGACTGAGAACGGATATGCACGCGGCTGGGAACCGGTGCGCTACGTGGACAACGTACGCGGCTATCGGGATCTGCTGGAATGGGCCTGGGGCGCCGGTGGCGGCGCCGGCAGCGGCACCGGCGCAGTCGCCTTGAATTAGCGCCGAGTCTCGAAGAAATTCCGCAACAGCGCGGCGCTTTCGTCGCTGCATACACCGCCGAATACGTCGATGCGATTCGCGAGCTTGGGCTCGCGCGGCAAGTCGATGACACTGCCGCAGGCACCCGCTTTTTGATCCCAGGCGCCGAACACGACTCGCGAAATTCGCGCATTCAGCACGGCGCCCATGCACATCACGCACGGCTCCAAGGTCACGTATAGCGTGGTCCTTCCAAGCCGATAATTGCCCAGCCGCTGCGCCCCCGCGCGCAGTGCAACGATCTCCGCATGTGCCGTCGGGTCGTGGTCGACGATCGGCCGGTTCCACCCCTCGCCGATCACTTCCCCGTCCAGCACCAACACGGCGCCGACAGGCACTTCGTCATCCAGCGCGGCACGCTGCGCCAGTTCGAGTGCACGCCTCATGAAATCAACATCCCGGGACGAATTCACCTGAGGCGCCATCACTTTCCCCGCCGTCCGCATACCTATTGCGTCACGAAAATCGCCGCACAAACCAGAAGCAGCACGGCGGCACTATAGCTCAGTGAGTTGGGAATGCCGACCACCGAGTCCAACGTGCCTCGTCATCCGGCGCCGGGCTGTGCGGGCGGCCATTTCATCGATTTTGCGAGTGCGGATCGACCGCAGTTCGGGCCGGAGCTCAAATAGCAAGTCCACGGAGCGGACTAGCCAGTAGAATCTGCGGATCGCAGATACATAAAGAGAACGAGGATTTCATGCGTGGATTTCTGTTGGCACTGGCTTGCGTGGCAGCTCTGCCCGCGATTGCCGACGAGGGCATGTGGACATTCGACAATTTCCCGGCAATCGCGGTAAAGCAGCGCAACGGAGCGGATATCACACCCGCCTGGCTCGACCATGTACGGCTGTCGACGGTTAGGCTTGCGAATTGCACTGCCTCGTTCGTCTCACCCGAGGGCCTGATGCTCACCAACCACCATTGTGTGGAATCCTGTCTCGCGGAGCTCTCGTCCAAGGACAGGAGTCTGGTCGAGCTTGGCTTCGCCGCGGCGGATCGAAGTGCCGAGCAGCGCTGCCCCGCACAACTCGCGGACGTGCTGGTCGGTACCGAGAACGTGACCGACACGGTTTCCAGTGCCATCGCAGGCTTGAGCGATACGGCCGCCAACGACGCACGCAAGAGGACGCTGACCACGCTCGAACAGGCTTGCGAGCAAGCGAGCGCGAAGGCGAAATCCGGCAAGCTCCGCTGCCAAGTCGTGACTCTGTACCAGGGAGGCCAGTACTTCCTCTACAGGTACAAACGCTACGACGACGTACGACTGGTATTCGCCCCGGAGGGTGACATCGCGTCTTTCGGCGGCGATCCGGACAATTTCCAATTTCCCCGCTGGTCGCTCGATTTCTCGATACTGCGGGCCTATGAGAACGGCAAAGCCGCCGTCACGCCCAATTATCTGCCAATCAAATTCGACGGACCCGCCGCCGGCCAACTGGTATTCGTTGCCGGCCATCCGGGCTCGACGGCACGCCTGCAAACGCGGGCCCAGCTTGAGTTCGACCGGGACCTGCCCCTGCCCATCACTTTGATGCGCGCTGCTGAGCTGCGCGGCCGCTTCATCCAGTTCGGTACCACCAACCCGGCCGACGACCGCATCGTGCAAGCGCCCCTCAACAGCTTGCAGAACGCGATCAAGGTGCGCCGCAAGGAGCTCGATGCGTTGAACGACGCTGCGCTGCTGTCCGGCAAGTCCGAAGCGGAAGCGAAGCTCCGGGCGACCGCCCATCTCGCCGGCACTGATCCCTGGCATGAAATCGAGTCCGCCACCGCCCGCGAGCGCGCGCTGTATCTGCAGTACACCTTTCTGGAAAGCGGCGCGGGGTTCAATAGCGCCCTGTTCCGCGACGCCCGCCTGCTGCTGCGGAGTGCCGACGAGCGCACGAAGCGCAACGTCGACCGTTTGCGGGAGTTTACCGAAGCGTCGCTGCCGTTGATTCAGCGCGAACTGTACGCACGGGTTCCGGTGTATCCAGAACTCGAAGTATTGACGCTGTCTTTTTCACTCGAACGCATGCGCGAATGGCTGGGCCCCGATCATCCGGTGGTACGCAGACTGCTGTCCAAGGAATCGCCCGAGGCTCTGGCGACGCGGCTCGTTGCCGAGACCAAGCTCGACGACGCGGACGTGCGCAAGCGATTGTGGCAAGGCGGCAAAGCGGCCGTGGACGCGTCGCTCGATCCAATGATCGCGTTCGCGCGCGCGGTCGACGCCGACGCCCGCACCCTGCGCAAGCGATACGAGGACGAAGTAGAGGCACCGATTGTCGCGGCGGCGCAAAGAATTGCAGCGGCGCGATTCAAGGTCTACGGGACCAATGTCTATCCCGATGCGACCTTCACACTGCGCCTCAACTACGGTACGGTCCAGGGCTGGGTCGAAAACGGCACGCCCGTCGAACCGTTCACTCATCTGGGCCGCGCCTTTGAGCGCGCGACCGGCGCCTCGCCCTTCAAAATACCTGCCAGTTGGATGAAGGCGAAGGACCGGCTCGACATGGGAACACCCTTCTGCATCTCGACCAACAACGACATCGTCGGCGGAAATTCGGGCAGTCCGATGATCGATGTCGACGGCAAAATCGTCGGGCTGATGTTCGACGGGAACATCCACTCGATCGCCGGTCACTATTGGTTCGACGCCGCGAACAATCGTGCGATTGCCGTGCACCCCGCGATTATTCGCGAGGCGCTCGACAAGGTGTACGGCGCGAAATCGCTGCTGACCGAGCTCAATGCCCAATGAACCCATCGACGGCTGATCGAGTCATCCCCCGGTGTGCCGCGCCTTCTCGATCAAGCCAACGACCGTTCCCCACGACATCGGACCCTGGTGCATGGCGAAGACGGTGTCGACGATGAGGTTCTCGCGCTTCACGGCCTGCGCCACTTCGTACATCAATTCCGGGTCATAGAGCGTGCCGTCGTCATTCAACGACAGCGTGTCGCTCGCATACAAGAGGTGGCGCTCCGGAAAATAGACCATGTATTGCCGTTCGGTCGACGCGCCGCGCAAGGGATAGAGCTCCATACGATTCGCGCCGCTGCCAATCTCCTGCTTCTTCGCCACGATTTTCCAGTGAGGCGCTTTGGAATTCGTCGACTTCTGCAATGCGTCGGGCTCTATCGTGTGAGGCGCGCTCATCATCCTGTCGAGTAAGGGCTGGTTCAGATCGAGGATGTAGACAGGCAGGCCCAGGGCCACTGCCTGCCGCACGCCGCCGGTATGCGGCCAGGAGTCAGAAGTCGACAGAACGGCGCTGACCCGCAGACCCGGGTAGCGCTTCCGAGCTTGCCTCACCACACCCTGCGTGTACGGTCCCGAAATCGGCGCTTCGAGGATGATGATCCCATCAGGCTCCTTCACGACGGTCGCGTTCCACGATCCGGCATAGAGATCGATCCCCGGCGCCAGAGCGGTAGCCTGCTTGACGCTGAACGATCGGTTCCAGCCCGGCGAAGCTGCACTTTGCTTGACGGCTCCCGCATTCATGTCGAAGGCCTTCTCATCGATCTGAACATCGAGTTCCACATTCAGCGCCTGCGTTGAACTCCAGACGACGCCATTGCGCTCCTCGACCGAGTTCGTAGGGAAGGTGATCCCCTCAACCAACCTCCAATTGTCGTAATAAATCCGCTGCCGTACGTCGCCCCAGAAATACCAGAAATCGTGAAATACCTGGGTGGTCTCGACGGCATCGGGGAGATGATTGAATGGATTGAGAAGCACTCGGACCGGAATATGCCCCCAGCTGAAAGCCACCACGGCATGGGGAGTCGACCGCAGAGTCGCCGGCGCTTCAAAGTGCAAGTCGGACGCGCCGGCAGCGGTCAGCAGAACGCGCGCCGGACCCAACGCCAGCGCTTCCCGGGACGCATCCAGGTCACTCAGGGAACACGGCGAATCGCCGAACTTGGTGTGGTACACACCGCCGCCGGGACCGACGAGCAACGTGGTATCGGAATCCGATTGATTGGGATCGGATTCCGGCCATGTCAAATTCGCTTCCTTGAGCAGCCGTTGATTGGCCAAGTCCAGCGTGGTGCGGCCGCGCTCATACGAGGTGATGAATGGCGCCTGCCGGTAGGATTGCTCCATCAGCAGCGTATGGCCGACCGTTTGCAGGCGCACGCTTGCCACTTGCTGCAGGCGTTCCCGACCTCCCATCGCGTCCAGCGCCGCGGTGACGCACTGCTGCGGACTTTGCTGAGCGCAACCCGGAGCGCTTGGGGATTTCTCATGGGCATGGGCTCCCGCGGCCACACACAGCCCTGAAACGGTCAACACATACTTCCCGAGACGGGCGTGCGCGTAGAAGCGATCCATTGGGCTCCCGATGGGCCATAAAGACGCGTTCGAGCTTAACCCTCACCTCCCCACAGGGGCGAGCGTCGGCGTATGGAGACGGTGCATTGAATTGACTGGTACCGTCATTTCGATAAAAACTCGGTGACGAGCTTGATGGTCGCCGGCGGATTCTCCTCCATGATCCAGTGGCCGGAGTTCGGGACTATGCCGACCGCGACGTTGCCGGCGACAAAACGCAGCTCGTCCGCCATCCCTGCGCCGAAGGATTTCTCGGCGCCGACGGCGAGCACCGGCATCGCGATCTTGCCGCCCTTGGCGAGCAACGCCTTGTTGTCGACCGCATCCTGGCTGAACGCACCGAACTGTTCGAACGCGTCGTGCATCGCATGCGGCCGCGCATAGAGAGCGGCGTAGTGCTGGCGGGTCTCCTCATCGATCCCCTTCGGATCCGCCGATAGTTCATTCCAGAAGCGGTCCAGATAGATCCGCTCGCGCCCCTGTACCAGCCGCTCCTCATCGGGACCGCGGAAATTGAAGTGCCACAGAAGCGGGCTGCGGATGATGTTATCCCAATCGCCGATTCCCGGGAGCGGAGCATCGATCGCGGCCCACCGTGTGATTCTCGACGGGTACTGTGCCGCCAGCGCATACCCCACCATGTTGCCGATGTCGTGAGTCACGAGATCAGCCTTCTGCACCTTGAGGGCGTCCATGACGCCGATAATGTCGACCGCCTGATTTTTCTTCGTGTAGCCCGTATCCGGATGGTCGGACAGTCCCATGCCGCGCAGATCGGGCACGATCACGGTGTGATCCTTGACGAGCACTGCGGCCAGCGGCGCCCACATATCACCCGTGTCGCCAAAGCCATGCAGCAACACCACCGCCGGACCATGCCCGCCGACGCGAACGTAGAGGTTGGTGCCGTTGGTCTGCATCATCTGGGTGTGAAAACTCTCTGGATAGGACAGGACGCGCGCGAAAGCAGGCGTCGCGAGAATCACCGCGGCGGCGGCGGCCGACATAAATCTGAACATATGAACCTCCCGTGTGACCGCGGCGTTCCGCCGCGGCGGAACCGCAAATTATTGTGAGTCGCACTATAGACTTCCTAACCCAACGACCGCCAGCGATAATCCGCCGAATGAATCCGAAGTTCTTCCGCACTCCCGCGGACTTCCGCGCATGGCTCGAGAAGCACCATGCATCCGCACTGGAATTGTTGGTGGGGTTCTACAAGCGGGAGTCCGGCAAGCCCAGCATCCCCTGGCATGAGTCCGTGGGTGAGGCGCTCTGCTTCGGCTGGATCGATGCAATACGCAGACGCGTCGACGACGCGAGTTACACGATCCGATTCACCCCGCGCAGGCGCGAAAGCGTCTGGAGTGCTGTCAACCTCGAGCGGGCCAGATCCCTCGCCGCGGAGGATCGAATGCGACCCGTCGGGTTGAAGGCGTTTGAAGCACGCCGGTCAAACAAGTCCGGCGTCTATTCATATGAGCGAAGACCGGCAGACGCCTGAGCCACGGTCACGGACGTCAGACCAAGTAAATCAATTACTTGTGATATCACTCCGACGCAATCGTTTCCTGCAGGGCTAAATCAAGGGTGCGAGGCTGACCCGTAGACCGGCCCCGCGTCCTCAATGGCTCAGAGTTGCGGGTACCGGGCCACTGTTGCATCCTGCACGCTCAGAAGTAAGAGCGCTCGGAAGATGCCCAATCAAGGCTCGAGTCCGCCCGAGAACGCAACACAACCGGCGGTGTCCGATGACAGCCCAGCCTCCGCTGATTCCGCCGCGCCCAATGAGGCGGCGGGCTCCCATTGGCTCGCGGGAATCTGGCAGCAGACCAAGGAACACCGGGTCGTTCAATGGACCTTGGCGTACGCCGCGTTCGGCTACACGACGCTGCATGGAATGCAGATGGCGCGGGAAGCGTTCGAATGGCCATTGGCGGTGACACGCGTAACGTTGCTCATCGCACTGCTGGGTGTTCCCGTCGCCGCCACTCTCGCCTGGTATCACGGGCACCGCGGGCGACACCGGATCAGCGGTTCGGAACTGTCCATCCTGACGGCCTTACTGGTGATTGCGGGCACTCTCCTCTGGAGATTCTCAGGGAACGTGCACGAGCGAGAGACATCGAGTGCGGTGGTCAGCGCAACTCCGGCGGCATCGTCGCCTCCGAGCGACTTCGCACCGCCGCCGCACTCGGTGGCCGTCCTGCCGTTTGTCAACATGAGCGGAGACAAGGATCAGGAGTACTTCTCGGATGGCCTGTCGGAAGAATTGGTCAATGCGCTTGCGCTCATCGATGAGCTGCAAGTCGCTGCGCGCACGTCATCGTTCTCGTTCAAAGGACAGGCGGTTGACGTAGAGACCATCGGCCACAAGCTCCACGTCGGCGCGGTGCTGGAAGGCAGCGTAAGGCGATCCGGCAGTACCGTGCGCGTCACGGCGCAATTGATCAACGCCTCGAATGGGTTTCATCTCTGGTCCCACACCTACGACCGCGACCTGAAGGACGTGTTGGCAGTGCAATCGGATATTGCCACAGCCGTGGCGCGGCAACTGCAGGTCAAGCTGCTTGGCAATGAAGCCGGCAAGATCGAAATCGGCGGAACTCGCAATCCGCAAGCCCATGACGCCTACCTTCGAGCCACGCAGTTATATTCGAAAGCGGACACCGAGGATCTCTATCGAACCGCGTTGGCGGCATTCGATCAAGCGATAGCGCTCGATGCAAGTTTTTCCGCCGCCTACGGAGGTCGTGCCTTTTCGCTGCTCGGGATTGCCACCAGGACCCTTAGTCTCGCCCTGCGGGAGGAGATGCAGAAAAAAGCAGGTGAGGCGGCCGATCGCGCAGTCGCATTGGCACCGGACTTCGGCGAGGCGCACCTCGCGGCCGCAGTGGTTTGCCAGCGTACCCTCCACTTTGGCTGCGCGGCTTCCGAATTCGATCGCGCCCTCGCCTTGGCGCCCGGCAGCGCCGAGGTGCAATTGAACTTTGCACGCTTTGCCGGCCTCTTAGGTCACCGCGAAGCCGCGCAGACCGCTGCATGGCGTGCTGTGAGACTCGATCCGCAAAACTACTACTCGCACGTTAGGCTCGCGGCAGTCCACTTCGACGCCAGACTCTTCAACGAGGCAATCGCGGCAGCCCAAGAAGCGGCGGCGCTCAACCCGGACCTGCACGCGGCCGCGGTGATCATCGCTGAGAGCTATTTGGCGCTCGGCCACAATGATTTGGCCCGCCGGACGTGCGAGTCGCCAGCGACGGTGATTGCCGACGACGATAGGCATTTTTGCTTGGCAATGGCGTATCACGCCCTGCGCATGCAAACAGAAGCGCAAGCGGAGCTGCAGAAGCTGCAAGCCTCGGGTTGGGGGGATGCTCGCGCCGTTTCGTACGCTGACTTGTATTCCCAATGGGGTGACACGCGCAGCGCCTTGGATTGGCTCGCAACGGCCGAGAGAACGCGCGCGGCGGCGCTCGCGAGTCTCAAGGTGATTTGGTTCCTCGATCCCATTCGCAACGAACCCGAATTCAGGGCGCTTGAACTGAGACTGAATTTCCCGCCCTGATCGGGCGCGCCCCACCCTGATCCGGCGTCAGCGGCCTCGGTACCGGCAATGAATGCTATGCTTGGTAGAATAGCGACAGCCGCGGGCGGCGGCCCGCGAACGCTACCTTGAGGGAGACTGTTGTGAAGTCATCCTTGGCGATCCTGATTGCCGGCACTGCATTGCTGATCGGATGGCCTGTGTTCGCACATCATTCTGCCGCGATCTTCGACCACGAAAAGCAAGTGACTTTATCCGGTACGGTGAAGGAGTTTCAATTCACCAATCCGCACTGCTGGATTCAGCTGCTGGTAAGCGCCGGGGATGGCACGGCCGAATGGAGTATCGAGATGGGCTCGCCTGCGCACCTGATCCGCTCCGGCTGGAAGCGCAATACGCTCAAGCCCGGCGACAAGATCACTGTCCTAGTCAACCCGCTGCGGGAAGGCGCCAATGGAGGCGGCTTCGTATCGGCGATTGGCGTGGATGGCAATCCCATTGGCACGCTTCCGTGAAGCGCCTCTACCAAGTCGTGCTCGCCGCTGCAGCCGCACTGTTGTCGGTCAGCCCGGCCGGCGCTGAACTCAACTCGGCGCGACGACTACATGCGTTCGCGAAGCTCCCGGATTGGACCGGCGTGTGGGAACGCTTCAACGTCGGGGCATCCGATGCCCCCAGCGACCCCAAGGAGTTAGCTGAATTTATCAAGGCCTTCGACGAATTGAGGCCGCCCTACAACGCCGAATGGGAAGCGAAGTATCAATCGGCTTTGCAACTTCGTCGTCAATCTCCCCCGTCGGCTCAAGCGTCGTGCGCTCCCCTGGGATTCCCTCTGTCAATGCTGTTCCCGAGCGAGATGATGCAAGCCATCGTCACCCCGGAGGAGACGACACTCCTGTTCTATACCGGCGGGGCACGGCACATCGCCACCGATGGCCGCCAACACCCGCCGTCGGAGGAACGATGGGCCACGCCCTGGGGCGACTCCGTTGGGCACTGGGAGGGCCAAGTGTTGGTGGTGGATACCGTCGCGACAAATGCGCCGATGGGCGCCGGGTACGGGGTATCAGTGCCGCTCAGCGAACAGGTACAGGTTACTGAACGCATTCGCGCTCCGGACAAGAACACCCTGGAAGACCACATGACCATCATCGATCCCGCGACTCTGGCTCATCCCTGGGTGCTGATGATCAAGTATCACCACGTCTCCAATATGCCTCACATCCTGGATAGAGAATGCACGGAAAATGACCGTAACCCGGTAGTGGATGGTAAGTTCACTATCGCGCCGCCTAAACGTTAGCGCCAGCGGAAGCTGTGTTTCAGCGTACAATCCCCGCCGGCGCCTCTAAATAAGAACTACGTAAGGAGATACGCATGGAACGACGTCGTTTGCTGTCACGCCTCGCTGCGTTGCCGCTGTTTGCCGGGATATCAACCATCGCCGCCGCAACCGACCAAAAGCGCCCTCTCAAGATCATGATGAAGAGTGCATGGGGCTCTGATGACCCGACCAAGGCCGCGTTTCCTTTCCTGCATGGACACGCGCTCGCCGAGGCCGGACATGAAGTGCAGATCTTCCTGCTCGGCGAAGCCGTGTCGCTGATGCGCTCGTCTGTCGCCAAAGCCGTTGTGCCCGTCGGTTGGCCACCGCTTGCCGAAGCGCTGGACAAGGTGGTTGCGAAAAAAATTCAGATTTACGCCTGCGGCGCGTGCAGCCATGCGCGCGGTGTCTCGGACGCCGATCTCGCCAACTGGAACGCAAAGTTCGGCAATCCAACAATCTTTGTGGGGCTGGTTGAGTGGGCTGACCGAATCATTACCGAATAACTGCGACTGACTACCGCCGCTCACCCCATCTTCAGGCCCTGAATCGCAAACCTCGCGATCTGTTTGAGCGCCGGCACGCTCGCCCCGCCCTTTGCATGGACCTTCATTCCAGCAAGCGTAGCCAGAACGAACTGCGCCGCATCTCGCTCCTGCAATGATTCCGGCACTTCGCCCGCAGCCTTCGCCTTCCTCAGCGCCTTTGCGAATGCCGTCTGCAATGCGGCGCCGCTCGCCCGATTGATTTCAGCCACATCCGAATCTCCCGTCCCGAACTCGCAGATGGAATTAATGCCCATGCAGCCCAGAGCGTGCTCGGCGGGCTTTCTGGTCGCGTAATCGAGAAGCAGGTTCTCGATGCCCTCCAGAGCGGTAGGCGCGGATTCAACATGTTCCAACGCGGCGGACACGCTCGCCGAGTTATATCGCCGTAGGGCCTCGAGATACAGCCGGCGCTTATCGCCGAACGTGTCGTACAAGCTCTGGCGTCCGATTCCGATGCTCTCCAACAGCACGTCCGTCGACGCGGAGGCATAGCCGTATTTCCGGAACACATCGATTGCCTTGGTCAGCGCGTCTTCGCGATCGAATTGCTTGGGTCTGGCCATTATTGGCGTGCTCCCGCTGTCCCACGCGTCGTCGTGCCGGCAGCCCGCCTCGTCACGCGAGATACCCGCCGTCGATCGTCAGACTCGAACCCGTGACGAACGCCGCCTCGGTGCTCGCGAGGTACGCTACCATTCCGGCGATCTCGTCGCCGCGGCCAAAGCGTCCGACAGGAAGCTTCTTCATGATCTCTTCCGCATGCGGGCCGTCGGCCGGATTCATGTCAGTGAGCGTCGGTCCCGGTTGCACGTTGTTGACCGTGATACCGCGGGGCGCGAGGTCGATTGCCAGGCCCCGAACCATGGTGGCGACCGCGCCCTTGGTCAGAGAATAAACGCTCGAGCCCGGAAAAGCCGAACGGTCGGCCACGATGCTGCCAATCGTGATTGCGCGACCTCCCGGGCCCATATGCCGGGCCGCGGCTTGAATGGCGAAATAAGGAGCCCGTACGTTCACCGCCAGCATTCGATCGAAATCGTCGACCTTGAACTGATCGACCGTGGCCAACACCATGATGCCGGCATTATTGATGAGAATGTCGAGGCGACCGAACGTCCCGACGGTCTCCTCGACCGCGGCCTGTACAGCTGTGATCTCTGCGCTGTCTGCACGGATCGCGAGAGCTTTGCCGCCCCGAGATTCTACCTCGCGGACGACTTCGTTCGCTTTGTCGGCAGACGCGGCGTAAGTGAATGCGACGGCGGCGCCGTCTCGGGCCATGCGCCGGACGATCGCTGCGCCGATGCCGCGTGACCCGCCGATGACCAGCGCGACGCGCCGCACGGTGGAGGGAGAGGAATTCGTCATGATTGGTGGAACCTCGCTTCGACGTACCGTTATGGACTGAACTATCCAAAACTGTACTCATTCTGGATCACACAGTCAAGAACCCTGACATTGGATTTTGCAAGTGGCCACCCGCGGAAGATGATGGGCAGCCCGCTTTTCGATAATTGGTTGATTTAACAAGGCAAATTTGGGGAGTCATAAATACTTGACTGCGTCAACTAATGGCTGCAGCATGAGAGCGCGAACCGGGAGGTGGAGGATCGTGCAGACTGATTCAGGCGCTCAGATCGAGGCAATCCGCCGTTTCAATCGTTTCTACACTCGCAAAATCGGTGTGTTGGAAGAAGGTTTGCTCGCTAGCTCTTTCACCCTGGCGCAGGCGCGTGTCTTGTTCGAGCTGGGCACGCGCAAGCGTGCGACGCCCGGCAAGTTGATCGAGATTTTGGGACTGGACGCCGGGTATCTCAGCCGAATTCTTCAGCGCTTCGTCGATTCGCGGCTTATGACACGAGAGCGATCGAACAAAGATGGCCGGCGCACCGAACTCGCGCTTACTGCAAGAGGGCGTAAGGCGTTTGGCGCGATTGACCGAAGGTCGCGCAATGCCATCGCTGAAATGATCGCGCAGATGCCGCCCGTCCGGCGAGGGCGGTTGCTCGATGCGATGCAAACCGTGGAACGGACCTTGTCCGAATCCCGCGCGATGCGCGCCGCCACCATAGCGGTTCGGCCATATCAGATCGGCGACGTGGGTTGGGCCATCGAGCAGCACGGACGCTTGTATGCTGAAGAATTCGGATGGAACGGCGAGTTCGAGGCGCTCGTCGCCACGCTTTTTGCTCGATTCGCAACCAATCATGATCCCCAATCCGAGCAGTTCTGGATCGCCGAAGTCGACGGCGAGCGTGTCGGCTGCGTGTTCGTCGTGCGCAACGAGAAGGACCCGCACACGGCACAGTTGCGCTGCCTCTTGGTCAGTCCGAGCGGACGGGGTCTGGGCGTTGGCCGCCGGCTCGTTGACGAATGCCTGCGCTTTGCCGCGTCGGCCGGGTACGAGCGCATGCTCTTGTGGACGAACGACGTACTGGTTGCGGCACGCCGGATCTATGAGGGCGCGGGTTTTTCGCTGTTGGAAGAGTCTCCGCACCACAGCTTCGGGCACGATCTCGTCGGGCAAATCTGGGTTCGATCTTTGGTGTAGTCGCGGGAGCGGTCCACTAACTGCTTCGGATCGCGCTGCGTCGATTGACGAAGAACGCGACGATCACGATCGTCAGTATCAGCGCTTGAGCGCTTAACGATTGCTGAGAAGGAAACACCCCGAGCCAATCAATCCGCGGAAACGCAACGGGTGTGGTGGCGAGCCAGCCGGCTTCCTGCAAAGCCTGCATTCCCTTGCCGGTGAGAACCAGCGCGAGACCCGCGATGAGCAGGGAACTCGCCGCGAAGAATGTGCTGACCGGGAGCCGGCGACTGGTGCGCAAAAGTATCCACGCCACTGCCGCGAGCGTGATCGTTCCCGCGAAGAGTCCCGCGCCGATCGCGGGCTTTTGGCCTTCGGTCCACAGCGCGGCGTAGAACAGAATCGTTTCGAACACTTCGCGATAGACGGCAATGAAGGACAGCCCAAATAAGAAAATCATTGATCGACGATCGAGCGCCGCGGAGAGTTTGGCGCGCAAATACGCTTGCCAGCGACCGCCGACACTCTTCTGATGCATCCAGATGCCGACACCTAGGAGGACGAGCGCGGCGAACAGCGAAGACAAACCCTCGGTGACTTCCCGGCCGGCCCCGCTGACCGCTATGACGTAGGTTGCCACGACCCAGGTTACTGCTCCGGCCGCCAAAGCAAGCGTCCAGCCGATATGCACGTAGCGTACGGCATCGCCTCGATGGGCCTTGCGAAGGAACGCGATCATGGCCACGACGATCAGCAATGCTTCCAGGCCTTCGCGCACGAGAATCGTGAAGGCACCGAGAAACGCCGTCATCGGCGTTGCCTGGCTCGCCGCGAGTTCCTGATCTGTCGCGGCCAGCAACCGGTTCAACTCAATCGACTGCGCTGCAACGGTCTCGGAGGCGTGGTTGAGGACCGCGGCACGATACTGCGCCATGTGTGTTTCCAATTGAATGCGCAGCTTGTCGTTACGTGCGGCCAAAGTGGGCTCGATCGGCTCGATGCCGTCTAGATATGCCGACAATGCCAATCGTGCGGCATCTTCCGCGCGACCGCTTCGATAGGCACTGACGCTCGCGGCGAGTTGCGCCCTCGCCAGCGTGATACCGCGTGGTCCGGTGGCGAGGACTTCCGGATGAGCGCGGAGATAGCCCAAGGCTGCGGCGGCGCCGTCGGCGCCGAAAAGGGGCGCCCATTGATCCTCACGGCCTCGCACCAGCGTCCCAAGATCCGGCACGTGTGCGCGCAGCGCCGCGTCCCGTCGCCATCGAGCTTCGCCCGCGTTGACATAGGGCGTGTACGCGAGGCTGCCCGCATGGAACGCCACCGCCCACCGATCCGCCGTGCCGAGCTGGGGGAAGCTCGGCATCGCTGTGCCGGGTACGCCATGAGTGACCGCTTGGTAAAGCGACAGCACGCTGCGCTCGGCCGCACGGGTGCGATCGGTGAAGTCAACCGGTCGAGGTTGCAGCAGAGCTCCAGCCGGACCATCTCCATGTCCATCCGCACCGTGGCATCCGGCGCAGGTGCTCGCGTAGATCCGCGCGCCACGAGCCAGATCCGGTGCGACGAGCGGTGCGGTCGAGATTGGATAGGCGACCAGGAGGGCATCGGCGAGCGCATGCGCCTGCCTCGCGACCGCCTCGGCGGCATCCTTATCGGCGATGCTTCGCGCGAGGCGCTCGGCCGCCTCTTGGAGCGCGAAAGTTGTCGGGACCGTCGGCAAGGCATGGAGCTGCGTGCGTACCGCGTCAGCGAACTCAAGCATTTCCGCGTACTCGGATGCGCTCACCACCCGGCCGTCGGCGACCGCACCTCGATAATCATCGGCCAGATAATCGAGAATCTGCCAAGTCTGCGATGCCTGCTCCGTAGAGTCGGCGCGGTTCCCACCGGCGTTCAAGGCGTCCGCGCGCGCTGGAGTCGCGGTGACCCACGCACACACAATGCTTATGACAATGAGAAGCGTTCGCATTTGCGGCAACTATACGCTGCAACACAATTGCCCGCCATCCCCAAATCCGCGTGTTGAACAGCAGCATGGTGAAGACACGAGTCAGACCGCACGTCGCCTGGGTAGAGCTCGCCGGTCGTAGGCGTCAGGTGGGCAGGATAAGCTGTGCCGGCGCGCGACGCCGCGAGGCGCGCGCAAATGCGTAGTAGAGCACGCCTGGCACGAGCAAACCCACGATCCAAGAGATATCCACACCGCCGAGCGGCTCGACCAGTGGGCCCGTGTAGAACGCCGTGGAAAGGAAGGGGATCTGCACCAGGATCCCGATCAGGTAGATTGCGATGCCGGTCATATTCCATCGGCCATAGCGACCATCGGGATCGGACAACGCCGGCACATCGTAACGCGACCGAGTGAAGCAATAGTAGTCGATCAGATTGATCGCACTCCACGGCGTGAACACCGCGAGCAGACACAGGATAAAGGACTCGAACGCCTTCAGAAAGGAATGACGCCCGGTCAGCGCGAGCAGTGCCGAGACGCCGACCATCGAGGCAATGTAGAAGAACCGGTGCCATACTGAGATTCGAAGGCCGCGTCGAAAACCGCTTACTATCGTCGCCATCGACATGAAACTGCCGTAAGCGTTCAACGACGTCACCGTGACCTTGCCGAATGCGATGCTGAAGTAAAGCAGGCCCGCGACAGCGCCCGTGGATCCGAGGCCCACGATATAGGCCACCTCATGATGCTCGAATTGCTTACCCGCGAGCGCCGCGGCGAGAACCCCGAAAGTCATGGATATCTGCGAACCGATGACTGATCCGAGGCCCACGGCGGTGAATACCCGTGCTACCGACGTGTCTCTCGGCAAGTAGCGGGAATAGTCAGCAACGTATGGACCGTAGGCGATCTGCCACGACGCCGACAAGGACATCGCCAGTAGAAACTTGCTCAACGAAAAATGGCGCTCGGCCAGCAAGGCCGCGATATCATGAGACGCAAACAGTCTGCTGAACATGTAGACAAATGCGGCTATGCCGACGATGCTCGCAACGCGCCCGAGAAGATGAATGAATCGATAGCCGAGCAGCGTCACGATTACGATGAAGCAACCGAAGATCACGATGCCGACGCCATCGTCGACATGGAGCAGTTGACCTACTGCTTGCCCGGCTAACACGCAGCCACTGGCGGAAAAGCCGATGTACATCAGGCACACCGCCACGATTGGTATGACTGCGCCATAGATGCCGAACTGGACTCGGCAGGAGATCATCTGGGGTAAACCGAGCTGCGGGCCCTGTGCCGCGTGGAGCGCCATGACGGCGCCGCCGATCAACTGACCCAACAAGAGTGCCACCAGTGACCAAAACACATCGCCGCCGAAAACCACGGCAAGGGCACCGGTGACGATCGCAGTAATTTGCAAGTTGGCTGCCAGCCACAATGTGAATTGACTTGCGAGCCCGCCATGCCGCTCCCTATCGGGCACATAGTCGATCGATCGGACCTCGATCGAAGCCGGTACTGCCTTATAAGCGTTCGAGACTGGCATCGTTTCCCCTTCTTTTTCTTCGCTCTCCATTGCGACTGTGCCACGAACATGGCGACTTTGCGATGGGTGGCGACGTGCTTGCCCGCATCAGTAGCCGTAGTGGATAGGCCGAAACCCGTAAGCTTGACAGTCACTATGTACGGCCGTATTGTAACACCCGTACGAGATTTCCAATGGAGATTACCGCGTTGCTCGTCTCTGACGTGACGCGATTGTTTGATGCCGCGGCATCGTTTCCAATTCAGAAGGATGCAGATCATGGCTGATAAGCCGATGAAGATTCCAGGGCCCGACCACCCCATTTCGATCGATGCGAACCCGTCTCGCGTCGTGGTCACAGTCGGCGGAAGAGTTATTGCCGACACCCGAGATGCGTTGACGCTTCGCGAGGCCTCCTATCCGCCCGTTCAGTATATACCCCGTCGGGATGTCGATATGGGCGCGCTCACGCGTAGCGATCACTCGACGTATTGCCCCTACAAGGGCGACGCTTCCTACTACAGCGTTCCGGCTGGCGGGAATCGCTCCGTCAATGCGGTGTGGACCTATGAAACCCCATTTGAAGCGATGGCGCAGATCAAAGAGTACGTCGCCTTCTACCCCGACCGCGTCGACGAGATCCGATTGTCATGAAATTTGTCGTTACCGGCGCCGCCGGCCATGTGTCGAAACCTCTGACTGAACTTCTGCTAGCCAGAGGACATAATGTAACCGTGATTGGCCGCAAAGCCGAGAATATTGCTGGATTGGTCAGATTGGGCGCGATAGCAGCCGTGGGCGATATGCAAGATGTGCCTTTCCTGACGGAAACTTTTCAAGGCGCTGACGGCGTCTATCTGATGCTGCCGCCGAATTGGCAAGCGTCGGACCTGAAGAGAATAAGTACCGAAATCGCTCAAGGTTTCTCCACTGCGATCAAATCGAGCGCTGTGCGCAACGCAGTATTCTTAAGTAGCTACGGTGCACATCGACTGGACGATGCGGGCGCAATCAGTGGCTGTGGACGCGCCGAAGTGGTGCTCAATAAGCTGGACGGTGTGAACGTCCTGCATTTACGAGCGGGATATTTTTATACCAATTTACTTTTGTCCATTGACCTGATCAAAAACTCGGGCGTAATGGGGAACATGTTTACGATTCCCGCGGGCTCTTTTACCGTCGTGGACACGGAAGATATCGCCCTCGCCGCGGCCGATGCTCTCACCAAGCTGGATTTCAAAGGACACTCGTACAGGTACGTCGTGAGCGATGAATCGGGCACGGATGAGATCGCCTCGGTGATCGGCAAAGAGATTGGAATGCCAGACCTAAAGTGGATGAAATTCCCGGCAACCGACTTTAAGCAAGTACTTCTGAGCTACGGGTTCGCCGAGGGCGCCGCCAGTGACTATGTCGAGATGTTCACGACGCTCGATAAAGGACTTCTGTTTGAGGACTACGTGAAAGTAAAGCCAAAACTATACAAAACTTCGATCGAGGACTTCGCCAAAAAGTTTGCTGCTATGTATCGCGCCTAGCAAATCGCACCTGCCCCCTTCATGCGAGGTTCACCGTCGCGACGGCCTGTAACCCGGGCAGCTGCGCCGCAGTCTACGTGCGTATTGCTGTGCAAAAATCGTGGTGGAGGGCCGGCTAGAGGAGCGGCGCCGTCATTTCGCTGAAATGCCTGTGTTGTTTCAGGCCAAGACCGTTGAGAACAGCATCTTCTTGAAGTTCTCTGCGAAAACAAGGTCGCGCTCAACCTTGGAGACCAGCCAAGCACCTTGTAGGCCCGTTACTATAAAGTCGGCTACATCGCTAATCTTAAGAGTTTTGGGAAGCTCGCCACTTTTCACGGCAGCCTTTAAGCAATAAGCCATGGCCTCGCGCATTTCCGTATAAATGCCCGACACACGCTTGCGAATGATCTCACTGTGATCTGACGCTTCGGCAGCGAAATTACCGACCAAACACCCATTTTTTACCTCATGACTTCTGATGGCGGCAATGTTCTCATCAATAAAAGCCCGCAAGCGTTTCAAGGGCGGAAGCGCATCATTGCGCAACGTTTCACTAATCACGACGCGGCTATTGGCGAAATAGCGCTCAAGAATCTCCAGGGAGAACGCCTCTTTGGATGCAAAATGATTGCTGAACGACCCCTGTGGCACACCGGCGGCCTCAACAATGTCACGCACGCTGGCTCCGACATAACCGCGCTCTAGCATGACCTTGAGTCCGTTAGTCAGTATCCTATCTTTATTGGAAATTCTGCTCATACTGCAGACTACGTCCGTACATAGTTTTTGTCAAGCCAACTCCCGCGTCCCAACTCCAGCGTCGCGCCGCATAGCCGCCGCCTGCGATAGTCATCTACAATCCCGGCAATCGCCGAAATCTTAAGTGCCCGATGCGTAGAGGGCTGAACCCAGCCACTTGGCGTCGAAGTCAACTGTGTGCTGCTCCCCACACGATCTGCTCGTCTGCTCACGCCGAAAGTCTTAGGGGGTCCCCGGAGGCCCCTGAACTGGAGGGGCGACTCTGGCATAACTACGTACGTACACATTTTTCTTGACTAATTATGTACGGACGTCCATAGTGGCTCCAGGAAAATGAAATGACCAACCCTACACAACAAATCGTCGTCGGCGTTCTTTCGGAACGGGCAGCCGGGGAGCGCCGTGTCGCTTTGATCCCAGCTGATATCAGGAAGTTGATATCAAGCGCCACATTTGTCGTTGAGGGCGGCGCCGGCCTCGAGGCCGGCTTCAAAGACAACGCGTATGTGGACGCGGGCGCTCGGATAAGAGATTCGCGGGAAATCCTCGAAGGCTGCGATGTTGTCGTCAAGGTGAGGCCGCCAAGCGTCGAGGAAACGCCGCGCGGTGGCCGCACTCTCATTTCACTCGGCGGTCGCGATCCCGATCTAGGCGAACGCTTGCGAAAGGGGGCGGTTATCCATCTCGCCCTGGAACGCGTCCCAAGGACAACCCGCGCTCAGCCAATGGACGTTCTCTCCTCACAGGCATCCATCGCGGGCTATGCGTCTGTGCTCGAGGGCGCACGCGCCTTGGGCGTCCTGCTCCCTATGTTGACCACCGCGGCAGGGACCATTAAGCCAGCAAGGATGATCGCGCTCGGCGCAGGCGTGGCTGGCTTACAGGCGATCGCCAGCGCGCGCCGGCTCGGCGCTGTAGTGCACGGCTTTGATGTTCGCGCAGCCGCTCGCGAGCAGGTGGAGAGTCTCGGCGCCACATTTGTTTCGGTGGATGGCAATATCGGCGCAGGCGAGAGTGCTGGCGGCTATGCGCGTGAGCAATCGAGCGACCAGCAAACGCTGCTCCGCCGGGCCCTCGCCCGTCACTTGGCGGCAATGCAACTCGTGGTAACGACAGCCCAAATCCCGGGACGCCCCGCACCATTGTTGATCGATCGCGAGACGCTCTCCATGATGCAACCGGGCGCAGTCATTGTCGATCTTGCCGCAGAGACGGGCGGAAACTGTGAAGTTACGCGGCCGGACCAAACCGTCACTGTGAGCGGCGTACGCGTCATGGGGCCGACAAACCTGCCAAGCCTCATGGCAACCGACGCAAGCCGCATGTTCAGCGGGAACATCCGGGCCCTGCTTGCTTATCTACTGGAATGATCGGGCCGGCTGAACCTTGACGCCTCAGATCCAATCAGCGGCGCCTTGCTTGCCGGTCAACGTGTGGCGCACGCGCCCGTCGCTGCGGCCTAGGAATCTCGGCCATGGCGACAATGACCGTTATCCAGCTCTTCGTATTTATGCTCGCCGGCTTTGTCGGGGTCCAAACCATCAACCGAATTCCACCGCTGCTGCATACGCCGCTGATGGCGGCAACAAATGCGATTTCCGGCATCTCCCTCGTCGCCTCGTTGGTGCTGGCCGGCAGCGGCGAGAGCGTTCTGGCAACCATCCTCGGCACAATCGCAGTTGCGTGCGCCACGGCGAACATCGTCGGCGGCTTTCTCATTACTGATCGGATGCTGTCGATGTTTAAGCGTACCCAAACCGCTGTAACAGAAAACTCCGGGAGCCGCGTCTCGAGCGCTGGTTCATCGTCATGAGCGAGATTCTTATTCAACTCGCGTATCTGCTCGCGGCGTTCCTGTTCATCACAGCTCTTCGCGCGCTGAGTCGCCCCGACAGCGCTCGACGCGGTATGCAGTTGGCCGCGTTTGGCATGGCTGTCGCCATCATGGCGACCCTCTTTCAGGCTCGCATTGTCTCGTATGAATGGATTGTCGTCGGCGCTGCTGTTGGCGCGATAGCCGGATATCCGCTGAGCCTGTGGGTGCCGATGACCGCGATGCCACAGCGCATCGCGCTCAGCCACGCGTTTGGCGCGCTTGCGGCGACCCTGGTGGGCATTGGCGAATACATCATCGGCTTCTCCGGTGGCACGCTGGTCCGATCGACCGTTGCGGCGCTCGGCTTGGAGGTCTTTTTCGGCGGCGTGACGGTCACGGGCAGTCTCATGGCGTTCGGCAAGTTACAGGAAATTCTGCCAGGCCGGCCTGTGATTTTCCGAGGCCAAAACGCCATCAATGCTTTGCTGTTTGCGGCCTGCTGCTTCTGCGTGGTCTGGCTGATCGTTTTCCCGACGCATGTAGTGATCTTCAGCGTTATGGTCGCTCTCGCCGTCCTATTGGGCGTCCTTTTCGTGTTACCTATTGGCGGAGCGGACATGCCGGTCGTCGTGTCGCTGCTCAATTCGTATGCTGGACTCGCCGCCGTTGCAACCGGATTCGCGATAGATAACAACATTTTGATCATAGTTGGTGCTCTGGACGGTCTCAGCGGCTTGATCTTGGCGATTGCCATGAGCAAGGCAATGAACCGTTCGTTCGCCAACGTATTGTTTGGGGCATTCGGATCGACGCAGGCTGCCACGGCCGTCGAGACGGCCGCCGCGGGAGAGATGTCCCCCACCACCACCGAGAACGCCGCGCTGCGGCTTGCCTATGCCGCGCGCGTCATCATGGTTCCCGGATACGGCCTTGCCGTATCGCAGGCTCAGCATCAGATGCGCGAGCTGGGAGATTTAATCGAGAAGCGCGGGGGAGATGTCCGATACGCGATCCACCCTGTCGCAGGGCGGATGCCCGGTCACATGAATGTCTTGCTGGCCGAAGCCGGTGTTCCGTATGACAAGCTCGTCGACATGGACGAGATCAATGATCGATTTGTCGAAGCTGATGTTGCCATCGTCGTTGGCGCGAACGACGTGGTGAATCCTGCTGCTCGCACCAATCCGGCATCACCGATCTTTGGGATGCCGATTCTAAAGGTAGAGGACGCGAAGAGCGTTCTCGTTCTCAAACGTGGCAAAGGCAAGGGCTTCTCCGGCGTGGAGAACGACCTGTTCATCGACCCCAAGACATCAATGCTGTTCGGCGATGCTCGGCAGTCCCTTCTGGATCTCGCCTTGCAAGTGAAAGTTGCTTGAACCAAACGCCGCCCGATTTTCGGCGGCTCAACCTAGGAGATTGTAGAATGAGTGCTCAAGTTGTTTTGATTACAGGTGGACTCACCGGCATCGGACGCGCCACCGCCGTCGCCTTCGCCAAGAAGGGGGCGAAAGTAGTCGTTGCTGGTCGGCGTGATGAAGTCGGCAAGGCTCTGGTGAAGGAACTCCGCTCCTTAGGTTCGGAAGCCGAGTTCATCAACGCCGACGTCCGCAAAGAGGATGACATCCGCAATGCGGTCGACAAAACCGTCGCTCGGTTTGGCCGACTCGATGTCGCGGTCAATAACGCTGCCACGGAAGGTCAGGTGGGACCGATCACGGACCAAACCGCAGAGAGCTATGCCGCAACGTTTGACACAAATGTGCTCGGCGTGCTTTTGAGCATGAAGCACGAAGTGCGCGTCATGCAAAAACAGGGAAGCGGTAACATTATCAATATCTCCTCGACCTACGGGCATGAAGGCGCGGCTTTTGCTTCCGTCTATGTGGGCAGTAAGCACGCCGTTGAAGGCCTCACGAAGTCGGTGGCGCTCGAGACCGTCAAGTCTGGCATCCGCGTGAACGCCGTGGCACCTGGCCCCGTAGACACCGGGATGTTGACCCGCTTTACGCACACGCCGGAGAACAAAGCGGCTCTGGTGACGCAAGTTCCGATGGCTCGCCTCGGGCTCTCCGAGGAGCAGGCCAATGCGATCGTCTTCATCGCATCGGACGAAGCTTCATTTATCACCGGCCATATCCTCAACGTCGATGGCGGTATGACCGTTAACTGATGCTCTTCGGGCGCGGAGGTTTGCTCCGCGCCCGGGCCTCTCCGTAGAGTATCGGCTTCACGGACCGGCGCTGGCTTGGGTCTCTGGACTCTGTCGTTCTATCTGGGCCTCGCCGGCCGCTCCAGCGATTTCTCGTAACGCCACACCTCGAGTGGAAACGTACCGTTCGGTATTTCGAGGTGTTCGACCACCGTTCCGGCACGGTGCCAACCGCACTTCTCGTAGAACCTCGCGGCGCGCTCGTTTCCGATCGCGCATGCAAGCCAGGCCGTGGCGACGCCGCTGCCGCCAAGCCGAGTTTCCGCATCGGCGACCAGAGCCGCGGCGACACCCGAACCTCGCGCCTGCGCGGAAACATAGAGTTGATAGAGCTCATCACCCTTCAACATGCAAAAACCGACGGGCGCGCCAGCGTCGCCGGCGACGCGCACACTGGCCAATGCGGCTCCAAGCCTTTCTCTGAAACTCTCGAGCGTACGAAGGCGAGCGAGCTCCAGCGGCACGATTCGCCCATGCGCGTCCCGCCAGCCGTCGTGCCAGATCTTTGCCAACGGGCCGATTTCCGCTATCTCGGCATCTCTTATGATCATCGCGGACAGAGGCTACTACGCCTCGATCAACGGGACCAACTTCTTCCAGCTGCGCGCCTGCTCGCGGATCACGATATCTTTGGGTAGGGACACTTGGCCCGTGCTCCATCTCTTCCTAGAAGCGCACCGTGGCGTTCACGGTAAACCATTTCGGCCGATTCACGCGCGCGATGTTGTGGAACGGGTTGACATCGGGCACTGGCCAGAACACGGTGTTGTAGGAGGTGTCCGTCAGGTTGGTCCCGGCCACCGTCAGCTTCCATCTCCCGTGCTCGAGCCACGCGGATGCATTCAACAGATGGTAAGCCTCCTGAAAAGCCGAGTTCTGAGGATCCCAGTAGGACCGGCCGATGAACGAAGCCTCCGTGCGGGCCCCAACCAGGTAGCCGCCGAAATCATGCTTCCAGTCGAGCGCCGTACTCGCCGTGTATGCCGGGGCAAACGGCACGTTGAGGCCGTTGAGCTGCTGCGGCGTGCCCGGAGGAATATTCCCGTTGCCCGGATTCACGAAGCCATTGGTTTGGCCCCACCGCGCACGCAGCACGCCCCCTCCGACGCTCAGCTTGAATCCCGCCGGCAGCGGCGCGGCAATGTCGAACTCCGCCCCCACGTTCGTCGAGGGGCCAATGTTGGCGGTCAAATCCTGAATTGGCCCATTCGCGAGCCGCTGGTAGAGATACAACCGGTCCTTATAGTAGGTGTAGAAAACGGCGGCATTCACCTGCACGCCGTATTCCAGCAAAGACTTGTAACCCACTTCGTACTGGGTGGCAATCTCCGGACGGAACGGATGGATTATGAAATTCTCCTCGACCAGATCGCCGGGCGTGAAGCCCCGCGAAATCGCGCCATAGACGTTGGCGGTCGGGCTGAACTTGTACTGCACCGAAACTCGCGGCGAGAACTCGTGCCCGGAGATCGAGCCGGGCGCAATGGGAAGAACCGGAGTCGTATAGTCGCCGTTGGCTACGTTGTTTGTGTTCCAGGCCGACAGCGAACTCGTGTAGTACTCCCCTCGCAGGCCCAGTTCGTACTGCCAGTTTCCGTGATGCAGCGTGACGTCGCCGAACAGGGCGTATTCCCGCTGCATCTTTTCGTTGCGATCATAGTCCAAGGGGAGTCCGCCAGGGCCGGGCTGGATGAGCATCGGGTTGTTCGGATCGCTGTTGTAGTTGTTGTCGACGGACAACGTCGCACTCTTGTGCCCCTGGAAGAACGCGCCGACGAGCCAGTCCACGTCCGAACCGCCGGTCGATGCGAGCCGAAGCTCCTCGCTATAGACCCGGTTGTCGACATTCTGGTCCAACAAGTCGATTGGGACGGGCATCTTGAAGAAATCCGTAACTCCGCGATTGTAGGAGGTGAAGTAGGAAGTCAACGAAGTCAGCGCGAGATTCGCCTCCATCTGATGGTCCAACTGGATGGCGGCGGAGCCGATGTGCCGGTTAAAGGACGGGACGAAGAAATCCTCCACCGTGCGTGAATAGGTATGCGCGTCCGGCGGCTCGTACATGAGGTTCTGCGAACTCGTATTGAAGTCGTCCGCGGAGAGCCATACGTGGATCTTGTTGGAATCGTTCGGCGCGACCACCACGGTGATGCGGGCGCCGCGGTCGGTGGCCGCGCCATAGTCGAATTTGTTGACGGTGTCGTAGATATTGCCGTCGTGATGGTCGTAGTACACGCTGGCTCGTACGCCTACCGTGTCGCTGAGCGGACCGGAGAATACGGCCTGATAGTTGCGCGTGGAATATGAGCCGAATTCGACAGTCGCCTCGTTCTCCCAGGTGCTGGTGGGCTCCTTGGTCACGTACTTGATGGCCCCGCCGACATTGGCGCCGCCAAACAGGGTGCCCACGGGGCCCTTCAGTACTTCGATGCGTTCTATGTCAATCGGCCTCGCGATCTGTCCTTCAAAAACCTGCACGTCGTTGACATAAAAGCCAACACCCGCGACTAGGCCAAAGCTGCCGACGCCCCGCAGCACCACATCCGGCGTGTTGTCGTGCGCCTCGTCGATATTGAGATTCGCCACCAGCGCGGTCAGGTCGTCGAGCTGGGTGATATGCGCGTCCTCGATGGTCGCGGCCGAAATGGCGGTGATCGATGCCGGTATGTCTCTGAGATTCTCGGAACGCTTTCGCGCCGTGACGACGATTTCGTCGATATTGCTGCCGCCCGTGTCGCCGGCTGAGGCCGCAGCCTTATCGTCAGCGGCCAAAGTCACGGTCGCACTGAAGACGCCGGTCACTCCCAAAGCCAGAATGGCCAGACCCACCCGTACCCCGACTCCGCGACCAACCCACAACAGGGCGGGTACACGTACCATTTCACTCATAATTGCTCTCCCCAATCATCGATTCTTCAACCTCTATCGGCTGGCGCAGCCGCGCGTTGGCCTATCCTGACGCGATCATTGGCTGTATTTAATTGTGCAAACGTTTGCACTATATGCACGATTGATGAAATTCGCAAGTGCCTAAAAAAAGTAGCGGAAACGCCACATGCACCAGACATATTCGCGTGTCGCAAACGTTTGCATATGGCACAATACCCATCGCGACGGAAGACGCTACTGAAATCGCTCCTGTTCTCGGCCAGGCAACTGTTCCGGTATCAGAAGTGCATGATTTGTCGGCGCTACTGTTTGGGTGGGCGCCGGAGCCGCGTGGTTGAGAGTGCCACAGAGGATAGTCTATGCCGAGTCTCGTCCTGTACAACGCGCCGCAGTCCACGTGCAGCCAGCGAGTGCGATTTACGCTTCACGAGAAGAACCTTGTGTTCTCCGAACTCAAGCTTGATCTATTTTCCGGGGATCAGCTTCGTCCTGAATACCTGAAAATCAATCCGAACGGAGTCGTTCCGACCCTGGTTCACGACGGTCGGGTGATAATCGACTCGGCGGTCATCATCGAATACCTGGATGAGGTCTTTCCCGAACCTACGCCGCTCGTGCCGGATGATGCGGTGGCTCGGGCAGCGATGCGCTCGTTCATTCGCTACACGGACGAGGTTCCGACGCCGGCGGTGCGTGTGCCGTCCTATAATTTGGCTTTTTTGCCTCATTTTCGCGATATGCCGGAGGCCGACTTCATCGCGCTTGCCGAATCAAAGCCCCTGCGCAAGGAATTTCTCCTCTCCATGGGCCGCTCCGGATTCTCCGCACAAGAATTGGATAAGGCCATGGGTCGACTGCGCCAAGGGATCGTGCGAATGTCTGAAACCCTGCGTGCCAGCGGGGGACCCTGGCTGATGGGTCCTGACCTCACATTGGCCGACATCGCGATAATGCCGGTGCTCGTGCGGATGGCCGATCTCGGTCTTGGCACTCACTGGGAACATCTGCCCGAAATCGATGGGTGGCTCGCCGCGCTTCGTGCGCGTCCCGCATTCGCGAAATGCTACTACTTTGGTTCCCTTCTGACGGAGAAATATCCCGATCTGAAAGATGGCCTGCTCCAACCGGCCGCTCCGGCGCGTGAGAATAGCCGACGGGGTGATTGAAAATTACTTTGCAAACGATTGCGCGTCAGTATCCATGCCGACCGTATTCACGCTGAGGGTTAACGGCACGGCTTGCTCGGTCAGAGCCGAGCCCGCTACCCCCCTGCTCTATGTTTTGCGCAACGACCTCAAGTTGAGCGGTGCCAAATTCGGCTGCGGGCAATCGCAATGTGGCGCTTGCAGTGTGCTTATCGACGGCATGGAGCGACGCTCGTGTGTGTATCCGGTCGGTGCCGTCGGCAAGGGCACTATCACGACGATCGAAGGTCTCGGAACGGCGCAACGGCCCAGCACCTTGCAGCGTGCGTTCATCCATGAACAGGCCTGCCAATGCGGCTATTGCAGCAATGGGATGATCATGGCCGCTCAGGCACTCCTCGCGCGCAACCCGAAGCCGAGCGAATCCGAGGTGAAGCGGGCGCTCGAGGGACATCTATGCCGATGCGGCGCACACAACCGCATCGTGCGGGCAGTATTGCGCGCGTCCACGGGAGCGCTGCCGTGACGGCGGCGCTGCGGAATGTTTCGCGCCGCAATGTTCTGAAGGCCGGTGCCGGCCTCGTGGTCGGGATTACGTTTGCGCCGCTATTCGCGCCGGCCCAAGGCAGCGAGACGCCGGTTCATCTTCCCGGAAGCCTCAATGGCAATCGACTGTTGTCCGCGTGGCTGCGCGTCAATCCCAATGGCACCGTGACGGTGTTCACCGGCAAGGTCGAATTCGGACAAGGCATCGCCAGCGCGCTGGCCCAGATTGCCGCCGACGAACTCGACGTGGGCTACCAACGGATCATCATGGTGACGGCCGACACCTCCCTCACGCCCGACGAGGGCTTTACCGCGGGCAGCCAGTCGATCGAGCAGAGCGGTACCGCCCTCCGCTTTGCATGCGCCGAGGCCCGCCAGATGTTGCTGGCAGCGGCCGCCGCCAGGCTTGGCGTCCAGGCGGGCGACCTCAGGGTCGCCGATGGGACGATCGCAGCACCCGGCGGCAAGCACACCACGTATTGGGCTGTCACCACTGATGCCATGCTGAGGCGGGAGGCGACCGCCAAGGTCAGGCCAAAGGCCGCGGGTGAGCACACGTTGATCGGCCAGAATCTCGCTCGGCGTGATATTCCGCCGAAGTTCACCGGCGGCGCGGCCTACCTGCAGGATCTTCGGCTGCCCGGCATGGTGCACGCGCGAGTCGGGCGGCCTCCGGTGCCGCGGGCCGACCTCGTCAGCCTCGACACCGCAGCCCTGAAGGCGATGCCCGGAGTCATCGAGGTCGTGCGCGACGGCAGCTTCGTCGCAGTCGTCTGCGAGCGTGAGGAACAGGCGATCAACGCTCTCGTGGCGCTGCGCGAGCTGGCCGTCTGGAGCCGACCCGAGCTGCCGCCGACTCTCGCCGATACCTTCGACCGCCCCGAACCGGAGCTGCAAACGCAGGACTCGGTGGTGTACGAAAAGACGGCGCCAGGCGCGCCGATCGCCGTGAGGCAGATCGAGGCGCGCTACACTCGGGCGTTCCAGTTGCACGCCTCTATCGGCCCGTCGTGCGCCGTGGCGCACGACTTGGACGGCAAGCTGACGGTCTGGACCCATAGTCAAGGCGTCTTCGCCTTGCGCAGCGACATCGCACGCGCGCTTGGCATTTCACCGGCGAGTGTCGTCTGCATCCACATGGAAGGCGCAGGATGCTATGGCCACAACGGCGCGGACGACGCCGCGTTCGATGCCGCCCTCCTCGCGCGCGCGATCCCGGGAAGGCCGGTGAGGGTGCAGTGGATGCGCAACGACGAGTTCATGTGGGAACCGTACGGCTCGGCGATGAGCATGAAGGTCGGCGCCGGACTCAGCGCAGACGGCAACATCGTCGACTGGCGCCACGAGTTATGGAGCTATCCGCATGCGAGGCGGCCTGGCGGACGGGAAGGCGTGAATCTGCTCGCGGCGTGGTATTTGGCGGCTCCCCTGCAGCCGGCCTTTCCGGTCGACGTTCCGCAGCCGAACGGCGGCTCCGATCGGAACGCTATCCCACTCTATGATTTCCCGAACCAGAGAATCCTCAAGCACTACATGCCGGATGCGCCATTGCGAACGTCGTCGCTGCGCACGCTGGGTGCCTATGCAAACGTCTTCGCGATCGAATCGCTCATGGACGAGACCGCTGCGGCGGCGGGCGCCGACCCCGTGGAATTTCGTTTGAGGCACCTGCGCGACGAGCGCGCGCGTACGGTGATCGAATCGGCGGCCAGACAGAGCGGCTGGCGACCGGGCGCCCTCGGCGACGGCGGCCGCGGCACCGGCGGCACATTCCGGGGGCGCGGGATCGGATTCGCGAGATACAAGAACCACGCGTGCTATTGCGCAGTGGTCGCCGAGGTCGAGGTCGACCGCATCAGCGGCATTGTGCGTGTCACCCGGGCGTGGTCGGCGGTGGACGCGGGCCTGGCGATCAACCCCGACGGCATCGCGAACCAGATAGAAGGCGGCATGATCCAGTCGGCCAGCTGGACTCTGAAGGAAGCCCTCAAGGTCGACCGGTCGGGCGTCCATACGAAGAGCTGGATCGACTACCCGATCCTGCGCTTCAGCGAGGTGCCCGCGGTCGAGGTTGAGGTGATCCAGCGCCCGACCGAAGACTCACTCGGGGTGGGCGAAGGGGCGCAGGGACCTACCGGTGCGGCAATCGCGAACGCCTTCGCCGCCGCGACCGGGCGCAGGCTGCGCGACATTCCGTTCCTGCCTGAGCGGGTCAAGACCGCGCTGGCCCCGTTGTGAACGCAAAGGACTACGCAATGACTTTGACCACTCGCCGCGATTTTGTGAAGACGGCAGCACTCACGCCCTTGGCGCTCGCGCCTCTTGGGCTCGCGGCGTCAACCGGCGTTGTGCAACCGCAGCCGGCAGGCAGCGTGCTGACGCAGGCCGGCCCGGGCGCATCACGTGCGGAGGTCTTCGATTATGTGGTGGCGGGCGCTGGGCACAACAGCCTCATCTGCGCCGCGTACCTCGCCAAGGCAGGCAATCGCGTGCTCGTCCTTGAAGGGCGCGCGATGATCGGCGGCGGCGTCAAGACCGCCGAAATTCTCCTCCCGGGCTTCAAGCAGGACCTGTGTTCGAGCTCGCACCACCTCATCGCCCGTAATCCACTGCTGCGCAACAATGAACTCGATCTGCGCGACTACGGCTACGAAACCTTCGATCCGGAAGTGGTCGTGCATTTCCCGTTTCTCGACGGCCCTTCACTGACGGTCTTCCTGAAGGATCCGGAGCGTACCGCGGCGACGATTGCACGCGTGTCGAAGAAGGATGCGGAAACATTCAGACGCCTGGCGGCCGCGCGCGCCCGCGTCGCGGCACTGGCTCCGGCGGAGCGCGCCAACTCGCCGGAGGGCCTGTTCTTTCAGCGGCTGGATGTATTGTCCGGCTACGACGCGGCGCGCCAAGTCTGGGAAAGCCCCGTCATGCAGGCAGCCAGTCTCTCGGGCGGCAGGTGGCCCGGCGTTCCCGGGAGCGATGCCGGTACCGGCGCACAGGCGTTCTCGATAATGGATCACATGGCGGGCCGACCGATGCCCAAGGGTGGCTCGGGGATGCTGAGCGTGGCGTTGGGACGATTCATCGAGGCGCACAACGGCGTCATCCTGACCGGCAAACCGGTGGCGCAATTGATCATCGAGAACCGCAAGTGCAAGGGCGTGGAGTGCGCGGACGGCAGCAAGTACCGGGCGCAAAAAGCCGTAGTCTCCACGATTCACGTCAAGCACCTCTTGGGAATGGCGCCAAGCGAACTCTGGGGCGATGCGCTACACGCGAGCGTGGATCTCTGGCAAGCGGAGCATGGCATGTTTGTATTCCACTACGCGTTCAGCGAACCGCCGAAGTATCCGCTGGCCGATGGAGGAACCGTATCCGGCGCCGAAGCGTCGATCATGCAGCGGCCGGAGAGCATCTTCGTGCTGAGCGGAGACCAGGCCCGAGGCGAGCTGACCCTGGATGACTACCCCCTTCAGATTGTGCATGCCTCGGTATACGACCAGAGTCGGGTGCCGCCGGGCTGCTGCGCACTCAAGATCGAAGGCGGCATACCGTACGGGCTCAAGGAGGGACCTCAGCACTGGGACGACATCAAGGAGCGAGTCGCGGACACGTTCCTGACCCAGTACATGCGCCACACCACGAACCTGACCAAAAATAAGGTGCTCGCGAAGGTGATCATGAGCCCGCTGGACATCGAGCGCATGAATCCGGCGATGTGGCGCGGCAGCGTGCACCACCGAGACAAACGCTGGGGCAACTTCGCCCCGTACCGTATGCCGATTCCCGGCCTGTACCAGACGGGGGCCTGTACAGAGGCCGGCGGCTCGGTGACCGGTCAGCCCGGGCGCAACGCCGCGGCAATCATTCTCCAGGATGACGGCAAGACTCTTGAGCAGATTGTTGGAAACGGGCGCGCTGCCTGAACGATTCGATCCGCCAAGAACTCCGGACACGGGTGAGAGAACGATGAAGAGTCTTTTTGATATTGTCGCGATGATCACTGCGTTCGCATGGTTGACCGTCGGCATTGTGCGGGCGCAGCCGCCGGTGCCCGCCGCATCGGCTGTGCGGGCCAATCTTGCGCCGCATCCGGCTCCCGAGCAGCCGCTGCCGTACAGTCACAAGACCCACCTCGGCATGGGATTGCCGTGCCAACTCTGTCACGCCAACCCGGCTCCAGGTCGGGAGATGACGTTCCCAGCCACCGCGACCTGCATGAATTGCCACGCCACGCTGGTCACCGATCGGCCGGCGATCAAAAAGCTCGCGGACTACGCTGAATCGAAACAGCCGATTCCTTGGGTGCGCGTTTACAAGGTACTGCCAGGGGTAAGTTGGACTCATCGCAAGCATTTGCAAGCGGGAGTGCCGTGCGAAACCTGCCACGGAGCAGTGGGCGACCTCGACGCCATGTCGGAAACGACGGCTGTAACCGGGATGGCGAGTTGCATCAGCTGCCACCAGGCCCGAGGCGTGAGCGCAGCGTGCACCGTCTGCCACGCCTGGCCGGCGAAATAGCGGGAGAGATTTCATGATGGTCCACCGATCCCTGCTTGGTTTGGCAGCCTTGGGGCTGGCCTCGCTCGTTCACGCTCAGACGCCGTTGCGGGTGATCAGCTTTCCCGGCGGCGCGAACCTGCCGCTTTGGGTTGCCGAGGACACGGGGTTGTTCGCACGTGAGCAGCTCGCGGTGAAGGTGAGCCCCACTCCGAACTCGGTCGAGCTGGTCCAAAGCCTCATCAAAAACGACGAGGACGTCGCGATGGCGGCCTTCGACAACGTGGTCGCCTATCAGGAGGGCGAAGGAGAGGTAAAGGTGTCCACCGCGCCCGATCTCTTCGCGTTCATGGGCTTCTCGCGGGGAACCGTTCGCCTGGTAGTGAGTCCCGACGTCAAGGACTATGACGACCTGCGCGGCAAGACGCTTGCGGTCGACGCGATTGCGACCGGCTACTCGTTGGTTCTGCAGAAGCTGTTGCAGTTAGGCGGGCTCAAGGACGGCGATTATCGCCTGGAATCGGTTGGCTCAACGGGAACGCGCGCGCAGGCGCTGATGGAGAACAAGTTCTCGGGAACGATCTTGACGACGCCGCTGGAAATCGCGCCGGAGTCGCGGGGATATCGGCGTCTGGCCAATGCCGTCGATGTCCTCGGACCGTACCAGACGATTGTCGGAATCGCCCGGCGCAGCTGGGCGAGGGCCAACCGCGACACGCTCGTCAGCTTCATCCGCGCGTCGACCGAAGCGATCGACTGGTTATTCGATCCGAAGAACCGCACCGAGGCGGTGGCGATCTACAGGACGCATCTGCCGAACGTGCCCGAGGACGCCGCGCGGCGGCACGTTGACGCGCTGCTCGGCGAGCGTGAAGGCTTCACGCGCGGCGGTGCGCTCGATTCGCAAGGGATGATGACGGTGCTGCGGATCAGGTCCGAACTCGGACGGCCCCGGAAGACGCTGACCGATCCGGCGCGCTACCTCGACGAACGCTACCAGCAGGCGGCAAACGGCAAATGAACCCATTTGGCGCTGATTGCGGAGAGCATGCCCGACCAATTGCAAACGATTGCATAATAGCTTATAACCGGCCTGGGCTTGGCCGTTGGAAGCTCGCTACTTCGGAGGTTGAATGCAGGCGCTGATTCGCAAGCCCAAGCCGTTTTACGCGAAGCTCCACAATCAAGTCATCATCGCGATCTGCGCCGCGATCATCATGGGAGCGGCGTGGCCAACGGCGGCGGTGAAAATGAAGCCGCTGGGCGACGGCTTCATCAAGCTGATTGGGATGGTGATCGCCCCGTTGGTGTTTTGTATCATCGTGTCGGGGATCTCGGGCATGGGGAGCGCCCGCCGGGTCGCCCGCATCAGCGTCAAGTCGATGGTGTACTTCTACGTGGTCTCCGCGCTGGCGCTGCTGCTCGGCTTGATCGCGGCCAATCTGATACCGACCGGCGTCGGGCTCAACATCGATCCGCGATCCATCGACACCTCCAGCATCGCCGGCTACGTCACTGCCGCCAAAGACCAGGGCGTCGTGGCCTTTCTCTTGAACATCATCCCCGTCACCATGGTCGACGCCTTCGCAAAGGGCGCTATTCTGCAGGTCGTTCTGGTTGCCGCACTGTTCGGCGTCGCCCTCATCTATCTGGGCGATCGGGCCCGAGCCGTCAAGGATCTGGTGGACCAGCTCACGCGGGTGGTGTTCTCGATAGTCGAGATGATCGTCAAGCTGTCGCCTATCGGCGCCTTCGGCGCCATGGCCTTCACCGTCGGACGATTCGGACTTCATTCCCTGCTGCCTCTCCTGAAACTCGTTCTCCTGTTCTACGGCTCTTGCCTGGCGTTCGTGCTCATCGTGCTGGTGCCGATCGCGCGGCACGTCGGCTTCAGCATCCTCAAATTCTGCCGCTACATCCTCGACGAGATACTGCTCTTCCTCAGCATCGCCAACTCCGAGGCGCTGCTGCCGCGCTTGATGGAGAAGCTCGAACGCATGGGCGTTCCCAAGTCGGTGGTTGGCCTGGTAGTGCCCACGGGTTATTCCTTCAACCTCGCGGGCAGCAGCATCTACTTCACCTTGTGTGTGATCTTTATCGCGCAGGCCACCAACACGGCGCTGCCGCTCGATCGTCAGCTGCTGATTCTGCTGATCGCAATGCTGATGTCGAAGGGAGCAACCGGCTTTACCGGCGCCGGCTTCGTCGTACTGGCCGGCACGCTGTCCGCGATGCCGGACATCCCGATGGCCGGCCTTGCCCTGCTGCTCGGCATCGATCCCTTCATGCAACGCGGTCGGGGGCTCGTCAACTACATCGGCAACGGCGTCGCAGCGATTGCCATCGCTGCCTGGGAAAAGGATTTGGACGTTGCGGAGCTCAACCGCCACCTCAATCTAGGCCCCGATGGCGATGTTGCCGTCGCGCCGAACGCCCCTGTACCTCACCTTCAAGCAGGATCGGCCGTTGACGGGTCCGACGCCGGTGCGGCCCCGGCCGGGACGAAATGAGATCAAGCTTCAATGGTGCGTATTCACGCAGCGTACAGATGTGTGCTCCCCTGGTAGACCCACGCCTGACATGCTGGACGGATTTTCCGATGTCCGACGAAATGCGCGGTTACTTGCGGTGTCGCGCGCCATAACCTAATCTTCGCCGGCATGAGCAAAACGCCGTCAGGAATCAAGCAGATCGCACAACGAGCGGGGGTGCACGTCTCGACGGTATCACGGGCGCTCAATCCGCAAACCCGCACGATGGTGTCGCAGGAAGTGGCGACGCGCATTCTGAAAATAGCCAATAACCTGAGCTATACCCGCAACCCCCTCGCCTTCGGACTGAAGACGCGCCGCTCATTTACTGTCGGCGTCATCGTCCCGGATCTCACGAACCCTCTATTTCCTCCTATCGTGCGCGCAATCGAACGCACTCTAGGGAAGGAGGGCTACGTGACGATGCTGGCGGATTCGGACAATAGCAGGGAAACGGAATCCGCCATTCTCGACTCGCTGCGGGCGCGGCAGGTTGATGGACTGATCCTGGCTACCGCATGGCTCCAAGATGACATCGTCAAGAGATGTCAGGAGCGGAAAATTCCCTTTGTGCTCGTGAACCGCACGGTGCTCGACGAAAGCATAACCAGCGTCGTCACCAATGACGCCTACGGCATCCGCCTCGCCGTCGACCACCTTCTCCAGCTGGGACACCGCAAGCTGGCTTATGTTGGCGGCCCGCTCAACACGTCGACGGCGACGGGACGGCGCGAAGGTTTCATCGCCGCCCTCAAAACCTACCGCCTGAGCGTGAGGGAGAAACTCATCATCGATTGCGCGTCGTTCACGGTGCAGGCCGGCGCAGCCGCCGCCCGCCAGCTTCTAAGAACTGCAAATCGCTCCTTCACGGCGATCGTCGCCGCCAACGATATGTTGGCACTGGGATGTTACGACGCTCTCACCGAGGCAGGACTCGCATGTCCGAAGGACATTTCGATCACGGGCTATAACGACATGCCCTTTGCCGATCGCTTCAACCCCCCGCTGACGACGTTGCGAATTCCGCACGATCAACTCGGTGTGCAGAGCGGCCTGCTGTTGCTGCGAAAGATGCGTGATCCTGCAGTCGTCGTCCCCTCCATGCACCTCGAACCCGCGCTCGTGGTACGAGGCTCAACCATGGCCATCCAGAGATAGCACTCGAATTGTTGCGAAGCTAACTCAAGAACTCGCCAATCCATTCGCGCGATTCGAGGATTTGTTTGACGCGGCGCAGATAGGCGCCGGAATAGGCGCCGTCGACCGCGCGGTGGTCGAAACTATGAGCGAGTATGCCGACCGGGCGAATTTCAATCCTCTCGCCCTTGTCGTCCGTTACCACCCATGGCCGGCGGTGCACGCCGTCGGTCGATAGAATCGCAACCTGGGGCTGGTTGATGACCGGCGCCGTGAGAAAGGTGCCGAAGCTGCCATTGTTGGTGAGTGAATAAGTACCCTCGGTCATGTCGTCGGGTTTGAGCGCGTTGGTGCGCGCCCGCTTGGCGATTTGGGTGATCGCCCGCGCAATTTCAGGGACCCGCAGCGCGGCGACATTCTTGATCACCGGCGCGACCAACCCGCCGCCATCGAGATCGACGGCCACCGACAGATTGATCGCTTTGTACGCGATGAGGGAGTCCTCCGCCACGTGAGCATTCAAATACGGAAATTCAGGCAACGCCAGCGCCACTGCACGGGCGATGAAGGGAAGATAGGTAAGCGACCCCTCCTCGCGCTCCTTCCACGCTTTCTTGAGCGCGCCGCGCGCCGCCTCGACGCCCGAGAAATCCACCTCGATGGCTTGCAGCACATGCGCGCTGGTGGCTTTGGAACGCACCATGTGCTCGGCGATCCGCTTGCGCAACGCGTTGAATGGAACTGTCTCGGCGATACCGCGTACCGTCGCAGGCGGTGCTCGAGTACTTCCCAAATGAGACAGCACGTCGTTGCGCTTGATGCGGCCGTCTCGGCCGGTGCCGTGGACCCGTGCAATGTCGATGCCGTTTTCCGCGACGAGCCGTCGCACCGCAGGCGAAAGCGGAGCGCCTCGGCCATCTCTTTTTGACCGTCTCGCCGTCTCTCCCGCTGCCGGCTCTGCCGGATTCATGGGTTGGGTTGGCCTGGGGAGTTCAGCAGCGGCTTTGGGGACTGCGACGCCCGCGCCCTGGCCCGAATCGATGATCGCGAGCGTCGTTCCGACCTTGACGGTCTCACCCGCGGCGACCAGTATCTTGAGCAGAGTTCCGGCGACCAGCGACGGCACCTCGGTCGCGACTTTATCGGTTTCGATCTCGACCAACAATTCGTCGATCGCGACCTTGTCGCCTTCCTTCTTGTGCCAGGCCGCTACCGTCCCTTCTTCGACGGTCTCGCCCAGCTGCGGCATGATGACGTCCATAGCGTTTTCCCTACCAGTCGACTGCAATGTATTTTTTCTCCAGGAATTCAAGCATGCCCTCGTGGGCGCCTTCGCGGCCGACACCCGATTGCTTGACTCCGCCGAATGGCGCCGCCGGGTCCGAAACGACCCCCCGGTTGAGCCCGACCATTCCCGATTCGATTTGCTCCGCAACATCGAGACCCTTGGCTAGATTGCGCGTGAAAATATAGGAGATCAGACCGTACGGCGTGCCATTCGCCTTGGTGATCGCCTCGTCGGTGGTCGAAAATCGCTGCACGGGTGCAATCGGCCCGAAAATCTCATCGTTCAGGACGTTCGCGTCGTCCGGTACGTCGGTGAGAAGCGTCGGCTGGAAGAAAAATCCCTTGCGATCGGGCCGGCGGCCTCCGGTCGCGATCTTGGCGCCCTTCTTGGCAGCATCATCGACGAAGGCCATCATGTCGTTCTGCGCGGTCTTGTTGATCAGCGGACCGAGATCCACGCCCTCCTCGAGCCCCGGCCCAACCCGCATGGCCTGCATGGCCGCGGTAAATTTTTTGGTGAACGCGTCCGCGATGCCGTCTTGCACGTAAAACCGGTTTGCCGCCGTGCAGGCCTCGCCGCCGTTGCGCATTTTGGCGATCATCGCTCCCTTCACGGCCTCGTCCACGTCAGCGTCGTCGAATACGATGAACGGGGCATTGCCGCCCAGTTCCATCGAGCAATTGACGATGGTATTGGCGGCCTCGCGCAGCAACACGCTGCCCACTTGCGTGGAGCCCGTGAAGGACAATTTGCGCACGCGCGAATCGTTGATGATTGCACCCACGACTTTCGACGAGCGGTGCGACGGTATGACGTTGACCACGCCCGGAGGCACGCCCGCTTCTTCCAGCAGACTCGCTATCGCCAGCGCGGTGAGCGGCGTTTCCGAGGCGGGCTTGAGGATGACCGTGCAACCCGCTGCCAGCGCGGGGCCGATCTTGCGGGTCGCCATGGCCGCCGGGAAATTCCACGGCGTCACCAAGATCGAAACGCCCACCGGCTGCTGCAATACCAAAATCCGATTGGTGCCGCCCGGATTGGTTGAAATCTCGGAAATATTGCGCACCGCCTCTTCCGAATACCAGCGGAAGAATTCGGCTGCGTAGGCCGCTTCGCTGCGCGCATCCTTCAAGGCCTTCCCGTTCTCCTGAGACATGAGCTTCGCGAAATCCTCCGCGCGCTCGGTCATGAGTTCGAAGGCTTTGCGCAAGATCTCGGCGCGCCGGCGCGGTGCGGTGGCGGCCCAGGCAGGCAGCGCCCGGTGGGCTGCGTCGACCGCTGCCAATCCATCTTCGATGCTTGCCGACGCGACCGAGGCAATGACCTCTTCGCTCGCCGGGTCCAAGACTTCGATGCCGGCGCCGTCCGAGGCGGCGCGCCACGCGCCGTCGATGTAAAGGCCGGTCCGCACGGCAATGATCGGTCCACTCATGATTTCGGGGTCGCTCTAGTCGATGGTCTTGAGGATGGTCTCTACGATGCGCGCTACGCTCGGGATGGTTAAGTCCTCGAGCCGGTCGGCGGCGGGCAACGGCACGTGGGGCGTGGTGATGCGCGTAATCGGCGCGTCCAGGTCCCAGAACAACTCCTCAGCCACCAGGCTCGCGATCTCGGCACCCCAGCCGCACAGCCGCGGATTCTCTTCAACCGTGTAGAAGCGGCCGGTCTTTGAGACCGCTGCGAAAATCGTCTGGGTGTCGAGCGGCACCAATGAGCGGACGTCGATCACCGTCGCGGAAATGCCGTGCTCTGCCTGAAGTTTTTCGGCGGCTTCGAGCGCCCGCGGCACCATGAGTGCGAGCGCTGCGATGGTCAGGTCCGATCCTTGGCGACGTATCGCAGCCTTGCCGAGCTTGTCGACGTGCTCACCGTCCGGCACCTCGCCTTTGGTGGCGTACAGTGCTTTGTGTTCGAAGAAGACCACGGGGTCGGGATCTCGTATCGCGGCGGCGAGCAAGCCTTTGACATCCGCGGGCGTTGACGGCGCCACCACTTTGAGGCCTGGTATGGCCATCGCCCAATTTTCGACGCTTTGCGAATGCTGCGCACCGAAGCGCGAACCGCCGCCGTTGCCCGTGCGAATCACCAGCGGCAGGGAAATTTGGCCGTTGGTCATATAGCGTGTCTTGGCAATCTCGTTGGCGACTATATCCCAGCACACCGCCAGAAAATCCGAGAACATGATCTCAGCCACCGGCTTGAGCCCGGTCATCGCTGCTCCCATGGCGGCCCCCAAGATCGCTTGCTCGGCGATGGGCGTATCACGCACCCGCAACGGTCCGAATTTTTCGAGCAGACCGACGGTGGCTTTGAATACGCCGCCCGCCGCCGCAATATCCTCACCCAGGCAGACCACCGAGTCGTCGCGCTCCATTTCCTGAGCGATGCCCGCGGCGACCGCGTCGCGATAGGTTAGTTCCGCCATGCCCAGCCTCCATCCGCCCAGACGTCTTTGAGAATCAACTCGTCTGCGGGCGGTCGTGATGCCTTGGCCGCTTCGGTCGCTTGATCGACGCGTTGCTTGATTTCTTCCTCGACGCCCAAGATCGTCGATTCGGCCACGCCGAAGTCGATCAGGCGTTGGCGATACAGCGGTATTGGATCGCGCTTCATCCACGCTTCGACTTCTTCCGTGGGCCGATATTTAGCCGGGTCGGCTCGCGAATGACCGTGGTGGCGATAGGTCAGCGCTTCGATGAGCGACGGACCCGCGCCGGCGCGGGCCCGCGCGATCGCAGACTGCGCGGTGCGATAAACCTCGTCGGCATCGTTGCCGTCGATCAGAATTCTGTCGAGTCCGTAGGCAGAGGCGCGGTCGGCGGCCGGATTCTTGACCGGCGTCACCGCGGAAATCGGCGTGTATTCCATATAGAGGTTGTTTTCACAGACGAACACCACCGGGAGCTTCCAGATCGAGGCCATGGACAATGCTTCGTGGAACGCGCCGATATTGGTCGTGCCGTCGCCGAAGAAGCACACAGCGACCTGATCGGTGCCCCGATACTGCGCCGACCAAGCAGCGCCCATCGCGATCGGGAGATGGGCGCCGATGATGGCGTAGGATCCCATCACGCCCCTGTCGACATCGGTCAGGTGCATCGAGCCGCCCTTGCCGCCCATCAAGCCGCACTCGCGTCCCATAAGTTCGCCCAATACGCCCGTCATCGAGGAGCCCCGCGCCAACGTATGCGCGTGGCCCCGATAAGTGCAGAAACTCCAGTCGCTGGGCCTCATCGACGCTCCGAATGCAGCGGCAATCGCCTCCTGGCCGATCGCCAAATGGCTGGTGCCCTTGATCAGATTCTGGAGAAACAAATCATAGGCGCGCTTCTCGACCGTGCGAATCTCGTACTGGCTGCGGTACAGAGCCAGCCGCGTCGTCGCGTCGATCTCGTCGCTTGCTCGCGGCCGCGACTTGGCCGCCGTCTGTTCTATTTGCAAGACCATATCCTCTTGATTCGAAGCGTTTTCGGGTTGTATCGCCGAGTACTCAATATTGATTGGCGATCGGCAGTTCCTGCGCGGGAAACAAAGTGATGACTTCGCAGCCCGTGGCGGTGACGACCAATTCCTCCTCAATGCGCGCGGCGGACCGGCCATCCGACGCCGGGCAGTAAGTCTCGAGCGCGAACACCATGCCTTCCTTGATCTCGAGGGGGTGATCCAGCGAGACCAGGCGCGAGATGATCGGCCGTTCGTGCAGCGCGACCCCGAGGCCGTGGCCGAACTGCAGTGCGAAGGCTTCCATTTCGTTCGGAAAACCGAAATCCTCGGCGCGCGGAAATACGGCCGCGATTTCGTCGGTGCCGACGCCGGGCCGAACCTTTGAGATCCCGGCGTCCATCCATTCGCGCGCCTTGGTGTAGGCATCCTTTTGTGCTTCGCTGGCTTTTCCCACTGCGAACGTGCGGTAGTAGCAGGTGCGATAACCCATATAGGCCTGGATGATGTCGAAAAACGCCTGATCGCCCGGACGGATGATTCGGTCGGTGAAATTATGGGGGTGCGGGCTGCACCGTTCGCCGGCCACGGCGTTGATCGCTTCGACGTCGTCGGAGCCCATTTCGAACAGCCGCTTGGTCGCCATCGCGACGATATCGGACTCGCGAACCCCCGGCTTGAGTGCTTCATAAATGCTTTGATAGACACCGTCGACCATGGCAGCGGCGGTGTTCAAGAGCATGATCTCGTCACGGCTCTTGATCTCACGCGCATCCAGCATAACCTGCTGACCGTCCACGATCGTGAGGCCGAGCTTTTGCAGCGCGAACAGCATCGGGGGCTCGATCACATCTATACCTAAAGGCATGTCGGTAACGCCCTGCTCTTTCAGCACGTCGTAGATTTCCTGTGCCGCGCGCTGGACCAAACCCTGATCGGGCGGAATGGTGCCGCGCAGGCCGACGTTGCCGGCGTGGCAGCAGATCGGCTGCAGCCAAGGCGCGTAAATGCGGTGATGCGCGGCGGCCGACCCGAAATCCCACAAATGAGGCTCGCCGTTGCCGGTCAGCACGGCGAAGCGGCAGAATTTGTCCCGCGACCACTCGCCGATCGCGGTCGAGGTGATGTAGCGGATGTTGTTGTTGTCGAAGCACAGCAGCGCACCCAGCGTGGAATTGCGGACAGCCTGCCGGGCGCGTCCCAAGCGATAGCGGTGAAGCCGCCGAAAATCGACGCGCTCCTCGAAATCGACGTTCATCACGCCGTGAGCATTGAGGCGCGACCAATCATGGTGCGGATCGATATCCTCCGGCTTGATCTCCAGCCGCTCAGAGACCGCCGCCTTCGTCGGTTCCTTGCGTGGGGCTTTCCGGTTCTTTTGCTGCTGCTCATTCATGATTCGCTCCGATTTCGCTTTCTGACGTGCCTCGATCGGGACGAATACGTGCACTCAAAAGAAGCGCAATTAACCTATCGCAATCGTTTGCACTGCCTTGGATACGATACCGCCAGTTGCGCAAAAACGCCAGCGTGTCGACAAGTCAAAGTTTGGTTCGGCTTCTGTGCGCTTGTATTTGCGCAGCCGAGACGGTATAACTATGCAAACGTTTGCACTCCACCGAGCAGACGATGGGATATCAGAAGTTGTGAGAAGGAAGTTACGATGACGCAGGCGAACCTCAAAGACTATCGGCTGGGTTGGATTGGAACCGGCCGCATGGGTTATGCCATGGCCTCGAGGCTGCTGAAGAACGGCTGCGACGTTGCTGTCTACAATCGCACCCGAGCAAAAGCAGAATCCTTGGCCGAATTCGGTGCCGCCATTGTCGATTCTCCGGCCGCCCTGGCCGATCGCGACATCGTGTTCACCATGGTATCGGGCCCTGACGATCTGATCGAGGTGGTGACCGGCAGCAAGGGCGTCCTCTCGCGCCCGGATCGAGCGCCGAAGCTCTTGGTCGATTGTTCGAGCGTGTCGACCGAGGCTTCGGCCGCGGTCCGAGAACGGGCTGCGGCTCGCGGCGTCGCGATGCTGGCGGCTCCGGTGTCCGGGAACGCCAAAGTGGTCAAGGCCGGCCTCCTGTCGGTGGTCGCCTCGGGCCCGCAAGCGCAGTTCAAGATTGCCGAGCCCTATCTCGCGCTGCTCGGCAGGGGTGTTTCCTATGTCGGCGACGGCGAACTCGCACGCATGGTCAAGATCTGCCACAACATCCTGCTGGGTGTGGTGACCCAGTCGCTAGCCGAGATCACGGTGTTGGCGGAAAAGGGGGGCGTGCCGCGCCATGCCTTTCTCGACTTCATCAACAAGAGTGTGATGGGTTCGTTGTTCACGAAATATAAGTCGCCGGCCTTCGTCAATCTTGATTGGACTCCGACCTTCACGCCTTATCTGCTGCGAAAGGATCTCGATCTTGGGCTCGAGGCTGGCCGCAATCTCGGCGTCCCCCAGCCATTGACCGCGCTCACTCGTGAGATCGTGCAGAGCATGATCGGCAACGGTTACGAAAATGTCGATTTCGGCGCGCTGCTGGAGATGGAAGCGAAAGCCGCGGGACTCGAACTCAAATCCGAAAACAAAAAGGTCGATGACGGTCTCGGCGGCAAGAGCTAAGTCGCCCGTATACCGGGAGCTATCCCGCGCGACTCCGTCTCAATGTGCGATCGTATTCCTGCGAGATATCGCGGTTGGTGTAGTCCCTGAGCATCGCAGTCGAGATCAAGCTTAGAATCGCGCAGCAGAGAATGTACGCAGCAATCGCGTAGCCCGAACCGTATCGCGCGAAAAGCCACGCCGCGATCAGCGGGGCCGGACCACCGGCGATTATGGACGCCAGCTGATAGCCCAGAGAAGCCCCGCTGTAGCGCAGCCGCCCGGTAAAGGATTCGGCGATCAGCGCGGCCTGCGGCCCGTACATCATATTGTGCGGGATCAGGGAAAGAACGACAGCGAGAAAAACCCACCCGGGAATCGCAGTATTGAGCAACGCAAAGTAGATGAAACCGAACACACCGGTGAAAGCGGCCCCGATCATGTACATGCGCTTGCGCCCGATCCTGTCCGACAGGTACCCAGAGAACGGAATGGTGAAGAAGGACAGCACCGAGGCGGTCAGAACGGCGGTGAGCAGCAGGTCGCGTGAGACACCCACGACCTTGATCCCGTAGGTAAATACGAATGCAGTATAGATGTAGAAGGGCGCCTGCTCTCCCATACGCGCGAGCGCCGACAGAAGGATCTCCCTCGGCTGTCGCTTGATCACCTCGAGCATGGGGGTGCGCTCAATCTTGTTCTCGGACACCAGTCGCGAGAAGACCGGTGTCTCCAGGACGTTGAGTCGAATATAGAGTCCGATCGCCACCAGGAAAATGCTGAGAAGAAATGGGATTCGCCATCCCCATACGAGGAACTTGCCGCCGGAGATCTCGCTGAACGCCAGAACGGCCAAGTTGGCCAGGAATAGTCCGGCCGGGACGCCGAACTGCGGCCAGGAGGCCACGAAACCGCGATGAGCGTTGGTCTTGGTCCACTCCATCGACATGAGGACCGAACCTCCCCATTCTCCCCCGACCCCGACGCCTTGGATGAAGCGCAACGCTGTGAGCATTACCGCACCCCAGATACCGATCTGTTCATAAGTGGGCACGAATGCGACCAAGAAAGTGGCGACGCCCATCAGCAGCAGTGTCGCGATGAGCGTCGATTTGCGGCCAATACGATCGCCGTAATGTCCGAAGATTGCGGCACCAACTGGGCGAGCCACGAATCCGACGGCATAGATCGCGAAGGCCTGCAGGGTTCCGACCAGCGGATCGGATTTCGGGAAATAAAGCTGGGCGAACACCAGCCCC
>Ga0073928_10000684_pt1 | contig 74700 bp, 73 predicted proteins | sample PaiPotPPA55metaG_FD_76969 | JGI IMG/M metagenome (GOLD analysis project Ga0073928, IMG submission 76969) | Iron sulfur acid spring bacterial and archeal communities from Banff, Canada, to study Microbial Dark Matter (Phase II) - Paint Pots PPA... ...
CGTTCTACGAGATCCTCCACACCTCGGTCAACAAGCGCATCGACATGCGCCTCGCCGCCTACGCGCTGGCCGTCCAGCGGGTGGCCAACGCGACCACCGTCCGAGGGATATACCCATAATCGGATAGTGAGTTCGGCTCGTCCCAACCGCGTCCTCGTCACGGGCGTGTCCAATCCTCTCGGCGCCGAGGTGGCCCGGCGGCTCGCTCCTCACGTGCCCCACCTGTTCGGGTGCGACCTGAGGGATCCGATCAGCGCCCTGGAGGAGATGGACTTCGTCCACGCCGACACCCGTCACGTGGCGATCGGAAAGCTGATCCGGCAGTTGAATGTCGACACGGTCGTGCACCTCGCCGTCATGGTCGATTCGCCCCGCGACGAGCGCTCGATCCACGAGACGGATGTGATCGGGACCATGAACGTCCTCGCCGGCTGTTCGGCTCCTTCCGGCCGCGTCCGCAAGCTGATCGTGAAATCCAGCCAGGCGATCTACGGCGCCGGACCGAGCGATCCGTCTTTCTTTTCCGAAGACATGACGAACACCGAGCGGCCCATGTCCTCGGTGACGCGTGACCTGCTCGACATGGAGCAGCTGGTCGGCGAGTTTGCGGTGCGCAACGAGTCATGCCAGGTGAGTGTGCTGCGCCTCGGGTTTCGGGTCAGCGAGGACACGACGCTCGCGCGCTACCTCTCTCTTCCGATCGTGCCGACCTTTGCCGGCTTCGATCCCCGGCTGCAGCTGCTGCATGAAGACGACGCGGCGGAGGCCATCGTCCGCGCAGTGTTGGGGCAACACCCCGGGGTCTTCAACGTCGCAGGCCAGGGTGTCGTCCTCCTGAGCCAGGCGATCGCGATCATGGGCGGAACCGCCGCACCCATCCTGCCTCCGTATGGGCGGTGGTTCGGGCGCCTGGGTCTGCGAGTGCTGAGTCACGTTGAGCTGCAGTCGCATCTCGCGGACGTGATCGCGTACGGCTCGGTGATGGACTGCTCGACGCTGGAGACGGAGTTCGCCTGGAAGCCGGCCTATACATCTCGCGCTGTGATGGACGCGCTCGCCCGAGGCAAGACCCTCGAGGTGATCGAGGCGCCGTCACCGCCGCAGGAGTACGAGCTGCAGGTCTACCTGCAGCGCCGGCGCCGCAATGCCCGCAACGGGCATCGGGCCGGAGCGGTCCTCGAGGCGCATCGGTGATCCAGGCGAAGTCACCGAAGCAGCGGCGCAAGGCAAGCAAGCCTGCGGAAATCGTTCAGCCCACAACGGGCGCCCGGCTTGCGAAGTCCGCCAGGCGCTTGCAGGGGCAAGCTCCGATGCTTGCCTTCCAGGGGCTCACCGACCTTTCGGGCCGGCTTCGCCAGGTGACCGGGCGAAACGTCATCGACATGAATCGGGTCATGGAGTTCGCCCAGTTCATGTACCGGCAGCAGGCGCTCATGAGGCGCGGAGCGAACTACGAGGTAGACGATTTCGGCTTCGACCCGGAGTGGACCGAGTCGTTTCTCTCGGTCTTCATGATCCTGTACCGCGACTACTGGCGCGTCGAGACCACCGGCGTCGAGAATGTTCCCGCCGCCGGCCGCGCCCTGCTCGTTTCGAACCACGCCGGCGTGTTGCCCTGGGACGGCACGATGATCAAGACGGCGGTGTTTGCGGAGCACCCGCAACCGCGACACGTGCGTGCGCTCGTGGCGAGCCTGTTCATGGGAATGCCGATGCTCAGCTGGTTCCTGCGGCGGACAGGGCAGACTGTCGGGCACCCGGACGACACGCGGCGGCTGCTCGAGCGCGACGAGCTGGTACTGGTGTTTCCAGAAGGCGTCAGGGGGACCGGCAAGAGCTTCAAGGATCGCTATCGTCTGGGTCGCTTTGGACGCGGAGGGTTTGTCGCGACCGCCATCAGGTCGGGCGCGCCGATCATTCCGGTGTCGGTCGTCGGCTCGGAAGAGATCTATCCGATGGTTGCGGACGTGGCTCCCCTCGCGAGGTTCTTCGGCCTTCCGTACTTCCCGATCACGCCTACATGGCCGTGGCTGGGACCGCTGGGCATGATCCCGCTGCCGAGCAAGTGGAGGATCCAGTTCCACGCCCCGATCCACGTCGAAGAAAATCCGCCGGAAGCGGCCGGCGACAACAACCTGGTGATGGCGTTGGCGGACCAGGTGCGAGACACCATCCAGCAGGGCATCTACGACAACCTGAAACGCAGACGAGGTGTCTTTCTCTAACCCGCCTCCCGCGGCCGGAGTGCGCGTCCACTGGGAGGCCCTGCCGGATTCCATCCGCCGTGCGATCGAAATGCGTCTCGGCGGCCGGGTTGTCGAGGCGGTTACCCAACCCGGCGGTTTCTCTCCCGGCCTCGCCGCGAGGCTGCGCCTCGACGATGGGCGTCGCGTTTTCGTGAAGGCGGTCAGCGAGACCGCCAACCCGGACACGCCCATCATGCATCGCCGCGAGGCGCGGATCGTGGCCGCCCTCCCGGCAACGGCGCCGGTGCCGCGGCTGCTCTGGATTCATGACGAGGGTGGGTGGGTCGCGCTGGCCTACGAGGACGTGGTGGGGCGCCATCCCGGGGCGCCGTGGACGGAGGCCGACCTGGTAGCGGTTGTGGATGCCTTGAAGAAGATGTCGATCGATCTGACTCCTTCACCAATCGCAACCGAGGTGACAGCCTCCGGTGCGTTTGAACATGGCATCACCGGCTGGCGCATCGCGCTAGAGCATCGCGAGATGCGTCTGGACTCGTGGTGCCTGAAGCACCTCGCTCGCCTGGCCGATCTGGAATCGCTGGCGCCCGCTGCAGCCGCGGGCGAGACGCTGCTGCACTTCGATACGCGGGCCGACAACATTCTCATCGCAGAGGATCGCGTCTACGTGCTCGACTGGCCTTCGGCCCGGACCGGCGCCGCGTTCGTCGACTGGCTGATCATGGCGCCCAGCGTCGCCATGCAGGGCGGCCCGGCGCCCCGCGAGTTCATGAGCAGGTTCGATCTATCCGGCGTGCCACGAGGTGACTTCGACGCGATCCTCTGCAGCGTCGCCGGCTACTTCGTGGTACACGCTCTCGATCCTCCGCCACCAGGGCTTCCCACAGTGCGCGCCTTCCAGGCCGCCCAGGGCGAGGTCGCGCTTGCCTGGCTGAAGCGGCGGCTCCGGTGGAGCTGAGCTACTTGACCACTGGCCTTTGCGGTTTTGGCTCGGGTGCTTCGACGATGTCCAGCGCCGTCGCCTGGCTGATCCAGTACTGGACATCCGAAAAGCTGGGGGCGCCCGCCAGCCCTACGGCATCGACCACCTTGGCGTGAAGGGCGCGCGCGTCCTGCGCGCGCAGGTCTTGCATCGACTCGATGCCGAGGCGCCGGATGATCGGGAGGAAGTGATCCATCCCTGAGACCTCGAGCAGCGTGCACTGGTTCACGAACTCGAATAGGCGATCGGTCGTGATGCCGGTCTTCCTGGATAGCCGGTCGCGGTCGATTGCGAGCGACGTGCGGTGCAGAAGCTGGTTGGTGTGCCGGATGCCGCGGGCGCGGAGCCTCGCGACGTCGTCGTCGGAGATGCCCTTCAGGTACTCGAGCGTCCGGTACACGACCAAAAGTTTATGCGGCCCAGGTTGACGAGACCGGCATTCCGTATAATTCAGCGAACCCCGCCACCATTGGAGTAAACACACCCTGCATCAGAGCCGGCTCGAAACCCGCGGAACAACTCCCGGGGAGCAGTCTGGCCTCGAGATCGGGATCGGGCGGCGGGCACGACGCGCATACGGGTTCGACGAAGTAGCTCTCGTTCCCGGCGGTGTCACGCTCAATCCCGACGAGGTCGACATCTCCTTTTCGATGGGCGACCGCTTCAAGCTCCCACTTCCCATCTGGGGCTCGGCCATGGACGGAGTGGTCGATGTCGAGTTTGCGATCGCGATGGGAAAGCTCGGCGGAGTCGCTGTCCTCAACCTCGATGGAGTGCACACGCGCTACCAGGACTCGGCTCCGATCATCAAGCGCATCGCCGAGGCGGACAAGTCGCAGATCAACGCGCTCCTCAAAGAGGTGTATCGCGAACCGGTCAAGCCGAACCTCATCGCCGAGCGCATCAAGGTGATCAAGGCCGCAGGCGTTCTGTGCGCTGTATCGACCATCCCAGCCCGTGCCCAGGAACGCGCGGAGGTGGTGCAGAAGGCAGGCGCCGACGTCCTCGTCGTGCAGGGAACGGTGCTCACCGCGCGCCACTCGTCTCAGTCGTATCACCAACTTTCTTTCGAGCAGCTGGTTCGCGCGTGCGAGATCCCGGTCGTCGTGGGGAACTGCGTCCACTATGAAACCGCGCTGGAGCTGATGGAGACGGGCATCGCAGGCATCCTCGTCGGCGTTGGTCCCGGCGCGGCCTGCACCACGCGCGGAGTGCTGGGCGTGGGCGTTCCGCAGGTCACCGCGACCGCCGACGTCGCGGCTGCCCGCGACGAGCACATGCGCCGAGGTGGGATGCGCGTTGCCGTGATCACCGATGGCGGCATGCGCATCGGAGCCGACGTCTGCAAGGCATTCGCGTCGGGCGCGGACGCGGTGATGATCGGCACCCCGCTCGCGGGCGCCGAGGAATCGGCTTCGAAGGGATACAACTGGGGCATGGCCACTCCCGACCCCAACCTGCCTCGCGGTACTCGCATCCACGTCGGCACCAAGGCCACCCTGCACGAGATATTGCTCGGCCCCGCGCGGGTGGACGACGGAAGCCAGAACTTTGCCGGCGCGCTTCGCTCCGCACTTGGCGTGTGCGGCGCGCGCGACATCACCGAGTTCCAGCACGTCGAGATGGTGGTCGCGCCTTCGATCACCTCGGAGGGCAAGGTCTTCCAGCAGGCCCAGCACGTGGGCATGGGGAAGAGCTGACCTGAGCATGACCGCCGCGGCCGCCCAGGACCGCGAAGCAGTGAAGGGCGGCCCCCGCGGACAGACGATCCTGGTCCTCGACTTCGGGTCGCAGTTCAGCCAGCTGATCGCGCGGCGGGTGCGCGAGGCAAACGTCTATTGCGAGCTGGTGCCCGGTACCACTCCATGGTCGGAGCTGAAAAAGCGTGCGCCGGCCGGTCTCATCCTCGGCGGCGGGCCCGCGAGCGTCTACGAGCCCGGCGCCCCGCAGGTCGACCCTGAAGCCCTGCGCGCCGGGATTCCGGTGCTTGGCATCTGCTACGGCATGCAGCTGATCGCCCACCACCTGGGCGGCAAGGTCGATCCGGGCCATGCCCGTGAGTACGGTCCGGCCCTGCTCGCGGTGCGCGAGCCCAACGTCCTTTTCCAGGGCCTGAACGCCGAGCTCCCGGTCTGGATGAGCCACGGCGATCACGTCAGCGAGCTGCCGCCCGGGTTTCATTCGCTGGCCTCGAGCGGCAACTCGCCCGTCGCCGCCTTCACGAACGGCCAGGGCATCTTCGGCATCCAGTTTCACCCCGAGGTGGTCCACACGCCGAGCGGGCGTGAGGTGCTGCGCAACTTCCTGTACGGCGTCTGCCACTGCGAGCCCTCGTGGACCGCGGGCTCGTTTGTCATCGACGCGGTGGAGAGCATCCGCGCGCAGGTGGGCGGCGGCCGTGTGATCTGCGCGCTGTCAGGAGGAGTCGACTCGGCGGTGGCCGCGACGCTCGTCCACCGCGCCGTCGGCGACCAGCTGACGTGCGTCTTCGTGAACAACGGCCTCCTGCGCAAAGAAGAGCCGGAGCGCGTGCTGGCCGTCATGCACGGCAACCTCGACATGAACATCAGGTACGTCGATGCGACCGACCGGTTCCTGAATGAGCTCCGGGGAGTGATCGACCCCGAGCAAAAGAGGCGGATCGTCGGAAGCGAATTCATCTCCGTCTTCGAGGCGGAGGCCACAAGCCTCGGGCACATCGACTACCTTGCCCAGGGCACGCTTTACCCTGACGTCATCGAGTCGACCGCCCCCGACGTTTCCTCGACCGCGGTCAAGATCAAGACGCACCACAACGTGGGCGGCCTGCCGCCGGGCCTTCGCTTTCAGCTCATCGAGCCCCTGCGCTACCTTTTCAAGGACGAGGTGCGCGCGGTCGGCCTCGAGCTCGGTATGCCGGAGGAGATGGTGTTCCGCCAGCCGTTCCCTGGGCCGGGGCTGGCAATCCGATGCCTCGGCGAGGTCACTGCGGAGCGACTCGAAATCCTGCGGAACGCCGACTGGGTCGTGATCGACGAGATCAAGCGCAACGGACTGTACCGGCAGGTCTGGCAGTCGTTCGCGGTGCTCACTCCACTCGAAACGGTCGGCGTGATGGGCGACTACCGGACGTACGCCAACGTGGTCGCGGTGCGCGTGGTGACCAGCGAGGACGCCATGACCGCGGACTGGGCGCGCGTGCCGTACGAGGTGCTGGCGCGCATCAGCAACCGCATCGTGAACGAAGTCAAGGGAGTGAACCGGGTCGTGTTTGACATCACATCAAAACCTCCCGGCACCATCGAGTGGGAATAAAAATATGAGAGGGAACCCGGATGGTTCCCTCTCATCGACCGTGCGGCTGCGCCGCAGGGTCTGCTCTCCTTCCGGTATATCGATGGGCTTGTTTAAAGATTTCTACAGATGACGATTGGGAGTCGCGTAGAAACAAAAGTCGCGGTCGGGATGAACCCGGCCGCCATCGCCGCGCCGGTAACGCGTCTATAGCTCCTCGGTGAAAGTTCTAGTCGTCGGCTCGGGGGCTCGCGAGCATGCGCTCGTCTGGAAGTGTGTGCAGTCGGAGCTGGTGGAGCGAGTCTACTGCGCGCCCGGCAACGGCGGTACCGGTGGCATGGCGCGCAACGTGGCGATTGGGGCCGCCGACGTCGTGCGCATCGTCGACTTCGCAAAGCATGAGCGTTTGGGGCTCGTGATTCTCGGTCCGGAATCTGCGGTCGACGCCGGTGTGGGCGACGCGCTGCGGAGCGCCGGATTCAACGTCTTCGGTCCGAACCGTGGCGCCGGGCGCATCGAGTCGAGCAAGTCCTTTGCGAAGGCCCTGATGAAGCGCTCGAACATTCCCACCGCCGACTTCGAGGTCTTCACCCAGCCCGGGCCGGCCAAGGCGTGGGCGGGTGAGCGAGGAGGCCGGGTCGCCGTCAAGGCCGACGGGCTGGCGCTGGGCAAAGGCGTGATCGTGTGCAGGAGCGTCAAGGAGTCGGACGCCGCGGTGGATGCGATCCTCGTCGAGAGCCGGTTCGGCCGCAGCGGGTCCACCATCGTGGTCGAAGAGCTGCTCGACGGACCGGAGCTTTCGGTCTTCGGCGTCACGGATGGCAAAGAGGTCGTGGTGCTCGCAGCCGCTCGCGATTACAAGCGCGCCCTCGACGGCGACGCCGGACCGAACACCGGCGGCATGGGCGCCTACTCGCCGCCGCAATCGGTCGACGACGCGCTGGTCCTGGAGGTCCTGGAAAAAGTCCTTCGCCCAGCGGTCCTTGCGCTCGCAGAGGGCGGGAACGAATTTCGAGGCGTCCTCTACGCCGGCCTGATGCTGACCGGGGACGGCCTCCGGACGATCGAGTTCAACGCCCGCTTTGGCGATCCCGAGGCCCAGGTCGTGCTGCCCCGGCTGCAGACCGACTTCGTCGCCCTGGCGCTCGGTGCGGCGAAGGGCACCCTGGCGGACTTCCCCGACCTGCGCTGGAGCCCGCAGCCATGCGTCGGCGTCGTCGTCGCGTCCGGCCACTACCCTGACGATGCGGCCATGAAGACCGGGCTGCCGATTCGCGGCCTGGCCGAGATGCCGCCGGGAGTGCTCATCTTCCACGCCGGCACGCGCTTTGAGCCGGGTCGAGGGTTGGTGACGAGCGGCGGGCGGGTGGTGACGTCCGTTGCGCTCGGGGAAACCGTTGCGCTGGCACGTGAAAAGGCGCTGGCCGGCGCTCGCCGGGTACGATTCGATGGGGCTTTCTTCAGATCAGATATTGCAGGGGAGGCCGTTAATTGAGCCCAGTTGTTGGTGTCATCCTCGGCTCCAAGTCCGACCTGCCGCTGATGGAAGCGTGCGTGAAGGTCCTCGACGAGCTTGGGATCGAGCACGAGGTCAAGGTCTGCTCGGCGCACCGTAACCCTCGCGGCGTGATGGAGTGGGCTTCCTCGGCACGCGAGCGCGGCCTGAAGGTCGTCATCGCCGCGGCCGGCGGCGCCGCGCACCTGCCCGGCGTCGTTGCGGCCTGGACGGATCTGCCCGTGATCGGAGTGCCGGTCCCCACGCAGCACCTGGGCGGTGTCGATTCGCTCTACTCCATCGTGCAGATGCCGGCGGGCATACCGGTCGCGACTGTCGCCATCGGCGAGGCGGGCGCCAAGAACGCGGCGTGGTTGGCGGCCCGGATCCTTGGTCTCAACGACGAGGCGATCGAGCGTCGCCACGCGGAAAAGCGCGCAGCCCTGGCCGGTTAGATGGCCAAGAAGAAGGCGCGCGTCCGGCTGGTCGACACGACTTTCCGCGACGCGCAGCAATCACTCCTTGGCGGCAACCTGCGCAGCGACGAGATCATCCCGATCGCGGCGAAGATGGACAGGATTGGGTTTGCCGCGATGGAAGCGTTCGGCGGCGCGACGTTCGAGACTCAGCTGCGCGCGCGCGAAGACCCGTGGGAGTTTCTCCGCAAGCTGCGCAAGGTCACGCCGAACACGCCGATCCAGGCCCTGATCCGCGGGCAGAACCTCGTCTCCAAGCGCAACTTTGCAGACGACGTCGTGCAGCTCTTCGTCAAGCACGCGGTCAAGTGCGGCGTGGACGTGTTTCGTGTCTTCGACCCTCTGAACGATCTGCGCAACATGGAGGCGGCCATCGGTGCGGCCCTCAAAGCCAAGAAGAAGGTGCAGGGGGCGCTGAGCTACGCGATCTCGCCGGCTCACAACATCGAGCTCTGGGGCTCGCTCGCCAAGGGCCTGGCCGACATGGGCTGCGAGGAGATCGTCATCAAGGACACTTCCGGCCTGCTCAGCCCGCAGGCGACCTGGGAGCTCGTGAGCGCGCTCAAGAGCGTGGTCAACCTCCCCATTGACGTCCACTCGCACTGTTCCAGCGGCATGGCGCCCATGTCGTACATGGCCGCGGTTGAAGCCGGCGCGGAGATCCTGGATGTCGCAATCTCGCCCCTTGCCTGGGGCGCTTCACAGCCCGCGGCCGAGAGCGTGGTCGCCGCCCTTCACGGAGGTGAGTACGACACCGGTCTCGACCTCGACACGATGTGGGAGGTCCAGCACGACGTCGAGGAGCTCAAGCGCCGGCACCTGGAGCACCTCAGCCCCTTCGCCGACCGGGTCGACGCCAGCATCCTCCGCTACCAGATGCCGGGACAGATGCTGGAGGACATCTACCACCAGCTCGCCGCTCACAAAGCGGGGGGCCGCCTCTCAGAGGTGATGGAGGAGGCCAACCGCGTGCGCCGCGAGCTCGGCTATCCACCGCTGGTGGCGCCGATCCGGCAGGTAATCGCGACGCAGGCGGTCTACAACGTGATCGGCGGCGAGCGTTACGCCACGGTGACCCAGGAGCTGAAGGACTACCTGCAGGGGCTGTACGGCCGGCCGCCAGTGCCGGCCGACCACGAGCTGCGCAGGCTCGTCCTGGGCCGCGAGGAGCCGATCACGATCCGGCCCGCCGACCTCTTGGAGCCGCAGGTCGAGAACAGCCGCCGGCAGGTCAGGAAGATGGGTTTCGAGCCCAGCGACGACAACGTCCTCATCCATCTCATGTTCCCCAGCCTGGCGCCTGAATATTTCAGTGGGCCGCCCGCGCAAGCGCCGGAAAAGTCACCTTTAGAGCCGGTGGCCAAGGCGGCGCCACCCGCTGATTCGGCGCCCGCCCCCGCTCCGGCCGCGGATCCTCCGGCACCCGCGCCCGTCTCGACCGCCGAGTTCGAGGTGGAGGTGGAGGGCGAGGTCTTCAAGGTGCGCGTCACGGGCGCCGGCACGTCGGTGACGCCTGCCTCGGGGGTCACGCCGACCGCGACAGCCGCGCCACCGCCGAGGACGGGTGAGGGAACGGTGATCGCGCCGATGCAAGGATTGATCGTCAAGCTCCCGGTCAAGGCCGGCGACAACGTGAAGCTTGGCGACGTGGTCGCGGTGCTCGAGGCGATGAAGATGCAGAACGACATCGTCACGACCGTCGCCGGTCGCGTGAGCCAGGTCTACGTCAAGGAAGGCGAGGTCGTCAGCCCGAACCAACCTCTCCTGGCGGTGGGGTGAAGAAAAAACTCTTCAGCAAGGTCCTGGTGGCGAATCGCGGCGAGATCGCGATCCGCGTCATGCGCGCATGTCGCGAGCTCGGCATCGCAACCGCGGCCGTCTATTCCGACGCCGACCGCAATGCGATCCACGTGCGCTATGCGGATGAGGCCCATCACATCGGCCCCGCTGCTCCGACCGAGTCCTATCTTCAGCTCGAGAGAATCGTCAAGGTCGCGCACGATTGTGGCGCGGACGCGATTCACCCCGGATACGGGTTTCTCTCCGAGAAGCCGGCCTTTCCGGATGCCTGTGAGGCCGCCGGCATTCGTTTCATCGGCCCGCCCGCGTCAGCGATGCGGGCGCTCAGCTCCAAGGTCGCCGCGCGAAAGCTGGCCGTGGCTCATGGCGTGCCGGTCACACCGGGCAGCGGCCCCGTCGACGCGTCGACCGCCCTTGCGGCAGCGCAGGCGATCGGATTCCCGGTGATGGTCAAGCCATCGGGTGGCGGAGGCGGCATCGGCATGAAGGTGGTCGAGTCGGAGCAGGACCTCGTGTCGACAATCGAGAGCAGCGCTCAGGCCGCGCGTTCTGCATTCGGCGATCCGACCGTTTACCTCGAGCGGTACATCCGCAAGCCGCGCCACATCGAGATACAGATCATCTGCGACAGCCACGGCAACGCCGTGCACCTCGGCGAGCGCGAATGCTCGATCCAGCGCCGGCACCAGAAGATCATGGAGGAGACGCCGTCGCCGGCCGTCAATGCCGAGCTGCGCGCGGCGATGGGCGACGCGGCGATCCGGGCCGTTCGCGCCGCGGGATACGTCAATGCGGGCACGGTCGAGTTCATCTTCAGCGACGGTGACTTCTATTTTCTGGAGGTCAATGCTCGACTTCAGGTCGAGCATCCGATCACGGAGGCGGTCACCGGTATCGACCTGGTGAAGGAGCAGATCCGCGTCGCAGCGGGCCTCGACCTGGGCTTCGCGCAGAGCGACGTGATGTGGCGTGGCCATGCGATCGAGATGCGCATCAACGCCGAAGACCCGGTGCGCAAGTTCCTGCCCAACCCCAAGCGGATCAGCCGCTGGGTGGCTCCGGCCGGTCCGGGTGTGCGCGTCGACTCAGGTTTCGGCCCCGGTTCTGACGTGCCGCCAAACTACGACTCGCTGGTAGCGAAGCTGATCGTGCACGGCGCCGACCGCGCGGAAGCCATCGCGCGGGCCGGTCGCGCCTTACGCGAGTTCGTCGTCGTGGGCCCTGCGACCACGATCAGCTACCATCGCGCGATCCTCGAGAGCCCTGATTTCCGCTCCGGGAACTTGAGCACACGTTTTATCGAAGACCATCCAGACCTCGTCGAGCAGGCCCGAAAGCTGGCGGGCGAAGTGTCGCCCTTCGACTACGGGCCGGATCCCCGGCACGTCGCCGCGGCTGCGGCCGCGGTTGCCGCGGTGGTGAACAGATAGCGAAGCTCGGCCACCCGAAAGACGGACGGCCGTTCAAGATCGTCTCGAGCGCGGTCGTAGGTCGCTCGGGGCCGTTCGCGCTGCGAGAGGACGTGATCCGGTTTCCCGACGGGGCCGAAGCCGTCTACACGGTGCTGGGCAACCCGGACTCGGCTTTCGTCGTGCCGTACTTCGACAACGGGGACACGGTGCTGGTCCGGCAGTGGCGACATGCCTGGGACGAGTCCTCATGGGAGGTACCGGCAGGCACCTTCAACGCGGACGAGGATCCGGCGGAGTGCGCGCGGCGAGAGTTGGCGGAGGAAACGGGCCTGGTCGCGGCGCGCTACACCTCGCTCGGTCTGGTGCACGGCGCCGCGATGTTGACGGGGCGAGCGCACATGTTCCTCGCGCAGTCGATCACCGAGGCGGAGCGCAACCCGGAGACTTACGAGCAGGACATGGAGGTGCTCCGCCTACCGTTCAAGGAGGCGTTCGAGGCCGCAATGAACGGCGAGATCGGGCACTCGGGCTCGGTCACCGCGCTGAGCCGCGCGGCTCGAGCCCTCAAGCTGATGTAGAGGGCGCGCCTCTAGCTCGGGCTCGCTGTCGGGCTTGGGCTCGCGCTTGGCGAAGCCGGGGCCGGCGAGGCCGTCACTCCGCCGCTCTTGTGGTCCGCCTTTGTCTTCGCGACCGGCGCCACCAGCTGGAGGTCGTACTCGGCCGCGATGTTGTGACCGAGGACGTCGCGCAGCGTCGTCAAGACCACGAGCTTGTACTGAGCCCCAGGCTTCAAGCCGAGCCCGCTGATCGTCACCGTCCTGTTCGCATAGCTGGTGGTCGCATCGAGCTGCCTTCCCTTGGAGTCCAGCACACGCATCGAGTCGGCCACCGTGCCGGGGTCGAGGTCGCTGTCGAACGTGACCTGCACGCTATCCGCCGCCGCGACGACGCCGACCACCTCGGCACCTTTGCCCAGGTCGCGGTGCGCCCCCACGGTCGCCTGGTCGATGAGGAACTGCCTGGTCGTCGGGTTGCGGACGACCGTGAGCGTCTCCTCAAAGTCCGCGACGTCGAGCTTGCCGTGGGTCAGCACGAGCCGGACGACGAACGTCGCGGCGTCGGGCTGTGTTCCGGTCACGGCCTGGGTGAGGACATAAAACCGCGAGAAGAAGGGGTCGCCGTTGATGATGAGGTTGAGCCCGCCGCTCGCATAAGCCTGCTTCCCATTGCTGTCGAGGAGCGCCGCGGCCGGGTCCGCCTGGCCTTTCTGGCGCGCCAGCATGAACGTGTTGACGGCGGTCGTTGCCTGGTCCAGCACGCTTGGCACCGCCGGCAGCGCCGGGGCGGATGCCGTCCAGAGGAGGCCTCCGCGGAAGAAGGTGAACGCAGTTGCGTTCGGTGCCCAAATCGGGAGGCGATAGGTTCCGTTCGCCAGCTTTGTCATGTTCGACCCGTCGGGATGCGCCTGGTAGAGGTCTGTCTCGCTACCCAACAGGATCGCGTCCTGGCTCGACCAGCTCGCGTCAGCTGTGGGGACCGTGCCCACGCTGTCGCCCTGCACATCCGCAATCGCAATGTTGCCGGCAGTGCCCGAGTACATGAGCTGCGACCCGTCGGGCGACCATCCGAAGAACGCGGCGTTCGCCTGGCCCAGCTGCGTGCTCTTGGCGGTAGTCAGGTCGAGCAGGAAGAGGTTCAGGTCCTGGAGGTAGACGGCGTGCGTGCCGTCAGGCGCGAGTGAGAGGATCTTGAGGGCGCCATTGGTCGGCATCGCCGCGAGTCGCGCTGGGCCGTCGGCGGCCTGAGAGTAAACGCCGTCAGCGGCCGCCCAGATCACCTTGTCCTTCGCCCAGCCGACCAGGGTCGGGGCCGGTGTTGCGGTCAGCTCGGCAGTGGTTCCGGCCGCGAACGTGAGAATCTCGATCCTGCCACCGCGGATGTAGGCCAGCCGGTCGCCGGCCGGCGCGATCGCGGCAGAGGACACGCCGTCTGGAGCGACGACGCTGACATCGCCGCCTTTCGCCTGCACCGCATCGAGCGCGCCCTTCGAGTTGACGAAGTAGACGGTCGACGAATCGGCCGACCACTGGACGGTCGACGTGGCGAGGGCTCCTCCCAGCGGTGCCAGCTGATGCTCGCCGGTGAGCAGCGACGAGGGTGTCGCCGGCGCGCGCGGGGTGGGCGAAGGCGAAGGGGTCGGAGGAGCGGGCGGCTGCGTGACGAATGTGATCGTCTGCGCCGCGCTCAGCGATTGCCCCGAGGCGGTCTTGGCGCCCGAACCGATGGTGACCTGGTACTGCGTGTTCGGAGCAAGGATGCCGCTCGCAGGTTGCACCGCGAGCGTGTTGGACGACCAGGAGTAGGTCACGGTGGTGGCCGGGGAGATCTGAACCGCAGCCTCGGTGGACGGGTGATCCATCGCCTGGTTGAAGTTGACCAGGATCGCCTGCTGTAGAGCGACGGCACGGCTGCCGTCGATCGGGCTCTGCACGACGACCTGCTGCAACCCGCCAGGTTGCTGCGTCGAATAGAAGACCACCAGGCCCGCGATCAGGACCAGGCCGGCGGTCGCACCGACCCAGGCCAACCCGGGAGGGGCGAAAATTCGCCGCCACAGCGACGGCCGGCCTTCCCCCATGTCCCAGGCCTGCTGCATGAGCTGGCGTCGCAGGCCGGAACGGAACGCGTCGTCGAGGGGCGGTTCCGGGCGCATGGTCGAGGTCAGCAGCGTCGCCAGGCGTCGCAGCTCCTCGTCCTGAAGGACGTCATCGAGCTCGGGATCGTGGTGCCCGTTCATTCGACCGGCCTCAGCGAGTCGGCCTCATCGCGAAGCCGGCTGACTCCACGATGGATGAGGAGCTTCACCGCGCCGGGAGACTTGCCCATCGCGACCGCGATGTCCTCGATCTTCATGTCCTCCTGGAACTTCAGGACCAGCGCGGTGCGCTGCTGGTGTGGCAGCGACTCGACCAATCCCCAGATGCGGCGCAGCTCGTCGCGATGCGCCGCCAGGTCCTCGAGAGCCGGGCCGGCCACCGACAGGTCGTGGAAATCGTCCAGCGGCTGCGACGGGCGCATGGTCCGGTAGCGATCCGCGATCGCGTTGACCGCGATCTGGTACAGCCAGGCAGCAAAAGGCCGCCCCGTGTCCTGGTATCGGGGCATGGCCTTCAGAGCCTTCATGAAGATCTCGGAAGTGACGTCTTCTGCCGCTGTTTGTTCTCTCACTCTTGAATACACGAACCGGTAGATCTGCTGAAAGTGCCGGTCATAGAGCGCCCCGAACTGCCGGGGATCCCGCCTTGCTTGCTCGACGAGCTCACGCTCGTCGTCGCGGGACGTGTCGCTCACTGGCCGTTCAGCCTGCGCCGGTTCAAACGGGCGCCTTCGTGAGGTGGTTACGAGCTTTGGCCATAAAGGGCTTGATTATCGAGCCGAGGGCCCGCACGGGCCCGGCCGAAGGCTATTCCCACAGCATCTTGGGCCCATGAAACGCGTGCCTACAAGATCTGCTCCGCGCCGTCGCCCGTATAATCGTGCCGTCCCCCCGGTGATCATTGGGAGCCGGCGATTTTCTTGATCGAGCGATACTCTCCGCCTGCGATTCGGGCGGTCTGGTCCGACCAGCACCGACTCGAGCTGTGGCTCCGCATCGAGGTTCTCGCATGCGAGGCCTGGGCGACCCTGGGCCGCGTTCCGGCATCGGCCCTTCCAAAGATCCGCAAGGGCACCTTCGACGCCGAGAAGATCGCCGAGGTCGAGAGCCGTGTGGGTCACGACGTCATCGCCTTTCTCACGGTCCTCAACGAATCCATCGGCCAGCCGGAGGCTCGCTACGTCCACATCGGGATGACGAGCCAGGACCTGAATGACACGGCGACGGCCGTGCAGCTGGTCGAGTCCGCGCGCCTCATCGCCGGTGACCTTGCCTTGGTGCGCGAGGCGGCGGCGGAGCTGGCGATCAAGCACCGCCGCACCTTGATGGCCGGGCGCACTCATGGCGTGGTGGCCGAGCCGATCACGTTCGGCTTCAAGGTGGCCGGCTGGGTCGCGGAGCTCGATCGCGCGCAGGACCGCCTGACGCGTGCCGCCGACGAGGTCGCGGTGGGGCGCGTGAGCGGCGCGGTCGGGACGCACGCCACGATCGACCCGAAGGTGGAGGAGTACGTCTGCGCCGAGCTCGGCCTGCGTCCCGATTCCGTCTCCACCCAGGTTGTCGCGCGCGACCGGCACGCGAGCTTCATGTCGGCGCTCGCGCTGGTGGCAGGGACCCTGGAACGGATCGCAACCGAGATCCGTCACCTGATGCGGACTGAGGTCGGCGAGGCGTTCGAGCCCTTTGGAAAAGAGCAGAAGGGCAGCTCCGCGATGCCGCACAAGCGCAACCCCGTCCTCACCGAGCGGGTGTGCGGGCTGGCGCGCGTGGTGCGCGGCCACCTGGTGACGGCGCTCGAGAACACTCCCCTGTGGCACGAGCGCGACATCAGCCATTCGTCCGCGGAGCGGATCATCTTCCCGGATGCCTGTGCTCTCGTCGACTACATGTCCCTGGAAATGACCAAGGTCCTGCGCGGGCTGGAGGTGCGCCCTGACAGGATGCTGCGCAACCTCGATGTCGGCGGCGGGGTGGTTTTCTCGCAGCGTGTCTTGCTTGCGCTGGTCGACAGTGGAATGTCCCGCGAGGATGCGTATCTCATAGTTCAGAAGGCGGCCATGCAAGCGATGGAGGGAGACGAAGCCGGTTTTCGCACGCTGTTGGAGAAGGACACTGAAGTGATGTCGCGGATAGGCTCGAAGCTCGATGAGGTGTTCGACCCGTGGGCCGGCCTGGAGCACACGGACCTTGCGTACGACCGGCTTGGTCTAGGGAGGGCGCTGCGGGCATGACGACGCATCTTCGACGCCCAGGCGGCCGATCTCCGTTGTTGCGACCTCCGCTGCTCGCTTACGCATCAACGAGATGCGCGCGCTCCGCTGCTCGGCCGCGCCTAGGATCTCGGCCACCTGGATTGCCGAATCTGTCGCCGTCAACCCGCATCGCCCTCCCTGGAGTGAAAGCGAAATGATCGCGGGGCCGGCCGTCCTCGACACAGACCTCCCGCTCAAGCTGTTCTCGCGCGGCAAGGTCCGCGATACCTATGAGCTTGGCCCCGACCAACTACTCATGGTCGCCACCGACCGCATCTCGGCCTTCGACCACAACATGCCCAACGGCATCCCGGACCGAGGCAAGGTCCTGACGCAGCTGTCGATCTTCTGGTTCTCGCAAACCGACACGTTCCAGGAGAACCACCTCATCTCGGGCATGGTCCCAGACCTGCCCGCGGCGCTGAAAGACCATCGCGACAGCCTCGCGGGCCGATTCATGATCGTCCGCAAGGCCAAGCGCATCGATTTCGAATGCGTGGTGCGGGGATACCTTGCGGGGAGCGCCTGGAAGGAATACCAGGACTCTCACACGCTGGCGGGCGAGGAGATGCCTCCGGGTCTGCGGCAGAGCGAGCGCCTCGCGTATCCGATCTTCTCGCCGGCGACCAAGGCCGAGAGCGGCCACGACGAGAACATCAGCTTTGAGCAGCTCAAGAAAGAGCTGGGCGACCAGCTCGCGACCAGGCTGCGCGACGCCAGCCTGGAGCTCTACAAGTTCGCTTCGGACCTCGCGGGGCGCCGCGGCCTGATCCTCGCCGACACGAAGTTCGAGTTCGGTCTCATCGACGACGACCTCATCCTGATCGACGAGGCGCTCACGCCGGACAGCTCCCGCTTCTGGGATTCCGCGACCTACCAGGTCGGCACATCGCCGGACTCGTACGACAAGCAGTTCGTGCGCGACTGGCTGACGTCGGCCGGCTGGGACAAGGAGTCGGATCCACCGCGCTTGCCTGACGAGGTGGTCGCGCAGACGCGCGAGCGATACCTGACGGCATACCAACGCCTTGTTGGCAAGCCTCTGTTTCCACCGAAACCCAGGTACGAACGTTGATCGCTCGCATAGTTGTTACTCCGAAGCCGGTCGTGAACGACCCGCAGGGCATCACGGTCAGGCAGGGGCTTGCGACGCTCGGGTTTCGTGAGGTCTCCGACGTGCGCGTGGGCAAGTACATCGAGGTGAGCCTCGAGGCCGATAGCGAGCACCAGGCCCGCCAGCGCATCGAGGCGATGTGCAAGCAGCTGCTGGCCAACCACGTGATCGAGGACTACCGATTCGAGATCGAGCCGGAGGGGCACAAGCGACGTTGAAATTTGGTGTCGTGGTCTTTCCCGGCACGTGGTCGGACCGCGATTGCGGTTGGGTGATCGACCAGGTGCTCGGAGCCGAGCTTCAATACCTCTGGCACAAGGACGCGGACTTGAAGGGCTGCGACTGCGTCATCCTGCCGGGCGGTTTCGCCTATGGCGACTACCTGCGCACCGGCGCGATCGCCAGGTTCGCGCCGGTGATGGAGAAGGTCAGCGAGTTCGCCGACCGCGGCGGGTTGGTGTGGGGTATATGCAACGGCTTCCAGGTCCTGTGTGAGGCAGGACTGCTGCCAGGCGCTCTCCTGCGCAATGCATCCCTCGAATACCGCTGCCAGTGGACGAATCTCGTCGTCGAGCGCACCGACCTTTCATACACCTCGCAATGCACCGAGCGAGAGGTGCTGAGCATTCCGATCGGTCACGGCGAGGGCAGCTACTTCGCCGACCCGGCGACCCTTTCAAGACTCGAGCAGCGCGGCCAGGTGGTCTTTCGCTATTGCGACTCCGGCGGCCGCGTTACGAACAATGCGAACCCCAACGGGTCCATGCACAACATCGCCGGCATCGTCAACGCGCGCGGCAACGTGCTGGGCATGATGCCGCACCCTGAGCGCTGCGCCGAGCCTGAGCTCGGTGGAACCGATGGGCTTAAACTCTTCCGCTCGGTTGCCAAGAGTGCGCTGCAGGTCCTGGTTTCTTGAGTCTCGAGATCACACAGCCCCGGTCGGAGACCCTCGACGGATCTTCGGGGCCCATGCGGCCCATCTGCGTCGTTGCGGCCTCCGCTCCTCGCTCAAGCATCGACGGATGCAATCGCTCCGGTGCTTGGCCGCGCCTAGCATCTGGACCACCTGGACCCCGAATCTCTCGTCGAGGGCTCCGCCCGTGGCTGTAGTGGACGAGCGCCGATTACGTGAAGTGGCGCTCACCCCCGAGGAGTACCGGGCCATCGTCGAGGAGCTGAAGCGAGCCCCCAACGAGGTCGAGCTTGGGATGCTTGGCGTGCTGTGGTCGGAGCACTGCTCCTACAAGAGCTCGAAGGCGCTGCTTCGGCGCCTGCCGTCGGCGGGTTCCGCGGTGATCCAGGGCCCGGGCGAGAACGCCGGCGCCGTGAACATCGGCGAGGGCTGGGCGGCGGTGTTCAAGATCGAGTCCCACAATCATCCCTCCGCGATCGAGCCCTACCAGGGAGCTGCGACCGGCGTGGGCGGCATCATCCGAGACGTCATCGCGATGGGCGCGCGTCCCATCGCTCTACTCGACTCCCTTCGCTTCGGGCCGCAGCCTGCCTCGACACGCCACGTCGAGGGAGTGGTCGCAGGTATTGGCGGCTACGGCAACTGCATCGGCATTCCCACCGTCGGCGGCGAGATCTATTTCGACGAGTGCTATGCCAACAACCCGCTCGTCAACGCAATGTGTGTCGGCCTGGTTCGCGTCGACCGGTTGATGCGCGCGCGGGCCGAAGGCACGGGCAACAGCCTCATGCTCGTCGGCGCGGACACAGGCCGGGACGGAATCCACGGCGCCTCGTTCGCGTCGCTCGAGCTCGATGAGACGAGCTCCGAACGAAGACCTGCCGTGCAGGTGGGCAACCCGTTTCTCGAGAAATGCCTCCTCGAGGCGTGCATGGACCTCGCGCTCACCGACGCAGTGGTCGCGATCCAGGATCTCGGCGCGGCCGGCCTAACGTCGTCGGTGGCGGAGTGCGCCGGCCGCGTGAACGGCGCGGGCGCGCATATAGACGTCGCGCGAGTCCCGCGCCGCGAACGCGGCATGAGCCCTTACCACGTGATGCTCTCCGAATCCCAGGAGCGAATGCTCGTCGTCGTGGAGCGCGGCCGCGAGTCCGAGGTTGAGGCCATCTTCGAGGCGTGGGATCTGACATCGGCGGTGATCGGCCACGTCACCGATGACGGCAACCTTACCGTCGTCGACGGACCGGCCGTGGTTGCGCGCCTGCCCATCAGCCTGCTCACAGACGGCGCGCCGCTGCGGCGGCTCGTCGGCGTGGCGGCCGAGCAACCACCCAGTCTCGACATCGACGCACTTGCGCCCCTCGTCGATCCCGGCGCGAGCTTGCTGCGGCTGCTTGCGAGCCCGAACCTGAGCAGTCGCCGCGGCATCTTCCGCCGGTACGACCACATGGTCGGCGACGCGACTGTCATCCCTCCGGGAGGCGACGCCGCGATGCTGCGCGTCAAGGGCACACGTCTCGGGCTGGCAGTCACCACCGACTGCAACTCCCGCTATTGCCACCTCGACCCGCACCTCGGCGCGCAGCTTGCTGTGGCCGAGGCCGCGCGAAACATCGTCGCCACTGGAGCCCGCCCGTTGGCGGTCACCGATTGCCTGAACTTCGCCAACCCAGACCGGCCCGAGGTCTATTGGGAGATGGAGGAGACGATCGCCGGCCTTGCGCATGCGTGCCGCGCTCTGGACCTGCCGATCGTGAGCGGCAACGTCAGCCTGTACAACGACTCATCCGGGACCTCGGCCATCTATCCCACACCCGTGGTGGGAATGGTCGGATTGATCGACGACTACGCGAAGCGCCTGTCCGCCGGCCTTCGCTCCGAGGGCGACTTCGTGCTTCTGATCGGGTCTAGCCACAACGACCTTGGCGGCAGCGAATACCTCAAGGTCGAGCACGGCGTGGTAGCGGGACGGCCGCCGGCACTCGACCTGGCTCGCGAGCGAGCGGTCCACCGCCTGGTGCTTGCCGCCGCGGAGAATGGGCTTCTGCACTCCGCCCACGACTGCGCGGAGGGAGGGATGCTGGTGGCGCTGTCCGAGTGCTGCCTGCTTGGTGGCATCGGCGTGCGCTGCCCCGCGATCCGGCCTGAGGCTCCGCTGCGCATGGACGCAGCATTCTTCGGCGAATCCCCCAGCCGCTTCATCGTGAGCCTGCCTTCGCGGGCGATGCCGGAGCTCCAGTCCCTCGCGCGCCGCCATCACGTCGAGATCTCGTTGCTCGGCCTGGCAGGCGGCGAGACGATCGAGTTCGAAGGCCAGTTCCGGCTGCCCCTCGCCGAAATCCGTCAGGCTTGGGAAGGGGACATCGTTTAATGGAGGTGCCACCGGAGATGCCGACCGGAGCTTCGGCGCCCATGCGGCGCATCTGCGTTGTCGCGGCCTCTGCTGCGCGCTCACGCATGCACGGATGCGCTCGCTCCGCTGCTCGGCCGCTCCTAGCATCTGCACCACCTGGACACCGAATCTCTCGGCCGGCCCTCCGGTCGCACCTCTGATGTGTGGAGTTTTCGGGATCTGCGCGAAGCAAGGCGTGGACGTCGCGAACCTCACGTATTTCGGGCTGTTCTCGCTCCAGCATCGCGGACAGGAGTCCGCGGGCATTGCTGTCTCGGACGGTGCGAACGTGCGCGTTCACCGCGCGATGGGCCTGGTGGCGCAGGTGTTCTCGCCCGAGCAGATCAAGGACATGGGCGAGGGCTCGATGCTTGCCCTCGGTCACACGCGCTATTCGACCACCGGCTCCAGCCGTGCCGAGAACGCCCATCCGCTTCCGTTTCACCACCCGACCCTTGGTCCTGGTGCGATCGCCCACAACGGCAACCTCTTGAACGCCGAGGCGCTGCGCGCACAGCTCGAGGAGGAAGGCGCGACCTTTGATTCCGGGCTCGACACCGAGGTGATGGCGCGTTTGATCGAGCACACGCACGGCAAGACCTGGGAAGACGTGATTCGCCGGACGTTTGCCCGGGTGGTCGGCGCTTACTCGTGTGGAATCATCACGCCCAAGCAGCTCATCGCGCTGCGCGACCCATATGGGTTCCGCCCACTCTGCATCGGGTTCATCCCACTGTCTGGGCAGCCGGCGCACGTCATCGCGTCGGAGACCTGCGCGCTCGACACGGTTAACGCAACCTTCGTGCGCGAGGTCCAGCCCGGCGAGATGGTGATCATGGACGAGCACGGAGTCCACAGCGTCACCTTCCAGACCTCCAGCAAGCACGCGATGTGCGTGTTCGAGTTCATCTATTTCGCGCGGCCGGACTCGATCCTCAAGAACTGCGAGCTCGAGGACGCGCGCATACGCATGGGCCACGAGCTGGCCAAGGAAGCGCCCGTTGAGGCCGACATGGTGGTTGCGTTCCCGGACTCGGGGACCCCTGCCGCGATCGGTTACGCCGAGGCGGCGGGTATTCCGTTCCGCGAAGCTCTCATGAAGAGCCGCTACATCAACCGCACCTTCATCCAGCCTGACCAGTCGCTTCGCGAAGCCGGAGTGATGCTGAAGCTCAACGCGCTGCCCCGGTCGATCAAGGGCAAGCGGATCATCGCGGTGGACGACTCGATCGTCCGCGGCACCACCTCACGCCGGATCATCGAGCGCCTGAGGACGGCCGGCGCGCGAGAGATCCACATGCGGATCTCGAGCCCGCCCATGCGCTTCCCATGCTTCATGGGCGTCGACATCGGTTCGACCAAGGAGCTGATCGCGTCGGGAAGGTCGGTCGAACAGGTGCGCGAGCAGATCGGCGCCGACAGCCTGCAGTACCTGTCCATCCCCGGCCTGATGCGCGCGATCGGCCGCGGCACGTCGGACGAGTTCTGCCGCGCTTGCTTCGACGGCTCGTACCCGGTTCCCGTGCCGCAGCAGCTCGAGATGGACAAGATGCAGTTCGAGCTTCCCCTGAAATCCGATCACGTTCCGGGACCTCCCTCGCCACTCCTCGCGAAAGCCTGATGAGCACCGAGGGCTTGTCGTACGCCGCGGCCGGCGTCGACATCGAGGCTTACGAGCGTGTGCTGGAGCGGGTCAAGCCGCTGATCGCCGCTACGCACGGCAAGGACGTGGCTGTCGGCGTGGGGCCGTTCGCGGGGCTCTACGCGCTGCCGGGGGGCGGCCACCTCGCGTCCAGTGCGGACGGCGTGGGCACGAAGATCAAAATCGCGATCGCGGCCGGAGCTCACCGTGGAATCGGCGTCGACATCGTGAACCACTGCGTCAACGACATCGCCACGGCCGGCGCGCGACCGCTGTTCTTCCTCGACTACTTCGCCACCGGAAAGCTGGACCCTGAGGTCTTCGCCCAGCTGATCGAAGGGATGACTCAGGCATGCCGCGGCGCAGGCTGCGCGCTGCTTGGTGGAGAGACCGCCGAGATGCCCGGCGTCTACGCGCTCGGGGATTACGACCTCGCCGGGTTCATCGTCGGCCTCGTGGAGGCCGGTCGGAATCCCGACCCGGCGAGCATCAAGGCCGGGGACGTGCTGATCGGACTGCCATCGAGCGGCCTGCATACCAACGGCTACTCGCTGGTGCGCAAGGTCTTCGAGGACGTGCCATTGACCCGCGTGTTTCCTGAGCTGGGCCTTCCATTGAGCGAAGTCCTGCTCGAGCCGCACACGTCTTATCTCGGAGAGCTCGCGCAGATGGGCTGGAAAGGCGCCGCGCATATCACGGGCGGCGGCATTCTCGGGAATCTTCCGCGGTGCCTGCCCGACCGCCTCGGCGCGCGACTCGATCGCAAGGCCTGGAACGTGCAGCCGATCTTCGAGCTCATCCGCAAGCGGGGCAACATCGCCGACGACGAGATGTACGGCACTTTCAACATGGGTCTTGGAATGATCCTCGTGGTCGATCCGGCTCGCGTCCCCGCAGGCTCGCGTGTGGTCGGCGAGGTGGTCCGCCAGTCCGGACCCGATCGGGTGGTCATACGCTGACGCTGAGGTTAGGCGTGTGCGTCTCCGGTCAGGGCACGAACCTGCGCAACCTCGTCGACCGGGGAGCCAATGTCGTCGCGGTGGCGACCAACCGGCCGTCGTGCGGTGGCGCGGCATTTGCTCGCGAGCGCGGAATCCCTCTTGGAGAGCTGTCGCAAAAGTCATTCGCGTCCGGGGAAGACCGCGACGCCGCCATGGGCGAGTTCTTCGCGGCCCACCGCGTCGAGCTCGTGGTGGATGCCGGCTATGACCGCGTCCACTCGAAGGGGTTCGTCGCCGCTTTCGCCGATCGGATCATCAACGTCCATCCGTCCCTGCTTCCCGAGTTCGGAGGCGGCATGGATGCCGTGGAGCGAGCACTGGAAAGCGGAGCGGCGAAAACCGGGGCGACGGTCCACGTCGTCACAGGCGATCTCGACGCCGGCCCGATCCTCGTGCAGGAGGCCGTCCCCGTCCTTGAAGGCGATACCGTGGAAACTCTGCGGCAGCGCGTGCACGAGGCGGAGTATCGGATCCTTCCGAAGGCGATCGACATGATGGAGGCAAGAATTGCCCACAGCCCTTCTGTCGGTTAGCGATAAGACCGGCCTCGCGGCCTTTGCGCGCGGACTGCAGAGACTCGGCTACGAGCTCTTCGCGACCGGCAGCACGCTCCAGGCGATCCAGGACGCCGCGATCGATGCGCATCCCGTCAGCGACCTGACGGGTTTCCCAGAGATGATGGACGGGCGCATCAAGACGCTTCATCCGGGCGTGCATGGGGGCATCCTGGCGCGGCGCGACAGGCCCGAGCACATGGCGGCGCTTGCGGACCACGGCTTGCGCGAGATCGATCTCGTGTGCTGCAACCTCTATCCGTTCGTCGAGACCGTCATCCGGCCCGACGTCAAATTCGAAGAGGCGATAGAGCAGATCGACGTCGGTGGACCCGCGATGATCCGGGCGGCGGCCAAGAACCACGAATCGGTGCTCGTGGTCGTGCGACCCGAGCGCTACTCGGACCTCCTCGCGGCCCTCATCGAGGGAACCGTCGATGCCGGGCTGCGCCGGCGACTCGCCGCGGAAGCCTTCGCTCATACGTCCGCCTACGACTCGTGGATTGCCGCCTACATGCGTGGGGTGGCGCCCGACGGCTTTCCACCCGAGATCTCGTTCGCGGGCATCCTTACTCAGCCTCTGAAGTACGGCGAGAACGAGCACCAGAAGGCCGGGTTCTACCGGTTCGGACCAAACCCGGGCGGGATCGGTGGCGCAATGCAGCTGCAGGGCAAGGAGCTCGGCTTCAACAACATCCAGGACGCGTCGGCCGCTTACCAGCTAGTGCGTGATTTCGAGCGGCCTGCGGCGGCGATCGTGAAGCACATGAACCCGTGCGGCCTGGCGGTCGCCAACGACATCGCGAAGGCGTACCGGCTCGCGTACGAGTGCGACACCGTCTCGGCGTTCGGCGGGATCGTGTCGGTCAACCGGCCGCTCGACCGCTCAACTGCCGAGCAGATCGTGCAGATCGTCACCCACGTCGTCATCGCGCCGGAGGTGCTCGATGAGGCCAGAGACGTGCTCGCCCGCCGCAAGACGATGATCGTCCTGGCCGCAGAGCCACCGCGTGCCAACCCGTTCGACTTCGACGTGAGGTCTGTACCGGGAGGCTTTCTAGTGCAGGAGTGGGACCGTGCCGGTTTCGAGCGGGCAGCATCTTCCGTTGTCACTCGGCGCCCGCCGACCGATGCCGAATGGGAGCAGCTCGGGCTCGCCTGGACCGCGGTCAAGCACGTGAAGTCCAACGCCATCGTGCTCTTCAAAGATGGCTCCGCGGTGGGCGTGGGCGCCGGACAGATGTCCCGCGTCGAGGCGGTTCAGATCGCGGTGCGGCGAGCCGGAGACAGGGCGCGGGGATCGGTGATGGCGTCCGACGCCTTCTTCCCGTTTCCAGACGGCCTCGAGGAGGGCGTCCGAGCGGGCGTGACCGCGGTGATCCAGCCGGGCGGCTCGCTCAAGGATGCGGACGTCGTCGCCGCGGCGGATGCGGCCGGGATCGCGATGGTCGTGACCGGCCGGCGCCACTTCAAACACTGATGGGCTCTCGTTTCGGTGAGGAAGGTCGCCGCCTGTCGTACGGCTCGTATCTCGAGATCCCGAAGCTGCTGGCCCTCCAGGACGGGCTCAGCGATGAGCACGATGAGCTGCTGTTCATCGTCGCCCACCAGGTCTACGAGCTGTGGTTCAAGGTCGTGCTCTTCGAGCTGGAAGCGGCACGCGATCGAATCGATTCCGATGACATCTTCTTTGCGCGGCACTACCTGGAGCGCATCCATGTCATCGAGAAGCTGCTGGTCGAGCAGATCGAGGTCCTGGAGACGATGTCACCCCAGGATTTCCTGGCTTTTCGCTCCCAGCTAGCGCCGGCGAGCGGGTTTCAGTCGGTCCAGTTCCGCGAGATCGAGTTCCTGTCCGGTCTCAAAGAACCCAAGTACCTGGCCCGGCTGGAGGCGACGGCCGACGAGACGGCTCGGCTGCGCAGGCGCCTGGACGAGCCTTCGCTCGATGACGCCTTTCACCGACTCCTCGAGCGGCGCGGGTCACCCACGCTGCTCGAGGTCTTCAGAGATCGCGAACGGCACAGCGATCTCTTCGACCTTTGCGAAGCGCTGCTCGATCACGATGCGGCGTTCGCCCACTGGCGCGCGCGCCACGTGCTGATGGTCGAGCGGCAGATCGGCGGAAAGACCGGCACCGGCGGCAGCAGCGGCGCGGAGTACCTACGCACCACGCTCGGCAAGCGCTTCTACCCAGAGCTGTGGGACGTACGCTCGGAACTGTGAAGGACCCTTTCGAGGGCGAGCGTCCCGAGCACCACATGAAGAAAACGCAGGTGGAGCACCCCAAGGTGACCTGCGGCACGTGCCGGATGTTCGACGGCACCGCATGGTGCCGCCACTGGAACTTTCACACCACGGCGGAATCGCCGCCCTGCCGCTTTTACAGGCCAGGCCACAGCGCGCTCTCGACCTGAACTAAACCGAGCCTGACGGAATTAAGCGCCGTCGGGCGTCGGTTGCAGGATGCGTGAGACCCTCAGCCGTTCAGTTCGCCGCGCCCCCACGCGATCGGCGCTGGCCGGCTCTCTACGTGCTCTGCGCCGGGATCCTGATGGTGATCCTCGATGGAACCATCGTCAACGTTGCTCTGCCGTCAATCCAGAGCGAGCTCGGATTCACACCATCGAACCTGGCCTGGGTCATCAACTCATACCTGATCGCGTTCGGAGGACTGCTGCTGCTCTCCGGACGGCTGGGCGACCTGGTGGGTCGCAAGCGCGTCCTCGTCATAGGCCTGGCCGTTTTCACCGTGGCCTCCCTGCTGTGCGGGCTGTCGGTCACGCCCGAGGAGCTCATCGCCGCAAGGTTCGTCCAGGGCATCGGAGGTGCCCTGAGCTCCGCGGTGGCCCTGGGAATGATCGTGACCATGTTTCCGCACCAACCGGAGCAGGCGCGCGCCTTCGGGGTCTACAGCTTCGTCGCCTCGGCCGGCGCTTCGATCGGCCTGCTTGCCGGGGGGATCCTGACCCACGCCATCAGCTGGCACTGGATCTTCTTCGTGAACGTGCCCATCGGCATCGTGTCGATTGTCCTGTCGGTCCGCTTGATCGAATCGGATCGGGGAATCGGCCTGAGAAGCGGCGCCGACGTGATCGGCGCGGCTCTCGTCACAGGCGCGCTGATGCTGGGCGTCTACACCATCGTCGAGACCTCGCAAGCCGGCTGGGCTTCGGTCCAGACCATCGGGCTCGGCGCCGTGTCGATCGTCCTGCTGGCGGGTTTTGTCGTGCGGCAGGCCACCGCCCAGAATCCGCTCCTTCCACTGCGCGTGTTCAGGCCTCGCAACGTTTGGGGCGCCAACCTCGTCCAGCTGCTCATGGTCGCAGGCATGCTCGGGTTCTTCTTCATGAACTCCCTGTACATGCAGCGCGTCCTCGGCCTCAACCCGCTTCAGATCGGGTTCGCATTTCTGCCGGTGGCTGTGACGATCGGCGTCCTCTCTGTCGGGTTGTCGGCGCGGCTGACCACTCGCTTCGGCGCGCGCCGCGTGCTGCTGCCGGCGCTGATCCTCGTCACCTCGGGCCTCGCCCTGTACATGCGGTTGCCGGTGCGCAGCAACTATTTCGTGGACCTGCTGCCGGGGATGTTCTTGCTTGGCGTCGGCGCCGGCCTGGTGTTCCCGTCCCTGGCGACGCTCGCTATGTCCAGCGCGACGGAAAGCGACTCAGGGCTCGCGTCCGGACTTCTCAACACCACCGCCCAGGTGGGTGGTGCGCTCGGCCTCGCGGTGCTCGCGACGCTGGCGGCGTCGGAAACGCAGAGCCTGCGCGCGTTGGGTAACAGCGCGCCTGATGCCCTGACGGGTGGATTCCGGATGGTCTTCGGACTGAGCGCCGCGCTTCTTGTCGCCGCATTCGTGATCGCCGTCATCGTGCTTCGGACTCAGCCGGCGGATGCCGAAGCAACCGAAAGGGCCGAGGACGCCGCATAGCGGCATCCCCGACCTATCGAGTGTTTCGTCAGGCGGCCTGAGCCGTCTCCGTGTCGTCAGGTGCAAGGGCTTCTTGCCGCGAGCGAGCGGCCCGAGGTGAGCGCAGCACCACCAGGACGATGATCAGTCCGGTCGCGACGCAGACCGCGGCGATCGAAAAGCCGAGCTGGTAGCCGGCGGTCAGCGCGCCAGCCAGCGATTCCCCATGCGCGATGAGGGTGCGCGTGTGGTCTGTGGTGATCGTTCCAAGGGCCGCCAGGCCGAACGCGCCGCCCACCTGCATGGTGACGTTCCCCACGCCCGATCCGATGCCGGCGTCCGTCGCGGGAACGTCGGACATCATGATCGTGGTCAGGGGCATGAAGGTCATGCCCGCGCCGAGTCCGAACAGGAGGTAGGCGCCGAAGATGCCGGGGAAGTAGGCTGTGTTCTGATCGGTGGCCGCCATCAGCAGCAGCGCCACCGTGATCGTTGCGAGGCCGGGGATGAGCAGGGTCCTGGGACCGAAGCTGCGCATCAACCGGGCCGAGATCCCGAGGGACAGCACGGCGAGCGTGAGAGTCGAAGGCAGGAACGCCAGCCCGGTGTTGAAGGCGCTGTATCCCTTGATGTGCTGCAGATAGAGCGCCCCGAGGAAGAACGTGGTGAACATCCCGGTGGCCACCAGGCCGCGCGCGGCACTTGCGCCGGTCAGGCTGCGCAGGCGCAGGATGCGGAGCGGCAGGATCGGGTTCGCGATCCGAGCCTCGACCACGAAGAATGTGGCTAGAAGGATGACCGCCGCCCCGCCAAACCCAATGGTGTGGGCCGAGGCCCAACCCATCTCGGCTGCGGTGACGATCGCGTAGATGCCGATGACCATCGCGGCGCTGACGAGAATCGACCCGACAACGTCTACCCCGCGGCTCAAGCCGAGGCCCTCGTGCTCCTCGATCAGCCATGAGCCGAGCAGCATGGTGCCGACGCCGATCGGCAGGTTGATGAAGAAGATCCAGTGCCAGTTGATTAGCTGTGTGATGGTTCCGCCGGCGAGCAGTCCCAGGGAGCCGCCGCCGGCGATCACGAACATGAAGATGCTCATGGCCTGGGCGCGCTCGTCAGGCTTGGGAAAGCCTGTGACGATGAGCGCAAGGATCACGCCCGCGGACATTGCGCCCCCGAGGCCCTGCAGAAGTCGTGCGGCGATCAGGGTCGTGGAGTCGACGGCCAGGCCGTCGAGCCCCGAAGCCAGGGTGAAGACCGCGACGCCGGCGAGGAACACCTTCTTACGGCCGATCAAGTCGCCTGCCCGACCGGCGAGCAGGAGCAGGCTGCCGTAGGCGATCAGGTAGCCGTTGACGACCCAGGTGAGGTTGGCCTGGCTGAAGTGAAGGTCGTGCTGGATCGCGGGCAGCGCGACGTTCACGATCGTCGAGTCGAGCATGATCATCAGCTGGCCGAAGCAGATGACGACCAGGGCCAGCCAGCGCTGCCGGTCGCCGAACCGGGGTTGTGGGGTTGAATAATTCAATTTCATAATGCCTCCTAAGACGAACCGGACTGCGGGACGATCACTATAACAGGATCATTACCATCCTTATTGCATGAATATCTGGTAAGTGGGAATAGTTCTCATCTGGTGGTAGGATCAGAAATGGCCAAGATGGAGAGTGGTTCCGCATCCGACGTAGGGCTGATCGCCCTGCTCATCCAGATCAACAAGGCCCTGCACCGGCGCACCTCGGAGGAGCTCCTGGGCATGCGCCTCAAGCAGTTCCTCCTGCTCGGCTACGTGGGCGACCGGGGTGCGGTCTCCCAGCAGGAGTTGGAGACGGGCCTCGTCATGGACGCGAACAGCGTCGTCCTGCTCCTCAACGAGACGGAGGCGGCCGGGTGGTCAGTCCGGAAGCGCGATCCGGCCGACCGCCGCCGTCATATGGTCGAGCTCACCGGCGCGGGCAAGCTCGCGGTCGAGCGGGCCGAGAAGGCTCGCGAGAGCATCGAGGACGAGGTGCTGTCGGACCTGAGCACGGAGGAGCGAAGGACGCTCAGAAAGCTGCTGAAGAGGGTCCTGGCAGGTCTCGTGCGCGTGCCCGCCGAATCCCACTCGCAGGCGTAACGCCCGGCGCCCTCAGTCGTCGATCGCCGCGTACGCCAACGCGATGTCTAGTTCAGGCGTTCCACGATCATCGCCATTCCTTGCCCGCCGCCGACGCACATCGTCTCCAGCCCGTACGTCTTGTCCTTCTCGCGCAGGCCGTTGAGCAGCGTGCACAGGATGCGGGCGCCGGTCATGCCGAACGGGTGGCCGAGGGCGATCGCGCCGCCGTGGGGGTTGAGCTTGTCGCTGAACGGGTCGACTCCGATGCCGCGAGCTGATGGGATGACCTGCGCGGCGAACGCCTCGTTGATCTCCACGATGTCGATGTCGTCGATCGTCATCTTGGCGCGCTTCAGGGCCTGCTTCGAAGCCTCGATAGGGCCCAGGCCCATGAACTCCGGCTCGAGCGCCGTCAGGCCGGTGGAGATGACCCGCGCAAGCGGCTTGAGGCCGAGCTCCCTGGCCTTGCGCGCCGACATCACCACGACCGCGGCCGCGCCGTCGTTCAGCGGGCATGAGTTGCCGGCGGTCACGGTGCCGTCCTCGCGGAAGGCGGGCTTGAGGGTGGCGAGCACCTCCACCGTCGTGCCCGGGCGGGGGCCGTCGTCCTTTGTGAACATCTCGCCGTTGGGCAGCGGCACGGGGATGATCTCGCGGTCGAAGAAGCCGTTGTCGCGTGCCTTGACGGCCGCGTTCTGGCTCTTCACGGCGTACTGGTCCTGCTCTTCGCGGCTGATCTTCTCGCGGCGGGCGACGTTCTCCGCGGTCTGGCCCATCGAGATATAGATGTCGGGATACTCGTCGGCGTTTCCCGCCACGAGCCTGGGGTTGTAGGTGTCCGGCGCGTCGGGGTATCCACTTCCATAGCGCGACACGCATTCGACCCCTACCGAAAGGAACACGTCACCCTCGCCGGCCTCGATCGCGTGCGTCGCGATGCGAGTCGTCATCAGGGATGAGGAGCAGTACCGGTTGACGGTGACCCCGGGGACGTCCAGGCGCGAGAGGATTGAGATGACCCGGCCTAGGTTGTGGCCCTGCCCACCACCGGGCAAGCCGCAGCCGCAGATGAGGTCTTCGATGTCGGAGCGCTCGAGTTCAGGAACCTTCTCCAGCACCTTCGTCACGACGTGGGACGCGAGGTCGTCAGGACGTACGTCCACGAGCGATCCCTTGCGCGCCCGACCGATTGGAGAACGACCCAAAGCCACGATCACCGCTTCATTCATGGCTTGAAATATAGACCGGTCCTAGTGTCCTGCCCCGGAGGTTCGGCGGAAAATCGCCGCATCGGCGGCCGAGATCAAGGCGCCGGCGAGCAACGCAGCGAGCATGTCGGTAGACCTGTAAGCGAGTAGCGCAGCCGGCAACGCAGACATCGGCCGCCTAGGCGGATGAGCCCGCAGGGTGCCACGGGCGCCGCGCAGCGCCGCCCCTGGCATTTCCGTCGAACTTTCGGGGCGGGACACTAGTTCGAGGCTCGGTCTCCGAAGAGGATGAATGCCCAGAAGCCGCCGTACAGAAGGCTGACGATGCCGAACGCCTCCAGCGTGCTGAAGCGAGCCCACGAGATCAGCGCGATGATCAAGAAGAGCGCCGGCAGCCAGAGAGCTCCGGCCAGCTCGCGGCGGCCCAGGGTCTTGTGCCGCCTGGCCTCCAGGATCAGCTCGCGCGGCAGCCGCTCGTCAGCGTCCAGAGGAGCAAAGATCGAGTACATGCTCCGCCGTTCCAGGCTCCTGAGATCGCGCCCCTCGGTGATGTGCCGCGCCATGTCCGTGCCAGCTCTAGTTTGCCACCGAGGAGGTTGACTACGAGCGGATGAGGAGGGTTTCTCGGGTGAAAAGGCGGAGTGCCGCGAACCAGCACACCAACCCTGTCGCTGCAAGGCTCGCGGACGTGATGATGAGCGCCGGCCAGGCCACCGAGTTGTGGACGATGGCGTCGCGGAGGACCAGGACGGCGTTGAGAATCGGAATCAAGTAGTAGGCGAGGTTCGGGTTGAAATCGGGGATGAACAGGATGATCGAAGCCGGAAAGATCGTGATGAAGTACAGGGGCGTGGAGTAGGCCTGGCCTTGCCGGAAGTTCTTCGCCAGGGTCCCGAGGGTCAGCGTCAGTGAGCTGAAGCACCCCGCGAGCAGGATCGCGAGCCAGATCATTACGCCGGCTGCGAGTGGGCTCAAGGTCACGTGGGCGCCCAGCAGCGGAAGCTGGGACAGAGCCAGCAACATCGAGCCGATCGCGGCGATCGCCGAGACCAGGCTGATCACGCTCACCGCAAGGATCTTGCCGAGCAGGATCCGGCTCCGCGGCGTCGGCGTGAGCAGCAGGCTCTCGAGCGTCTTTCTCTCGCGTTCACCGGCCGACGCGTCGAGCGCCGCCGAAAGTCCACCCGTCAGCACCATGGTGATCAGGATGTAAGGAAGGAAGAAGCTCAGGAATGCATTTCCAGCCGCCTTCACCGGCGAGCTCAAGGGATGGAGCCTCAAGGGGACGGGGTTGAGCAGACCTGGATCGATCCCTTTCTGCTGGAGGGCGGCCGCGGCCTTGGCCGCGTTGAACTGGCCGAGCACTGTCTGCAGACGAGTGTCCGCGATCTGAGCGCTCTGCCGCGTGGGGTCGTACCACTCATCGATCTGAGCCGGCTGGAATTCAACTCCGATGTCCACTTGCTGCTTGGCAGCCGCGGCCGGGTCGGCCACCGGCTCGAGCTTCAAGGCGGTCGACGTGAGCAAGATGTCGAGCCCCGTAGGGATGTCGCCGCTGTACCCGACGGTGTAGGTCTGGGTGGCCGTCTTAGTCGAGACCTGGGAGACGATCACCAACACAGTCGGAGTCGCCAGCGCGGCAAGTCCGATCGCGATCAGCGTGCGGCGGTCGCGGAGGATCTCGCGCATTTCTTTGCGGAAGACGATCGCCAGAGTCCTCATTTCCCTATTTCTTTTCCACGAGCTCGAGGAACGCGTCCTCCAGGTCGCGATGCGCGCCCCTCACATCGGCGGTCGGGCCGGTCGCGACCACGGTGCCTTCGTGGAGGATGGTGACCCGGTCGCACAGCCGCTCCGCGTCGTGGAGTACGTGTGTCGAGAAGATGACGCACTTGCCGCGGTCACGCGACTCCACCATGAAGTTGCGAATCTCTCTGGACGCCAGCACGTCCAGGTTGGAGGTGGGCTCGTCGAACATCAGCACCTCCGGGTCGTGGACGATGGCCCGCGCGATCGCGACCTTCTGCTTCTGGCCGGACGACAGGCTTTCCGCGCGCTGGGTTGCGAAGGGCACCATGTCGAGCCGCTCCAGCACCATGTCCACCCTTCCCTCGAGCTCTCCGTCGAGCACGCCGCTGAGCTCTCCGAAATAAGCGATGTTCTCCCGCGCCGAAAGGCGTGGGTATACGCCGATGTCGGCGGTGACCACTCCTACGCGGCGTCGCACCTCCTCGGGCGCGGTCCGGGTGTCGAAGCCGAGCACTTCCACCGAGCCTGCATCCGGTGAGAGCAGCGTGCAGATGATCCTCAGCGTGGTCGTCTTGCCAGCGCCGTTCGGGCCCAGGAGCCCGAAGATCTCACCCGACCCGGCTTCGAGCGAGATGCCTCGAAGCACCTTGTTCTTGCCAAGCGCCTTTTGCAGGCGGTCGACCTTGACCGCCACCGGGCTCACCTGGGCTTGGTCGTGCGGCTCTTCGCTGCTTTGGGCTTCGGTGATGCGGTGGTCTTGGCCTTGGGTGCGGCGACGCGCTTGGCGGCCTTGGGCTTGGCCTCCGTGTCGACCTCAGGTTCGACCGGCGATACCTCATTCGCGGGCGCTTCCGTTTCCGCCGGAGCCACGCCCATGGTGCTGGAGAGGGTTCGGTGGCAGGTCTCGCACGTCAGCACGGTGCGGACGAGCGTGCCCAGGTGGTGTTCCTCGCGGCGCAGATTGCGCACCCGGTCGCAGAAAGAGCAGTATCCGGTCTCAACGAAAACCTCGACGTGGCCCGGTCTTTTGTTCATGTGCTGTCTAAGGTAAACTTTCGCGAGGTTCGGGTTCCTTTAAGTCCAGCCCTGCGAGGCTGGGAAGGAGGTTTTCTTATGGCCGTCGGGAGCCGCCTGCGGCACGTGATCGAGAGCCAGCAGTTCTCACGGTCGCTGCTCGAAGACCTTTTCGCCCGGTCGGATGAGATCAAGCGAGAGCCGCACCGCTTCATGGGCCGCCTCAACGGCCAGGTCATGGCCGCGCTCTTCTACGAGCCGTCGACCAGGACGCGCCTTTCGTTCGAAGCCGCGATGCTGCGGCTCGGCGGACAAACGATGGGCACGGACAACGCCCGCGATTTCTCGTCGGCGGCCAAGGGCGAAACGCTCGAGGACACGATCCGCATCGTCAGCGGTTATGCGGACGTCATCGTGGTGCGGCACAACGAGGAGGGCGCGGCGAAGCGGGCGGCCGCCGTCAGCTCGGTGCCGATCATCAACGCAGGCGACGGTCCCGGCCAGCATCCGACCCAGGCGCTGCTCGACATCTACACGATCAAGGACGAGCTGAACCGCGTCGACGGCATCAAGGTCGCGTTGGTCGGCGACCTCGCGAACGGCCGGACTGTGCGGTCCCTCACGTACCTGTTGAGCAAGTTCAAGGACATCCACCTGACCTTCGTGGCTCCGCCCACGGTCGCCATGCGCGACGACCTGAAAGCGCACCTCGACGAGCACCACGTCCCATGGGCTGAAACCCAGGACCTCGACTCGGTGCTGCCGGAGGTCGACGTCGTCTACATGACTCGGATCCAGAAGGAGAGGTTCGCCGACCCCGCCGCATACGAAGCCGTGAAGGGCGTCTATCGAATCGACAAACGCTCTCTAGGGCTGATGCGCAAGTACGCGATCGTGATGCACCCGCTGCCGCGCGTCGACGAGATCGCGCCGGAGGTCGACGCCGACCCGCGCGCGGCGTACTTCCGGCAGGCGCGCAACGGCCTGCACGTCCGAATGGCGCTCCTCGATCGGTTGTTGGCGTGAGCGTCACTCAGGGTCGGCTCAAGGCCACCGTGATGGACGCGGACCAGATCCGCCGGTCGCTCTCGCGCATCGCGCACGAGATCGTGGAGCGGAACCGGGGCACTGACGATGTCGTGCTGGTCGGCGTCGTCAGCAAGGGAGACGTACTGGCGCGGCGCCTCTCCGTGGTCCTCACCGAGCTCGAACACTGCGCCATTCCGGTCGGACGGCTCGACGTGGCCGATCATCGCGACGACCGCCACCTGCGCGAGCCCTCGCATCGCGCCACGTCCGAGATGCCGCCGATCGATGGCAAGGTCGTAGTCCTGGTCGACGACGTGATCCATCACGGCCGGACCGCGCGTGCGGCGATGGACGCCCTTATGGACTTTGGCCGCCCCCAGGCCATCCAGCTGGCGGTGCTCATCGACCGCGGACATCGCGAGCTGCCGATCCGGCCCGACTACGTCGGCAAGAACGTCCCCACCTCGGACGCGGAGCGGATCGAGGTCCTGGTGGTTGAGGACGACGGCGTCGACCAGGCGGTGATCGTTGCCGGTTAGAAAGGATTACGCGGCTCTCGTGCTCGAAGACGGGAGGGCCTTCGTCGGCGACGCCCTGGGCGCCGAGGCGGTCGGTGAGGGAGAGGTCGTCTTCAACACCGCGATGACCGGCTACCAGGAGGTGCTCACCGACCCTTCGTACGCGGGCCAGATGGTGTGCATGACCTACCCCCTGCAGGGCAACTACGGTGTGCGCGACGCTGATGCCGAATCATCACGGCCCTGGGCTCGAGCCCTGATCGTGCGGTGGGCCTGTCCGGTCCCGAGCCATCACTCGAGCGAAGCCTCGCTCGACGAATACCTGAAGCGATGGAAGGTGCCGGCGATCACCGAGATCGACACCCGGGCGCTCACGCGCCACCTGCGCACGCACGGAGCGTTGCGCGCCGTCCTGACCCACGAATCGAAGGCGCCGACCCAGGCTCGGTTGGCCGAGCTGGCCGAGGCGGCCCGGCGCGTGACGCCGCTTTCCGAGCAGGACCTTGTGGCACAGGCGTCGCGGACCGAGACCGAGGAATGGCTGGAGGCGTTGCCTCCCGAGCTGCGAAGGGGCCGGCACGCGGATGGCGCCGGTCTCTCGATAGCGGTGGTCGACTACGGCGTCAAGAGCAACATCCTCCGTTCCCTTCGCGAACGTGGTTGTCGCGTCCTCGTGCTGCCGCACACAGCGACCTGGAGCGATGTCGAATCCGCGGGCGTGGACGGCATGGTCCTGGCCAATGGTCCGGGTGACCCGGCGGTGCTCGACGGCCCCGTCGAGCTGGCGCGCCAGGCCATCGGGCGTATCCCAATCTTCGGGATCTGCCTCGGTCACCAGATCCTCGGTCGGGCCGCCGGGGCGAGCACCTCACGGCTGCCATTCGGCCACCATGGAGCCAACCACCCGGTCAAAGACCTCGAGACGGGGCGCGTGCACATCACGAGCCAAAACCACGAGTTCCAGGTGGATGCGGCGTCGATTCCGGCGGACGATTTCTTCGTCTCGCAACGCAACCTGAACGACGGCTCGGTCGAAGGCCTGAGCCATCGCACCCTGCCGGTCTTCAGCGTCCAGTACCACCCGGAAGGCTGCCCCGGACCTCAGGACAACCAGCATCTCTACGACCGGTTTGTAGAGATGGTCGCCCTTTGGGCGCAGCCCGCCAAACAAGTCGGGCGGCCGGTGCTGCGAGCGGCGGTAGGCGGAGCGACGCAGCCTGAGAAGCCTCGCAAGGTCCTGATCCTCGGCTCCGGGCCGATCGTGATCGGCCAGGCCGCGGAGTTCGATTACGCCGGGACCCAGGCGTGCAAGGCGCTGCGCGAGGAGGGCATCGCGACCGTGCTGGTGAACAGCAACCCCGCGACGATCATGACCGACGAAGAGGTGGCGGACCGCGTGTACCTCGAGCCGCTGACGGTCGAATCCGTGGAGCGGGTCATCGCGCGAGAGCGGCCGGACGCATTGCTGCCGACCCTTGGTGGACAGACCGCGCTGAATCTAGCCACCGAGCTGGCCGCCGCCGGCGTCCTGGATCGCTACCAGGTGCGGTTGCTCGGCGCCGGGATCGAGACGATCCGCAAAGCGGAGGATCGCCAGGCCTTCAAGGACATGCTCCAGGAGATCGGAGAGCCGGTGCCCATCTCGCGTGTGTGCGAGTCGCTCGACGATGTGCGCGAGTTCGCGGCCGGCGTTGGTTTGCCGCTGGTCATCCGTCCCGCCTACACGCTTGGCGGCACCGGTGGGGGGTTCGTCACGAACGAGGCGGACCTGGAGCGAGTGGCGACTGGCGGTCTCAATGCATCACCGATCCACCAGGTGCTCATAGAGCGCTCGCTGTGGGGATGGAAGGAGCTCGAGTACGAGGTGATGCGAGACGCCGCCGATACGTGCATCACCGTCTGCAACATGGAGAACCTCGACCCGATGGGCGTGCACACCGGTGACTCGATCGTGGTCGCTCCGGCGCAGACGCTGTCCGACCGCGACCATCAGATGCTGAGGTCGTCGGCGATCCGCATCATCCGCGCGCTCGGCATCGAGGGCGGGTGCAACGTCCAGTTCGCCCTGGATCCGAAGAGCTCGACCTACTACGTGATCGAGGTGAACCCTCGTGTCAGCCGCTCATCCGCGTTGGCCTCCAAGGCGACCGGTTACCCGATCGCCCGCGTGGCGGCCAAGGTGGCGGTGGGGAGGCGCCTCGAAGAGATCCGCAACGAGGTCACAGGTCGCACCTTCGCCGCTTTCGAGCCCGCGCTCGACTACTGCGTCGTCAAGATCCCGCGCTGGCCGTTTGACAAGTTTCCGGCCGGCGACCGCCGCCTCGGAACGCAGATGGCCTCCACGGGCGAGGTGATGGCGATCGAGCGGACATTCGAGGCTGCTCTCGTGAAGGCTATGCGCTCCCTCGAGCAGAAGCCTCCGGCGACAGCAGAGCTGGGCCCCGAGACGATCGACCAGCCCAACGATCGGAGGCTGTTCGCGCTGTTGAACGCGTTGAGGAACGGGGCGAGCGTGCAGTCCCTCGCAGACCGTAGCGGGATCGATCGCTGGTTCATCGATCGCATGGCGAACCTCACCCGTCTCGAGGTGGAGGGCGACGTGCGCGAGCTGCGGCGTGCCGGGTTCTCCGACACGATGATCACCGCACTCCGCGGCGAGACGGTTGAGACTGCCGCGCCGACCTACAAGCTCGTCGACACGTGCGCGGCCGAGTTCGAGGCGGCCACTCCCTACTACTACTCGTGCTGGGAAGAGGAGAGCGAGAGCACGCCGGTCGAGGGTCGAAGTGCCCTGGTCATCGGTTCCGGCCCGATCCGCATCGGCCAGGGCATCGAGTTCGATTACTGCTCGGTCCACGCCGCCTGGTCTTTGCGCGAGGCCGGCGTGCGCGCGGTGCTGGTCAACTCCAACCCCGAGACCGTCTCGACGGACTTCGACACGTCGGACCGTCTCTACTTCGATCCGCTGGACCTCGACGGCGCGCTGCACGTCGCCCAGGCCGAGCGTGTGAGCGGCGTCCTTGTCCAGTTCGGGGGCCAGACCGCGATCAACCTCGCGGAGTCGCTTGACCAGCACGGCGTGGCGATCATGGGCTCCAGCGTCGAGGCGATCGACCTCGCCGAGGACAGGCGCGCCTTTGCGAAGGCGCTCGATGCGATCGGCATCCCGCAGCCGGTCGGCGGCACGACGACCACGGTCGAGGAGGCCGTCGCGATCGCCGAGCGCGCCGGATACCCGGTCCTCGTCCGGCCGTCGTATGTGCTCGGCGGCCGGGCCATGGAGATCGTGCGCAACCGCGACGAGCTGCGGCGCTACATGTTCTGGGCCATCGGCGCGATGCCGCGAGGCACCGTGCTGGTCGACAAGTACCTGCAGGGCACCGAGGTCGAGGTCGATGCGATCACCGACGGCGAGACCGTGGTCATCCCTGGCGTCATGCAGCATGTCGAGCGCGCGGGCGTGCACTCGGGCGACTCGTATGCGGTGTACCCGGCCCAAAGCCTTGAGGCTTCCGAGCTCGACCACGTGGTCGACTACACGGTGAAGATCGCTCGACACCTACGGCTGCGCGGGATGGTGAACGTCCAGTACGTCGTACACCGCGGGCACGTGTACGTGCTCGAGGTCAACCCGCGCTCGTCGCGCACCGTGCCTTTCCTCTCCAAGGTGACCGGGGTGCCGATGGTCAAGCTCGCCACGCGCGTGATGCTCGGTGAGAAGCTCGCGGACATGGGTTGGTCCACGGGACTCGTCCCCGCACGAGACCTGGTCGCCGTCAAAGCCCCGGTCTTCTCGATGAACAAGCTGCCCGCGGTCGACTCTTACCTCGGCCCTGAGATGAAGTCCACCGGCGAGGCGATCGGTATCGCGGGCACGCTGAACGAGGCTCTCCGCAAAGCCTTTGCCGCCTCTGGAATGCACATCGAAAGGGGCGGCTCGGCGCTGCTCACCATCGCCGACGTGGACAAGCCCGAGCTGCTGCCGATCGTCTCGCGCCTGGTCCAGATGGGCTGGTCACTGGTGGCGACCGACGGCACCGCTCGCGCGCTTCGCCAGGCGGGATTTTCGCCACAGGTCGTGGCCAAGATCGGCGAAGCAGGCCCGACCGTGCTCGATGTCATCACGCAGGGGAAGGTCGACCTCGTCATCAACACGATGTCGAACATCTACACGGAGCCGGGCGAGGTCGGTGGCCCGGTGTTCAAAGACGGCTTCGAGATCAGGCGGGCGGCTGTCGAGCGCCGCATCCCGTGCCTGACGTCGCTCGATACAGCGACAGCGCTCCTCGAGTCCGCGGTCGCCGCCCCGCGCGACATGGAAGTGCGCACGATCGAAGAGTGGAGAGAAGGTGTTCCTGTCTGATTTCACCTCCCCGCTCGCCGGGGAGGTCGGCTCGAAGAGCCGGGTGGGGGGACGGGGCTAGTGTTCCTGGCTGACGCCCGAATAACAGGCAAGCGCCTGGTTGCTCGCGACATGTATGTGATCACGATGGACGCTCGCGAGATCGCTTCTGCAGTGCTGCCAGGTCAGTTCGTGAACATCGGCTGGTCACCAGGTCCACTGCTTCGCCGGCCTTTCTCCGTCTACCGCGTCGACGGTGAGCGGATCGAGATCATTTTGAAGGTCGTGGGCGGGGGGACGGCGGAGCTGTTGTCGATGAATCAGGGCGACCGGGTCAGCTGCCTCGGGCCGCTCGGTCACGGATTCGACATCGCCGCCGGCCCGCGCACAGCCGTCCTGATTAGCGGGGGATTGGGCGTGGCGTCGATGAGGCTCGCGGCGAGGCGGGCGGCGTCGCTGGGGATTCACATCACCTGGGTCCACGGTGCACGCAGCGCGGAAGACCTGTGCTCCGAGACCGATGGGGATGACGTCGTCTGGGCCACAGACGACGGATCGAAAGGCGTGAAGGGCACCGCGGTGGCGGCGGCGCCAGACGCCGACCTCGTGCTGGCGTGTGGGCCCAATCGGATGCTGGCGGCCGTGGCGGGGCGATGGCCGGAAGCCCAGGTCGCCGTCGAGACCTACATGGGTTGCGGCACGGGCGTGTGCCTGGGCTGCGCGGTCCCGCTGGCGCGTGGAGGATTTGACCGCGCCTGCAAAGAGGGGCCGGTGTATCGGGCGGCCGATGTCGACTGGGCTTCGCTCCCGTCCCATCTCCCGTATGCCGTGACCGCGTGACACAGATGTCGGTCGACATCGGCGCACTCAAGTTGCGCGGTCCGGTGCTCGCGGCGTCCGGCACATTTGGCTACGGGACGGAGGTGCCGCTGCTCGAGCGCCGCGCGCTGGGAGGCATGGTCTCGAAGGGCATCTTCTTGCGGCCGCGAGAGGGCACGCTTCCCCCGCGCATCGCCGAAACCCCGAGCGGGATGCTGAATGCTATCGGGCTTCAAGGCCCGGGCGTCGAGGCGCTCATCCGCGATTACGCGCCGAAGTGGGCCGAGTGGGATTTCCCCGTCTTCGTCAACATCAATGGCGAGTCCGCGGCGGAATATGGAGAGCTCGCCGCCCGCCTCGACGGGGTGCCTGGTGTCGCCGGCTTCGAGATCAACATCTCCTGCCCGAACGTCGAGCAGGGCGGCCTTTACTTCGGAAACGACCCACGTTCGGCGTCTGCGGTGACCGAAGCAGTGCGCAAGCGGACCAACCTGCCGGTGTGGGTGAAGCTCACCCCCATGGTGACCGACATCAGCGTCATCGCCCGTGCGGTCGAAGCCGCCGGCGCCGACGCGCTCTGCGCTGTCAACACGTTCGTGGGAATGTCGATCGACCTCAACGCGTACAGACCTCGGCTGAGCTTCCGGACGGGAGGCCTCTCTGGCCCGGCCATCCGACCGCTCGCGGTCCACCTGGCGCACCAGGCGGCACGCGCGGTGAGCATCCCGGTGATCGGCATCGGAGGAATCTCCCGGGCGGAGGATGCGCTCGAGTTCCTCGTCGCCGGATGTGCGGCGGTGCAGGTCGGCACCGCCACCTTCGTCAATCCGAACGCTATCGCCGAGGTGCACGATGGCATCGCGGCATTCCTCGAGGCCAGAGGCTTCAGCTCGCCGGCCGACCTTCCGCGCTTTTTGCCCCGGGACCGAAACCCGGAGGTAGCTCGAACACGTCGGGTCGCACGATCCGGATGCCCAGCACCACCGCGCCGGCGATCGTGGCCCCGATCGCCATTGCCCAGGGCGCTCCAAAGAGGGTCGCGAGCGCGCCCGCCTGCGTGCTGCCCAGCGGCCCGACGCCCATGAGGGCCTGCGCGTAGAGCGACATCACGCGCCCGCGCAGATGATCGGGCGTAAGGGTCTGGATCCTGTTGTTGGCCGTGGCGACGAACGAGATCTGGCAGTAACCGGCGACGAATAGAGTCGCCATCGAAATTACGAAGACTCGCGAGATAGAGAACTCGAGCAGAGCGACGACCCAGATCATCGCCATCCAGAACTGGCGCCTCGGATCGGCGCCCAGCGTCTGTGAGAAGGCGAGCGTCAGCGCTCCAACCAGGGCGCCCAATCCCATCGAGGCCAGGAGAAAACCGAACCCGTGGGCGCCGACATGCAGCACCTGGTCCGCGAACAACGGAATCAATGTCAGGCGGTTCATGGCGAACAGCGAGAACACCGCTACCGCAATGAGCAGCATCCCGACCACCGGCTCTTGGCGCGCGTAGACGGCGCCCTCGGCGACTCGCTTGAGCAACGGCTGCTCGTGATGCTGGGTCGCCACTTGCGGCAGGTCGCGCATCAGGAGCAGGGCGACGATCGCGGCGAGGTAGCTGACCGAGTTCGCGAGGAAGCAGATGGGTACCCCGACGGCCGCTATGACCAGGCCCGCGATCGCCGGTCCGATCACGGCCGACGCGTTGAAGACTGAAGAGTTGAGCGCGATCGCGTTCATCAGGTCCTGCCGGCCCACCATCTCGATGACAAAGGCCTGCCGGGCTGGGACGTCGAACAGATTGATTGTTCCGGTGGCGAACGCCGCGACGATCACCATCCAGTACTGGGCATGGCCCGTCGCGCTGACGGCGAAAAGCACGAACGAAGGAATCGTGAAGAGAGATTGAGTGGCCAGGAGCACGTTTCGCTTGCGATACCGATCGGCGACAAGTCCCCCAAACGGTCCGCCGACCAGGACCGGTGTGAACTGCGCGGCCAGGACCAGTCCCACGAGGAGGCCGCTGTGCGTCAGCTCGAGCGCCAGCCAGGGCATCGCCACGCTCTGCATCCACGTCCCGACCGTCGAGATGATCTGGCCCGTCAGAAAGAGCCGGTAGTTTCTGTGCCGCAGCGCCCCGAGCATTCGATACGGAACCAACTCCGGCACTCATGGGATCATCGCAGGGTGAGCAAGATTCACGAGGCGATCGACATCAAGGCGCCCCCCTCGCGCGTGTGGGCTGTGGTCCAGGAAGACGTCGAACACGCGCCTCGGTGGTCGTCCTATCTCGCCAAGGCCGAGCAGCTCGACGACGGCCCGCCCGGCAAGGGCACGCGTTATCGCTACCAGCTCGACCTCCCCGGCGGGTTCAAGGAAAAGATTGAGGTGGAGCAGACCGTCTACCAGAAGCCGAAGCGGTGTGCCGGCAAGTTCATCCGCGGGCCGCTCAAGGGCACCTGGGCGTACACCTACACCCAGAAGAAGGACGGCACGACGCACGTCCTCTACGAGATGGACTACGAGCTGGGCGGCCTGCTTCGATTCGCGGGTGGCCTGCTGAACAGCCAGTACGCGGACGGGATCAGCAAGACGATGGCGGCGCTGAAGAAGTACGTCGAGTCGGGCAAGGGACCGAAGGCCTAAGGCCTCTCAGTCGAGCTCGGCTTCCGCCTCGATCTCCACCTTCCACCGTTCGTCCAGCAGGCCTTTCACCACCACCATCGTGGCGGCCGGAGCGGCCGCGCCGAACGCCTCGCCGTGCGCCTTTCCGACGGCTTCGGCAAACGCGGCATCTGTCAGGAACATGCGCGTCCTGACGACCTGCTCAGGTGACGCCCCGGCTTCGCGCAGCGCGGCTTCGATGATCTCGAAGCACCGTTTCGCCTGGACGTAAGGATCAGGGTCGACGGCGCCGTCAGGCCAGATCGGCGCGGTGCCCGAGACCAGGACTCGGCTCCCGGCGCGAACGGCGCGACTGAATCCAATCGTCTTCTCGAAAGGCGATCCCGACCGGACGCGTCGCCGGGCGTCAGGGGCCGTCAGGGTCGCTTGAAGGGCAGGAGCTCGAGCTGCTCGAAGCGGTCCTGGACCGCGATCCGCAGCTCGTTCGAGAGCGCGTTCAAGCGCTCGCGCGAGTTGTCCTCGATGGCGACGGCTTTCACCTTCCGCAGCGCGGTCTGCATGGCGTAGAGCCCCGATGGCTCGTTGCTCGTCAATCTCGCGGCTGCGCCGCGGAGCTCGCGCGAGAGGTCCTCGTGGCCGTGCGTGCGGAGCCAGTTGGCCAGCCGGGCGGCCGCCACGAGAACGCGCTGGGTCTTCGGGTTGAGTCCGGGCGGTGCGGCTTCGTGCGGTCCTTTCTGGAACACGGACGGGACGGTCGTCGGGCGACGCATGGAGCGGATGCGACGGAGCGTGCCTTTCAGGTTCGGGCCCACCATGACGAGGATGCCGGCGACCACGAGGAGGCTGACGACAAAACCGACCAGGAGCTCCAGCAGCATTTTGCCTAGGGTACGCTTGAACGGCGCCGCTGTTGTCATTCAATCGAGAGTCGCCGCGAACTCACAGCGAAGTCCAAGGGTTCGGGCGGCACACGGAGGTAGGGGTACGGCGAAATCCACACCGGTCGCGGTCATCACCGGCGCTTCCTCGGGGATTGGCGCGGCGACCTCGGTCGCGCTCGGGCGGAAGGGATTCCAGATCGTCGTCGGCGCGCGGCGTGTCGACCGCCTCAAGCGGGTGGCGGGCGAGGAAGGCGTCGCGATGGCGCTGGACGTGACCGACAAGAAGAGCATCGATGCGTTCGTGCGCGAAGTGTCGAGGAAATTCGGGCGGATCGACGTCCTCGTGAACAACGCTGGCGGGGCGTTGGGCCTCGCACCGATCGAAAAGGCCTCCGACGAGGATTGGATCGGGATGTGGCAGGTCAACGTGATGGGCCTGATGTGGATGACCCGCGCATGCCTACCGCTGCTGCGCAAGGCCAAGCATGGACATGTCGTGAACATCGGATCGATCGCGGGTTTCGAGACTTATAAGGGGGGCGCCGGCTACACGGCCGCCAAGCATGCCGTCCGGGCGATCACGCGCACTCTGCGCCTCGAGCTGAACGGAGAGCCGATCCGCGTGACCGAGATCGACCCTGGCCTGGTCGAGACCGAATTCAGCGTCGTGCGCTTTCACGGCGACCGCAAGGCGGCCAAGGCGGTTTACGAAGGATTGAAGCCGCTTTCAGCGGAAGACATCGCCGACTGCGTCGTCTTCGCGGTCACGCGACCCCCACACGTGGACATCGACGAGATCGTGGTACGCCCGGTGGCCCAAGCGACGGCCCAGGTGGTGGCGCGCAAACCCAAATCCTAAGCTCTATTCGTAGTAGTTTCCCGCGAACTCGATCCAGCCTGAGTACGGGCACCCGCTCGACGTCTGAGCATGCGTGCAGTGCACCCCAACCTTAGGTCCGGGGTCGATGTAGAGCTGTCCGTGGATCACGAGCGCGTCCCCGGCGTGAGCCGGCACCGTTGGTGCAAGTGTCGTGTTGTGGTCGATCTCGAGCATGTCGCCGGATGGGTCTTTGACCTGGAATCGCTCGTGCCCGCCGGACTCGACGGGCTCGCTGAGAATCGTCGCGTCAAACGTCACCTCGGATCCGTTGGCGTTGTTGACGATGTCCTGATGTAGACCCTGGTCATCGGCAACCTCGCGTCCACCGCAAGCCAGCAGGGCGAGCGAAAGTGCGACCGCGATGGAGAGGCGTTTCATTTTCCGAAGACCTGGTCGAGCCCGATTCGCCCTTCGTAAAGGGCCTTGCCGAGGATGACCGCAGACGCACCCGCCGCCGCCACCTTCGCGATGTCTTCGAGCGACGAAACGCCACCGGAGTACTGGAGCGGAAGGCCGGTCATCGAGCGAGCGCTCGCCAACGTCACCAGGTCCGGTCCCGAGAGCGTGCCGTCCCGGTCGATGCAGGTCAGGATCACGCCGGCGAGAGGCAGCTTGTCCCATCGCGCGAGGAGGGACCCCATCATCACCGGCTCGGTCTCGGTCCAACCCCTCACCGCGGCCTTGTCGTCGCGCACGTCAAGCGCCGTGAGGATGCGCGCCGGGTGGCGGCGAGCGCATCTCTCGAGCAGCCGTGGATCACGTACTGCCGCGGTCCCCATGACCACGGCGTGAGCACCCGCGCTGAGCCATTCGTCCACAGCGTCCGCGGTGCGAATTCCCCCGGCGACCTGGACCTTGAGGTCGTGCCTGCCCACGATCGACTCGATCACCGCCCTGTTGTCGTTGGTCCCGCGCGCGGCGTCGGGGTCGACCACGTGGAGGTGCTCGGCTTTCGCAGCAACGAACTCGTCCACCACCTCGAGAGGGTTGTCCGAATACACCGTCGGCTTTCCGTAGTCGCCTTTGACCAGGCGCACGCAGCGCCCGCCAAAGATATCGATGGCTGGAATGACGAGCATGTTGCTAGGGCGCTAGCGTGGCAAGGGCCGCCGGGTTCAGCCCGGCCGCGACTTTGTTCTTATGGCTCCCACGCGTCGCCCGGAGTAATCCTTCAGCAAATCCCATCCTTAAAGGGAAAGTGAGCAGGCACGTTGGCGAAGCCAACCTGCCGATGAGCGGAAACCCGCGGTTTCCGCTCCTATCTCTATCGATAGTTTGTGAACTGCAGGGGAACCGGGATGTCTTCCGCTTCGCGCAACGCCTTGATCACCAGCTGGAGCGTGTCCTTGTCCTTGCTGACGACCCGAAGCTGGTCGCCCTGGATGCGCACCTGGACCTTCGGCGTCACAGTCTGGATTCGCTTTCGAAGGTCGCGCGCGATGTCGTCGGTGATCCCGGCATTCAGCTGAATCTCGATCTGGCCGCGACCCTTTCCGACCGTTTTGGGGTCGGCTGCCTTGAAGAGCTTGGGTGAAAGCTGCCTGCGGGCGCCCTTCTCGCGCAGCACCTGGAGCGCCGCCTTCGCCCTTTCCTCGCTCGCCGACTCGATCAGGATCTTGCTCTCCTGGTGGTCGTAGATGGTGGCGGTGTCCTTGAAGTCGTAGCGGGTGCCCACCTCCCGCCGGGCCTGGTCCAGCGCGTTGGTCAGCTCGGCCGCGTCGAACTCCGAGACGACGTCGAAGGAGAACTCAGCCACTGCTCGTGCGCAAGATCGCGTTCAGCCCGATCACGACCGCGGCGATGGCCAGCCCGACCGCAGCGAGCGACGAAAGCGCGAGCAGCGCGCCGATGCCAGCCGTGCCCTGGTCAAGCGGCTCGACAGGAGCCTTGTCGTACGGGTCCGGGCCGTAGTCGAGGTCATAGATTCCCGCCGCTCGGGCTCGCGCGACCAGCTCGTCGAGCACCGGCTTGCCTCCGGGCGGGAGCGGCCTGTCCCCCAGGTTTGCGACGGCCTCTTTCAGGTTGTCCCGGGTCTTGCCCAGCTCGGCCACGACCAGGTCGAAAGTCTGCATGGCGGCCGGGGTCGGCTGCTCGCGGCGGAGGTCGGCGATGATGCCGTACAGGGTCACAGTCCGGATTCATAACAGAAGCCGGCCGCGCTGTGCAGCCGCCCTACACTTATTTCGATGAGTGTGGGTGCCAGGAAGACCGCGCCAGGGAAACCCGCGCCTCACCCCAACACGTGGGTCTTTCACGAGGGTGAGTTCGCCCTCTACAACGACGTGAGGCTTGGGCTCATGACCCACGCGCTCCATTACGGCACTGGCGTCTTCGAAGGCATTCGCGCCTACTGGAACGCCAAGCAGGAGCAGCTCTTCCTGCTCGAGGCGGCCCAGCACTACGAGCGCATGCGCCGCTCGGCCAACGTCATGCGCATGACGCTTCCGCACTCGACGGAGGAGCTGGTCAATCACACGCTCGAGGTGCTCCGCCGCAACCAGTTCAAGTCGGACGTCTACGTCCGTCCTCTTCTATACACGTCGAGCGAGGAGATCGGTGTGCGCCTCCACAACCTCGAGCACAGCTTTTTCATCTACGCCATTCCCTTCGGCAACTACGTCGAGGTCGAATCGGGCATCCGCTGCATGGTGAGCACGTGGCGGAGGGTGCCTGACCAGTCGCTGCCCGCCAGGGCGAAGATCACGGGCTCGTACGCGCAGTCGGCGCTCGCGAAATCCGAGGCTGTCGAGTCGGGCTTTGACGAGGCCATCGTGCTGACGGTCGACGGCCATGTCTCGGAGGGCTCGGCCGAGGACCTGTTCATGTTCAAAGACGGGACGTTCTTCACCCCGCCGGTCACCGACGACATCCTTGAGGGTGTGACGCGAACGCTGATCATCCAGCTGATCAAGGACGAGCTCGGAATGCCGGTCGTCGAGCGGAGCATCGACCGCACGGAGCTGTACACGTGCGAGGAGCTGTTGCTGTGCGGCACCGGGGCACAGATCTCACCCGTCGTGGAGGTCGACCGCCGCCTGGTCGGAAACGGCAGGGTGGGCGAGTTCACTCAAGAGCTGCAGAACATCTACTTCGGCGCCGTTCGGGGCGAGTCGAAGAAGTACAAGGACTGGACGATCCCGGTCTATTAAGCTCGCGCCCTCATGAAGGTCGTCGTCGCGCCCAACGCATTCAAGGGTTCGCTCACCGCACCACAGGCCGCCGCGGCGATGGCGCTCGGCGTGCGTGATGCGTTTCCCCAAGCCGATGTGGTCGAGGTGCCTGTGGCGGACGGCGGTGACGGAACCGTCGAGGCGCTCGTGAGCGCCCTCGGTGGCGAATACGCGACCGCCGATGTCGAAGGGCCGCTCGGGGACCCGGTGCGGGCGACATTCGGGTTGACCGATGGCGGGATCGGCGTGGTGGAGCTTGCATCCGCCAGCGGATTGACGCTGATCCCGGCCGACCGGCGCGATCCGCGAAACGCCTCGACGTACGGTTTCGGGCAGCTGCTGCAGGCGGTTCGCGGCGCCGGCGCCCTCAAGGTCATCGCCGGCATCGGCGGCTCCGCCACGAACGACGGCGGCGCCGGGATGGCGCAGGCGCTGGGCTATCGCTTGCTTGACGCTGCTGGAGACGACCTGCCCCGGGGAGGAGCTGCGCTGGCCCGCCTCGATCGGATTGACGCCACCGGCTTCGATCGCGGTTGGCGGGCCGTGAAAGTCGAGGTGGCCAGCGACGTGACCAATCCCCTCACCGGTCCCCAGGGCGCGAGTGCCGTATACGGGCCGCAAAAAGGAGCGGACGGGGCCGCGGTGCGCGAGCTGGACGCCGCCCTGGCCAGGCTCGCGGCGGTGATGGACCGCGACCTGGGCAAAAGAGTCGCCGATGTGCCCGGAGCAGGCGCCGCCGGGGGCGCCGGCGCCGGCCTGCTGGCGTTCCTGGACGCGCAGCTGGTGCCGGGCGCTCCACTGATCGTGACGGCGAGCGGATTCGACGAAAAGATCAATGGCGCGGACCTCGTGATCACCGGTGAGGGCCGGGTGGACTCGCAGACGGCCTATGGAAAGGCGCCTGGCGAGGTGGCAAAACGCGGCAAAGCCGCTAGAATCCCGGTTCTCTTGATAGCCGGGAGCAAGGCGCCCGGCTGGGAGGTGTTGAGCGATCTCGGCGTCACCGCGGTGGTGACGCTCGACGAAGAAGGTGACAATCTGCAGCAGCTCATAGGAGACGCAGGCGAAATGCTGAGGCGCGCCACGGCGCGGGCATGCCGGGAACGCGCTTGGAAATAGACGAAAAGGAACCGCCTCCGACGAAGGAGGGCATCGAGCCTTCAGACGTCGAGCTGGTGAAGGCCTACCGCAGCGGTGACATCCACGCATTCGAGGAGCTGCACCGCCGCTACGTCGCGTCCATCTACCGCCTGGTCCGGCGCAAGCTCGGAGACGCGCTGCTGGCCGAGGACATCGCTCAGGAGACCTTCATGAAGGCGCTGCGCATGATGGACCGCGTCGACGACTCGTTCAACTTCGGCGGGTGGGTTCACACCGTAGCTCGCAACCTGTGCTTCGACGAGCTGCGGCGGCGCCAGCGGGACCTTCGGGCCGACGACGGCGCTGAGGCCGACGAAGGCGAGCTGCTTGCCAACCTGCCGTCGACGAGCAAGAGCTTCGATCCGGTCCTGGTCCAGGAGTCGAACGAGATGCGCCGCCAGGTGTGGACGGTCGCGCAGCGGCTGCCCGAGAAGTACCGGTTGGTGCTGACGCTCCGCGAGCTCCAGGACCTGAGCTACCGCCAGATCGCTCATACGCTGAAGATGTCCGAGAGCGCGGTCGAAACGCTGCTCTACCGTGCGCGCCTGCGCTTCAAAGAGGAGTACATCGCCGCCGAGGGCGAGGGTGAGCTGAGCCACGCGGAAGCCGTACCGCTCCTGGCCCCGTACCTGGCCGGCAAGCTCCGCCGGAACCAGGCCGAAGCTGTTCGTAAGCACATCGCCGTCTGCATGAAGTGCGCCCGTCGAATTGGACGGCGCCGAGCCAAAGGCTCCCACGAACTCAAGGCCGCGCCTCCGAGCTCGCTGGGCTAGCGCAGGAGAGTGGAGATATGAGGGTTAGTACAGTAGGTGCTATATGGCTAAGGTAGTCGTCCGCTTCTTCGACGACGAGACCCTGGAGGGCGTAGCTCGCGATCTCGACTTCGACGAGCCGGACTTCCTGGTCGAGGTCGACGATGCCGGCGGCCTCGAGAACAACGAGACCGCCTGGATACCGCTCACGGCCGTGAAGTGGGTAGAGCTCCCCCGCGACCAGGAGCTGGCCTCCGAGACGCCGACCCGAAAGGTCGCCATCCGGTTCCTTGACGGCGAGGTGCTGCGGGGCCACCTGGACGGGTCCCTCGAGCGCCATCGCTATGGCGTGGTCCTGCACCTGCACGCCGAGCAGTCCGACAGCCCAATTCGGAAGCTCGGGATCCCGTTCTCAGCGGTAAAGGCCCTCTTCTTCATCCGCGAGTTCGACGCGCGGGGCGAGGAGGCCGGCACCGCCTCCGACGCCTACCTGGCGCGACGCACCATGGCGCCGTTGCTCGACGTGCTCGAGGAGATGGACATGCTGACCCGCCTGCATCGGGACGGGTTGCTGACAGACGGCGAGTACGCCTCGAAGCGCACTTTGGTTCTGGAGCGACTCTAGGCCTCATAACCCCCGGCGTAGAATTCCGTTCGTGGCCGAACGCAATGGCTCGCGTAGTGGAAACGGCGCCGTGAAGGGATCTTTCAAGGTCAAGGCGGGGCTGGCTCAGATGCTGAAGGGCGGCGTGATCATGGACGTCGTCACGACCGAGCACGCCCGCATTGCACAGGAGGCGGGCGCGTGTGCCGTGATGGCGCTCGAGCGCGTACCCGCCGACATTCGCAGGGAAGGCGGCGTCGCGCGCATGTCGGACCCCGACCTGATCCGGTCGATCATGGAAGCGGTGACCATCCCGGTCATGGCCAAATGCAGGATCGGGCATTTCGTGGAAGCGCAGATCCTCCAGGCGCTGGGCATCGACTACATCGACGAGTCCGAGGTCCTGACGCCGGCCGACGAGGAGAACCACATCGACAAGCACCCGTTCAAGGTTCCATTCGTGTGCGGCTGCAGAGACTTGGGTGAAGCGACTCGCAGGATCGCCGAAGGCGCGGCCATGATCCGCACCAAGGGCGAAGCAGGCACCGGAAACGTCGTCGAGGCGGTCCGTCATGCGCGCGCCGTGAACGCCGGCATTCGCAAGCTGCAGGGACTCAATCACGCGGAGCTCGTTCACGAAGCAAAGCTGATCGGCGCCCCCGTTGACGTGCTCGCCGAGTGCCAGCGTCTCGGGCGCCTGCCAGTGGTCAACTTCGCGGCAGGCGGGATCGCGACGCCGGCGGACGCGGCGCTGATGATGCAGCTCGGAGTCGACGGAGTCTTCGTCGGGTCGGGCATCTTCAAGTCCGAGGACCCCTTGAAGCGTGCCAAGGCGATCGTCGCGGCCACCACTTACTACGACCAGCCGGAAAAGCTGGCCGAGGTGTCCGCGGGACTGGGGAAGGCGATGGATGGTCTCGAGATTCTCGCGATCCCCAAGGATGAGCTGCTCGCTGCCCGAGGCTGGTAGGTCCGCGTCGGCTTCCAAAAAAACCAGCAACCCCCTCATCGGAGTCCTCGCGATGCAGGGAGCGTTTGCGGAGCACGTGCGAGCGCTCGAGAAGTCCGGCGCACGCACGCGACTGGTCCGTACGCGTGAAGACCTGGACGGGCTCGATGGCATCGTGCTCCCGGGAGGCGAGAGCACGACCATGACGATGCTGATGGAGCGAACCGGGCTGCTCGAACCGCTGCGCGAGGCGATCGGTCACGGCCTCGCGACCTTCGCCACGTGCGCCGGTACGATCGTGCTCGCGCGCGAGGTCGTGGACGGCATGGCCGGTCAGCGAGGTCTTGGACTGCTCGACATCGCTGTTCGGCGCAACGGCTATGGGCGCCAGGTGGACAGTTTCGAAGCCGACCTGGACGTTAACGGTTTGAGTGGCAAGTCTTTTCCGGGCGTTTTCATCCGGTCCCCGCTCATCGAATCGACAGGACCTGCCGAGGTGATCGCGCGCCTCGACGGCCACGCCGTGGCGGTTCGCCAGGGCCGCATCGTCGCGCTGTGCTTCCATCCGGAGCTGACCGAAGATCTGCGCCTCCATCGCGAGTTCGTGAAGCTGGCGAAAACATGAAAATCCGGACCGCGGGCCTGCTCGACCTTGCTCGTATCGAAGAGATGCACCGCTCGGCCGACATCCGCCTGAGCGAGGCCGCGCCGCCCGCCGCGCGGCTGTGGTCACTGCTCAGCTCGACATTGTCCGCATTGCTCCCGCTCTCGCAGGAGACGCTGATCTACGTCGCCGAGGAAGGCGGCAAGGTCATCGGCTTCATCCAGGCGTCGGGCCAGCCGCTCGGGCTCGACCTGCGGCGCGCGACCGTGCTGCAGGTCCTGAACCTCCAGGTCGCCGAGGAGACCGACTTCGAAGATGTGGCGACCGCGCTCGTCGAGCATCTCTCCAACCAGGCGCTCGAACGACGCGCTTTGAGGCTCTTCGTCCGCCTGCCCGAGCGCGATCCTCTGCTCCCCGCATTCCGGCTTCGCGGCTTCCGACAGTACGCGACCGAGGTGGTCGTCTACGCCGACAAGCCCGTGATGCGCTCTCAGCAGTTTCCAGACGACGTGCGCCCGGTCAAGCGCGGCGATAACCGCATGCTCTACCAGCTCTACCGCAAGGTGACGCCCCAGGGCGTATCACAGCTCGAAGCCCCCACCTACCGTGAGTGGAGGGCGCTGCACGGCGGCGAATGGACGGGCAGGCTAGCCGCACGAGGTTCGGACAAGCACGAGTTCGTGGTCGACCGCGTGGAGCTCGTCGGTTGGGTCAAGGCCGAGCGAAGCTCAGGCGCGCGACCGGACACGTTGAATTTCATGGCCCTACCCGAGAGTCCCTTACCGGGTGAGCTGGCCGATTTTGGACTCTCGCTGCTGGGCGACTCCGAGGCGCCGACCTGGTCCAGCCTCCGCCACTACGACGCCCACTTGATCGACGCCCTCCGCGGGCGTGGATTCAGCGTACTTTTGACACAGTTGTTGTTGGTCAAAGAGCTTGCGGTTCGCGTATCGGTGCGCGAGAAGGGACTGGTGCCTTCGTTCGGATGAGCTCAGAAGCTCGCATCGCTCGTCAGGTGGCGGCGCGGACTGGAGATCCGAAATGGGACGAGGAGATCGAGCTCCTTGCCCGGGCGCTGCCGCCCGACCTGGCGCAGGCCCTGCACGAACGCACCGATCCGCGCGAGCTGCTCGAGATCGTGCTGGACCTCGGCCGCGAGCCGGAAGCCCGCGTGCCCGGACGCGAGGTGCTGCTCGCGGACCATCCGGTTTCGGCTTCCGACCTCGAGCACGTGGCCAACAACGTCGGGCAGTTCGGCGACGACAACCGCGCCGGCATCGAGCGCACCCTCCATCGTGTCTCGGCCATCCGCAACCGGTCGGGCCGGATCACGGGCCTGACGATGCGCGTGGGCCGGGCGGTCACCGGCACAGGCGAGATCATTCGCGACATCGTCGTCAGCGGCCAGAGCATCTTGCTTCTCGGCCGGCCGGGCATCGGCAAGACCACGATGCTGCGTGAGTGCGCGAGATTGCTGGCGGACGAGCTGCGCAAGCGCGTGGTGATCGTCGACACGTCGAACGAGATCGGGGGCGATGGCGACATCCCGCATCCCGGCATCGGTCGCGCGCGGCGCATGCAGGTGAAGACGCCACTCCTGCAGCACTCCGTGATGATCGAGGCCGTCGAGAACCACATGCCCGAGGTCATCGTCATCGATGAGATCGGCACGGAGCTCGAGGCGTCCGCCGCCCGCACCATTGCCGAGCGGGGCGTGCAGCTCATCGCGACCGCTCACGGTCAGACGCTCGAAAACCTGCTTGTCAACCCGACGCTGAACGATCTGCTTGGCGGCATCCAGAGCGTGACGCTTTCCGATGAAGAGGCGCGCCGGCGAGGTACGCAAAAATCCGTCCTCGAGCGCAAGGCGCCCCCCACGTTCGACGTGCTGGTCGAGATCCAGGACCGCGACCGCGTTGCCATCCACATGCCCCTCGCGGAGATCGTCGACACCGCTCTACGCGGTCCGCTCCTCACGCCCAAGATCCGCATGCGGACAAAAGAGGGGAGAGTCATCTCCAACGTCGATTCGCCCGTCGTCGTGACCCCCGATCCGCCGGCGGCGCCGACCCCGACCAAGCCGCTCGGCATCTTTCCGTACGGAGTGAGCCGCCACCACGTCGAGCAGACGATCAAAGAGTTGGAGCTCCCGGTACGTGTGCTGGGAAACCTCGATGGAGCCGGCGCGGTGCTGACGTTGAAGAACCACTACCGCCGCCGGCCGGACAGCTTGCGCCAGGCGGAGAGCCGCGGCCTGCCGATTCACATCCTCAAGAGCAACTCGGTGACGCAGGTGCGCGATGCCTTGTCCCGGATTTACGGCGTTGATCGACATGACGAAGCCACGACGAAAGCCCTCGCTGAGGCGGCCGCTGCGGTCAAGACCGTGAAGACGACTCTTCGCCCCGTCGAGATCGCGCCGCAGAACGCCTACCTCAGGCGGCTTCAGCATCAGCTCGTCTCCGAGAACGAGCTCTCCGCCCGCAGCATGGGCAAGGAGCCACAGCGCCGCCTGCGCATCACGATGTCTCCCGAAGAACCCGCCTGAGCATGCCCGGGCTTTTCGTCACGTTCGAAGGCACCGAGGGCTCCGGCAAGTCAACGCAGGTCGAGATGATCGGCGAGTGGCTGTCGTCGCGCGACCCGGTGGTCGTCCGGGAGCCGGGCGGCACGGAGCTGGGTGAGCGCATCCGGGAGGTCGTCCTTTACGCGGGGCTCGACATCGATGCGGAGGCTGAGATGTACCTCTTCATGGCGGGCCGGCGCCAGCTGATCGCAGAGGTCATCGCGCCCGCGCTTGCGGCTGGCCAGATTGTCGTTGCCGATCGATATCACGATTCAACCCTCGCCTACCAGGGCGGCGCCCGCGGCGTGCCGGCGATCTGGCCGTCCACGTTCCCGCGCCCAGACATCACCTTCTTGCTCGAGGGCCCGGTCGAGAATGGATTGGAACGCCATGTCGCCGCCGGCAAAGCACCGGATCGCATGGAGCAGGAGTCGCTCGACTTCCACCGCAAGGTCGCTGCGGCCTACGACCGCCTGGCGGCGGCGGAGCCGGATCGCTTCGTGCGGCTCGACGCGACCGGGTCGCGCGAGAAGATCCACTTCGCGGTCAGGGACCGCCTGACGCCGCTTATCGCGGCAAAGGTCTAGTGTCCGGCTCCGGAGGTTCGGCGGAAAATCGCCGCATCGGCGGCTGAGGTCAAGGCGCCGGCGAGCAACGCAGCGCGCATGTCGGAAGACCTGTAAGCGAGTAGCGCAGCCGGCAACGCAGACATCGGCCGCCTAGGCGGATGAGCCCGCAGGGTGCCACGGGCGCCGCGCAGCGCCGCCCCTGGCATTTCCGTCGAACTTTCGGAGCGGGACACTAGGCGCGGCAGCGTAAGCTCCGCTCTCCAAGTGATCCTGGTCGAGGACCTTCGCAAGAGTTTCGGCGACGTACGCGCAGTCGATGGGGTTGACCTGCACGTCGAGAGCGGTGAGCTGCTGGTCGTGCTGGGGCAGAACGGCGCCGGCAAGTCGACCACCCTTCGCTGTCTCGGGGGAATCCTGCATCCCGATTCGGGCCTGATCGAGCTCGACGGTCTGAGGCTTCCCGACCGGCTGGACGAGGTGCGGGCCCGGCTGGGCGTCGTTCCGGACCAGGCCCGGCTTTACGGCCGCAATACCGCGCCCGAGTACCTTGACCACTTCGGTTACCTATACGGGGTTCCAGAGACGATTCGCCGCAAGCGCATCGCGAACCTGCTCGAACGCTTCGAGCTGGACGATCGCGCGGACACGGTGCTCGCCGCCTATTCACGAGGCATGGCGCAAAAGGTCGCGCTGATCCGGGCCACGCTGCACGAGCCCGACTGGATCTTCTGCGACGAGCCCACCGCGGGCCTCGATCCGGTCGCCGCCGCGGACATGCGCCACTACCTCGGCGAGCAGCGCGCTCGTGGCGCCGCGCTGATCGTGACGACACACGTGCTCAGCGAGGCTGAGCTGATGGCGGACCGGATCGCCATCATGCGCAAAGGGGTCGTTGTTACCCACGGAACCCTGGATGAGCTGCGCCGCCAGAGTGGGGACGGCCGGACGTTCACTGCGCAGCTTGGCGAGACTCCGAATGACCTCGAGTCGCTCGATCAATGGCTTCGCGAGCACGCGCTCGCCCACAAATTGGACGGCGAGCGGCTCACGTATTCGCTGTCTTGGGACACCACGACTCGCGATCGCGCGGCCTTCGCTTCGCGGCTCCAGGCACAGCTGGACGAGCTGGGTGCGCCGTTCCACCAGCTGAAGGAGGAGCAGACGAGCCTGGAGGCGGTCTACATCCGCGCGATGGATGAGCCGGTGGCTCCTCAACCATCGGTGACTCCGCCGCCCACTCCAGTCGTTTCCGGAATTCCGGCGGGGCGCATGTTCGCGTCTCTGCGCACGCAGGGCGCCCTGCTCCGCCACGCGCTTCCTTTTTATGTGAGCTCCTGGTGGCGCCGGGGAGACCTGAGCTGGGTGATGTACCTGAACGCCTTCGTGCTCCTGCTGGTCGCGGCGACGTCGCTTTTCGGGCAACTGCCCGGCGCGGCGGGCCAGGTCGCGCAGCGCCTCGCCGGAGGAACCGCGCTGCAAGCCGGCCTGCTGCTGCCTCTGTTCTTCATGTCCTTCGCGCTCCTCGAGTCGATCAAGAGCTCGATCGGCATCTGGTGGGAGAAGGCGCAAGGATCGCTGGAGGTCCTCCTCTACACGCCGGTGGACGATCCCTCGCTGATCTGGCTCGAGGTCTTGCCGGGTGCGGTGGTGAGCACGGTCTGGGTCACGTTCTGGATGGCGGCGGGCATGGCTTTCCTGAGCCTATTCGGCCAGCCCGCGCCATGGGACCTGCTCCCGGTGTTCGCCTTCGTCGCGGCGGTGACTGCGTACTGGGCCGCGATGGGAAGGATGCTCGGATTCATGCTGTTCCCGCGCGAGGGTGCGGCAGGAGGAGCGTGGTCGTTCCTTCTCTCTCCGGTGTCCGCGGCGGTCGCGGACCTGCCGCTGGCTCTCTTCGTGTTTCGCTCACCGCTGGCCATTGGTTCGCTGCTGCTGCCGATCACAGCGTGTTTCGCGTTGACGATCCTGTGCGGCACGACCTTCGACCGCGAGCGCCTGATGGAAACGGGCCTTGGTCGCGTGCGCAAGCGCCGGGCATGGATCCCGGTCGCGGTGCTCCGCCGCAACGCGGCGGCCATCGCTGCTGGAGTTCTCATCGCCGCGGCTTCCGCCGGCGTGGCAGGCACGATCACGGCGAGCGCGCACTGGCACTCCTGGCAGGAGGTGCAGGCCGCGGTGACGGGGAGCCCGTCCACGGACCCGGTGCCCGCGGCAAACGCTCCAGCGCACGCAGGTCCCTCGACGCCGAATGGGATAACGGTGGCCGCGGCTGCACTCGCCGGGCTGGTTGCGACGCTTGCCCTGATGCTCGTGATGGTGATCGTGTCTTTCTCGGCGTTCTTCCTGCTCGGCCTGCCCGCGCTGCTTGGGTTGATCGGGGCCGGCGCGCTCTGGGGGATGCAGGCGGGCTTTGGCGGCGCGGCGCCGCTGGAACCGTGGCTCGCGGGCGCGGGCGGCATCGCGCTGCTGGCGCTCGCCGTCAACACAGGCGCGGCCCTGCCGATCTACTGGTCGCTGGTCTTCGGCTCAGGCAGGCGCCTGGACCGGCTCCGCGAAGCGTGGGCGGGCTACTGGACTCTCTTTCGAGGTCTTGTCATCCCGGCGTGCGCTCTCTTCGGCCTGGTCGTCTTCCGCCTCCTCGCCGCAGGCTAGAGGTCGAGCGACTGGGCGACCAGCTCGCGGTGGTAGGTCGCGTCTCCGAGCGTCACCTCTGAGGACTTTGCCCGCTTGAAGTACAGGTGCATGTCGTGCTCCCAGGTGAACCCGATGCCGCCGTGCACCTGGATTCCGTCACCCGCGACCTTGCGGTACGCGTCCGACACGTAAGCCTTCGCCATCGACGACGCCAGCGATCGATCGGGAGCGTCCGCGTCGACCGCCCACGCGGCGTAGTAGGTTGCGGACTTTCCGCTCTCGGACAGCACGAGCATGTCCGCGAGCTTATGTGACACGGCCTGGTAGATGCCGATCGGCTTGCCGAACTGGTGACGAGTCTTCGCATACTCGGTCGACGTCTCGAGCACCTTCTGCGTGCCGCCGATCATCTCGGCGCACAGGGCCGCGGTCGCCCAGTCCAGCGCTCTCTTGAAGTGCGGCCACGCGTTGTCGGCCTGGCCCATCAAAGCCGCGCCGTCGAGCTTCACATTGTCGAAGCGGACCTCGCTCCAGCGCCGGGTCATGTCAAGCGTCTTGAGGGACGTGACTGTCATGCCTGCAGGCCGGCCCTTGACCAGGAAGAGCGAGATTCCATCTTCGCCCTCACCCCGCGTTCGGGCGGCGACCACCGTGTAGTCAGCGGCCTCCGCATCGGGAACGAACTGCTTCACGCCGTCGAGCTGCCAGCCGCCTCCACTCGGTTTGGCGGTGAGCGTCACCGAGGCGGCGTCCCATTTGCCAGACGGCTCTGTGAAGGCGAGCGTGGCGCGCGCCGAGCCCTGCGCGATCGCCCCCAGCACCTCCTTCTTCTGAGCCTCCGTACCGGCCTCGAGGAGAGCCGGTACGGCCAGGCCCATAGTGGAGAAAAAGGGTCCGGGCAGCAGCGCACGGCCGGCTTCCTCAAGGACCACCACCAGGTCGAGAAACGTGCCCACGCCTCCGTACTGCTCGGGGATGCCGAGAGCTGTCCAGCCGAGGTCCGCGATCTTCTTCCACAGCGCCGAGTCGTACGCATCGGAGCTCTCCATCAGCTTGCGCACGACCTTGGAGCTACATTCCTTGGCCAGGAAGTCGCGAGCGGAGCCGCGCAGCATCTCCTGTTCTTCGGAGAAGGCGAAGTCCATCAGACGGACGCGTCGGCATCTGGGGCAGGCGGCGGGGTGGCGGGCGTGGCCTTGGGCACTCGTTTTCTCCTTGGCTTGGGCTGAGGCGCGGGCGGCGCGACCTCGACACGGTCTGCGGTACCGACCTCCGGAAGCTCGAGCGGTTCGACCGGAGCCGCCAGCTCGAGGTCTGGCGGATGGGCGGGCAGCTCGGTTTCGGGCTCGGGCTCAGGTTCCGGCACCGGCACCGGCGAGACTGCCGGCTGTGTGACTGGCGCGGCGGATGTGGATTCGGTGGGTTTCTTCGTTCCTACCGGGGCGATCTGGCGGGTGGGGGGTGAATAAGGTGCGGTCGCCGCAGCCTGGCGTCGGTATAGCGTCACGAGCCCGAAGAAGCCGGTCAAGATCGCAACGATCGCGATCCCGATGGCAAATCCGAGCGCAGTCGATTCGCCGGCCGTGAGCGGTCGCTCGAGCCCTGCTCCACATGGCGCCGGTTCTGGCGAGCAGGTGCCCAGCACAGCGAGCCGGAGAGGCACCGCGAGGATGGCGAGAACGCCGTAAACGGCGGCGAGGCTCGCCAGGAAATAGAGAGCTGTGGTGATCGGCCTGCCCTGTGAGTGGAGCAAGGCGCACGCCCCGAACGCGACCGCTGCGAGAGCGAATGGGAAGACCGCACCGGACAGGCGGCTGGAGCCGCCGCCAAAGATAAAGGGCGAAACCCCCGCGATGACGGCAAGCGCACACGCGATCCAGAAGGACCACAACAAGCGCTTGTCGGTCGAGGAAGGCGGCGAGCTGGCCACGCTGGCCTAGTTTATTCGGCGGCGTCCCCGGCCCGTGCGCGTCCGGCGGCTACGTGGACGGTCTGGCGCAGAGGCACCTCCCGGATCAGCAGCGTTGCGATGAATGCGACCGCGATGATCGGCAGGCCCGCCGTGAAGACGGGGTGAATGGCGTCGGCCAGCCCGTGCCTGATCCCGGCCGCGATAGCCGGCGGCAGCTTCGCGAGCACCGTCGGGTCGAACACCGCGCCGGCGGTCGAAGCACCCGTCGCCTGGAACTGCTTGAGGGCCGACGCAGGAAGGTACTTGGCCATGGACGACGCCATGCCAGAGGTCAGGATCGTGCCGAGAATCGCAAGCCCGACCGCGGCGCCGATGGAACGCGACAGCTGCGTGGCGGACGTCGCGACGGCCATGTCCTCGCGGCTCACCGAGTTCTGGACGATCAGGGTGTAGGTCTGCATCGAGACGCCGAGGCCGAGACCGATCAGGATCATCGCCTCGATCGCTGTCTGGTTTGTGGTGTGGATGTCGAACGTCGAGAGCATGAAGAAGCCGGCGCCCATGAAGACCAGCCCGACGAGCAGAGGGATCTTGTACCGGCCGGTCCGCGAGATGAACTGGCCGCTTCCAATACTGGTGACGATCATCGCCACGAGCATCGGGACGAGAATCGCACCGGAGTTGGTGACGCTGTTGCCGATCACACCCTGCACGAAAACCGGCAGGAAGAAGATCGCGCCGAACATGGACATCGCCACACCTGCGCCCGCGATGTTGGAGAAGGTGAAGATGCTGCTCTTCCAGAGCCGCAGCGGCAGCACCGGCTCCGGCGCTCGTGTCTCGACCCACGCGAATGCCGCGAGCAGGACGGCGGCCGCCGAGTAGAGGCCGATGATCTGCCACGAGTTCCACGGGTATTGGCCTCCGCCCCAGACCGTCGCCAGCAGCGCGCACGTGATGCCCGTCGAGAGGGTGATGCTTCCCCACACGTCGATCGCGTGCTTGCGGCGCTCGTTGGGAACGTGCATGTAGAGCGCGACCACGATGAGCGTCAGGATCGCGAACGGAAGGTTGATGAAGAAGAGCCAGCGCCAGCTGAAGTTCTGGGTGATGTATCCGCCGGCAGCGGGCCCGATGATCGACGCGACGCCGAAGGAGGCGCCCATCATTCCCTGGTACTTGCCTCGCTCGCGGGGGGAGATGATGTCGCCGATGATGGCCTGCGACAGCGGCATGATGAAGCCCATGCCGGCGCCCTGGACGAAGCGCGAGAACACCAGGAACCAGAAGTTCGGGGCGATACCAGACAGAGCAGAGCCGACCGCGAACACGACGATGCCGGTCATGTAGAGCGGCTTGCGGCCGTAGATGTCTGAGAGCTTGCCCGCGACCGGCACCACGATGGTGGAGGCGAGCATCGCCGAGATCGGGATCCAGCTGTAGTCGGCGATGCCGCCGAGCTCGGCGACGATGGTCGGAAGCGCCGGCGCGACGAGCGTCATGTTCAGGGACGCCACTAAAGACCCGAGCATCAGGCCCGCGAAAACGGCCAGGACGCCGCGATCGATGCCCTTCTTCTCGATCGCTGTGGTTGTTTCGCGAGCGGCTACGGCGGTCATACGGCGCTGTGCTCCGCGACCTGACCGTGATGCGAGGCTACGTCGGCGAGCGCGCGCCATCCGCGAGTCAGCGCTGCGAGGTCCTCGGGCGAAAGGGAGGACATCCAGCGCCGTAGGAGCGAGTGGCTCCCTTCGCGGAGATCGGTGACCAGGCGCAGCCCGGTGCGGGTGAGGCTGAGAAGCACGCGCCGGCGGTCCGCGGGATCGTCACGCCGCTCGACGTAACCCGATCGCACGAGGCGGTCGGCGAGCAGGCTTGCCGCGGGCATGCCGATTCCGAAGAGCTCCGCCAGCCGTCCCACCGCCATCTCCTCTTCGTCGCGAAGGAAATACATGGCGCGCAGCTGCTGCATGGAGAGGTCGAGGTCTCGCCACTTGCTTGCGGTGGAGGTAAGCAGGACCCGGTGCACCTGCTTGTAGGCCGCGAGGGCATCATCCGTTGAGTGTTCCGACATAGTTTCGAGATCTTAAACTATTCGGCGAGACGAAAGCTTCCGTCGAAGCGCTAGTGGGACACTAACGGCTTCTCGGCAGACCCAGGACCCTCTCGGCCAGGATGTTGCGCAGGACCTCAGACGTTCCGGCCTCGATCGTGTTCGCTCGCGAGCGCAGGAATTGGTAGAGCCACCCGTCGCCATCGCCGACCTGTCCGGCAGGTCCCGCCATATCGACAGCGCTCTCGCTCATCCGCTGGTTCAGCTCTGACCACATGAGCTTGAGAATCGAACCTTCCGGTCCCGGGATCCCGCTGCGCTTCACCGAGGTGACGGCGCGGTAGCCGTTGAGCTGCAGCGCGCGTGCCTCGATCGTGAACTGCGCGATCTTCTGGCGGACGAGCGGGTCGGAGCCCCGTCCCAGCTTGCGCGCGTGCTCCGCCAGCTCGGCGGCGGTGATCTGCGCGCGGGTGGCTAGCGCCATGCCCAGCGTGCCGCGTTCGTGGAGCAGCGTCGTCATCGCGACTGCCCACCCGTTGCCGGCTTCGCCGAGGATCTGCGACTTCGGAACCTTGACGTCTTTGAAGAAGATCTCGTTGAACTCCGCATCGCCCGTGATCTGGACCAGCGGGCGCACCTCGACGCCGGGGCTTTCCATGTCGACCAGCAGATAGGTCAAGCCGTCGCGCGGATTGGTTTCCTTGCGCTCGCGTGTGACCAACATGCACCATTTCGCGACGTGGGCGAGGGTCGTCCAGACCTTCTGGCCGTTGACGACGTAGTGATCGCCTTTGTCCTCCGCCCGCGTTTGCAGACCGGACAGGTCGCTGCCCGCGTTCGGCTCGCTGAAGCCCTGGCACCAGATCTCTTCGGCTGACAGCAGCGGCGCGAGGTATCGCTTCTTCTGCTCCTCGGTGCCGTGCGAGATGACGACCGGCCCGCCCATGCCGAGCCCGATGACGTTGATCGGCTCGGGCGCCTGGGCCTGGATCATCTCGTCGTTGAAGATGAGCTGCTGCATGAACCCTTCGCCCCGGCCGCCGTACTCCTTCGGCCAGGTGATGCCCACGTAGCCTGCGTCGTAGAGCTTCTTCTGCCAGGCCCGGCGGCTCTCGATGAAACCCTTCTGTCCTTCCTCGGGCGAGCTCTTGCGCGGAACGTTGGCTTTCAGCCAGGCGCGAACTTCGTCGCGGAAGGTCTTTTCGGATTCGCTGAGGTCGAAGTCCATGCCGCTAATCTAGGCTCAAAGCCAGATGGGTGTGCAGCTTGATCGCTTCACGGTCGCCCTCTTGATCCTCCGACCGGACGCTCCGGAGCTCGACGAGGAAGCCGCCGCGCGGCTGCAGCATGCTCACATGGCGCACCTCGCCGACCTTCACGAAGCGGGCTTTATCCTGGCGGCGGGACCGCTCCTCGACGAGAGGTTCAGGGGATTGAGCATCATGAACGTCGGTCCGGAGCGCGCACGCGCTCTCAAGGAACAGGACCCTGCGGTGCTGGCCGGCAGGTTCTCGGTACAGGTCATCCCGTGGATGGTGCCGGCCGGCGCGATGGCGTTCTCTCGCACGCATTTCCCGCGTTCGGCGGGCGAGGTCGACGCCGGCTAGGCGACCGCCGGCAGCACGTCCGAGGCCAGCAGCTTCAGGGCATCCGAGTCGTCCAGGAGGAAGTGTTGGAGCATGAAGAGATCGACGCCCATCGCGGCGATGCCGCGCATATTTTCTGCGATCTCCTCCGGGGTTCCGACGAACCACGCGTGGCTCCGGTTCTCGATCACCTCGTCTGGTGTCATATGGTTCATCGGCTTGACGATCTTCGAGAGCTGCGCGGCGCGCTCACGAAGGTCTGATCTGTCGCGCCCGATGATGTAGCCCGTCATCACCGAGTGCCGGATCGATTTCGGGTCGCGGCCGATTTCGCGACACGATGCCTCGAGGTCGGCGGTGGCCTGCTTGTACAGATCCACGTCCAGCCGGGACATGTTCCATTCGGACGCCTCGCGGGCGACGAGCGGGATCGTCCGCTTCCTGCCCTTCCCGCCCATCACGAGGGGCATCGGGTTATGCAAGGGCTTGGGGTTCGACTTTTCCCACGTCTCGCGCATCGTCCGGATGCCTTGCTCGAGATGTTCGAACCGTTCTTTCTCGGTGTAGAAGGGGATTCCGAACACGCTGTGCTCGTTCTCGTTCCAACCGGCGCCGACGCCGAGGATGACCCGCCCGCCCGAGAGCACGTCCACTGACGCTGCCATCTTGGCCAGGATCGCCGGAAGTCGAAAGGTCATCGGGCTCACCATCGGGCCGAACTGGATCCGCTTCGTCCACTCCGCCGCCAGTCCGAGCGAAACCCACGCCTCGATGCAGTCGCGCTCCGGGTCGCCCATCAAAGAGGTGAGATGGTCGCTGCGGCGAAGCGAGTCGAAGCCCAGCGTGTCGGCGTCGTGGCAGATCCGGCGCCACCTCTCCCAGTTGAGGCCTTCCTGTCCCTCGATCATGATCCCGACCTCCGTCATGAATCGAGATCGTAAGCGACGTTAGGGCTCGGGCTCGGTCAGTTGATCCAGCTCGGCTTCGATGCGATCTCTGGTCGCGCCAAGGTCGTTGAGCACACGAGCCCCAATCCCGTCAGCCTCGGTGGCCAACGCCAGCAGCAAATGACCCGTGCTGACGCGAAGATCGCCGGCCGCACCGCACAACCTGAAAGCCAGCTCGACGAGGATCTTGACTCGCGAAGTCGGGATGAGGGTCACGCGGATCTTGCCCTTTTTCTTGTCCAGCAACTTTTCCAGGGCGCCGCGTGCCGCTGCTTCCTCAGCTCCAATCGCGGCCAGGATCTTTGCCGAGTGAAAATTTGCATCGCCAAACGCGGCGAGCATCACGTGCTCGGTCCCGATGTACGAGCGACCGCCCTTCTCGGCTTCAGCCTGGGCGAGCGCGAGCAGCTTTTGCGAGCAACCCGTGAAGCGGTCGAACGGGTAGATGCTCGTTGGCGCTCGCCTGAGCATCGTCTGCTCGACCGCGCGCCGGATCGTCGCCCAGCGCGGAGGCACGGCGAAAGGCATGCCTTCCGTGGAAGGAAGCTCGACGCCAAGACCCGGCTGGGCCGTCACCGGCGTGTGGCGCTGCATCCATTCGAGGCAGGCCGCGATGACGATCGAGTTGACCGGCATGCCCGTCCGCGCCGAGGCCTGGTCCAGCCGGCCGAACATCTCGTCAGTGAACCGGACGGTGGTGGCCTTGGCCATGATTGCAATTTGAGCTCATTTTGAAAACGGAGTCAAGTCTTCCAGCGACTTGAAGTTCAAGATCCGGTCCTGGGGGATGCCTGCCCGGCGTGCCATCCACATGCCCATCGGGACGTACGCAAACTCGGCCGGGGCGTGCGCGTCGGCGTCCATGCTGAAGCTGCATCCAAGCTCGAGCGCGAGGCGCGCCATCTCCGGCGACAGGTCCATGCGCGCCGGGTCGCAGTCGATCTCGAGGGCAACGTGGTGTCGCGCCGCCTCTTTGAAGACGGCCTCGAAGTCATAGGTCGCCCCCTCTCGCGAGCCCGGCCGCCGTCCCGTCGGGTGGCCGATCACGTCGACGTGGGGATGCGAGACCGCCCGCATCATGCGCTCGGTCATCGCCGCGGGCTCCTGGCGGAGCTTCACGTGCGGAGACGCGATCACCACGTCGAGCAGCTCGAGCACCACGTCGGGGAGATCGAGCGAGCCGTCCTCGAGGATGTCGACCTCGATGCCTTGCAAGAGCGCCACGCCGGGCACCTGCGCCTGCACCTCGGCCATCTCGCGCGACTGCGCGAGCAGCCGGGTGGCGTCGAGCCCGTTGACCACCTTGATTCGCGGCGAATGGTCCGTCACGCCGAGGTAGGTGTAGCCCATCGCCTCGGCGCCCCTGGCCATCTCGAGCATCGTCGCCTTGCCGTCACTCCAGGTGGAATGCGAGTGAACGTCGCCCCTGTACTGCGCGAAGTCGAGGACCGATTCATCATCTCGAGCCGGCTGCTTCATCTGTTCGCGCAGCCTGTCGAGATATCGACTGCCGCCGGTCTCGATCACCTCGGCGAGCACCTTCGCGATGCCGGCGCCCACCCCCTCGAGGGTGGTCAGCTCGTTGGCGCTGTGCAGGGCGTCGAGGTCGGGCCGCTCAACCGCGAGCGACCACGCCGCCGCGGAGAACGCCTTCGCGCGGAACTTCTCTTCGGGGTCCTGTCGCAGCAGGTACCCGATCTCCGAAAGGACCTGCGCCGCCCCAATCGCGTCCATGCATCAATTGTGTGAGCATTCGGAACGTGGCCAATAGCAAGCCCCGTCCGGGCGACCAGATTCCGGATCTCGTGGAGTCGCTCCTGGCGGAGCTCGGCGAGGATCCAGAACGCCAGGGTTTGAAAGCGACACCGGCGCGGGTTTCGAGGGCGCTGCGCCAGCTCACCGACGGCTACGGCGTCAAGCCCGAGGACGTCATCGCGGATGCCGTGTTCGACCAGGACTACGACGAGATGGTCGTCGTCAAGGACATCCCTTTCTACAGCCTCTGCGAGCACCACATGCTCCCTTTCTTCGGCACCTGCCACGTGGGCTACCTGCCGCGCGGAAAGGTGGTCGGCCTGAGCAAGATCCCGCGGCTCGTCGGCATTTACGCTCACCGGCTTCAACTGCAAGAACGGATGACGAAGGAGATCGCGGAAGCGCTCAACGCCACGTTGACTCCGAAAGGCGTCGGCGTCGTGGTCGAGGCGCGCCACCTGTGCATGGAGATGCGCGGAGTCGAGAAGCCGGGCGGTCAGCTGATCACGTCCTGCATGCTCGGCACGTTCCGCAAGGACCCGCGCACTCGATCGGAGTTCCTGGACCTGGTCCGCCGCCCCTAGCAAGCGCGGCCCTCCACACATAACGAACCCTTTATGCGTTAGACTCCATATAAAGCAACCGTTATGTTTCTCCAGAGCCCGCGGCACGACCTTCCGGACCACTTTTTGGCGTTTGCCAACCCCACGCGGCTGCGCATCCTTCAGCGGCTGGGCGAAAAGGGCGAGGAGAATGTCAACGACCTCGCCGCCCACATGCGCATGAGCCAGCCGCGGATCTCCTGGCACCTGCACAAGCTCCGGATCGGCGGCGTGATCCGCACCCGGCGAGACGGCCGGCAGGTCTACTGCTCACTGGACGTGGAAAACATCGCACGCGAACGGGCGCGCCTGGACGAGATGCTTGGAATCAAAGATCGAGTAAAAGTTCGTGAGGAGGTCGGGGCGTGAAAAACGGTCAAAAGAACGGCCACAAGAATGGCCACGGCAACGGAAAGGTGCGTGTCGCCATCGTGGGGGTCGGCAACTGCGCATCCTCACTGGTCCAGGGCGTGCACTACTACCGCAACGCCTCGGAGACGGAGGCCGTGCCTGGCCTCATGCACGTCAACCTGGGCGGCTATCACATCAGTGACATCGAGTTCGTCGCCGCCTTCGACATCGACAAGACGAAGGTCGGCAAAGATCTCTCGAAAGCCATCTTCGCCGGGCCCAACAACACGGTGAAGTTCAGCGACGTTCCCTCGCTGGGCGTCAAGGTCGAGCGGGGCATGACCCACGACGGCATCGGCAAGTACCTCGCCGACGTTGTCCATAAAGCCCCCGGTGAGACGGCCGATGTTGTCGGAATCCTCAAGAAGACCAAGGCCGACGTGGTGGTCAGCTACCTGCCGGTCGGCTCGGAAGAGGCGACCAAGTGGTACGTCGAGCAGGCCCTGGCCGCCGGCGTCGGGTTCGTCAACTGCATCCCGGTGTTCATCGCGCGCGAGCCTTACTGGCAGAAGCGATTCGAAGAAAAGGGTCTTCCGATCATCGGCGACGACATCAAGTCGCAGGTCGGGGCGACGATCATCCACCGCGTGCTCACTCGCCTGTTCCGCGATCGTGGCGTCAAGCTCGAGCGCACCTACCAGCTGAACTTCGGTGGCAACACCGACTTCCTGAACATGCTCGAGCGCGAGCGCCTGATGTCGAAGAAGATCTCTAAGACCCGCTCGGTCACCTCGCAGCTCGACTACGACGTCGGCGCCGACAACGTGCATATCGGTCCCTCGGACTACGTGCCCTGGCTGCACGACCGCAAGTGGGCGTACATCCGGCTCGAAGGTCGATCGTTCGGTGACGTGCCGCTGAACGTGGAGCTCAAGCTCGAGGTCCACGACTCGCCCAACTCGGCCGGCATCGTGATCGACGCGGTCCGCTGCGCGAAGCTCGCGCTCGACCGCGGCATCGGTGGCGCTCTGGAGAGCCCGAGCTCCTACTTCATGAAGTCGCCGCCGGTCCAGTACAGCGACAACGAGGCAAGGCGCCTGGTGGAGGAGTTCATCGAGGGTGATAAGGCGAAAGCCAACGGCGGCGTCCGCCGTGTCGCTCGCACCAAGACCGCGACTGCGTCTGCTCGGCGCTAGCCCCGCGCAGTGTGGTGGCGCGAGACCTGCGGCGAGATCGACGGTCGAAGCCAAGGAAGCGCCGAGCAGCGCAGCGAGCGCATCCGTAGATGCGTGAGCGAGCAGCGGAGGCGATGACGCCGGCTAGGCGCCCGAAGGGCGCCGATCGGCCGTCTAGCTCGTCGCAGGGCCGCGACATCGCGCTGCTCGGGGCTGCCTACTCCGTTGGAGCGCGCTTGCTGCGCGTATTTCCTCCGGGGCTTCGGCACGCGGCCGCCACGCCGGGCGGCGCCGCCTGGTACTGGCTCAGCGCGGGCCAGCGGCGCGCCGCGCTGGAGAACTACGCGGCCGCGCTCGGCCGGGAGAGCTCTGACCGCGAAGTCTCGCGGGTCGCGCGGCGCGCGTTTCAAAACTACGGCCGCATGCTCACGGACTTCTTGCTCCTGGGCAGCCTCACCCCTGAAGAGCTCATGCAGCACATGACCATCGATGGGCGCGAACACCTCGATGCGGCGCTCGCCAAGGGACGAGGAGCGATCATGGCCGTTCCCCACATGGGCTCGTGGGACATGGCAGGGTCATACGCGGGCGCTCTCGGTTATCCGATTGCCGCGGTTGCTGAGCGATTCCCCGGTTCCCTGAACGACGCGGTCGTCCGCACCCGGCAGCGATTTGGTTTGAAGGTCATCGCGCTCGGCCGCTCCGCGGTGCGAGGTATCACCCAGGCTCTCCAGGCCAACGCCATCGTCGCCCTTCTCTGCGACCTGGAACAGGGGCCTGGGGTTTCGGTTCGATTCTTCGGCGGGCGCGCGGTCGTGCCGGGCGGCCCTGCCGCGATCGCGCTCAAGACCGGAGCCGCCCTGATGCCCGCCTGCCAGTACGCAACCTCGCCGGGCCGCCACCACGTCCACCTCGACCCACCGCTGACGTGGGCCGACGGCGAGACGAAAGAGGGTCTGATGCAGCGGGTGGTGAGCCGCTTGGAAGACTTCATCAGGGAGCGTCCTGACCAGTGGTATGCGTTCCGCCCGATGTTCACGCGCTCCGAGGGGTGAGTTGTGGCTCTACCGGGCGTTCAAGGCCGTGCAGTCCGTCGTGGAGCGGCTTCCGCGTTCCTGGGCGTACGCGCTGGCGATTCTGGCGGCGAGATTCGCCTGGATGTACTCGCCGCTCGCGCGCCCGAGGCTCGAGTTCAACCTGAAGGTGGCCTGTCCAGAGCTGGCAAGCGACGAACGCGAGCTGCGGCGCCTCTCATGGCTGAACTTTCGCAACCACGCCAAGGCGTATGCCGACCTGATGATGCTGCCGCGCACCTCCGTCGAGACAATGCGACCCTGGCTGAAGGTGCAGGGTATGGAGTACCTGGAGCAGGCTCGCGCGCTCGGCAAGGGGGTTCTCGTCGTGTCATGCCACATGGGCTCGTACGAGGTGGTGTCGGCCATCTGGTCGGCGACGCTGACGCCGGTCAGCTTCTTCGCCGAAGAGCTGGAACCCCGAGCACTCTTCGAGTGGTATCGGGATACTCGCGCCCGTCTGGGGATAAGCGTCCTGACCCTGGATACGGGAGGCCTTCGCAGGGTGCTGCAAGCGCTGCGCGACGAGGAGATGGTGGTCACGGCGATCGATCGCGACATCGTCGGCACGGGCTACCCGATGCCGTTCTTCGGCCGGCTGGCGCCGATTCCGCTCGGACCAGCCGCCATCGCTCTGCGCACGGGGACGCCGATCCTTCCGGTTTGCGTCTACCGCCTGCCGGACGACACCTACCAGGCCGAGGCCGCTCCGCTCGTCTTCGCCCAGGACACCGGCAACCATCGCGCCGACCAGATCCGCGCCACGGAGCAGGTGCTGCGCCAGCTCGAGGATTTCATCCGGCGCCATCCCGAGCAGTGGCACGTTCCGCACAGAATCTGGGCGAACTCGCCGTGATGCGTCGATGAAAGTCGGGCTTGTTTCACCCTACGACTTCGCTTCGCCGGGCGGCGTGACCGACCATGTCCGCTACCTGGCAGGGCAGCTCCGGAACCAGGGACAGGAGGTGCGCATCTTCGCTCCCTCCAGCCGCGCCGACATCGACTTCGACACGCCCGAGTTCTACCGGATCGGCAGCCCCATTGCGGTCCCGGTCAACGACTCGGTGGCCCGCATCACGCTCAGCTTTCACCTCGGCAATCGCGTGGCCGCGATCATCGAGCAGGAGCGTTTCGACGTGCTGCATTTCCACGAACCACTCATGCCAGCCCTTCCGCTCACAATGCTGCGGATGTCGCCAGCCGCGAACGTCGGCACGTTCCATGCCTTCGCTCACTCCAACATCGGCTACTACTATGGCCGCGGGATCCTGCAGCCGTACCTCGAGCGCATCCATCGCGGGATTGCCGTCAGCGAACCGGCTCGGACATTCTTCAATCGTTACTTCCCCGACTTTCCGCTGCGCATCATCCCGAACGGGATCGACGTCAACGTGTTCAAGCCGGGTCTTTCGCCCATCCGCCACCTGCGCGACGAAAACGTGAACATCCTCTTCGTCGGGCGCCTGGAGAAGCGAAAGGGCCTGGGCGACCTGTTGCGCGGCTACGAGTTCATGCGCGCGCGGGTGCCCGAGTCTCGCCTGATCATCGTCGGCGACGGACCGCTGCGGGGCAAGGTCGAGTCGTACATCTCACGACACCGCCTCCCCAACGTCGTCATGGCGGGCTACGTACCCGACTCGGTCAAGCCGCGCTACTACAACAGCGCGGACATCTTTTGCGCCCCCGCCACCGGTGCGGAGAGCTTCGGCATCGTGCTCCTCGAGGCGATGGCCTCCGGATTGCCGGTCGTGGCGACCGAGGTGCCTGGCTACATGTCGGTGCTGGAGCCAGGGCGTGACAGCCTGACGGTTCGTCCGAAGGGATGGGCCGAACTGGGGGCGGCGTTGATCATCCTGGCCCGGGACGCTGAGCTCAGGGCTCGCATGGGCGCGTACGGTCACGAGAAGGCCAGGCGTTACGCGTGGGACGCGGTGGCGGCGCAGGTGATAGAGGTGTACGAGGAAGCGCGCGACGCCGCTCGGCAACCAGGGGAGAAGCATGTTCACAACGCGGTTTGAAGCCTGGGTCCGCCGCCGGGCGGAGGCTCTGATCGCAGCCGTCGGGCGCGTGCCCTTGACGCCGAACCAGGTCACTGTCGTGGGTTTGATGCTGACCTTCGTGGCCGCGACGCTGGTCGCATCCGGCCAGCTGCGGTGGGCAGGCGTGGTGCTGATCTTCGCCGGCACGTGCGACATCCTCGACGGCGCCCTGGCGCGCTCAACGCACACGAGCTACACCTACGGCGCGTTTCTCGACTCAACCCTCGACCGCTATTCCGAGGCGGCGATCTATATCGGGCTGGCCGCCTACTTCGTCGGCATGGGCGGCCCGCTGCAGCGATGGCTCGTCCTGGCTACGCTGGCCGCCCTGGCCGGCTCGATGCTTGTCAGCTACGTGAGGGCGAGGGCGCAGAGCCTCGGGTTCACGTGCGACTCCGGCTTGTTCGCACGCCCAGAGCGCGTGGTGGTCACTGTGGTCGGCCTCATATTCGGCGGATACGTCCTGTACGCGGTCGTCTTCCTGCTTGCGGTTCTCACCAACCTGACCGCGCTGCAGCGCATCCGCGAGGTGTGGCTGCAGGGTCGAGCGCAGCGCCTGGCCATCGAGCGCGAGACAAAGGCCCGGCGAGCCGCACCGCCCCAGACCCCGTGACCGACCCCTTCTCGACCATCGCGGGCCAGCAGCAGGCGCTGGAACAGCTCCGATCCCAGCTCGAGAGCGGCCGCATGGCCCACGCCTACCTGTTCGTCGGAGAGTCCGGCCTGGGCAAGACCACCGTCGCGCGGATGCTGGCGACCGCCTTGCTGCCCGAGGCGGCGCTTGGACGCCACCCCGACTACTGGGAAGACGACCGGATCAAGCCGCTCTCGATCAACGAGATCCGCCTGCTGCCGGAGAAGCCGCCCGAGTTCCACGAGCTGTCACTGCAGGCTTTTCTGAACCTGAAGCCGGCGGTCGGCACGCGACGGGTGGCGCTGCTGGCGAACGCCGGCCGGCTGCGCGACCAGGACCAGAGCGTGCTGCTCAAGACGCTCGAGGAACCGCATCCCCATCGGGTGATCATCCTCACCACGCCAAGCCTCAATCCTTTCGTTGTGCTGCCCACTGTCGTGTCGCGCTGCCGGCGCGTGTTTTTTCATCCGGTGCCGTCGCCCGAGATCGAGAAGCTGCTCGCCGGTCAGGGCGTCGCCGCGGAAAGGGCGCGCCTCATCGCCGAGCTCGCGCGCGGACGCCCGGGTTGGGCCGTACGGGTGGCGGATGACGAGGGCGTGATCGAGCTCCATCACGCATGGACACGCCGGCTGGAGGAGGTGTTCGGCGCTCCCGCAGACGTACCTCTGCACGTGGCGGCGGAGCTCGACTCGGCGCAGATGGGCTGGCGGAAGGCCGAGGGTGAGGCCGAGGATCCCGCGCTTTTCGCGATCGCAAGCTGGCAGATCGAGCTGCGGAAGAGAATGCTGGCGAGCCGGGGGCGCGAGCAGGGCCGTTGGGCTCGCTTGATCGAGCTCTCGTACGACACCCTCGGCTACCTCGAGCAGAACGTCAGCCCCCGCCTCGCCCTGGAAACATTCCTGCTCGAATGCCGAAAAGCTTCCTGAGGAAGGGCCTCGCGGGCTTCAGTCCGTACGTCCCGGGCGAGCAACCGCCCGACGGCGAGGGCTGGGTCAAGCTCAACACCAACGAGTCGCCTCTTCCGCCCTCGCCGAGGGTGATCGAGGCGATCAAGGCCGCGACCGACGAGTCGCTGCGCCTTTACCCGAGCCCGACAGCCGCCCCGGCGAGACAGGCCATCGCAAAGCATTTCGGCCTGGACGCGGCGCAGGTCACGCTTGGGAACGGTGGGGACGAGCTGATCGAGATGTCCTTGCGCGCCTTCGCCGGCGCCGGCGATGCAGTGGCCTATCCGACCCCGACCTACCCGCTGTTGGAGCCCCTGTGCCGGCTGCACGAAGCCGTGCCCTCGCCCCACCCCACCAACGAGATGTTCACGTGGTCGACCGAGCTCATGGAGGATCCGGCGCCGCTGAAATTTCTCGTCAATCCCAACTCGCCGACGGGAACATGGCACGGCGCCGTGTCGGTCGAGCACGCTGTCTACCGCTCCAAAGGCGTGGTCGTGCTGGACGAGGCATACGTCGATTTCGCCTTCGAGTCGCAGGTGGGGCTGCTGGCGAAACACGACAACCTCGTGATCCTGCGAACCATGTCCAAGTCGTATGCCCTGGCTGGAATGCGCATCGGCTTCGCGCTCGCGAGTCCCGAGCTCATCGCCGACCTGGATGCGGTCAAGGATTCCTACAACCTGGATCGCCTCGCAATCGTGGCGGCGACAGCCGCGATCGAGGACGAGGGCCACCACCGCAAGATCGTCGACCATGTCGTCGCCGAGCGCCGCCGGCTGGAGATGCAGCTCCATGAGCTGGGTTTCGAGCACTCACCCTCGGAGGCCAACTTCGTGTTCGTCAAGCCGCCCCGCGGAAATGCTGCGGCCGCCGTGGCGGACGCGCTGCGCGAGCGGCGCATCCTCGTCCGCCATTACGATCGTGACCCGATCGCCGGCTGGTTCCGGATCACGGTCGGCACGCGCGACCAACACGAGCGATTGCTCGAGGCTTTGAAGGAGATACTGACTTGACCGCGCCGACTCGAGACGAAGCGTGGGAGCTCGTCACGTCGATGACCAAATCAGACCAGCTGCGGCGGCACATGCGAGCCGTCGAAGCTGCGATGCGAGCCTACGCGCGTCGGTTCGGCGAAGACGAGGAACGCTGGGCCGTGCTCGGCCTCATCCACGACTGGGACTACGAGTCCGGCCCGACGGCAGAGCTCCATCCGATGCGCGGCATCGCCATGCTGCGTGAGCGGGGCTGGCCCGAGGACATCCTCGACGACATCGCCTCGCACGCCGATTACCTCGACGTCCCGCGGGACTCGAACATCCGCAAGGCGCTCAATGCCGTGGACGAGATGTCCGGATTCATCATCGCTTGCGCCCTGGTCAAGCCCGACAAGTCGCTC